>Ga0187884_10002116_pt1 | contig 17115 bp, 15 predicted proteins | sample June2016WEW_20_4_FD_132983 | JGI IMG/M metagenome (GOLD analysis project Ga0187884, IMG submission 132983) | Peatland microbial communities from SPRUCE experiment site at the Marcell Experimental Forest, Minnesota, USA - June2016WEW_20_40 | ecosystem: Environmental > Terrestrial > Soil >...
ACTTGGCTTCTGAACGTGTCGGGGTTGATGGGTTTCTCGATGTAGCCGCTGCAACCCGCCTCCAGAGTTCGCTCCCGGTCGCCCACCATCGCGTAAGAAGTCACCGCCACAATGGGCACGTCCTTCAGGGCCGCGTTCTGCCTCAACTCTCGCGCCACAGTGTAACCGTCCATCTGCGGCAACTGGATGTCGAGAATGATGAGAGCGGGCTGGATCCGGCCGGCCAGTTCGATCCCTTCGGGCCCGGTTCGGGCCGGGACCACCTTGAAGCCGTTCTGTTCCAGCAAGAAAGTCGCAAGGTAGAGGTTTTGTTCGTTGTCTTCGATGAGAAGAATGGTGGGTTTCATGATTTCCTTTCGGGATCGATTGGCAGCGTGCATTGGAAGGTGCTTCCTTTGCCCCATTCGCTCTCGACCGTAATCGTGCCGCCCAACCGCTCGACCAGCCGCTTGCAGATGGCCAGCCCCAGCCCCGTCCCTTCGTGCTGGCGCGTCAGTCCAGTGTCAAGCTGGCGGAAGGGTTGGAACAACTTGTCCAAATTCTCACGCTTGATGCCAAGACCGGTGTCGGCGACGGAAATGCGCAATGCGGAACGTGGCATGCCGGGCACGATTTCCGCAGTCAGCGTGACTTCGCCTTGCTCGGTGAACTTGATCGCGTTGCTCAACAGGTTCAGCAGGATTTGCTCGACACGCTGGCGGTCGCTGGTGATCCGGCTCACGTCCGGCGCGATCTGCGCGATCAACGGCAACTGTTTCTTGTTGGCCAGCGGTGTTACCGTTTGCACGACCTTTTGAATGGACTCGGGCAGGTCAAACGGCGCGTTGGCAATCTCGATCTGGCCGGCCTCGATCTTGGAGATGTCCAGCACGTCATTGATGAGGGCCAGCAGATGTTGCCCGCTGTCTTTGACCATGCGGAGTTGCTTGGTTTGTTCCGCGTTCAGCGGCCCCGCCAGGCCCCGCAACAGGAGGCCGGTGAAGCCGATGATCGAGTTGAGCGGCGTGCGCAGTTCGTGCGACATCGTGGCCAGGAAGGCGGACTTCGTGCGATCAGCCCCTTCGGCCCGGTCCCGGGCCAGTGCCAGTTCGGCGGTACGCTCGGCCACACGACGCTCCAGGCTGACGTTGACTTCGCGGATGGCCTCCTCCGCCCGTCTGCGCGCCGTGATGTCGGTGCCAATACTTAGGATCTCGGCCACCTGGCCTTGCTTGGCCGGCACAGCCTTGTTGGTCCAGGCAATCCAGACGCGCTCGCCGTTGCGGCGCATGTTCTCATTGACGCTTTGCTCAAACGCCGTCGGGTTCGCGCAGATCTCCTCCATCAGCGGGGACAGGTTGCGGCCGTTACTCTCGGTTTCCGGGACAAGTGTGCCGATCACATGCCGGCCGCATATCTCAGCTTCCGTGTAGCCGAAGAAGCGCTGCCCAAACTCGTTCAGGAAAAGGATCCGCCCGTCGGGCGTCCAACGGAGGATGATGCTGTTGGCAAGCTGCACCAGTTCGCGATACTTCCGTTCGCTCTCGCGCCGCGCCGCCTCGGTCCGTTTGCGCTCGGTCACGTCGTGAATCGCCACCACGTTGCCAGCGGACGGATCGTAGGGGTTGAGCGGCGCGGTGGTCAGAATGACATCGCGAAACGCGCCGTCGCCTCGGCGCAGCCGGGTCTCAACGGAGATCAACCCCCGCTTCGGGACCTCCGTGTAAAGTTCCCGTCCCACGCGCTCGTATTCCTCCTCGCTTTCATATAGCCGCCGCGTGGTTTGGCCGAGCAGCTCCGCCTCCGTATAACCGATGATCTCATACCAGAAGTCGTTCGCGCTCTGAAACACGCGATCCTTCATGATGCAAATGCCGACCGGCGCGGCCTTGAGCACGCTCCGCAGCGTGGTTTCACTTTGCCGCAGCGCCGCTTCCGCCTGGTTGCGCTCGGCCGCTGTGCGCAGTCCTTGGATGCCGTACGTTAGGTCATTGCTCAAGTCCGTGAGATGCTGGATCTCCTCGGAATCAAAAGCCTCCGGGTCCTCCGCGTAAATCGTCAGGGCACCGAGGACATGGGCATCCAAAAGGATCGGCAGGGCTATGGTGGATGCATAGCCCCGCTTGAGCGCTTCTTCCCGCCACGGAACGAGGCTGTGGTCGGCCTGAATGTCTCGAGCTAGCACAGGTTTTCCCGTGCGGATCGCTGCACCCGTCGGCTCCCGCCCGCTTTCCGTGTCTGCCCAGGTGATGCTCGCAGTTTGGAGGTAGCCCTCTTCGAAGCCGGCATGGGCCACGGGGCGTACCGACTTGCCTTCATCATTTTCAGCATAGCCCACCCAGGCCATGCGGTAGCCGCCCGAACGCACTAAGATTCCGCAAATACTGTCTAACAAATGGGATTCATCCGCGGCCCGCACGGTCACCTGGTTGCACTTGCTGATCGTTTGGAGGGTGCGGTTCACCCGTCGCAGTTCTTGCTCCGCCCGCTTGCGTTCGGTGATATCGCGGACCATGCTAATGTAAGCCACGGCTTCCCTGACGCGAATCCCCCGGCGACCCATCAACCTCTGGGCGAAGGACTTTGTTGCCTGGAAAGGGGAAAGAAGTACCTCGCGCGCTGATCTCATGGCATCACCCCCAGCAGGTGGGCATTTACCACTTGAACTGCCCCGCCCGCGTGTTGACGGGGTCGGTTGCCGCTCCTCGGAGGCTTGCGCCTTGGGAAAAAGAGGGAACTGGGACGCGAATCCCTCAGCGACCGAGCGCCCTTTGGGCCAGTTTCAGCGAGTGCGTTCATTGAAATAACCCAAGTCTTGGCGAAATTGCTTCTGAACTACGCGGCCTTCAAGCCGCAAGAGCAACAAGAAAAAACAACGGTGCGAAGGACATGAATGTGATTCTCAATAGGGATAAGGGGAGTCAACGCCTAGTGCCTTGACACGGTGGGGTCTGGCCTAGAAACAGTTCGTCCTTGGTCAAAGGCCCGTAGCGCGGCAGCCTTTCACCCAAAGTCGACGACTTAGCTACCATAGCTGATTTTTACTGGTGTGTCAAGTAATCGTTAATCGCGCAGTAATCGTAATCGCGCTGTGTCGTGATCGCGCTGTCGTAATGGCGTAGAGTGACAGCCGTTTCGGGACATGGAGTGGGAGAAGCTCACTTGTCGCGATTGGGTGAAGTTTTGGAGGTTCTAGGGCTTGTGGGGGGCAGGAGGGCTATTCTCAGGGAATGGAATTCCGAGCGCCCAGCAAACCCACGGCCCGCCGCACGGCGCGCCGGCCGGCCTTAGGAACGATCTTGGGGTCGAGGACAGTCAATGCCAGATGTCGAATGTTACTCGTGTGCCAGTACCTTTGGGCTATAGACTGGGCTCGTTGCCACTGGTAGGCTGTTTTCGAAGTTCATACTTTTTGTTCGGCTGGCGTGGTCATGGCGGGAACCTTATCGCAGCTCTCAGACTTGACGATGGAAGGTGATGCAAAACCATCCTCAAGCGCTGCCCCTCCATCATTGACGGGGGCCTCTGCCCCGTCGGAAAAGGGTTCCAGCCTCGGCAGAGGACAGATTCTGATTGTGGATGATGAGCAGGGGATCCGCCGCTACCTGAGCTATGGACTTGGGCTGGCAGGATTCGATTGCCGCGATGCCTCAGGCGGCTCGGAAGGACTGGAGCTGCTCGAAACCCAACCCTTCGATGCCGTGATCTCCGACTTGCGGATGCCGGGAACCTCGGGCCTGGAGCTCCTCAAAAGCGTTCGTGAGAACCATCCGCGAGTGGCCTTCTTGATGGCCACCGCCGTGGATGAGGCGCGCGTGGGCATTCAGGCGATGAAGGCAGGAGCCGACGATTACCTGGTGAAGCCGTTTCAGCTTGAGGTGGTCCTCACCGCCCTGAATCGGGCGATCGAGAAAAAGCGCCTGGAGAGAGAAGTGGAGAACTATCGCCAGCGCCTCGAGCGAATGGTAGACCAACGGACCAGAAAACTCCGGGTCGCCAACAAACGCACTGAACAGACTTACGACGAAACGCTGGAAGGGCTGTCCGCAACTCTGGACCTGCGCGACAACGAAACCGCCGGCCATTCGCGCCGGGTCACTCGTTACTGCCTGGAAATTGCCAAAGCGCTGGGTTGCAGCAGCAAGCAGCTCAAGACCATAGCCCGAAGTGCCCTCCTGCACGACATCGGGAAGATCGGTATTCCCGACGCCATTTTGCTCAAGCCGGGCAAACTCACGGAGGAGGAGAGGGCCGTCATGGAGACCCACGTGCGAATCGGGTACGAATTGGTGTCTTCCATCGCGTTTTTGGCAGGTTCGGCCGAGATCGTTCTAACCCATCATGAACGCTACGATGGTAGGGGCTACCCACAAGGTCTGGTAGGCGATGAGATTCCGCTGTCGGCTAGGATATTTGCCGTCGCCGACACTCTGGACGCGATGACCTCGGATCGCCCCTATCGGCGCGCGCTTCCGTACTCTGCGGCCCGGGAAGAAATCACTCGGGAGTCGGAGCGGCAATTCGATCCCAAGGTGGTCAAGGGATTTCTGGCCATTCCCGAGGAAGTCTTGGAAGCCATTCGGCTTGGTGTTGCCGACCCTCATACCCGCCTGCGCTCACCCGGATCAGGTGGGACCAACAGACGGGATGCGGACAGCGAATTGAATGCTGGCCAAGCCAATCCCTCCCCACATCTTAAGCGCGAGCAGGTACGGTTTGATCTAGGGGCTCAAGGCTGCGGCGCCGCTTCCGATCCTGTCCATAAAGGTAGACTCGCACAAGCGCACTAGAACCGAAGCCGTGACCCTCCTTCTTCGAGACCATCTTCACTCCGCCCAAGAACGCCTCGTAGGGAGTGGGTCGCTGGGTAGGGCAGGCGGGCGTAGGGCGCATGTAATGCTTTGCCACAATCACTATGATTTGATGGCCTTCGCGACCCCAGGCGAAAGCCCCTTGTGGTATCGCCAGGATGACCGCAAGGTAAGCCACGGTCACGAAGATGTAGCGGTCATAATGGAACCGACGCTGCAACCTGGACATGTGGTCAATCTACACGCGATGCCGTGCGGAGGCAATAGCGAACGGAATTGGCGAGCGCAGGTGGGTGCGAAATGCCACGGACTTCACACCGCAGAGGCCCGCGCTACGCGTGCTTCGTGGACCTGGGGGAAAAAGCCCGCCGTCAGTAACACGCTGACGGCGACTGCCCGCTGACTGAAACTCCGATGGATATGTTTTCACAATTTCCGCCTATATCCTTCGATCAGCTTCCGATCTTCGTCGGTGAGGAGGAGTTTTATGGTCCCGATCTTCGGTGGGTTCGGAAACTCAGCATTTATGATGTCCGCCAAGCTCTGAGTCGATTCCCTTTTGGCATCGATGTGAAAGTGAGGGAAATTCCGTTCTGAGCCCTTGATGTGACGAGTCAATCTCTCTAGCGGTTCAAATCCGCGGTTGAAAGGTTTTCCAATCTTCTGTCTGCGATTACTCCACGAAATCATGTCGGCAGCCTGTAACGCATATTCCTGCTGGGGGCTACCAAATTTGATGGCTCCGATGCAGTCGGTTCCCCTGGTCTTTTCGAAGTACTCCGAGAGCCGATGAGCTTCTTTCATTTGACTCGACTCGTCCGATTTGGCAACCACATACTCCATTCGACCCATCTTCTTAGCGTTCTCGCAGATAATGTAATTCAGAACGATGCACCATATAAAAGCGAGCGGGGCGGGACCAAAGAGGCCTTTGAATTTGGATTTGGGAAAGAATTCTCTAAAGTCTTGTTGCAAAACAGATGCGGACACACTATGAATCTTGTTTTGGGTTATCACATACACCAAATCAGAAAACAATGCCCTCCGGTCGTCGTCGCTCAAATATGCAAGCCTTCCGTCAGGCCTTGCGAATTCTCTCATGTGGATTGGGCCAGAAACGTTGTGTCTGGTCAAAGCTGTGTCCCAGTCCAGGTGGAAAAAGGTGAACAGAAGTCTGGGGATTACAGGGCCCCCAATCACGGCTAACACGCCGTTTTCGTCGCTGCCGCTATCATCGAGATAGCAAGTAACCTCGAAACTACGCCTTTCCGTGTCGTCAGATTGATGCATCAGCCACCATAAAGCATCGACGTGTTGCCGACTCTGCTAGAATACATCGTAAGGAACATTGACAACCACATGGCCACCTGGAAAGTCATTGCGCTGATCAACGGCGAGATCTAGCGTTGGATACGTTAAACCTCGGTACCGCAGCGCATCTCTGGTTGTATAATCTGAGAACTGATGCCATGTATTCACAGCAATCGTGGGGTACAGGGCGGCTGCCATGAACAAGAGCGACCTGCTTCGCTATAAGAATCTTCTCCTTTCAAAGCGGCAAGAACTCTCCACCGGCAAGAGTCTGGTCGATTCGATTTCCACCTCAGGTGAGCTTCGCGGGGACCCGGTCGACATGGCCACCGGTAAGACCGACGCCGCCACGCAAATCAGATTGCACCAGACAAACGGCAAGCTCTTTCGCGCCATTGAGGATGCCCTGACGCGGATTCGGCAAGGGAGATTTGGCATTTGCGGAGAATGCGGGCAGCCGATTAGCAAGGCACGCTTAGAAGCGGTGCCCTGGACCAGGTGGTGTAGGGACTGCAAAGAGCGACAGGACTCTCGAAGCTGAGTTGTCGACGTTCCCGGAACACCAGCACCCCCTTCTAATCCGTCAACTTATGGAAATGTCGTTGAGGCTCTGCCAGTGCAAGCATACCTAGAATGCGCCGTACTGCGACGGGACGCACAAGACCGTTTCGACTTTGGCCGCCTAGAGTAATCGACATGGTGGTCCTGCCGCCTGACCGGGACGGACGTCGCTTCTGCATCCTATTCGACAAGGCGGGCATCGAACCCAACATGGCGCCCCGAGGTTCATCCTGGATTCGTCGTAGAGCCGAGCAGGCCATGAAGACAGGCCTGCTCCGTGCCTATCGCGGTGTGGGCGTAAATCCCGACAAATATCTGAAGCACCTTCGCCGCGCTTACGGTCTGCACGTCACATCCTTCCGGGAGATGAATAAGGTGCCGTTGCCGGTGGTGGATTACCTTGCCGAGAAAACCATTCGCGCCTCGATCAAGATGGCTATGTTGGAGGGCGCGGGGGCGGGCGTAGGTGGTGTGCTTTCCATTCTTCCCGATGTTGGCATCCTGGGCGGCATTACTTGGCGCATGATCCAGAAGCTGAGCTTGGTGCACGGCTTTGAGTATGCCAGCGAAGACGACATGGCCGATCTGTGGCTGGCGGTGGCGAGCGCCGCAGGCGTGGATATGGGCAAGGACCTAATTCGCAAGCAGGTGATCGAACGGTTCGTGCCGCGCATCGTGGAGCGTATCGCCGTGCAAACTGGCGGCGAGATCGCGGAGAATGGGCTCTGCCGCCTGGTACCGGTGCTGGGATCCGCCATGGGCGGCACGCTCAACTATTACTTCGTGCGGGGATGGGGACGCCGCGCCCAGCGCCATTTTCGCGAGCGGCACCTCTTGATCCGAAGTCCCCTGATGCCCCGGCCAAGCCTGGAAGCAACGGCAAGCGACCCACATTCGGCGGAATTAAGTCTCTCCCTGCTCCGATGAAGCTCCCCTACATCTAGGATGCAGGTCCAATATTATCCAGTCCGGTTCAGTCATTCACTGGACCGCGGGACAGTGACACTCCTGCGAACGTGCGAAGTGCTCCAAGCCACCCATATCGTACTTCGTATCCTCGTACGGAAACATCTTCGCAATGTACCAGGCAGCGCCCCCACCAGAACCATAGACCTCAACCTTTGCATCTCCAGCCCGGGACTTCCAGACAGCTGCCACAGCCTCAGGGGTAGGAACATTCTGGTACTTGAGAAGAGCGTGGAAGTGCAGTGGGATCTCAGGACTGCCATAACCAGACCATCATCGTTCATCCGCCCGGACCCAGGCCACGCGGCCATGAGTAAGACGACCGAGTGAGTCAATGAAGTCATCCCAGTGATGGAGACAGGTGGAATCGGATAGCTTCCTGCCGAAGGTGAACGTAGAGTAATGATCCCAGGGCCAGGCACTGAAGAACTGACCATAGGAGGAAGGCGAGGATTCTAAGAGTTGATCCGCAGAGATGCGTGCCGAATTCAGCCCGTGGAGACGTGCGCACCTGGTCAATCAACAATCAGCGCTGCGTTAAGGTACCAGTTTGATGGCCACTGGGCATACTCGCTGGCTCCCCTCATCAATAGTATGTAGTTTCCGTGGTCTGCTGTGCGCGCAGCGGCTGAAAGTTGCGGGTCGGCGGCGTCCTCGGAGACGTGGCCCATGTCCCGAGGTTGAGATTTCAGATCTTCTCATCTGGAGTACTCCTGATTGCCGGATTCGTCGTCTAGGGCGTTCGCCGGCATCCGCGCCTGTCGCCATTCCTCAGACTCGTCATCCTCGCAGCGGTCGGGATCGTTCTGCTCATCGTGCTCCAAGCCGGCAATAATGCCGTCTTCGACCGTATGTTTCCGGTCGTCAAGGTGGTCAACCAGCCAGCACGACTCGATGCTCGCTGAGGCGGAAGGCTTAAATCATTGACAACAAAGCATTTAGATTGGGAATAGCGTCCTGCCTGTGAATGGGCCTAGCAGATCCTGTCTGCGGGTCGACGTAGCTAGTTGCAGGCTGTGCTTGTAAGAAGATTATCAGACATTAGGCAATCACGGATCCCCGGGATGGCGAATTTCTACGCGTCATCCAATATAATTAGGCCAATTCATCGTCTTTTTAGTCCGGACGCGCCCTAGGGCCATATGCATTGAGCTACGGGGGTATTTAGGAGCGAATTGTGTTATGTTAACTAGACTCTTCTCGGGGACACCCTTATTTCCATATCTCATTGAAAACACAGGGTAATTCCAACTGGCTGCCAAATCGTATGTATGTCATTGAAATTAAAGCATTAAATCGAAATGCCGCTACACTGGTCGTCGCGCCCGCCAGTAAATCGGACAAAATCGACCATCAAATATCACGCCAGGAGGCGATTTTACGCGCCAACTCGGTAACACTGGCCTCCAGCTATCACTCTGCCCGCGGGCCAATCGCGGACATCGAGTCCCGGCAACCCCCTGTGAACACAGAGCTATCCTCGCTGTCCCTTGGCTAGCTCGGCATTCATCTGAGAGTCCGGAATCGCTGGTCGCGCTCCTGGCAGCCTTTCGCCGGACGCCGTTTCCCGATCAACCTGCCGGCGTACGAGGTACAGATTCGATATTCTGGCGCGTCCTCTTCGAAGCCCTGAAGTTCGCTCAATCCCAGGCCGGCTGCCCACACGATGACCGTCTCCGAGTTGACAGGCTCGAACTGCATCGGCGCACTCATCACGCGAGACCGATGTGAGTCCGACGAGAGTGGCTCTGATTGAGCAGCTTGCCGCAGCTATCACATCTGTGGGCGAATACCGAAGCGCTACTCCCAGGGGTCAGCCTTATTCCACTTGGCTCGGATGCTTGCCGCGCGCTTCACTGTGGCGCGAGCGTCGGCAATCGCGGCCTCTTTGGTGCGGCCAAAGCCTATAGGCGTACTGTATTTTCCATCCGCGCTCACTTTGTTCACCACCCATCTACCAGTGGGATCTTGCACCATTTGCCAATTGGCGGGCAGGGGGATGGCCGGGGGCTTTGGCACGCTGGAGGCAGGCACGGAGGATGCCTTGTCCTTCTTCTCAGGCTCGGAAGTGGGGGAGGGGACGGAAGGGGAGCTGGGGGAGGGGGCGGGCAGGCTGGTTACGGTAGCTTCTTCGCTGTCAGCGTGGTCCTGGACGCCACCGACCCCCAGCCTGGATGAATCGCAATTCGGCGGCAAGGCCGATTGCGCGTCTTCCCTCAAATCACCGCTGCTGGCAGGGTCCGGATGATCATTGAATTTGATCCCTATGGCAGCTTTCAAGTCAGGCACCAAGGAATAAGGTTCCCCCTTGCGCTGGACGGAATCGTCCATAGCTTCCTTTTCGGTCTTTCCGATTCCCACCAATTTGTCACGCAAGTAAAACTCGAACCCGCCGAACTCCTCATTGAACTCAGTCCGCGTTCGCGGCTTGGACGGGTCTGTCGAGGATGGGGGAATCACATAGGGCTTGCGTACTCTCTTCGGGGGCAGCAACGTCTTCGCCAGCTTGTCCAAGAATTCCCGAGATACGCCCGTCTGTTCTTCAGTAACGGGTTTAGCGGCCCTCTGTTTCTTGACCTTCGCTCTGGGCGGACGGTCGATCTTCGCCTGACATCGCTTGCACCACAGGCCAGGCAGCCAAGGTTCAGTTTTGGACCGGGGGAATAGCTTCTCGGCATGAACCTTGTGGCACCTGACGCATTGTGCCCAGTACTTGTTGATGAGGGTGTTATGAGACACTTGGCTCCTCTTCCGGGAAATTCAACCGGGGACTGTAGGGCACCTTATTACTAGTAGCCCGTAGGGGTATGTCCTTTATGGCCTCTCCGTCCAACCATGACTGCCATCGCTTGGACCACCACGTGAGCCGATACGTCGTCAGCTTGGGGTTGAGCCGCCCGCCCAATCCGCGGTCGATTGCGAACAGGCCAATGTCCTCTAGCTCCCGGTTGATTCTTGCCCAGCTTCCATTGGACTGACGAATCCCTGAAAAGTCGGCCAGCCCCGCCCGGCTGATAGTGAAGGTATTGTCCTCTGACTCTTGAGCTGCGGCGAAGAGCAGCACGGCGACAAGCCGTGCTCTACTCGAAAGCCTCGTCCAACCCATGCTGGTCACCAGCGCCGGTAAAGATGGTTTGCTCTTGTCCTTTACGGGAATTCTCCGCATTTGGCTGAACACGGGTTTCGACACGCCGCGTTCGCTCTGGGTCCTCTCCGGCTGAACCTTGCTGCTTATCGCCCATCGCTCGCCAATCCAGACAGCCGCGTGGTAGACGTCAAGGTCCAGTATGAACATCACCAGGTCGAGGGGTGATTTCCTCTCGCCATTCGGGTCGCAATTCCAACACCGCCATAGGTTCAATCGAGGGCTGAAAGTCAATCGCTTGCTCCGGCACTCGGGGCAGGTTATTTTTCTCCCCGAAGGTAGTCCTAGCTCACGGGCTAATTCCAGGATGGGGACTTGTCGATTGATCCACGCCATATCTGGCAGAGCTGGCCCATATTGTGTTTCCTCTCCCATTGTTCTCACTCCTGAAAAGCTGCGGGGCGGGGCCTGCCCCGCCCCCGATCATGGCTCAGCAGAGAGCCCAATCTGGCAGGCCACCTACCTAACTGCCCCCACGGCCTTGGTTTGAACTGACCGGAGACAGGGGTAATGCCTCCTTTGAAACCATTTTGTCTTTTGTTAACAACCGTTGTCGTCATAAGTACTCGTTCAGATCCAACACCTGAAGTTGACCGAGCGGCCCAGGGGGCACGTAAGCAGGCTTATACGAATTCCAGGCTGCGGGAAATTCCTGGTGCTTGACCCCGTCGAGGCTCGTGCCCATTTGCGAACATCGCCCGGCATGTTGCTTGAAATAAAACGCAATGTTGCGGGCCTTGCACATATCGCGAAGATTCCTGGCCCATTGCTCGTCCATCGGCCTGAAGTCCATCGTGTCGTTACCAGACTCGCCGCCGACCATCAGCTGGTCGAAACCCTGGATGTGCTGCTCGATGTCTGGCATCAAATCCTCCAGGATCGGCTCCGCAATCACATAGCGCGTTCTCGCCGGAATCTTGCGCAACGTATCCATGCGCCACAGATACTTCTTCAGCTCGACGGTGACGCCGAGACATACGTTCGGGTAACCTTCTCCCCAATCCTCCGGCAGCCGGTCCGCAATGCACTCGGCACGTTTCGTCAAAACCTGCCAGAGCAAGTTGGGTGTCCGCCTGATGATGTTCCAAGCTTCAGCTCGCCATTGATCCGCGGCCGGATGGAAGAAGTCACTCCAACTGCTGGTAAAGATCTTCAAGACTTTCCGTTCCTTGGCCGCCTTCCTCTGCAACTTCAAAGGCTCATCCCACGTCTTTGTGCGCACGAGTTTATTGAAATCGCGGTCATATTTGCTACACGCTGCACGGGCGTAGCAATGCAGACAGCCCTCACTTACCGGCTGGCATCCGATCCAGAAGTTCTGCGTAAAGTCGCAAACTCCGCTTTTCGTCTTTCCCATATTCAACTCCTTTAACTACCTCTATTTCGCTTTTTTCGCACTACAGCTAGTCCATGTCGGGGCCGACCACGCTGGTCGTGCCCACCGCCGGCTTTCGCGAAGCTACAGCAGACCTAACTCCTCATCAAATATCCCCGGAACTCTTGGCTTCAGGGCTTTGGTCTCCTTTAGGATGAATTGCTCGGTCATCTGTTTATCTGACAGACCCAGCTTCTTGAGCCGCATCTTGCCTTCGATGGTGTGCTTGTCGAGGGCGTCTTCAGGAATCGCAACCTTCTCGTCCTTAGCGGCTTCCAGATCTGCGGCCAATTCCTTTTCGGGGATGGCGGCGGGGACGTAAACCAGGCAATAAAAGTTGTCCACGTCCCGGCACTTTTGCGCCAGAGCCAGCAAGTAGGCAGCTTTGAGAACGAAGAGCACATTAAGTGGTTTCTTCTTGCTCCCGTCTTTGCCCTTGTTGATGTGTTTATCGGCCGCTTCGAGAGCTTTTACCTCCTGCCGGAGGGCTTCCACGTGCTGAGTCACCGTGCCCCAGCAATCCTCTGCCGAAATGATGAGTAACCGGTTCCAAACGGCTGGTCCAAAACCGGACTCATATAATTCAGCGGCCCAATAACAAGCGAGCCGCGCTTCGCCGCGTCGAATCGCCTTTTGCAATGCTGAGAGGACAGCGAAAAAGTTGTAGCCCCTCTTTGTGATCTGCCAATCGTTTTTCGTGCCGTTCACTGTAATTTCCTCCTTGCCGGAATTCTCCGCACCGGCTGCGGCCGAGCTTCGGTCCTAACTACGCTGCCTGATCCGGCCCACGGTGACCCAACTCGCGGGTTCCGTGGACCGGCGGCATAACGTGAGTGACGTTCCACCCACGTCCTCATGCTTGATCTTGAACTGGGCGGGGACAGCCTCAAGGCCATCCCCCTAGTTTCACTTGATTCGCCCTACGCTTTCCGCGGATAGGCCAGGCTGATCGCGCCCGTGGCCACCAGCTTGTAGATTGCGACTCGTGTTCCAGGCTTGCCCAGATCGAAGTCGGTGCAGAATTCGCCGGTGCTTAAATCTCGCCAGCACCGTTCCGGGATTTCCAGCTCGGCAGCGGCTGCCTTGCGTGTATTCGTCCGCCGTGTATTGAGGCCGGCCTTTTTGCGGTATTCGTCATGGGCGCCCTTACTGAACTCGGGATAGCCCAGCTTTGCCGCATGTTTCCTGGCCTTCTCAAGGCTAGCGTCCTTGTTTGCTTTGTAGAACTTGGCCATCTGTCGACCAAATTCGGGGGAATGTCTTTTCGCCATTTACTTCCTTTCTTCTTTCTTCCCGCCTGTTGGTTATGCCTGCCGTTGCTGGTCAGGACAACGGGCGGATCATCGCTTTCAATGGCGATCCTAGGTAAAATGAGAGACCCTGCCAAGGAACTGTCCCGGATAGGGAGTTCAAAGCGGAAAGCAAGGGAGCGAGCAACTCGCTTAGGACTGTCTCAGACAGGTGGGATTCTAAGTTTCAAAGGCGTTCAGCCATTACGACTGTCACTTATATAGGGTGAGATAATACTACTGTGCAGACTTAGCGATCAGAGGGGCAGCGGAGAACGGCACTACCATTCTGGTCTGTTCCGGATGGCTACCCCGACCGGTGACACAGCACCCGTTGCAGAGCCTGGCAAGTGCCTGAGCAATGCGAGATCAACGCTCTCATACTGAACATGCGACGCAACGTTGCTTGCGAGTCTTTATACAGAAGGACTATCGTTAAAGCGGTACGACAAGGAGGTCCCTTTAAAGGAAGAGCGTTACAAGGTCCAGCGGGGAGATGCGTAATTGAACGGCCGGCGAACTTAGGCGCCACTCAGGCACCGTCCACCCATAGTAGCTCAAATCTATACCGCCCTTGCTGGCCTAAGCACGAAGCGTGCGCTCACGCCGGATATATGAGATAGAAGGGAGCAGGTAGCGACTGGCTCCCTAAGCAATTAGTTTGCTCCATGCCTGCGTGCAAGTCCGATTTCCCCCTTGTGAGATTTCGCTCGCAAAGTCTTCTCCTGTCTCGCGGCCCTGGCTGTGCGATAGTAATAGGCGTTGGCTTGCTCATCTTTTCTTGCCCAGTAGCATTTTTCTTGACAATACTTCCGCATTACTTTGTCCGCAATGAAGTATCTCCGGCACTTGCGCCACGAGCACACCTTTGCTCGCCACCTATCCTGCATCAGGTCATAGACGGCGCGTTGGAATTGACAGCCAAATTCCCAGCTGATGATGGCCGTATTGCCATCAACCACGGGAGTCCCGTACGGCAAACCAGCGATCGTGTCTGTTTCCTTTTGTCTAATCTCGAACGTGATGCCATTAATGGTGACCGGGTGAGGCTTCTTTTCTGGATGTTCCTTCCACATGAACAAGCTCAACGGCTCGAGTTCTGTATCTTCCTCTCCGGGGAACGGTATACGGTCTGCGTCGAACCCGAGCAAGTGCCTTAGACAACTGCCATCTGGGTCCTCCCTCCTCCACACTGCACGCAGCAAAGTGCGGTACCAGAGCAACGGCGGCCTACAGGAGCGTAATGTACCTCTAAGCTCCCTGGCCATGTCCGCCCAAGCCTCGGTAGTCATAGGAGAATCAGCAGCGGGAAGAACTCTGCGAAAGATCTCTCGATAGTTGTCAGGGCGCTTCTCAGGGAGATTTGAGAATGTCATCCAGAATTCGGCATTCCTGTAAATCCACTCCGTTTTCTCATTGGGAAAGAAGCCGGAACTCTTCTTGCGGAACTTTTGCACGTCATCAGGCGTGTCGCCGAGGTTCGCAAAATCTTCGAGGGCTTGGTACTCCTGAATAAGCCGCTCTTCCCTTGCTTTCCGCTTTGAATGCTTCACCGGGACAGGTCCTTTCATCGCTGTGGGCCTCGTTTCATAATTTGCTACGACAGAAGATCTTCTATCACCGAACATCGTATGTCAAACGGCGACGGCCCAAAGCCGGAGCCCCAACTCTCGCTGATGGAATCTGGCAAAGCCAGCCAATCAACACTGCGAGAACCAAGTGAGCGATCACGATTGTCAAGGTTGTAAAACCGAGGAGGTACTGTGAAAGGAAAAGCACTACGACACCAAACCAGGAGGCTGCGTAATTGTGAGGGGCGTCTAGCTCAGGCGCCCATCACGCGAAGGTCTACCCATGGTAGATCGAATCTTCCTCACCCCTGCTGAACTGGCCGCGAAGTTGGCGGTCAAAGTTGGCTGGGTTTATAGAAGAACGCAGCAGGGAGCGGCTAATCCGCTTCCCCACGTACATGCCGGAAAGGCATTGAGATTTCATTGGGAGGAGGTTGAAGCATGGCTGAAAGCTAGTGGCTCGAATCAGTGTTGTGATAACCTACAGGTCAGCGGAAGTACCAGTGCCCGAGACAGGAGGATTCGCAGAATGTCTCGGAGTCACTGCCAGCACGGTCATGTTCGTCTGCGGACGAATGTGGCGCGACACTACTACGAGGGTTTGTGGAGGGTCTACGACGACCGGCACCCGCATGGGCGCTGGCAGTCGCGGAACCTGGGCTATAAAGATGAAATTAGCAAGCGCGAAGCCGACCGCCGCCTGCAGAAGCTGTTGGCAGGGCTGCAGGTGGAGGAGGTGCACGCTCCGCGAACGGCCCTGACCCTCAAGGAATACGTGGAGGGCTCTTTCCTCAAGGAGTTCCTCCCTTATCGAAAACCAAGCACGCGCATTAGCTACGAACAGATTATTAAATGCTACCTGCTCCCGTACTTCGGAAAGATGGAGATTGACAGGATCCGAAGGCGGGACGTTCAAGCTTGCATGAATCGCCTTGTGGCGAGAGGACTCGGACGACGGACACTGAACAACATTAGGAATTGTCTCCGTTCGATCTTCAGGGAAGCGAGGAAGGACGAATACTTGGACAACAATCCTGCAGCGGACATTAACCTTCCGTTGTACGTTTCCAAGCCGCCCAAGGAAGTGCCGACGAAAGAGACCATTTGCAACGTGCTGAATGCTCTCGAAGACCCTTACCGGACGCTGGCCTGGTTCGTTTGTGTTACAGGCTGCCGGATAGGCGAGGCACAAGGCTTGAAATGGGGCGCCATCAGCTTTGACAATCGGTGCGTGTGGTTTCTCTCTGCGGTCTATATGGGTGAAGAGCACAAGACCAAGGGTCATCGGAGCGACAACCCGGTGGACCTGAGCGAGAAGGAGATCAAACGCCTGAGACAGTTCAAGGAGAAGGTTCCAAACGCCACAGAAAATGATTGGGTGTTTCCTCACCCTGAGCATGCCGATCGGCCCATGACGGAGCAGCACGCGCTTCATTGTGGGCTCGAGAAAGCAGCAAAGAAGCTCGGAATCCACCTGACATGGCACGGACTTCGGCACTGGACGGGGACCATGCTCTATTACGAAGGCGTGGATCTCAAAACAATCCAATCTCGACTGGGCCATGCGGACGTGAGCACCACTGCAAATTGGTATGTTCACTTCAGCCGGAAAGCGGGAAAAGAGGCTGCACAGGTAGCCTCGAAGCTCTTGGACGGCTGGGACAACCTCCCAGCCGTTTCACCCGGAACTGTTGGCGTAACTGTTGGCGTAAATTCTCGCCGGCAGGAGGAGCCTGTGGTAAACTATTGAAAGTAAAGCAACTGGGAGGAATGGGCCTGTAGCTCAGAAGGATAGAGCAACGGTTTCCTAAACCGTGGGTCGGGGGTTCGAATCCCTCCAGGCCTACCATTCTTTCAATTCGGTTCGAGTTCAATGCTTAAGCCACATTACCATTGTGAGCTCTAGCTCCGAATCTTCGGATCGTCGCCTTCATCAATTGCATTCAGCGGCGGTCAGGTGTATGTTACCGATGCGCGTGTCGGTCTACCGGAGACAACCACCGGAAACAACAACCGCGCCCGACGTGACGAGCGAGGGGCGCGTGAAATCACCGTAATGGAGGCAACACTCATGAAACCAGTTGGTCTTATCAACACGGGAGTTCTG
>Ga0187884_10002121_pt1 | contig 17106 bp, 10 predicted proteins | sample June2016WEW_20_4_FD_132983 | JGI IMG/M metagenome (GOLD analysis project Ga0187884, IMG submission 132983) | Peatland microbial communities from SPRUCE experiment site at the Marcell Experimental Forest, Minnesota, USA - June2016WEW_20_40 | ecosystem: Environmental > Terrestrial > Soil >...
ACCTCGCCTGCTCGAAGATCGACTTCGAACTTTCCGAGGCACGCACGCAAGGGCTGAGCACTTGGCTGGTGATGTTCGCGGATTGTCAACATTCCGTGAGCATTCGTTGCGGAGGAATCCTGAGCTGCTGCCGCCGCAGGATGGGCGTTGGTCGTGATACTGAATGCATATGGTGTGTTAGCCATCCTCGTACTCCGTCCTCACTTACTTAAAGTGAGAAACTGGAGTGAATTGGCTCACGAGCGCTATATTTCTAGGAAAGTTGTCGAATGGAGGATTTTTGTATAGGTCAGACCGGCGATTAGTGTGCCGGGCTCGGTCTAGCAGGCCCGGCAGGGCCAGTGCTCTTCTTCGATGAAGGGCATGGCCGAGCAACGCGGGTGGGCAAGATCGGCAACGAGTACGGCCAGTCCCAGATCCTCTTCACGCCGCCGGAATGCTTCAGGCCAACAGACATTGTTCGCGTTTTTTGCGAGACGAACCGCTGCGTTAGCTATCCCATAAGCGTTTTCCAGCCAGCATCTATCTCCGGTGTGCTTGTAGAGGTTGAGTTGGCTGTACGCCTCTCCGGCAAGACCATGGAGAGAGGATCCTTCAGAATGCGAACCGCCAACATCGCGGCCCGCAGCTTCCGCCAACCGCAGCCATCGAGGATCTCGAAGTACTCGGGATGCGAGGGCCCACAAGAAAACGAAAGCAGGGGTGCCGTCGGACCACACAGGACCGCGCGGCCGGGCATGAGGTGGCGAGCAGGCACGCGTGCCTTCCGATGTGACTCGATCCGCCAGTTGGTCCAAACTGGCGCCGAGGTGTACCGGCGCGACTGCCCCAGCGGCGCGCATCCATTGCAACGTCGCGTACAAATATTTAGTCCAATTTGCAGACAAAGCGAACGATATTTCCTGGTTCGGCGCGGCTAGCGGCAGAACAGCATCAAGCTCGAGCCATAGGCGCTCAAGGAGCTTGTTCCCCAACTCGATCAGCGGTTGATGATTCGCAGTTGTGTCCCAACAGAATGCGTCCAGCAGCAGCGACGTTGCGAGCAAGGCCGAAGAATTGTGGCCTACGTTCGCGGTTTCGAGTATCGAATTGCAGCATTGAAGAAACTGTTCTACTGCACAGGTGCGGCGATATAAGTCCCAACAGCTGTGCGCCATCATAGCTCGTAGCCAAGTGACTCCGAAGCGCGACTCGTACCACTCGATACTGCTTCCATCAGGTCTGGGGGCGTCGGCGGAAGCGAGATCGCTTTCAGCGCGATCGAGCCAACGCTCAGCGAGCGCGAGCAGATTGGTGTCTTCTCGGATGCAGGCAACTCGAAACAGGCCATAAGCGGCACCTGCGAGTCCAGGGGTATGCGAGGTCATTGAGTAGGCGGGCGCAGTGACAGGCGACGATTCCTCACGATCGCTAAGCGAATCGAGAAACGAATTCAGCCAGTCTTCTCTCTGCTGCGTCTCGCGCGACAACGCACCGCCGACATTGGAATCTACTTTTTCTGATTTGTAATGCGAGTCTACCCCCACCATTTCCTGCCAATACGCCGCTGCCATACTCGGCACGTCGGGAAATCTGGCGGAGGGGTCTTTGCTGAGCGCGCGAAGAAGCACCCGATCCAATGCAGCCGCGCCCGGAAGTCCGCGAGCAGCGAGCGGCACTGGAGGCTGTTCGACGATCTGGTTTAGCAGCCGTTCCTTTTCCAGCGAAAAGTCCAGGTAGTGACGAGCGGTCGCAAGGTGGTAAATCAGCGCGCCGATGGAGTATTGTTCGCCGGCGAAAGAGGCCGGCGGCAAGACGGAATGGGCGAGAGCGGCACTGGCGTACTCCGGGTCAAAAAAGAAGCCGACTCCCCCGCGCGGCAAGAACGCGAAGGTTTCATCGATGCACTCCATGCGCGACAATCCGTAGTCAACGATTCGAACGTTTCCATCGCGCTCGACCAATATGTTTCCCGGATGCACGTCGCAGTGAGTCACTCCCAGGCTATGTAGAGCTGCGTAGGCATCGAGGATCTTGCCGCAGAGCGAGACCATGTCTGGGGATAGCGGATCGCGCGAACTCATTCGCAGAGTCGCTGCCCTCCTCGTGCACAGTTCGCCGGCAATCCATTCCGAGATAACGTATGCGAGGCCTTCTTTCGTTTCTCCAGAAGCGAATAGACGTGGAGCAACGCGTCCGGTCAACCACCCCTGAATTTTGGCTTCTCTCGCAAAACTCTGTTTAGTCGCGGGCGCGGCTTCGGGACGTGTGATTTTTAGCGCGGCCAGCCGATTCTGATTGCTGACACGATACAGCTCTGAATCGGCGAGAACCTGAATGCACTCTTGGATGCGATGGCCCTCGACCACTGTGCCAAATGCGAAGGACGGCTGAATTGTCTGTGATTCCACTCCTGGCTCGACTAGCAGCTTGGCGCGCAGGCAGCTTTCCAGAAAAGGATAGATGTCTTCGAGGACCTCCTGCGGTTTCCGGTCAACGGATCTGCTGTGACGTAGGATTGCCTGCACCAGGGTCGTTGGCTTTTCAAATTGAAGCAGCCACGCCGCCGCTTGCGAGTCGATGACCTTCGACGGGATTCGCGAGAGCGGCCGGGTTACCGCGTAGTCGTCATCCGTGCCGCCGATCTGAGCGCGCACTGCTGCGGAGATCGCCGTCACAGGTACAATCTCGATGTCATCCGGCAAAACCAGCGGACCCGTCATACTGCCGTGACCTCCGTAACAGTGTTCGGCTGGCCGTCCGGCGAATGGAGAACCCAATTCGCCAGTTCCACGCCCTCCAATTGCAGCCGCGTTAGCGCGAAGCGCCAGGCCGGCATGGAATCACAGGGATGATGTTTGGCGACGGCCAGCGCGGCGCCAAGCCGATTGCAAATCCACTGACGCCAGCTTTGCCGCCTCAGCCAAATTGGCACGTGTTCTTCCGACGGAGGGTCCGATCCCCATGACATCAGCGCGCCGCTGTCTAGTTCGGAGGTAAAGGGCACGCCTTGTGAGGGACAACCCGAAAGCTCACTCGCAATACGCTGGACGGCTTCCTCTAACGCAGCGCGGTCGCCAAAGTAGGCGACCATCTTGTCCGGACGTAGCAGTCCGCGAACGTCGTTGCCAATCTTGCAGTGGAATGCCCCACCGGCGGTGATTGCGGCGAGCCAGATACGAAACGCATCGCGCAGGTGCGACGGCAGCGGGCTCAGATAGAGCTTGTAGGTAGTTGTGTCTACCGGCATCGCGATGGTTCGCGAACTCCATGCCATCCAGGCGCCTTGTTCTGCCGCCGGCGGAACGCGTGTCCACGCGCGATCGAGTTCCCAACGAACCCCCGCACCACTCTGGATCTGTAGGTATTCCTGCACGGCAGTGTTATCTGGAAGTCGGCGTAGCCATTCCGGAGTCAACGGCAACGAATTGTAGCGATAGAGATGTCCGGACAGCTCCGCAGTGTCGCCAGTTCTCAGGGCCGCGGCGTGCTTGAGCGAGCGAAGGGACAAGGCCGCGAGAACTCCCGGCGGCTCTTGAGGAGTGGTTGTATCGAAGTGACAGGCTGCGGGTCCGCATAGCCATCCTGATTCGCCAGCAACCTGCAAGATGCCATCGCAGACGAGTTGAGTAACAGCCAACATCGCGTCTGCGTCGTGGACCACTCGATCCGGCAGTTGCTGCGGCTCTTTCAGGGCAAACAACAGGTCTGCGGTGTCGCGACTTACCGATTTCGGGCTGGGTCCTGTGGCGAAGCGCGAGCGCAAAATCCCGTAGAAAGTCGGATCTTGCTGCAAGGCTTCCAACGGCTCCCGCTGTTCGGTGGACAACTCCTCGAGCTGAACGAGTTCGTAGTCGGGATTGAACCGCAGTCTGCTCTGATCGGCAGACAACACCAGAGCGGCTTGCGATTGGAAGCCTGTGGGACGCATGGAAACTCCTGCGTCTCCGGCCGAGATTCCCCCGCCCGGAGACACAAATCCGTTATTTGGTTAACGTGGATTGCTTCTGCAGTTGGGCCTTGCGCATCCGGAGCTCGCCTTGGGCGTCCTCCAGTTTTTTCTCCATCCTCTCCACCTCGGCGATGGATTGCAGGTCGCCGGTTTCCCGGAACTGATCTGTTGCAAGGACAGCATTAGCCATTTCGGTATTCAGATAACTCCGCAATGTGTCGGGAGGATCCCCCGGATTAAGTGGGTTTGGGATGAAGATCCCGACCTCACTCATGGCCGTGTCGCAGCAACCTGTCGAGGGTGGCGGCCCGGGATTCTGCCGGTGAATGGCTTCCCGATTGCGCACAATAAATACCATGCCTCGGGCTGCGTTTTGGTCTTGAGCCAGCTTGCTGCCTTCCGGTAGCAATGTGACGAAAAGATCCTTGAACCTGTACATAGTTTCCTCCAGCTTGAAGTAATCGCAGACGAACACTAAGGAAGGGCCTATAGCGCGATCTCTAGGGAGCGGATGACTTGAGGTTCAAGAGCGCTTGTGAATTCGCGGCTAGCGTACTGCGCACTTGATAGCTAGTCAAGCCACGTAGGTGAACCGACTGAGCCACCTGTCGGCTACATCACTAGCTTGGGGCCATCCTTCTTTCGAGCCAGTCTGCTTCACTCTCTAGAAGCGAAAAGCAGGAGGAAATTGGCTCACCTAAGATTTATTTATTTCGGACGGGTGAAGATTACTAGCGTGATGAAGCTTAATCTTTATAGGTCCATTGACTTCGTCGGCACGCACAGACTAGTCTGGCAGGAATTTCCTTGTCACGTAGTTGAGGGCGCCCCGGTTGTCAGAGCTTCCTCCCAATATCGTTACGCAGTTACTGGCCAGCTGGCACGCCGGGGACGATGACGGACTACGCTCCGTCATACCTTTGATGTACGACGAGTTACGGCGGCGCGCGCATCGCTACCTGCGCCAGGAGCGGCCCGGCCACACGCTGCAAAGTACAGCGTTGGTCCATGAAGCCTACCTTCGTTTGGAGAAGCAAGGCGTAGTCCGCTTCCAGAATCGCCAGCATTTCCTTGCCATCTTCGCCCAACTCATGCGCCAGGTCCTGATTGAATATGCGCGTGCCCAGCACGCCACCAAGCGAGATGGCGGGATACGGCTGAGCCTCAACGACGCAATCGGGGCCAAGTTGCGCGATGTGGACGCAGTCGCTCTGGACGATGCATTGACCGAACTCGAAAAACTCAATCCCGAACAATGTCGCATCGTGGTCCTGCGATTCATGGCCGGACTTACCATTGAGGAGACCGCCGAGGCGATGGGCATCTCGCCAGCCACCGTCAAGCGGCACTGGGAGACGGCAAGACTTTGGCTGCATCGTGAGCTAAACCAGAATTCCCAAACATGACTCCGGAACGCCATCAGCAAATCTGCGAGTTGCTCTATCAGGCGCTGGATTTAGAGTCCGGGCAGCGAGATGCGTTCCTGGATCGTGTCGGCTCTTCTGACCATGGGCTGCGTCGGGAGTTGGAATCGCTACTCTCCTCCAGCGACAAGATTCGTTCCGACTTTCTCCGGCTGTCCACGGTCCGGCTGATTGCGCCAGGGACAAGGTGGGGAGACTGCGAGATTGAGTCGCTGATCGATTCGGGCGGGATGGGTGATGTCTACCGCGCGCGCGATCTCCAATTGCCGCGTGACGTTGCCGTCAAGGTTATCTCCTCGTATCTGCTCTCCGATCAGCAGCAAGTTCGGCGTTTCGAACAGGAGGCGCAGGCAGCAGCAGCGCTGAATCATCCCAGCATCCTGACCATCCATCGCGCGGGCAATGAGGAGGGCGTACCTTACCTTGTCTCGGAGTTACTGGAGGGGGAGACACTGCGCAAACGGCTCGCTCGAGGTCGCATCCCGCCACCCCTTGCCGTCGACCTAGCCATACAGATTGCAAGCGGACTGGCCGCGGCTCATGAGAAGGGGATCATCCATCGCGACCTCAAGCCCGAGAATTTATATATCACGAAGGACGGCCGGGCAAAGATCCTGGACTTTGGCCTGGCGAAGCTCACCCAAGAACTCAAGGGCTTGCCGCCGGGTGGAGAGGGGCTGGGCGAAGATCTGGTGTTGCGCAGCGAGCCGGGAGTCATCATGGGGACGGTGGGCTATATGTCGCCGGAGCAAGCCCGGGGACACCCCGTGGATGCGCGCTCCGACATCTTCTGCTTCGGAGCGGTGCTGTACGAGATGATCACGGGCAAGCCGGCGTTTCAAAGGCAGACGAAGGCTGACAGCATCAGCAGCATTCTCAGTCATCAGCCTCCGCCGATCTCGCGCACGGTGAAGCAGGTTTCACCCGCACTGCAGCGGGTGATCACTCGCTGTCTGGAGAAAAAGCCCGAGCTGCGATATCAGCAGACCTCGGAGTTGGTGCAGGCACTCAAGTCACTGCCCAAAGAGACCGGCATCCACCTGCCGATAGCAGCGACGATTGCGTTGGTGATGGTCCTGACGGTGCTCGGCGTGATCTATCGAGCGCCTCCGATCAACTGGCTCGAATCGTTGTTTATAAAGGTCCCGCCCTCAGAAGTAGTGGAGAGGAACCTGACGGCCAATCAGGCGGACAACCCGGTACGGGCGGCGGCAATCACGCGCGACGGTAACTATGTCGCTTACATCGACAATTCCGAGAAGGTCAATCTGCTGCAGGTGTCCAGCGGCGATGCTCGTCCGCTGGCGCTGGACTCCTCCTACACGCCGCTGCAGTGGTTTCCCGACGGCGTGCACCTGTTGGTTGCCCACAAAGAAGGTCAGCCGGGACTGTGGAAGTTTTCTACTTGGGACTCGAGCTTGCGCAAGCTATCGGATGGCCCGGCAGCAGTTGCAGCTATTTCGCCAGACGGCTCGTCCATCGCCCTTGTGAAGTCCGACAAACTGAATGAAATATGGACCATGGGAGCGGGCGGCGAAGAACCCCATAAGGCCGCTACCTTCGAGCCGAACGACGAGCTTTGGGGCCTGGCCTGGTCTCCAAACGGGCGTCGTCTTGGCTATGTTCGCGCCCGCGGCACTTACGAAAAACACGACACGGGTATTGGGACTTGCGACTTGACCGGCGGCGATCGTGTTGAGATCCTGTCCGACCCCAGGCTGATGGGGCGAGACGGTGTCAAGGGAATTGCGTGGCTCGCCGATGGGAGGATCGTCTATTCAATATCCACCCGGCTGGACGAATACAACATCTTCGCCATCGAGACCGGTAGCGATGGCCGGACGGCTCGCGGCAAACCGCAGTCCATCACAAGTTGGAAAGACTTCGTTGCCTCAGCGTTCCAAGTCACGGCTGATGGCAGGCACATGATCGTGCTGAAGAGCCATAGCGAAGACGCCGTTTTCATTGGATCGCTTGCGCAGGGCGTGCACGGCTTCGCCCCCAAGAGGCTTACGGCAGACAACTGGCGCAACTACGGCACCGCGTGGATGCCGGACAGCAAGAGCATTCTGTTGTATTCGCAGCGTAACGGCAGGTACGCGATTCGCAAGCAACAGATCGATGGTAGCTCGCCGGAAACATTGGTCGACGGTCCAGAAAACTACCGATACCCGGTGTCGAGCTCCACCGGAATTCTGCTGTACACGGCATTCGCGTCGACGAATGGCATCGTTGACCCAAAAAGCTGGCGGCTGATGAGCACGTCTCTATCCGGAGGACCGCGAACATTGCTCCTGCAAGGCCGCTATGGCTATGAGTGCGGGTATGCGCCATCTTCCCCCTGCGTGATGTCAGACCTGCAGCCTAACGGCCAGCTGATCTTCTACAGGCTGGATCCGGCGAGAGGTAAAGGTGACGAGATTGCACGTCTTGAAAACTATCAGGCACAAATCGCACATTGGAATTTGTCGCCCCAGGGCACCGAAGTCGTGATCGCCGACCCGACGCAAGAAACGCTCCGTGTTCTGAACCTGAAAGACCGCACGGTAACGACATGGCCGGTCCATATCTTGAAGACAGAGAGGGTGAGCAGCGCCGGGTGGGCGGCGGACGCTAGGCAATTGTTAGCAATTCTTTACTCGGAGTCCACTGTCAAACTTGTCTACCTTAACGCTAGCGGCGAAACGACCAATTTGTACGAGGTACCTCCAGAGCGGGCGTTTCTGACCTTCCCAATCAGCTCGCCAGACGGTCGCTTTCTAGCCTTCAGCCAGCGAAGTTATATCTCAGATCTTGTATTGCTGGAGAAATTCTAAGAGGCTCGGTGTTCGCAGCCCTGACGCGGATGCAACAGAAACTCCGCGCTTTTCAGTACGAGATTTGAAGATAAAACCATGTCCAGCAACTGACGCGAGTCTCCAGGGCTCGAGTATGTCCTCCGCTGTCACCAAATAGACCAACCATTTATCCGCTTCAGCCTCAGTTCATCGACGTTTCACCGCCAGTGCATTGTTCCAGGAACGTTTCCGAACCACAATCGCCGCGAGCTTACCGATCAGACGATCCACAAAGGGGGTCGGTCCGCTGACGAATCTCGAATCGCGCAACCCAGAGGAAGAGGGCTAAAATTATGACCGCAAAACTAACGCGAACTGATGATGCCCCGGGAGCGATTTCCGGCGCGCACGCTCGAAATGCGAGAAGGCTGACGAGGTGGTGTCGCCTGGCCACGATGACATTGTTGCTGGCAATTTCCAGTCAAGCCCAGCAGAGCATGAACATCCAGACTGGGCTACCCATCTACTTTGGAACTCAGTGGTTGCATGTACAGGGCCAACCCATCAGCGCCTATTTAATCGTCGTTTCGATCTATCCGATGAATACGCCCCCGCCTTGGCCTGTTGGCCTGTGGCTCAACACCTATCTTCAAACTGATGCCAGCCCTGGTATCGAGAAAACGACTTGGGGGCAAGGTCAGTGGTGCAGGTGGTGGTTTAACCAGGTCCAGCAAGTCGAGGGTCAGAATTCGCAGGAGCTTCCGTTTCCCTATCTCGAAGTCAACTTATCGACAACAGTTCCGCTGATCCAAACCGACGAAGGAATTTCAGTGTACCCAGCTGGAAGCGTGACCTGCTGGCAGGCAAGCAACGACTTCCCTCCAATCTAGATTTGCCACTTTGTTTTGCGGTGGTGGTTAGTGACGCAAATCACGCCGCAGTAGGCTCAAATCAATATCAGTACACAGCCGGATTCCTACGGCATTTTCAGAACACAAATTCAAAGTGGAGGAACAAATCAATGAAACGGTCGAGCTTGATCATCTGCGTAATCATCGGGGCGATGTCTATAGCATCGCCCCTATCCCAACTGGCACCATCGAGGCACCTTTAACCCCTTCAGATTCCGGATGGTTCGGCAAGCCCCATCACTTCGATGGAACTCGGTGGAACCACATTTTTCGACCAGACAGTGAGCTTTACCCAAAGCGGTTGTGTCGCGAATCAGTTTGGCTATCACGTTTGCAATGAAACCGGCAGCATCCCCGGCGTAGCCATGAATGCGGGTACTTACTGGCTGCACATGGGCAACGCCGTGGTCAATACTGGCGATCCTGTCTACTGGGACGAGAATAGCGGCCCCTCCAGCGCTTCCCAAAACGACGGTGGCATTCTGGGTTCTGAGTCATTCACGATTCTGGGCTCGTCGGGCGGCACTACGCCAGAACCCGGCAGCATTGTATTGTTTGGATCCCTCAACTTCTGTTTGGCCAACTAGATCGATGGCCCAAGATATAACAGCCGTTGCGTGACCCTCGGGGCCATGAGCCCCTGAAGCAGTCAAGACAACAAAGCACCGCATGATAGTTCTGGCACCCCGTTCACGCCTATATAGGAAAGAACAGCAAGAGCAGGCGGCTTGATATTTGCGTGGCAGGGACAGCATAGCGGCGTATAGTTCAGAAACTAGCCATACCCACCGCCACCTTAAACGCCAGTTCGTTTGCGATTCACAAGATATCGTCGCAGCCACTAGGGGGCCGTACATGTCCTTTCGCTCCATTAGTTTTGGCGTTTGTTTCCGTTTAACCACAAAGTTTGCAGTTGGGTTCACAGCGGTTGCGTTCCTAGCTGTCGGCCTGCTCCACGCCCAAACAGACATCTCACCCGACACCCCTTACGGTGTTCCTGGCAGCCCATTTCCCACTGAGTGGACAGGAGGGCGCATTCACACGCTGGTGATCGATCCGTCCAACAACAACACTCTCAACCACAACACTACGTTGTACGCCGCGTCTACGACTGGGGGAGTCTGGAAGTCGATAGATGCCGGCCATTCCTGGTCTCAGGCCAGTAACGGGATAAATAATCCGTTTGTGCCCTTTCGGAACCAAATCATGGCGCTTGACAGCAACAACCCGAAACGGCTGCTTCTGGCCACGGAGGGCGACGATGGGAGGGTTCTGCAGACTAGTGGCACTAGTGGCAACGTGTCTGTAGTTCCTTATGGCGGACTCTACGTCTCTGTCGATGGGGCGACCACGTGGCGGCATGCCCAGCCATCGGGCACGATTGGGGGCCTGTGTCCTGGCACAGCCGCCAACGGTGAGATTTATAGTGTCGCCTTTAGTTCAGGGCAACCGTTCGTGGCTGCGGCATGTGGGTTGTTTACCAATCCCGACCCGGGACTCGCTGACGGAAAATGGGTGCAGTTACCCACAACGCCATTTGACCTTACGTATGACCCTACGAAAAATCCAACGAAAACCGTAATCATAGCTCCAAATAGCTATGGAAGAGTTCTATTCGTTTGCACTAGCCAAGATACTAAAGTTTATCGATCGCAGGATTTGGGTCAGACGTGGGATACACAAACCATCAGTCCACCTCCACCGACCAGCCCTGCCAACTCGTTCGGCGCTATCTGCGCCGGCTTAGCGGTAGTGCCGGAGCAGCAATTAGCGCCCGACACAGTCGCAATGATCTATAGCTACTCGGCGCCGACCTCAACCCCCAATGTAAATGCCCCGCACTGGGACGTGAGTATTCTGAGTTTCAGCTCAAGTCCGCAGATAGACCTCGGATTCAACGCAGTGGCTGCTCCCGCTTCCGGCAAGGCAAACGTTTTTGCCGTTCGGAGAGCCAGTTCGCCACCGACGGATAACCGGCCCGGCTTCGGCTACGACGTGTACGCTGCGGATAGCTTCAACTTCTATGTCTATGTGCCAAGCTCGAGTTCGCCAGTTCAGCCCGCAACATGGACGAAATTGCAGGCCAGCGCGGGCGGCCTGCACGCCGACTCGTGGTCGATGGCCTTCCCATCCACTTACGATCCGGCTAATTCGATCTGTACAGCCTTTACTTCCGACGATGGCGGAGTGTTCGCTAACGATTCGAGCAAGAACAACTCCTCCGGACCGGGTTGCGATCCATCCGAAGGTTGGGTGTCAGCCATGTCAGGGTTGCACACACTCGAGAGCTACGGCATGAAAGGCGTTGCTGCGCCCCGATGTGCGGGCGCCCCCAACTGCCCGTCTGTGTATTTTGCCAACGGCGACAACGATACCTGGATCGCAACCAACACCGGCGTTGGCTCCGGCTTGCTGGGAGACGGCATGGGCGATTCCGGTGATGTAAAAGTAGACCCGGCGTTTCCTAATCTCGTGGTCGCGACCAGAGGTCCGCAGTGCACGATGTTGAACTACGCCGCAAGCGGCCTTCCCGGCCCGGCTGCCCCGAATGTCAATATTTCAATTGGCGCCATGAGCTTAAAGAACTGCCCGCAGATTTATCCCTCGAATGCATCTTTCGGGCCGCCGGATAACTTCCTGACTCAAGTGATGACGCTACAGCGCGAACCGGCCTCCGCTCCGGTGTACTATGCTGCCTGGAGCCCGCCCAATCAACCAGCCGATGCGATCGTAAGGTTGTCCATCGATCCCACCAATCCTTCTTCAGCCTGGAACCCTACGACCGGAAGCCACTGGACCACGGCAGCAATAGGCGCCCCATCCGCATGGTTTTTCGCCGACGCCACCAATGGCCGAGTCGCACGCATTCAGAGTTCAGGGGGGATTACAAATCCGGTGCTGTGGGTGGGCAGCACCAACGGGAATTTGTACCAAGCGGCCACGGTCAACGGGCAAGTGGGACCCTCGCAAGCATCGTTGTGGCAGCCAGTCCCTGGCACAGGCCTGGGACATGTCACCTCTTTTTTCGTGAATCCCTACAACTCAAGCTACATCTGGGCGCAAGACAGTTCGGACTCGACGATCAAGACCCGGGTAACGGTGAACGGAGTAACCACTTGGCAACCGGTTCAAGCACTGAAAGACATCGCTACCAACTACGGGGAGTTTCGCTTCGGATGTGGCGACGCTAATACCGTATACATGCTCCAGTGGACCTGTTCACTAGCATGGATGTCGTTCAGCCGAAATAAGTCCAACGTTGTGGTAGCTGCGCTCTACCCGGGCGGGGTGGCCTACTCTTCCGACTACGGAGGAACCTGGAATCTGGCATACGGTATAACCTTGGACTCTAAAACGCCTCAGGCGACGCCCAACCTTTTCGGACTTCCCATAGCTGTCTGGTTTGACGACGGGGTAGATAGCGATAATCCGGCTATCTACATTGCCGTACACGGCCGCGGTGTAATTCGAGTGGCCGTTCCTAATCCTCCGCCGCCACCAACAAATTGCTCGGCGACGGTAGTGACCTGTGGCCATGAGGCAACATTGCTATGCGACGCCGTGCCGAGCGGCAACTCTTTGTTCTTTGGAGCGCGAAACCAGTCTTTGCAGCCGCCCGCGGCTTTCCATGCTGGAGGGGTAGCCTCACCTCTACCACCGCCGAATCCGGGTCCGAATATTGTCTACGACGCTCCCATTAATCCCGACGACAACCAATTTGAAGCCTGCGACGTGGGTCCGACTTTTCAACGAACTTGCGTCTGGCTCCCATCGTATGTTGGCCCGGACCCTACAGGCTGCCCAGGTCATCCCAAGCCGCCTCCACCGACTCCCTCCCAATGCCGGAAGGAGGGGTGCCAGCCAAGTCCACAAGGTGGATGCCTGTGTCAGTGAGATAAGAGACCGGCCCGCCTTCAACGTATGTAAACGCGAGCAGAATAGGAGAATATTTATGGCACTTCGAATGCTCCAAAAGGGGATGGATACAGCCGGCGCTGGCGGACAGTTCTGGGTGTTCGCTCTCGCGGCGAACGGCGAGATGGTTTACAAGTATTGGGACGGCACGGCATGGCAGCCATCTCAAACGGGGTGGAATTCTCTCGGGGGCAACTTCGTTGGGCCACCGTCATGTTCGGTGCGGCAGTTCACCTCACCGGGGAGCGGAGCTCAGATTGATGTCGTCGCGGTCGGCCAAGTTCAAGGAAAAAGAGTTCTGAACACCGAAGCTCTATTCCATAGATTTTGGGACGGAAGCACGTGGAATCCCGCCAACGGTTGGGACCAGCTGGCGCGCCTCGACTCAGGAAACTTGGGGATTAAATTCGCCGCCCATCCAGTCGCCATTGCCGGCTTCGACACTGCTCCTAATCCGGCGGACGTAGTTGTCGTCGGCAGCGACGGGCAAGCCTACCACACGTACCTGGCGGGTCCATCGTCGGCCAATCCCGGATGGCAGCCCTGGGAAAACTTGGGAGGAAGCATTGTTAGCGCGCCCGCAGTTGCCGGCATCGACCCTGGATTCAACCTTCTTGGCCAGGTCTTAAGCGTTTTCGCCACCGACGCTAATGGGCATACGCTATACAAGTACACAGACGGAAGCGGCTGGCAGCCGTCCCAGACTGGCTGGAATCATCTGGATGACAGTGTGGGGCTTTACAACACCGCAGCCGCCGGCGCAAATGACATCAGAGTCGATGTCCTGGGCACCGCCTTCGGCTCGCCGGGTCAAGATCAGAGACTTGTTCACAAGGTGTACAAGCAGAGCGGCAGCGCCTTCGGATGGAACCCGTCACAGTCATGGGAGACCGTCACCAACGATAATTTCGTGGAGGGGCCGCCGGTCTTGGTGGCAACAGGGACACCCTTGAATCGACTCGATGTCTTTTTGGGAGCGTTCCACAATTACCTTCCCCAGTATCAGGGGAGCTGGCTTCCTCAGTGGGAGTTTCTCGGGCCGCCCAAGACCGATCTGGCATGCATGCTCGCCGCAGCCGCAGTTTCCACGGCGCCGGACCAAACAACCCTCCACGTTGTTGGCCTAAGTGGGGAAGCCAGTGGCATGTGGCACATACTTACCGATGGCAGTGGCTGGCAGCCACCTGGAACAGAAGTTATCGGGTCGCCGAGCGGCGGTTTCCTTATCCCCGGGTACACGGTCGTTCCTTAGACGCTAGCGAGAGAACTTTAGCCAGAGCGGACGGCCCAACGTTTCGGTTGCTGCCTCCAGTTTGAACGATGAGCGCCGATCCCATTTTCCATCGGCAACAGAGTGGTGTTTGAAATTGCAGTGCGGAATTAACACTCCTTTCCTTGACAACGCCGCGGACTGATATATGCTTCTGTCGCACACTTTCGTCCTCATCCTGGTTTGAGAAGACAGTCTAATAACGTGAGGGTCATAAGTACTGTTGGGATGGAGTTTATGGACTCTTCTCAGGCCGGATGTAAACGCTACAACCTAAAGACGTAGAAATAGGGAGACTTCCATGCAACGCCACTTGCATCCCTTTCTGGCCATCCCTCGCTCAACTTCAGTGTCTCTACTGGTCCGGCTTACCCGTGAGCGCGTGGCGCTCTCGGTCATCGGCATCGCATGCCTGGCCGCTTTGTTGTGCTCGTCCGTCTCAGCATTTGCGGAGGGTTGTCCAACTGGTGGCGAACTACTTCCCGGCGGCAGCACGAGCACGGACCTTGTCATCAACACGACTTGCCGGGTCGTAGGGCTATCGGGTGGAGTCGGGGTCTATGTCTTTCACAACGTGAACATCATTGCCGGAGGTTCGCTCGAATTCGAGGATACCCGTATCGATTTTCATGCGGAATCCATCATTGTCGAGAGCGGCGGCAAGCTCGTCGCGGGCACAGTTAGTCATCCCATTGGAACCAATCCGCCACTCAACGGCGAAATAGGAGCCAGACTCAGAATTTACCTTTGGGGAAAAGCCGCCGACCCGGGCGCGGAGTGTAACCAGGAAGTCTGCGGTGTTCCTCATGCGGAGGGGCAAGACCTTTGGGGTTCCAATACGACGCTGGCCATGCACATGGTACCCAACCCTAAGAATGGTACCTGCACCCCGGCCAGCCAGATTAATCAGACATACAAGTTGCCGGGCGACGACTGTTTCTACCAGTACGACACGCTCGACGCCGCCGATAAGTCGAATGCCGCCTACTTCGGCCATAAGGTTCTAGCCTTGTCCTATGGCGGAACTCTGCAATTGTTCGGCACCAAGGGCGCAACCTATGACACTGAAGCCGACGAAGACCCGGCCAGCACCGGAACCAGTTGGGTCCGATTGGCAGGGATTACAACGGACCGCAAGACATTGACACTCAGTGTTCCAGTGCCAAGCTGGCGCGCCGGCGATCATATCGTCGTAACTACGACCGATTACATGCCGAGTCACAACGAAGAGGCGGTGATTGCCAGCATCAACGGGAACGAGCTGACTCTGATGGACGCTCTAACCTACCAGCACAATGCTAAGGCTTACGCTTTGCCCAAGATGCCCGCTACGATCGGACCCCGCGACACGAAAACAGTGGAAACTCGCGCCGCGGTGGGCTTGCTGACGCGCAGTATCGAGGTTGTTTCCGAGGGCGAGAAGCCCATTACCGATACCTCCGACAAGATCGATCATTTCCCGCCCGACAAAGACAATTATTTCGGCGGACACACAATAGTTCGTCAGGGCTTCACCCTCTACCAGGTGAAAGGGGTGGAGTTCTACCGTCTGGGAGAAGGCGGAATCATCGGCCACTATGCGGTGCACTTCCATATGGCTCGCAAGACGCCGCAGGAGACCGATACGGCAAAGATGTCGTATCTAAGGGATTCTTCCATTCATGAATCGATGACCCGCTGGGTCACCATCCACGCCACACAGGGGATGACCATTGCGCGTAATGTCGGCTATCTCTCGATCGGTCACGGGTATTATCTTGAAGATGCAACCGAGGTCAACAATAAGATTTATGCCAACCTTGGCGCTGGGGTGATCGCGGCCGTTCACAGTGACACCCTGAACCCACGCGATGTTCCTGGCATTCTGGCCCGGCCGAAGGACGGTCCTGTCGGCGACTTCATGCCCTTCCGTTCCGACTGGAACCATCCCAGCGCTTTCTGGATCATGAATGGGTGGAATGACTTCCAGTACAACATGGCCGCCGGTGTAACCAGCTGTGGCGCCTGTTACTGGCAAGTTCCCGGTGCAGACAGCGGGCCGTCGATGTTCGAGGTGTGGGACGGCTACGCCTCCCAGCAACTGAACCTCAGCGATGGCAGTCGTCTGCGCATGAACAACGTGGGTCGTGGAGGCTTGTCGCCACTACAGAACTTTGTCGGCAACAGTTGCGTTGCAGCCATGTTCTCCTACATCACGGTCGGTAGCACCGTTCCGTGCCTCGGATTCAGCGATGGCGCTCTGGGGGATACCACCCTGCAAGCGGTATCTAATCCGAACGCGCCTGCCTATGATCCAAACAGTCCTGGCTATAACGTCTACTACCCCCAAATGACCGACTTGCGCAATCCCAGCGTGTGTCCGGATGAGTCGAAGGACTGCAGCACGGCTGCTCCTTGCGCCAACACGGGACCCGACCATGGAAAGAACTGCGCGGTAACAGTTCTCGATCACTACACCTCGTCGTTCAACTTCGCACCTACCAATTTTGCCGCAATCTGGATGCGTGCCAAGTGGTTCCTGTTCACCGATGGGGCAGTTACGGATTCCCAGTACGGCGGCCTGAACTTCACGACCGGTGGCGGCTACACGCGTGCCGACAGCCCGATGGGCAATTGGATGCTGGCCTATCGCAGCGTCTTCATCGGCACCTCTCAAATCGTGAAGCCACAGATAGGAAGTCCGATCAATCCGTTTGCGTCCGAGGGAGGCCCCTTCAATCCCAAGACCTACGGGTGCAGCAACACAAGAGATTACGGCTATTGTCTCTCGACGAAGGATGGCATCAGTATCTCGGTGGGGCCTTTCCCCGGCCAGCGTATGTTCAGTGTCTACGATGGACCGGCATTCCAACAGTCGAACGCGTACCTCGATGTTTAC
>Ga0187884_10002123_pt1 | contig 17094 bp, 25 predicted proteins | sample June2016WEW_20_4_FD_132983 | JGI IMG/M metagenome (GOLD analysis project Ga0187884, IMG submission 132983) | Peatland microbial communities from SPRUCE experiment site at the Marcell Experimental Forest, Minnesota, USA - June2016WEW_20_40 | ecosystem: Environmental > Terrestrial > Soil >...
AAGCCTGGACGACGTCCTGATCGATATGAGGGTTGGCTTCCAGGGCATCCCAATCGTCGAGCATGATCATGTCTGCGATCTCCTCATGTCACCTGGTCCTGAACATCCTGCCCAGATCGTCCAGGTAGACCGCCACCATGCCCGGATGTTTCTGCGGACGACATACCATCACGTCGAACTTCCGCTGGAGCGCCTTGACGTAATGGAGCACCTTCTCCTCGTCGACCAGATCCTTCCATGGACGCCCATCGGGGCTGAAGAATCCCTCCTCCACGGACTTCAGATCGTCCATGATGTGCTTGCCGACCCAGTGAGTGATGGTAACCATATCAAATCGGCTTTCGCGATCTCTTGATGGCGGCCAACTGCCTGCCAGCCAATGAATCCTCGTCGACCATCTGGGACGCCCCTCCCTGGTCCTCGACTTGAGACCCCGGCACGTTCATCGCCTCCAAGATCTTGGAGGCCAGTCGAGGCCAGGTCGTATGGACCTCCACGGACGGGACATCGTCACCCAGCCCGAGACGGATGGCCATGAGCATGAGCCTATTCCGTAGCACCAAGATCTCTTTCACGTGGGACACGTACTCGACATAGATCTCCTCCAGGGGTCGATTCAGGTCATAGAGATTGGGCCTGAAATCTTTGCCCCGGACGCTCACCTTGCGTCGCGTGCCATCCCCGAGAGACATCGCGATATGCAGGCTGTCGATGGCCAGACGACCTTCGATCATCTCCTTGGGGACGACATCCGCGGGCAGGCTGACATACAGGTGCCTGCCGAGATCTTGAGACGGCGCTGCCTTGGCTCCCGTGGCCGTCCTCGCTCGATTGGTCTTCCGTGCCATAACTGTCATCCTACGCCCATCCTGAACAAAGTGTCAAGAAAAAAAGCTGCGGCAGGAAATGAGATCTTGTCCTCCACGAGAGATCCCACAGGGCCGTATCGATCGGTTACCATACTGTTCCGTTCTGGACCGATCCGTGGAGCCTTCCGATTGTTCCTGCCGCAGCACATAATGAATGCTACTGGCGCTTGCCCCGGCCGGACTTGCCTGGACGGCCGTAGATCGCCCTCTTGGAAAGCTTGGACTTCATCTCCCGGCGCTGCTTGAAGTACAGAGCAATCTCGGCACGAGGCACGTCCTTGTGGAGAGAGCAGACCATGCCGAAAACTGGCGCGGCCACCCCCTCGCAGCCTGGCACCGGGCAATGGACGACGGCCCTGGGCTTGCGGGGTTTCAGCCAGGAGTCGGGAATGAAGGGGATTGCCATCTCCTTGGGAGGCCGGCCAGGGCCTTGCCTGGCAGGCTCCTGGGAAAAGACGGCCGAGAGCACTGTCTTCGTCGCCAGCTCGCAGGCATCCTCTCTCCCCATCTCGTAAAGGGCGTCCGCCCATGTCTCGGCGGAGGCTGTCATCCGTCCTCGCAATTGCAGGTATCTTTCGCTATGCATTCTCGTCCTCCTTGTCGTGGTGGTTTCGGCAGCTCCGGCCAATATCGGCGCGGAATATGATTCTTCAGTGGATTCGGCGATGCCCTGATGGAGCATGGATTGCATGATGTTGAACATCTTATGGATGACTATCCAGAGAGCTTGCATGGTCGAGGCATTCTGCATGTCATGCTTGACCTGGGGCAGATCTCGCACAGACTCGACGAGCTTTCCCGTATACTGGTTCATCCGGATTCTCTCGCAGAAACATCCGGCCCGAGCCCCATCACGCAGTACCCATCCTTGAGTGCCGGGCATTCCTTGCCCGGCAACAATACGTAAGTCACGCGCTTGCGCAAGTCGCGGCCGGTGTACCCGGCCGATGGATTGTCTTCGTCCTTGGCAGCGACGTCCGGATCCCATTCCTGCAAGATCAGCACGTCGTCCACGTCGAACTTGCGATCGTCCAGGCGGATCTCGAAGGGCTTGCGCCCCGTCCGCACATCCTCGAAGAACACCGGCCAGGTCTTGAGATAATGGAACCTCATCTACTTCCTTCCGTGAAAGAATCGGACACCCCCGGCACCTCATGGATCTCGACGTCCAGATCCCAGCGAGGATTACCCGGCGCCGGATTGAGGTTCCCCTTGCAGAGCACCCCCACCTCAAGCGTGAATCCCTCCAACAAGCGAGGCACGTAGTCTTCCAAAAACTTCGTCTGTTTTCCGTACCTCAAGTTGACCACGGTGCCGGCTTCGACGACCTCGACGACGATGCTCGTGCCCCGGCTGACGTTGCACTCGCATGGCTCCATGAGTCGAATCTGGAAGAACCTGATCGCCCCGCTCTCGGTATGGAAATCGGCCCTCTCCTGCATGCCCACCAGGATGCCTTGCAAAGAATTGCCCTTCCGGAGACGGAACCACGGTTCCCTCTCCTCGTCGACCATCCGGCGATGCTCCACCATGGTGGTCGCTCGCCTCAAGGCACGCGCCTTCATGTAGATCTCGGCAGCGCAGTGGATGTTCTCCTGGCCCCTCGAAGAGAAGGCGAAGCCCTGCTTGATGAGCGCCAGCATATTCTTCTCGCCAGAAGTCAGATTGGTCCTGGACGACAAGGAAATTCGGACCCTCTCCACCGAATCGAACGACAACCGGGCATCGTCTTCGGACGGACGGCGCGACTCGTCGGCGTCCTGCTTCTCGGCCGAGCCCTGCTCGTCATCCAGATCGCTGTGCAGACAGCAGGCATTGTAAGCCCTGCGGGCGGTGGACAGATCTTCCTGTTTTCTGTCATCTCCCCGTGGCACCCACGTCCCGCCATTCCGCCGCACTTCCATGCACACGTACCCCAGGTACGTGAGGAGAGGATAAGCCGGGCCAGAGGGAGTCGGATATCTCTTGACTTCCGCCCCCTCGTAATCCTCCTTCTCGATCGTTTCCCCGACGACGTCGAACGCCATCAAGGACTCGGCGTATGCTATCCAGGCCGGGAGAGACAGTCCCTCGGCGTACTTCTCCAGGCACGCAGAACCCACGATCTTCGTCTCGTCGCCCTTCCTGAGCAGGTAGGTGGCCACCCGGCGACGGACTGTCTTGCACTCGTCGCACAGCATGCCCCTCTTGCGCAGGACCTCCAGATCCAATCCCTCGACATTGCCAAGCTGCGAGGTGTGCAAGACAATCTCGTCTGGATCCACCTTGTCATCAGGCGATCCCACCGGACGAGCAAGTACGAATGTAGCCACCATGGACCATCCGGCCTTGAGGGCAGTCCGGTGAGATATCGCCACCTCGGAAAACCAGTCCGTCTTGCCCACTTCCGCCTCGGGGGGATGAGCATAGAAGTAATGGTCCTTCTCGCCTAGTCGCTGTGCCTCGAAGGTCCTGATCGTGATCAGCGTCATGGGCTTGATCACGCTCCCGTGATGTCGGGCGATCGCCGCCAGTCGTTCATTGTGCTCCGAGATCTTGTTATACAGGAAGCCAATCTGCGATCTGAGCAGTATGCGGCGGACGGTGATCGATTTACTCACGCCGATCATGAATCCTTGGTCGCTACAAAGTGCCCACGAGCCCTCATCCTATCGACATCGTTCAGATTGTCGCGGCCGGTCTCCAGGCAGAGCATCGAGAGATCGCATGCATCGGAAGCCACCTGCAATAGTTCGGCTATCCGCATCGCAGGTCCCTGGTCTTCCTCGCGGAAGAAACTCGTGCGATGCTTGCTCGCCAGATTCGCCAGCGAGTCGCGGTGACTTCGCAGCTTCACCCACGCAGCCTCTTCGTCCTTGGTCATGTTGCCCTCACCCCTTGGGATTCGATCCAGCCAAGTCCCCATCTTCTTCCAGGGGATTGTCCCCTGACAGCAGGAGCTTGGCGATCTGCCTGTGGAGCCCGTCGATCAGCACGGCGCCCATGGCCGTGGGCCTGGCCATCGGGACGAACAGGTCGAGCGCCTGCCTCATCCACGTCAGGGCCTGGCGCCTGCCCTGGGCCAACCCCTGTCGGTAGATCTCCCCCGTGATGTCGCTCCCCTGGCCCACGGAAACCACCGGCTGGCGAGGAGGCGAGAGAGGGGAGCCGTACATCGGCACGATCTCGGGCACCTCCCGCTGACGGGGAGAAACAGGAGCACTGTACACTGGGGCGTTCATTACATTCACCTCCTGTATATCATCGAATCGAAAGGTCTCTTGACGGCCTCACACAGCCTGCCAGCCATGTTCCGTCAAGAGTGCGTTACGCCTGTCACGAATGCCTTCCAATGCTGGGCTGCCCTCGACATCACGTGCTCCCATCCAAGAACGTGGGCTCATCGTCGTCCGAGAAAGGTGCCTTGATCGGCTTGGCGAACAACTCGAAATCGTGCCTGGCTCTTCCTCCCGGCAGCTTGATTTTCTCGCCCAGGACCTTGCCCCACACGCCGAACTCAGCGCCCCGAGCAATCAGCGGGATGAAGGGCTCCAGCAGATTCGTGTGCTGCCCGTAATTGAGGTTGACATAGTCTCCCTCTTTCGCCTCGACCAACCGAGCCTCCTCGCCGGTCCCCATGCGGACCTCGCAAGGCTGCATGAGCTTGATCTGGAAGAAGCTGGACTTCTTCTCCGGGCGCAGATCGTCCTTGCGATCGTACATGCCCTCCAATGTACCTTGCAAGACGTTCCCGGCCTTCCTCATATTGAACCACCCGGCATTGGCGACACATCCTAGCCGGCGGAACCCCTCGGGCTCACGGACAGCCGTCCCCCCGTGCTCGCCCACAGGCTCCGATGGCGAAGCCGAGCCTCCATCGTCCGATGACGATGCCCGATCTTCCCCCGAGACGACATCCATGGATCTGTCGCCTCCCCCATGATGGCGCAGAGAAAAGAAATCACGGACAGCCTGATTGATGACTCCCTCCAGGGACGCCTCGACGCCATCGGCGAATCGCCGCAACATGGGAGTCCCCAGGCTGACGACCTGGGATCGGAATGATGCCACCCTCGATTCGCGAACCCTTGACTTCTTCGACATCACAAATTCTCCTTTCGATCAGGCCGACTCTTGAGGAGTGCCACCATGTGGGGCCAATAGAGATTGTCGCTCCCCATCATGTCCACGATCGCCTGTACATGAGGACCCAATGCCTCGACGCACGTCGGGCAGAGCCAGAGGAGATTGGTGTCCGACTCCATGACCACCTGGTACCCGCTCCGCTCGATCATCTCGCCAACATTGTGGCACTCGGCAATTTTCTTGGGGGCCTTGCACCCCTTGCAAATCAATGTCTCAGCCATCGAGATCCTCTGTCCGGGTCTTCCTGAATTTACGTTTTTGACACAGCGTTCGTCAAGGATTAAAAACACTTTCTTTCTGGAACCTATCCTTCGATGCGCGGTCCCTGCCTTCCCCTCAAAAAAGAGTGCAAGTTCCCGTGCAGGTGTACGCCGGCTGGCAAGGCTGGCTCGCCGAACAAGCCCACCCCTCTGCCCCCAATTGCACGCAGCTTCCCCCTATGTCCTGGTAACCAGTGATGCACGTGCCAGGAACCACGCACGACCCCAAGGCGCCCACCAGGCCAGATCCAGTGACGTTGATCTGGTAACCTGTCGAACAGGTCCCTGCAGCCACGCAACTTCCTGATCCTCCATCGTGATAACCTGCCTGGCAGGCACCGGCCGTGGCCGTCTGGCTGCTGGTGCCCGTGGCAATCTGGCTGCTGGTCCTGGATTGGCTGGACGTCCCGGTGCTGGCCTGGGTGACCGTCCTGGCTTGGCTGTCCGTCCCGGTGCCCACCTGGCTGCCCGTCCCGGTGCCCACGGACACTCCGGTCCCTCCGCCCCCGCCACCATCCGGCAACCCTCCCTGGAGGGAGCCGAAGTCAGGAGAGCAGGATGCCAGGAACGCCAAGATCATGATAAAGGAGATGAGAGATTTCATATCAGTACCCCCAAGAGAGAGAGATGCCGGCCCCCTTGCCGCCGACAAGATCCAGGTAGAACGTCGCCCCCGTCGCCACGGCCGAAGCCGCCGCCAGGCCCCACAGCACGTTGGTCGTGGTGGCCTTGGACCTGTCCCCGCCGATCTGAGAATCCGTGCAAGATCTCGTCTTGCCGCAGGTGGACTGCAGCCCACCGAATGTCGAGTCCGTCGATATCCCCTCCGCGATCGCCGCCGCCGCCAGCGCGACAGTGATGCCCGCACCCGCCCAGGGCGCCCACCTCTTCCATGGAAACGAGGGAGATGCCTCGACCCTGGGAACCGGGGCCACGAGATTGGGCTTCGACTGGGAAGCAGCCAGATCCCATTCCAGGTCGTCGATCATCCTCTCGACGGATTCCCTGTTCGGGGCTCCTTCCGGGGCGGTCCGCAGGTACGATCGATAGGCTGTGAGTGCCTCGGCCGGCTCGTGGGCCAGGCGATGGCACTGCCCGATGTCATAGAGCAAGACAGGATCGGACACCCGCTTGTACGCCTGCTCGTAGAGCGAGGCCGCCTCGTCATAGTGGCCAAGGTTGAAGGCCACGGCGGCCAGGCGAGCCTCCTCGCGGGCCGCCTCCCGATCGCCCCCGTCGCCAGGATTGGCCGAAGCCTGGCCAGGCATGAGCGAAAAGAGCGCCAGAGCAGCCAGGAAGATGATCAGTCTCGGGGCACGCATGAGAGCCTCACCGGGCAGCTTCGCCGGCCTCGGGGACGGCATCGTGGACGAGGGAGCACCTCGGATCCGGGCAGCCACCCCCGAAAGTCAGATTGCTCCCGCAAGACGGGCACAGGGTCTTGCCGAAGCGGGCACGGTTGATGGACCGTGCCACCTGCTCGGCAGCCTCCCTCGAATTGAGGGGCGTCTCGAACAGCCCCGCCACGAAGTCGCTGCGGGACACCGTGGGGTTGGGGCCCGACATCGACACGATCACGCTCAGGCACCACTCGCCGTGAGGGTGGTTGCCCTGGCAACTGGTGGCGTCTTCCTTGAGATAGTAGGGACGAATCTCGGACATGGCAATCTCCTTTCTCATGACTGAGTCTCAGTGCCAAGATCGCCCAGGTCCACGTTGCCAGGATCCCCGGCCTTGATCGACTTGACCAACGACTCCAGGAGGCAGACCATTATCCCCTGCCCGGCGGGCCACTCCTTGCACACCGTGACTATGGTCAAGCCTATGACCAGCAGGGCTTCCTTGCCTGTGATCTCGTGCTTGTTGAAAAGCTCGCCAATCTTGGTGTGGACCATCTGCGAGCGAAGCTGATCGAGTCGATCTGTATCGACCGTCACCGGGGGCTTGTCTTCCTTCATGATTGGGCTTCCTCTCCTCAGAACGGGCAGGCCAACTGCTCGCCGGTCAACTCGCGGATCACCTTGCACCTGCTGAGCTGGGTGATCTTGCGTCCTTCGTAGATCTCATGCTTCTTCACCGTCGCCTTGATCTCGTAGGAACCTTTGTGCAGGCATCCTCCAGACGAGAACCACTTGGCCTTGCGGCCCTCGGCATCCAGGAAGATGTGCAGGCACGAGCTGCCGAAGGCGCCGTCGATGGTCTGGGTATAGACGAGGCGGAGCACGAACGTCTCGCGCTTGTCCATCTCGCCGAAGAACTCATCCTTCTCCAGCTTGCGAGCCTCCTCCTTGGCACGGTCCCGACGGATGCGGTCGGCGGCGGCACAGATAGAAGCCGCGATGCCTATGTTCCGATCGAACGCGAAGCCCTGGTTGATGGTGCTCACCAGCTTCTCCTCGTAATCGTCCCGCGCCGTCTTCGCGACGAAAGCATCCAGCACGATCTCGATGTCCCCCGTCGCGCGGGCCACGTCGGCCGGCGTGGGCATCTTCGACTCCATCGCAGCGTCCAGCTTGGCGGCCTCGATGTTGGCATCGACCAAGATCGCCTCGCGGCAAGCCCGCTCCGTGGACTCGACGTCGCCAGGCGTGAGCCCCACCAGCTTGGACCTATCGATCACGCCATGTGTCGAGAAGGTATCCATCATCATCTGCGCCTTGGCCTTCAACTGCTCGCCCGTGACGCCTGCCAAGACCTGGGACTTCATCCAGCGCAGACGAACGACTTCCTGCAGGGTCGTCCAGGCCAGGTCTGCCGTGGCACGCTTGCCCGACGTCGATGCCTTGGTCCGCGACATCCACCCCTCCTCCCGGATCTGGCGGGCCACGTACCCCAGGTACTCGGCCAGGGACACCGCCTGGCGCTGCCTGAGGTACCCACCCCCGCCGCCCCCACCCTGCTCCTCGCCGTCTTCCTCCTCCAGATCGTCCATCTCGTCCGCGAAACGGACGAGGGAGTCGGCGTACATGGCCATGGCGGAGGGAGACAGGTGGCCCGTGAAGTCCTTCAGGCAAGTGCTGCCCACCAGCTTGATCTCGACAGGTGTCCCTGCCGGCGGACACGCGCAATCGCCCTTCCCGTCCCACGCACAAGCTCCCCTTGCCTGGCGGAGGATGTACGTGACAGAACGCTGTCGGGCGGTCCCGCAGTGATCGCACTGGCCCCCGCGATCTTTGTAGCCCGACAGATCGACATCCTTGCCAATCGGGGAGAGCAGATAGCCAGCGTCAGTGCTGGTGAGCGAGCCCAAGATCTCCCAGCCGCCGATCCGGGCCTGCTGGCCCGACACCTCGACCTCGGCCAGCCAGTACCGGATCTCGGCACCATCCTTCGCATTCCGCACGCTCTCGAAGGTCCGGATCGTCTTCAGCGTGGCGGGAGCGATCGCGATTTGGCAGCGCTTGGCAAGCTTGGCCACCCGATGGTTGTGCTCGGCGACCAGCATCTCAAGCCGGGGCAGGGCCTCGACCGCGATGGTGTGACGGAAAATTTTGTTCTCGGGAGACGGTTCGTTTTCCACAAAGTAAATTTCGCACACACCGAACGAAGTGTCAAGAACAATCTTTATACCAAGGGGAGCACTGTGTCAAAAGCAATCTTCCCCCTCCTCCTCTAGCTGGCTGCTCCGGATGCGGTCCGCGAAGACACAGATGAACGCCGCCTGGCCGATGTCCCGGCCCAAGACATGCCCCGAGGAGATGATCTGGAGCAAGCAATCTTGCCGGGAAGTTCGTTCAGGACAATCGACGAGTGCCTCCCTCACGATCGCGAGATCTTCTTTTGCCTTGGCAAAGTCGAAGCTCCTGGGAGACACCATGTCCGCCTTCCAGGGCAACTTCGAGGACCTCGTGTCTTTCCTCCAGATGCCGATCTGGTGCCAGGCCCTCCAGGCGGCCATCGCGGTCGACGGCTTCCCGGAAATCTTCGATTCTTTCCCCGTCGCCCATCCATGCTCCCGGATCTGCTGGGCCACGTACCCGAGGTACACGTCGATGGGGACGCCCGGCCGGGCCCGGAAGGCATCAGCCTCGATCTGGAGTGCCCACTGATTTCGTCCTGCCATCGAGGACCCCTGCCAGGATCACCTGGCTCTCTTGGACCTCGATCGCGATATCCCCGGAACCCGGCTCCTGATGTCGTGAGCCAGGTCTTGGAGCATCCCCAGCGAGAACGGGCGATCCAGCACGGGGACCCCCGCCTCCAACAACACGTCCAGCATCCTGGCCGCCCCGGTGATGTTCTGCGAATGCACGACCACATCCACCTGGCAGTCTCGCAGGACGACGTCGAAGGCCCTGTGCCTGACGGGATCGTCATCGAGGACCAGGATCTTGATCATGGGAAACATCATACACGAAAACGCCCGCCTCCAGGGCGGGCGCTTCCCGCGTGAAAAGGCAGGATGCCTAGCGGAGCACGAGGTGGGATCGCGAGGCTCGGCCGTAGGGATGACCGTCCTCGCCCAGCAACAGCACCCTGACCTGCTTGCCGGAGACCGTCACCTCGCCGGCCACCAGCTTCGTCGTCCCGTCATCCAGGCCCTTGATGTAATCGTACTCGACCTTGGCTTCCGGCCTGATGGCGATCTTGTCGCCCTTGGCGATCACGACCTGCGACGCCTTGGCCGGCGGGACCCAGTTGGAAGCCTTCAGGCCGAAGAACACCTCACGGTACTTCTCGGCCGTCGGGACGAAGTCCCGCGCGACCTGGGTGGTCTCCTCCGGCACTCCCTTCTGCACGCACATCTCGGCGATCTTGGCGGCCCTCTCGTGGATGCCGTCGGCCGCCGAGATCAGCCTCTCGATGAAGTTCGGGTGATGATGCTCCGCCCGCGACCGGGGCGGCGACGTATTCCCGGCCTGGCCGGACGCATTCTTGTTCTTTCCCATGATGCCCTCCTGTGATGGTGTCCAGATCCTTGCGATCTGAGGAAGGGGCATCTTCGCCCGCCTCGAACGAGGTGTCAAGCGAGAAGTGAAGATCTCAGGCCAAGTCACCCATCGCTGCCAGGCGTGCCCCCCGCCAGGGCACACCTCACGCACATGACCACCCGCACCCGCTCGTCGTGCTTGGTGCCCGCGTCGCAGTTGTGGCACCGGATCTCTTCCTTGGGCTCCTCGTACCTCACCAATCTCTTGCCAGCCAGGATGGCCAGCCTCCCGGCCAGGTTCTTGGTGGTCTCCCTCGGGGTGCCCGGCGGCACGTGGGAGAGCAAGATCAACTCGTACTCCCTGGCCAGCCGCTCGACCCGATCGTCATAGTCATAGTCGATCTTGATCTGTCCCTCGGGCTGGGGCGACCTCATGCCGAGGCCCTCGGCAGGAGGAACCCCATCTGCTCGGACAGTGCCGTCACGGCCGATGCCTCGTCATCGAACGGGCCGATGATGTTCCGCAGGGAGATCTTGTGCTCGTCGGCTATGCCTATCGACCGCCTCAACTCCCTGTCGGCCCTGGTGTCGACCTCCAGCCTCCTCACCATCATGGCCCAGTGGTGTGCATGCCCGGTGGTCCTCAGGTCCACGTCCTTCCTCTTGCAGGACGGGCAGTACCTGACCGTCAGGACATACGAGTAGGGGACATTGAAGTCGCCACAGCGCGGGCACACCAGCTGGAAACAGGGCTCGCAGGAAGCGATCACGGGGGGCCAGACGGACGATGACTTCGTCTTCAACGTCCCTCCCTCTCCCTGGCCCGACCCAAGGTGAATCCCAGCATCAAGCCCAGTCCCAGGCCGGCCAGGTACAGGAGCGCCCCGAAAATCCCGACAGCAGTGGGATTGCAGATCATGCGGCTTGCCCTCCCTGGCCCGCGAAGACTGGCTTGCGAGGCCCCGGACGCACCCTGGGCAAGGCAGCGGAGTCGATGCGGAGCGACCTCATCCGGCGCCACAGGCCACTGCGCGACAAGCCCAACGACACCGCAGCCCTCCGCCGGCAGAAGCCATTGAGCTGCAATGCCTGGATGATGATCACCCGTTCATAGTCCGACATGATCTCCGCCAGGGTCCTGGGCGACTTGGGAAGATCGACGATCTTGGCCATGTTCGGCCCCATCCTAATACTTGCGGACCTCCCACACAAGGGCATTGCGGCCCGGGATGTCGCCCAGGCAATGCCCGTAGACGGAGACCTCCAGCACGTGCCCCCCATGGCGATCAAGGAGCAGCCGCCAGTCCTCGTATGACGAGGGCGTCATCGCCTGCCTCAGCATCATGTCGGCCCGCAAGCCCCACGCCACTTCCGGGGCACGGCGCAGGGCATCCCTCATCTGGGCCCTCGCCCGGCTGTGCAGGAAGTATCCCCAGCTTGCCTCCCCATCGATCACGAAGATGTCCTCCAGGTACTCCCCCTGCAAGATCGCCTCCCCGCACGGTGCTTCCTCGTTGACCATGATCCGATCGCGGGGGATGCCATCCGCCAGCCAGGACGCCACCACCCCATCGACCTCCCCATGGCCGAGCCCGTACCGGCACGGCCCCCCACCCTGCATCAGCGTCCGCAGCACGACCTTCCCGGCGAAGCCACTTGCCCTCCACTCGTCGACCGTGCGCCAGGACCGGAGCTTGTTGCCGAACTCGCCCCCTTGCCACATGCGATAGTTCTGCTGCTTGGACGTGATCGGACGAAAAATAGGACACCATTCGGCATCGGATGGTAAGAACTCCATAAACACTCCGGCTCCTTTACATGGTTCAAGTACGCTTCCAGCAGGCCGGAAGTGCTCGACCATGTCTTTGGCCACCCACCGAGGTGTGTAGAATATGTCTCCTGTCTTATCACTCACGATTGACTACCTGGCTTTTCCTCACACGGCCGAGGCCAGCATGGCCCTCGTGGTGGCCCCCAGCATACTGAGGATGTCCTTGTCGAAGTCGAATCCCTTGGGCATGTAGTCCCCCGACTTCAGTTCTTCCACGGTCCACGCCCTCGTCTCGCCGTCGGGATAATGGAAGCGCTTGCACAGCGACTCGAAGGTGAGCGCCTTGATGACCAACATCTCGAAGGGAGCGGTCGTGTACTGCTCCCCGACCTGGGTTCGATACAGCTCGCGCAGGCGGGTCATGCGCTGCACGCCGATGCGCTCGCCGCTGATGATCCTGCCGAGCTTGTCGAACGCCTCCTGACCCTTGCCCAATGAGAATCCCTTGGCCTTGTTGAGCTTCTTGGGCTTCCAGGCCCCCTTGTCCAGCTCGTAGCCCTCCCCCCGGTAGATCTTGGGAGCGATGAACTCCGCCCATTCCATCTTCTTCTCCAGCTTGAGAGCCCCGAGCGTCTTCTCGTCGATGGGCAGGGAAGCCTTGGTGGCCAAGCTGTCGGTATTGTGCAGGAGCACCCGGCCCAGGCCATCCACGAACGTGTGCGCTCCCTCGACCTCCAAATCATACACGTAAGTGCCCGGCCGCCGTTCCACCCATACCAGGGCACTAGATTCCTGGAATCCCCGATCTGACCCGAACCTGAACACATAGCCTCCCGTGCATGGGCTGGACTGTATCGAGTGATCGAGCCCATGCTGGTCCAGGGCAAACGACAGTCCCGCCGCCAGAGTTTGGGAATGAGTGTAATAACGACCTCTCGGCCTGTCCTTCCACCCGATATTCCCGCTCCCCATCTGTAGCTTGTCCCAGAATACCTCGAAATCACTGTCATCCAGCTCGTACACGAAAGAAGGAAGAGCATTCACTGTATATCCCAACACATTCGCCAGTGAATCGAACAGGGCATACAATTCAGGCGAATGCCTCCTGTACGACAGCTTCTGGCAAGGCCAATCATCATCGCCCATGACTATCTCGCCATCCGAAGCCAAGAGGGGAGCCCGCAGGGCATCGAATTGCATTCCCTCCTCGACGAAGTCAGCGGGCTTCACCGCCTTTCCCCCGACCATGATCGAATGATCTTGGGTCACCTCCACCTGTCCCCTATCCGTGCCGATGAGGTAAAGGAGCTTGTCGGTCTTGTGACGGATGATCCTCTTCAACGGAAACCAATCCACCTTGCCGCTAGCATCCTTGGCCAATGCCGTCCAGCCAGGACCAGGCGAACATTCCTCCTTCTCTTCGTATCTGTACGGTTGGACATCCTTCCCCCTCTTTTCCCATGTCCTCTCGATCGGCTCGATGATCACCTTCCCCCCTGGCGAACGAAGCACCACCGTCCGATCTCCAGTGATGCTGTCGCAATAATAGAGCTTGTGGTCCTGCCGGTAGCATTCCTTGGCGAGGTTGTAGAGGGTACGGCGGGCGATGGCCGTGATCACGGTCGAGACCGCCACGTGCCGGTGGGCGATGGTGGCCTCCTTCTCCTGGAGCCACACCCCCGGCTGCAGCATCTGCATCTTCGTGCGATCGATCTCGGTCGGATTGATCAGCATCTCCTGCTTCATGATGCTCTCCGCGGCCTTGCCATACAGGCTGTTGAGCAGGTACTTCAACACGAGCTTCCGGAAGGGGGTAGTCGCATTGGCCCGCTTCTTGTAGATGACGTCGGCGTATTCCTTGAAGTCCATGAAGGGCTCGAAGACGTAGACCTCGTGGACCTTGTGGATGGTTGCGCCTTCCCTCTTCGCCAGCCGGATATCGGTGGACGTGAACCAGGAGCGCCACTTCCCCGTGGGGAAGAACACCCTCCCCTCCTTGCGGTAGGGCAGGGGAGGCATCGCCATCTCCGGCACCTCGATCGTGACGTTCGCCAGGTAGATGATGTTGTCATCCTCCCCCTCCCCGTCGTCGGGCAGCTTCATGCTGAACCCGATCAGATTGGCCGGCAGGGGGAAGGTCATCGCGAAGGGGAAGGACGAGTTGATGTCGTAGATGTAGAAATCCTCGGCATTCCGGCTCAGCACCTCCACCCGGCTGGCAAAGTAAGATTCCTCGGCAATCTTGTTGAGCTTCTCCGAGGTGTAGATGTCCTGCTTGAGGAAGCGTCGACGGAACAGCCCCATGGCGGTCGAGGCGATCGTCTGCTGGAGCTGTCCGCCCTCCTCATAGATCTCGTCCTCGAACTGCTTGATGGCCTTCCACAAGATCTCACAGTCGAGGCGGTTGTAGTCCCGCAGGATGGGGAACGGCACCTCGCGATAGAAGATCACCTTCTCGGCCTGGCTCAGATCGTCGAAATCGTCCACCACCCGCCCGAAGCGATCGGCCATCCATGCCTTGGCCTCCGCCGTGTCGCCCTTCGCGATGCCTATCGCCTTGCCGATGTTGGCCAGCTTGTCCCGCAACAGCCAGTAGGAATCGACGAAGTGCCAGGCATTCTTGCCTTTGATGACGTGGATGATGATAGCCGAGGAACCCGAGAAGGACGCCTTGATCTTCCATGTCCCGGCCCTGTGCTCAACGTGTTTCTTGCCGTCCTTGCCGATGGTCGTCGTCGACTTTCCCCCGGCGCCCGTCTGCCTCTTGATCTCGGCGAGCAGCTCGTCCAGCACGAACTCCATGTCGGCCAGCCCCCCGGCATGAGCGAAGAACCAATCTCCCCTGTGCTCCCTCACCAGCATGAAGTCGATCAGATCGCGCACCGTCTCGAAGCACTGGTACCTCTCCACCACCTCAGGCTCCTCGCCCTCCGCCTCATGCTCGATCGTGACCTGATCGTAGTACCCGGCCAACCGAATCTTGAGAGGCTCAGTCAGGCGCCTGGCCACCGGCAACGGGATCTTGAACTCCTCGCTCAATCCCTCCACCCTGACGGTGGTGTTCACCGGCAGGGGCAATATCTCGCCAGGCACCCACTCCAGGTCCAGCACCCCGAAGCGGCGCTTCTTGCGATCGGTGACTATGGGACCGAACACCGGCATGGCTCACTCCCTCTTGCGAACGCACGAACCCATGATCCCGGTGCCCGGGAACAGATCGTCGCAGGTGTCTCCCGGGACGAAGTTGAGCAGGTCCAGCATCCACATGCACACCCTCTCGGGCTTCGCCCCCGTCAATCCCTTGCGCAAGGTGATCGGCTCGACGATGAAATCCTTGGGAGTGTTCTGCTTCCCTCCCTTCTCGGGCGGAGCATGCGCATGCCCCGCCCCTGGGTTCCTCCCCCACGGAAGATGACCGGCTCCCAGGCATATGCCGGCCTAACGCCCCTCTTGAAAGCACAAAACGACTTCGCCCAGGCTCCCACGCGGACATCTCCAGGACACAGTGACAAGATCTGACGTAGAGACACCGACGAGGCACTAAGCACCCAACCATCGGGATATCCATCCACCAACCGCTCGACGAGCAACCTGTACGTGTCGACATCGTCCCAGCACCGGCCGTCGGGATGGAAATGATCGTACAGCTTGCAACAACCCAGGTACGGAGGATCGGCGTAAGCGAACTTCATCCCAAGTCCCTTCAACCTTCCACCAGCACGACAGCCAACAATGCAAGCCCCACCCCTGCCCACTGCACGGGAGACAACCTTTCCTTGAATATCGCGATCCCGGCCACCACTGCCAGGACCAGGTTCATCATGCCGAAGACGACGACGGCCCGGCCGAGGGGCATCCCCCTCCTCATCACGGCCAGCCAGAGCACGGTCCCCAGGTTGTACAGGGCCAGCCCGGCGGCCAACGAGGACGAAGAAAAGGAAGTGGCCCAATGCCTGAGGGCCACCGATCCCGACGTCACCAACAAGGCATCGAGGGCCAGCAGTGCCAGGACAGGGATGGGAGACGACATGATCATGAAAAACACATGCCCATGTCAGGGAATTCTCTTCCACCCAGTAGCCATCAAGTCTTCCATCTCGTCCCCCTCCAACCCCATTCGATCCGAAATGTAGATCTCCGGCACCATCTTGCCCGTCGCCCGCAATAACCACCTGACATTCGTGACCATAGCGTCCACATAATGCTCGACGTCCTCCGAGACAAGGCTTGAGTCATCCGGCTCCAAGCGGGAAGACCCAGGGAAAAACTGCACATACAGTTCCTCGCCAATCCGAGGAATCACATCAAGGTCCATTTCCTTCACAAGCTCATCCACTCCGTTCTCGCCATCGTAACTGGTCCACCTGATGATTGCCTTCATCGTATTCTCCTGCTGATGAACATGGATCACTCCTTGGCGACGACCTGCAGGCCGAGCGGGACGAAGACATCGTTGATCTCGTCCCGGATGGCCAGATCTTCGATCGCGATCCCCCCCGCCCCCTGGCGGCAAGCCTCCACCGCCTCCCCCAGCCTCACGGACTCTCGCCTCAATGTGGCACGGAGGACCTCGATCCCGGATGGCTGCGAAACCAGCTTGCGAAAGATGGGCTCGGGCCATTCTTCCGTGTAGCCTGTCAGGAACCTCCTGGATCTCCGCTCGATCCAGATCATGAGGCCGACGACGATCCAGGACAGGGCACCGGAGAACATCAACAAAATCTTGAAGACCATGGCAAGCATGCTCACTCTTCCTCGCCCTCCTCGCCCTCGTCATCGACACGCCCCTCCTCGTCCTCGTCGTCGAGCTTGCGGGGACGGCCGGGCCCCCGGCGGCGAAAATGATCGTCCTCGATGGTGAAGGGCTTGTGCTTCCTCGACGCCTTGAGCCGGTTCGCCACCTCCTTGGTCAAGTCGCTGAGGGATATCACCCCGCACTTGATCAGATCGTACCCCACCTTGCCCGTGGCCACGGTCTCTATCTGGCGGATGCGCTCGCGAGTGCAGCCGAACATCTCCCCGATCTCTTCCAGCGTATGGTTGGACTTCTTGGCGAGCCGGAGGATGCAGGTCTCGTCGCCGTGCTTCTGGAAGGCGATGGAAGAAGAATGGACGTCGCTGTGCAGGTGGAACCTGCACCACTCGACATGGCAAACCTTGAAGCCCGAGAGGCATTCGCCCTTCGTCTCATCGAAGACG
>Ga0187884_10002127_pt1 | contig 17069 bp, 14 predicted proteins | sample June2016WEW_20_4_FD_132983 | JGI IMG/M metagenome (GOLD analysis project Ga0187884, IMG submission 132983) | Peatland microbial communities from SPRUCE experiment site at the Marcell Experimental Forest, Minnesota, USA - June2016WEW_20_40 | ecosystem: Environmental > Terrestrial > Soil >...
AGCTCGGTAATAAAGTTGATGTTGGTTGACGACGTCGGACCGATATCCAGGACGCGCAGCGATTCTTCGCCGCGCATCCGCTGCAGCAGTTGGCCCCATCCGCTGGAATGGCGCGAGACGCGGCCGTTCTCCGTTGCCGCGCCGCCGGCCTTGTCCTTGCCGCCAAAGAAGCTGGTCATCTCTCCGCCTCCATCCCGCTCAGCTCAGGTCCAGGACCTCGGCGTCCGTCGCGGGGTCCTGGGTGCCCGGCAGCCGCGCCGAGACCTCTGTCGCGGCCTCCAACAGCTCCACACGGCCCTTCATGCTCGCGTTCTCTTCGATCGACAACCTCGCCGCGACGATGTCTCCCTTCATCACCGCCGTATCGCGCAGCTCGACCCGCCCCGATGCACGCAGATCGCCTTCGACCAGCCCGAAGACCACCACCTCGCGCGCGTCCACATCCGCCATCAGGCGCGCATTCGGCCCCACCGTCAACCGGCTCTCCGGCAGCGAGATCATGCCTTCCACCACGCCGTCCATGAACAGGTCCTCTTTGCCCGTCACTTCTCCTCGAATCGTGACGGACCTCCCAATAACGGTCGAACCCTCGGCTGGCTTCATCGGATTGTCGCTCTCCCCGGCTGCAATAATGGCGCTGATTCTGCACTCATCGTACTTGCCGAACTATACCAGTCCCGCGTTCCCAGGCAAACCCACAGATTGAATTCACGCTAAACCCAATATATAAGTCTGAAGGCGCGCCCCTCGTCCTGGGGCGAAGAAACCCAAGGTCCGTTTTCCACGTCAAACCCAGGGAGACGGCAGACTGCATTTGCCCCAAACGATGAGAACCGCACCCTCGGCCGCCCAGTCCGCAACCCGGTCCCCCTATAATCACCCTCCGCGGCCCGCGCCGCCGCGCCGCCGCGCCCGGCTCTGGCCGCTGCTCAGCGCGTGCGCCCTGGCGCTTGCAACCGCCGGCCCAGCGCGCCACGCGGCGGCCTCGCAGGACACTCCCGCCGCTTCCCTGCCCGCCGTGCCGGCACGCGCCTGGGTTGTCGATTGCGCCAACAACGAAGCCCTCGTCATCCAGCATCCGGGCTCCTATTTGCGCTGTCGCCTGCACGTGATTGACGAAAAAGGAGACCAACTGCGCGACCAGATCGAGACCCCCGAGGGCAGCGTCGCCCGGCTGATCCAGCGCGACGGCCGCCCGCTCACTCCGGCGGAGGACGCCGCCGAACGCCAGCGCCTGAACAACCTGCTCGCCTCGCCCAACGCCTTCGCCCGCCACATCCGGCGCGATCAGGAGAGCAAGCAGACGGGCGTCCACCTGCTCAAGCTGATGCCCGACGCCATGCTTTGGAGCTACGCCCCCGGCCAGCCCCAGCTCCCCAACCAGCCCTCCGGCGACCCCGCGCTGGTCGTCCTCGACTTCAAGCCCAATCCCGCCTGGTCGTCTCCCAACTTTGAAGCCGATCCGCTCACCGGCCTCGAAGGCCGCGTCTGGATTGAACCGCGCACCCGGCGCATGGTCCGCCTGGAAGGCAGCCTCACGCACGCCGTCAACATCGGCTGGGGCATCGTCGCCCACCTCTATCCCGGCGGCACCGTCACCCTGCAGCAGGCCAACGTGGGGGGCCAGCGCTGGATCGTCGAACATATCGTCGAGCAGCTCAACCTGCGCGCGCTGCTGGTCAAAAACGTCCATCAGCGCCTCGTCTTCGACACCGCGGACTACCGGCCCGTTTCCGCCATGCCCTACCAGCAAGCCCTCCAGGTCCTGCTCGACACACCGCTCCCCACTCGCTGACGCTTGGGAAGGTCTGCACAAGTGTTCGAGATTCCCTCAGCGGCTAAAGCCGCATTGGAAATAGGCTGCTTGCGGCGGGACTAAAGTCCCGCCCTTTCAAAATGGAGACTTGTGCAGAGATTTCCTTGTTCGTCCCAAATTGCGACGAACCGCAGGGCCGAGCAATGAATTCGTGGCGATGCGCCGCAAGAAGTGAGAAGATAGCGGAGACATGGAAGCGACAGGTTTTGCAGTAGCCATCATGGCCGCGGGCAAGGGCACGCGGCTCAACAGCAAGCGGCCCAAGGTTCTGCACGAGGTGGGCGGACGCGCCCTGCTGCTGCACGTCATTCGTGCGGCAGAGACGCTGGTTCCCGCCAAAGCGATCTATTGCATCGTGGGCCACGAGGCGGAGCGGGTGCAGGCCGCAGTGGCCGCCACGGGTGTCTCGTTTGTCCCGCAACCAGACCAGCGCGGCACCGGCCACGCCATGCATGTGCTCAAGGCCTGGCTGGAGCTCTCCGGCGCGCCGCTTCCGAAGCACCTGCTGGTTCTCTCGGGCGACGTTCCGCTGATCCGCCCCCAGACGCTCTCTGCGCTCTGCGAGCTGCACCTGAAAGAGCGGGCGGCGATGTCCATCCTGACCGCGGTCCCCGAGAATCCCACCGGCTACGGCCGCGTCCTGCGCCTCACCGCAGACCAGCCCGATGTGCTTGCCATCGTCGAGCAGAAGGCGCTGACGCCGGCCCAGCTTGCCGCGCGCGAGATCAACTCCGGGATCTACTGCTTCGAGACCTCGGCGCTCTTCAGCAAGCTCGACCTGCTCGGCACCGATAACGCGCACGGCGAGCTCTACCTGACGGACATGGCAGCCCTGCTGGTGGCCGACGGCCAGCGCGTCGTGGCCTTGCAGGCCGAGAGCGTGGACGAGGTGCTGGGCGCCAACACCATCGCCGAGGTGATGCACCTGGATGCGACCATGCGCGCCGCCAACGCACGCCGCCTGATGGCCCAGGGAGTCACCATCTACCGCCCCGACACCTGCGTCATCGACGCCGAGGTCACCATCGGGCCGGACACGGTGATCGAGCCGTACGTCCAGCTTCTGGGCGCGACGCGCATCGGCTCGGAGTGCCGCATCCGCTCCTACTCGGTCATCCAGCACTCCGTCCTGGGCAACTGCGTCATTGTGCGCAACGGATGCGTTCTGGACCGCGCGGAGGTCGGCGACGGAGCGGTCCTCGGCCCCTATGCCCACCTGCGGCCGGAGAGCAGGATCGGCGAGATGGCCCACGTCGGCAACTTCTGCGAGACCAAGAAAGTGACCCTCGGCCGCGGCTCCAAGGCCAACCATCTGACGTATCTGGGCGATGCGGTCATCGGCGCGGGCGTCAACGTCGGCGCGGGCGTCATCACGTGCAACTTCGACGGCGCGAAGAAGCACATCACCACCATCGGCGACGGGGTCTTCGTCGGCTCCGACTCCACGCTGGTCGCGCCGGTCAGCATCGGCGACGGAGCGTACGTCGGCGCGGGCTCCTGCATCACCGAGGCCGTTCCCGCCGGAGCTCTGGCCATCGCCCGCGGCCGCCAGGTGACCAAAGAGGGCTGGGTCGCCGCCCGCCGCGCCGCCCGGGCCGCGGCACGCGATGCAAACCAGTCCGGCACACAGTCCCCCGCCCAAACCAGCGAGAAAAAGAAGTAGCCCTTCGCCGCCCGGCGATGTGATGCCCCGCGCCGGATTGCCGATAGACACCACATACCCGCGCGCGGCTGCGACCGGCCACGTGACGGCAGCGCCCTGGGAGCGCTTTCGGACCGCCTCAAGGCTCTGGAGCGGCGCTGCAGAGCAACGGAAGCCCACCCAAAACCACAGGGCAGCGGAGAGCATTGGCCTATGCAGCAGGAAATCGCGCAGACGCAGCAGGAATTCATGCCAGCGCCGCTGGGAGAGATGCCGGAGCAGCAGGAAGCTGTCTCTGAGCGGCAGGACCACATCCTGGTGGTCGACGACGAAGCCCCGGTGCGCGGCGTCCTGGTGCAGATGCTTGGGCGCAGCGGATACGACGTCACCGCGGTGGCCGACGCCGAACAGGCCCTGCTCCATCTGCAGGACGACCCCGGCTGCGACCTGGTTCTGGCCGACGTCATGATGCCCGGAGCCAACGGCCTTACCCTGCTCGACGTCATCTGCCGCAACCACCCCGGCCTTCCCGTCGTCATGCTGACCGCGCTGCACGACATCCACGTCGCCACCAACGCCTTCCGCCGCGGCGCCGTCGATTACCTGCTCAAGCCCTTTGAGCGCGCCCAACTGCTCGATGTCATCGTACGCGCGCTCGACCACGGCCGCCTGCAGAAGCAGAACGCCGCCTACCGCCAGAACCTGGAGCAGATCATCAGCTTCCGCACCAGCCGTCTGCGCGCCACCATGCACGACCTGGAGAAAAGTTACGACATTACGCTGGAAGCCATGGGCGACGCGCTGGACCTGCGCGACACCGAAACCGAAGGCCACTCCCGCCGCGTCACCGCCTACACCATCGCCCTGGCCCGCGAGTTCGGCCTCGACCCGGAGCATCTGCGCGTCATCGCGCGCGGCGCCTTCCTGCACGACATCGGCAAGATCTCCACCCCCGACGCCATCCTGCTCAAGCACGGAGCGCTTACCCCCCAGGAGACCGAGATCATGCGCCAGCACTGCGTGCGCGGATACGAGATGGTGCACAAGATCCCCTTCCTGCTTGACGCCGCCGAACTGGTCTACTCCCACCATGAGAACTTCGACGGCTCCGGCTACCCGCGCGGCCTGCGCGGCGAGGAGATCCCCCTGGGCGCGCGCATCTTCGCCATCGCAGACACGCTCGACGCCATCACCTCCGACCGCCCCTACCGCAAGGGCCTCAGCTTCGCCCAGGCCCGCGAAGAGATCGCGCACTGCAGCGGGACCCAGTTCGATCCGCAGATCGTCAATGTCTTCCTCGGCATGCCCATCGAGCTGTGGGGTGACATTCGCAAAGAGGTGGAACACGCCCCCGCCGGGACCTTCGGCGTGACCCTTTAGAACCTGACCCCTGGAACTTTGAAACCGCTGCGCTTGCGCCCGGCAGACCGCGCGGCCTACCATCGGCTTGCGGCCAGTCCCGAGGGCGAACCCCATGGAACCCAGCAAACAGAAGCTCTCCGAACAACAGCTCCGCGACCTGCTGATCGAGCTGCCCGAGTGGGCGCTGGAAGACGGCAGACTCGTCCGCGACTGGACACTGCCCACCTTCGTCGAGGCCATCGCCTTCGTCAACCGCGTGGCCGGCATTGCCGAAGAGGCCCAGCACCACCCCGACATCGACATCCGCTACAACCTGGTCAAGCTGGCGCTGGTTTCGCACGACGCCGGGGGCATCACCGCGCGCGACGCCCGGATGGCGCGCCGGCTCAGCGCGGCCTTCCCCACCGCTCCCGCCTGAGCCCCCGCACGCCGCGCCCCGCTTGGTGGTAGTCTTGTAATCCAGAGCGGAGTCGCTCCCAAGTTTCGGCCAGAACCGGGAAATTCGCCGCCCCTGGCCGATTAAGTTGCGTCACTGGCCTCCCGGCACGGACAATCGAACGTTCGTGCCGCCTTTTTTGGCAAAACGACGCCAATCGTCCCTCTTTACCTTATTTATTCGCACCCATGACGAAAATCCTGCATCCCATCTACAATCAGCGATAAACTAGATGCAGCGCCCATGAGCCAAGGAGACAACACGATGACGAAAGCCGATCTGGTCGACAAAGTAACCGCACTCGGAGACCTCACCCGCCGCGACGGAGAGATCATCGTCGATACCCTCTTCGAGTCTGTCATCGGAGCGCTGAAGTCCGGCGACAAGATCGAGATTCGCGGCTTCGGCAGCTTCCGCACGCGGCAGCGCAACTCCCGCATCGGGCGCAACCCAAAGACCGGCGAGCGCGTCGATGTGCCGGCCAAGCGCGTCCCCTTCTTCAAGCCCTCGAAGGAGCTGCGCGATTCGGTCAACCCCGGCGGCGTCAAGAGCCCCTTGATCGCGAAGGCCGTCAGCACCAACCCCGTCGATCCCCACCACCCACCGGCCATGTAGCCGCCGCGCACACAAGCTCTGAGAAGACAAAGAGACGGCGCATCGGTCCGTCTCTTTGCTCGTTCTACGCAATCATCCTGATCTACACAAACGTTTGCCGCACTCCCTTACGCTTGTCATTCTGACCCTGACCCTGAGCGCAGCCGAAGGGGAAGGGGAAGAATCCCCGCATTTCTCTTGTTTGATACCGCTCGCGGGAACCAGCAGCGTTGATCTTTCCCTAGACCGTGTTCAGCCCGCTCTTCGCCGCGGTCACAAACTCCATCGCCGTCTTCACGATGAAGTCCAGCATCTTCCGCGTCAGCCCCGGATAGACGCCGATCCAAAAGACCTGGTTCATCACGAAGTCGGTGTTTGGCAGCTCGCCCACCACGCGCGTCTCCCAGCCCTCATACGCCGGCTGGCGCAGCAGGTTCCCCGCAAACATCAACCGCGTCCCAATCTTCCGCGCCTCCAGAGCGCCGGTCAGTTCATCGCGCGTTAACGGCGCCTCCGCTCTCACCCCGATGGGAAACCCGAACCAGCTCGGGTCTGAACCCTCGCTCGCCTCGGGCAGGAGGAGGACATCCTCCAGCGGCTTCAGCGCGGCATGTAGATAGGCAAAGTTCTCCTTGCGCCGGGCGATAAAGTGCGGCAGCTTGTCGATCTGCGACAGCCCCAGCGCCGCCTGCATCTCGGTCGCCTTCAGGTTGTAGCCAATGTGCGAGTAGGTGTACTTGTGGTCGTATCCGCAGGGCAGCGAGCCGAGCTGCCAGGCGAAGCGCTTGCCGCATGTGTTGTCCTTGCCCGGCTCGCACCAGCAGTCGCGGCCCCAGTCGCGGAAGCTGTCGATCAACACCTGTAGCGTCAGATTGTCGGTCAGCACCGCGCCGCCCTCGCCCATTGTGATGTGGTGCGCGGGATAGAAGCTCACCGTCGCAATGTCGCCGAACGTCCCCACCTTGTGCCCCTTCCAGGTCGAGCCGAGCGCGTCGCAGCAGTCCTCAATCAGCCACAGACTGTGCTTCCTGCAGAACGCCGTCACCGCGTCCAGGTCGAAGACGTTGCCCAGCGTGTGCGCGATCATTACTGCCTTCATCTTCGGGCTGTACGCGGCTTCGAGCTTGGTCGCGTCGATCTCATAAGTCGGCAGCGAGACATCGACGAAGACGGGCACCAGCCGGTTCTGAAAGATCGGGTTCACCGTCGTGGGAAAGCCCGCCGCGACGGTCAATACCTCGTCGCCCGGTTGCAGTTGCCGCGCGCCCAACTTGGGCGAGGACAGCGCACACAGCGCAACCAGGTTCGCGCTCGATCCCGAGTTCACCAGGCTCGCCGAACGCACTCCGACAAACTTCGCCAGCCTGCGCTCAAACTCCCTGGCAAAACGCCCCGCCGTGAACCACCCGTCCAGCGCCGAATCCACCACCGAGCAGATGTCCTCGGCCCCAATCACCTTGCCCGACACCGGAACCACGGACTCGCCCGGCACAAACTCCCGTGCCGGAAACTTCGCCGCATGGTACTGCGCCGTCAACTCCAAAATCTGCCGCCGAAGCTCTTCCGCCCGATCGCTCATAAGCTTTAAGAATACACATCCGGAGAAGTCATCCCTAACCCCGCATTCTGCACCGCGGGAACGCTAGACCGCGTACCCGTGCCACGCCGCGGTCCGCCGGATCGTTTCCTCCAGCCCCACCGTCTGGCGCAGCCCCAGCAACCTCTCCGCCCGCTCCACCGAGGGAACATAGCGCGCCGGCAGCGCGCCCGGCACAGCCTGCCGCGCAACATGAATATCGGTTGCGGGCGCCAGCGTCTCTGCCACGCACTCCGCCAGTTGCAGAATGCTCACATCGTGCGCAGAGCCCACGTTGATCGGAACCAGCGACGGCGCGCGAAACAGGACCGTCCAAAGCCACGCCGCAAGCTCCGCCGCATACAGATACGACCGCCGTGGCGTCCCATCGCCCGCAATCGAGATCGGCCGCCCGGCCAACACGTCCCCAATAAAATTGCCAATCGCAAAGTGCGCGTCCAGCGGAAGATGCGGCCCGCAGAAGGCCCAGCAGCGCGCAATCTTCACCTCAAACTCCATCCCGTCTGCGCGCGCCGCCTTCTGCCGGTTGATCTGATTCTGAAAGACAGCGCACATCAGCTCCGCCGCGCGCTTCCCCTCCGCGTACACGCTCGCCGCGTTCAGCGGGTCCGGCGCGCCATCATAGCTCTCCGGCAGATGGGTCAACTCCGCCGGCTGCCGCCCGTACACCGCGCCCGAGCTGGTGAGCAGAAACTTCCGCGCACCACACTGCGCGGCAAACTGCAGCGTCCGCTCGGTCCCCGCAAGGATCGTCGACAGCATCTGCAGCGGCTCTTCCTCCGCCTGCTTCTCACTTGCCTCAGTCGCGGCGTGAATCACAAACCGGAACTCGCCCGCCGGAAAGTCAAAGTCGCGCACATCGCCCGCCAGCAGCGTAATTGCCGGATCGCCCGCCAGATGCGGGGCCTTCGCGGCGAACCTCGCCGGGTCGCGCGTCAGCACCGTCGCCCGAGCCCCCAGTCCCAGCGCACGGTTGCCATGGCAGAAGCTCTCCACCAGCCAGCAGCCGAAGAAGCCCGTCCCGCCGGTGATAAAGACGCGCTGGCCGCGCATCTCCTCCCATAGTTCTCGCGTCTGCGCAAGAACCAGATCGAGATCGACAATCGAAAGCGGCGCTGCCATTTCATCTCTCCGGTGGAATGGCCCGGCTAACTGGAGCTTGTCGCCAGAATGCCTGCCGGTGCATCCGATTTGGGAAGCGAAGGGGGAACTTCGAAGTTGATGCGGTCCAGCTCCACAACGTAGGGGCGGTTTTGCACCTGCGTGTAGATGGCCCCGATGTACTCGCCCATCACGCCCAGGAAGACCAGTTGCAGCGACGAGATGAAAAACACTCCGATCAGCATCGGCGCCAGGCCAAAGCTGAAGGTGGACCAGAAGACGAGCTTGAGTACCAGGTAGACCATGGCAATCAGGAACGAAACACTGGCCCCGAGGAATCCGGCGAGAACCGCCAGGCGAAGCGGTATCTTCGAGTTGTTGATGATCCCCAGCATGCCAATGTCATAGAGGCTGTACCAGTTGTTATTTGTAATCCCGAACTTGCGGGCAGGCTGGTCGTAGGGCAGCTTGACGGTGGGAAGGCCGATCTCGGCGATCATGCCGCGGAAGTAGGGATACGGGTCCTCGAAGGAACGCACCAGATCGACAACCTTGCGATCGTAGAGTCCGAAGCCCGTGAAGTTCTGGATCGTCTCGATCGAAGAGATGCGGTCCACCAGCCTGTAGTACTGCTTGCGCAGCCAGAACATCAGCGAGGCCTCCTCGCTGGCGCGCTTGATCCCCAGCACGCAGTAGGCGCCGTTTTCCCACTCGCGGACCATGTCGGCGATCATCTGCGGCGGGTCCTGCAGGTCGGCGACGAGGCTGATGACGGCGTCTCCGCGGGCCTGGAAGAGCGCATGGATCGGCGAGCTGATGTGGCCGAAGTTGCGCGCGTTCACAATGATCTTGACGTTCTTGTCCTGGGCCGCAATCGCCTTCAGAATGGCAACGGTGTTGTCCCGCGAGGAGTTGTCGATAAAGATGTGCTCATACTCATACCTGCCGATCCCAACCATCACCTCGCGGACCTGGTTGTAGACGTTGAGGACATTCTCCTCCTCGTTGTAGCAGGCCGTCACAATGGAGATGGTCTTCTGGCTCACGGCAGCAACACTCCTGAAAGGCTGGCACAAGTCTAGCTTAACCAAGCTCTGAATCAGTCCTCGGTTTAATCGGCTCCGCGCAGACCGGCTTGACAGTCATTGTGATTCCCTCTCCGCCTACAGGTAGCGGAAGACCTTTGCCGCCGTCGCCTCATCCAGGTCGGGAGTCATGCGGTGCAGCGGGTTGGACTCCATCCCGCCCGACGCCGTCACCCGGCTGGTGATCTTCGGGAAGTAGGTCTGCTCCGGATCGATCTTCACGATGAAGGCGCGCGCGCCCACTGCGTTGAAGCGTTGCAGAAACTCCGGGTCGTTCTCGAATCCCGGTCCGATGCGCATCATCGGGATGTCGTAGGCCGCAAACAGCGGCTCCCAGTTGGGAATCCCCAGCCCGGTCTCGATGTCGCATCCCACATACCGTCCGCCAAAGTAACTTCTCTGCGTCATGCGGATCGACGCGTAGCCATGATCGTCGAAGATGAAGATCTTCAGGTTGAGCTTCTGCGCGCGCACCGTGCCCAGCTCCTGCAGGTTCTGCGTAAATCCGCCGTCGCCCTCGATCAGCACGGTTCGTCGTCCGTCCGTCGCTATGGCCGCCCCCATCGCCGCGCTCAGCCCATAGCCCATCGACGCCAGACTCTTGTCGGTAAAAAAGATTTGTCCGCGCTTCTGCGAGAAGGTCTGATTGGACACCGTAAACGCACCTCCGCTGCTGCACGGAATTACCACGTCGTCGCTGGTCGCCAGCCTGGACAGCGTATCCACGAAGACATACGGCGACAGATAGCCTTCGCCTGTATGGTTCACCGGTTCCACCAGCGGAATCGCTGCGCGCACGCTGCGGCAGAAATCCACCCACTCCGTATGCGTTCCCAAGTCGGATGCCACCAGCGAGCGCAGCACCACGTTGGCGTCGCCGCACACCGGTACATCCACTCGCGGATGCCCCTTCATCAGCTCGCGCTCGTCGCAGTCCACCTGCACCACCTTGCCCACCGGGATGAACTCCTGCCAGTTGAACCCCGACTGCTGCAATCCCAGCCGTGTCCCTAACGCCACCAGCAGATCGGCCTGCTGCACCAGAATATTCGCCGACCTCTGCCCCCAAGTATTCGGCCGTCCGAAGTAGCAGGGGTGATCGCTGCTGATGCGGTCGGCGCCGTTCCAGGTTGTCATCACGGGAACGCCCAACTCCGCCAGACGGCCGGACACATCCGCGGTCGTCTTTCGGCTCAAACCTCCGCCCAGCAGCAGCACCGGACGCTTCGCCTCGCGCACCATCATGGCGATCTGCGCGAGCGTCTCCGACGCCACCGGTCGAAAGACGTTCGGAGCCACAAACGGCTGCTTGCTGTCGAGCGTCTCCCGCTCCACCGGGGCAGCCTGCACATCCAGCGGAATCTCGATGAAAACCGGCCCCTTGCGCCCGCTGCTTCCCGACTGACTCCACTCGGCAAACGTCTGCTGGCTGACCACCTGGTCCATGAGCCTCGAAGCGACCGTGACCGGCCGCGCGATGTCGACGCCGTCCACCTCCTGAATGCCGCGTTGCCGCACCATGCCCCGCGCCAGGTCCGACGTCTTCACCTGTCCGCCGACCACCAGCAACTCGTGGCTCTCCATATACGCCCCGGCCATCGCCGTGACGATGTTGGTCAGCCCCGGCCCCGCCGTCACCAAGGCAAACGCTCGCGGCCCGCCAGCCACTTCGTTGAAATACTCCACCGCAATCCCCGCCGCAACCTCATGCACCACGGGAATGCACTTGAACTTGCGGCTGCAGCTCTCCAGCAGGTGCATGATGTTGCCGCCCGCCAGGAAAAAGCAGTGGGTGTAGCCCAGTTCGGTCAGCCAATCTGCCAATAAATCGCTATATTTCACCGATAACTCCACAAACCGGGCCACACCTCTTCTGTTCAGAGACTGCGCAAATCTGGCGCGATCAAGCCGTGCCGGAAGAGCTACTGGCTAATACCGCCCAACACTCCTCGAGCATGTCGATGCGTTTCGTGTCTTCGCTCTGGATCTGCGAATAGTAGTTCCGCTTATTCATCAGCCATAGGATCTCGAAATGCACGGCATTCCGCAGGCCCTGATCGATGTGCGACGCCTTCGCCGACTGTGCGTCGAAGACCACCTTCCTGGTCTCGAACCGCGTCAGGTAGACCTCCACCATCTGCTTCAGAACCGGAATGGAATCGCTTGAGACGCCCCCACCAAGCACCAGGTCGAGCCCCAGCCCTTTGCACGTCTCCGCCACCTTCAGTACGTGCTCCGTAACCTCTTTGCCATTGGTGGCATCCCGCCCGAGCCCCGCTGAAAACGAGTAGTCCACCCGTTCAAACACAATTCCCGAGATGACCTTCGATTTCGCCGCCGCCTCCGCGATCTCATCCAGCCTCGCGAACGCATACACGGTCTCCAGGTCGAACAGAAACTTCGTCTCCTTCCGCTCCTCGTCCGAGTACACCCGCTTCACCGCGTCGGTGTACTTCGACAGCGCATACGCGCTCTCGATCATCGGCGCAACCACATAATCCACCCCAATCTGCTTGCCCTCAATCAGGTCGCGCAACGCGTCGCATCCGCCGATCGTCAAGGAGAACTCCAGCCCTGCTTTGCGGCAGATTTCCACCAGCCGAAGCAACTCGTCCACCCGCGTGCCCTCGGCCTCCACCTCTGCCTTCACTGCACGGTAACCATACTCATCCTTCCCCTTTTTCAGCAGGTCCAGCATCTTGCGCTCTCTGGTGTTCATATCTTCTCCTCGGGTTCGCTAGTAGCCTATCATCTCACGCGCGGTCCTTTCCTCAATCAATAGGATCGAATCTGCGGGCTGGCATCGCTGCCCAAAAAGGGGTGAAAGACACACACAGTATAGTCGAGCAAGTATGCTTCTTCGACCCCCTGTATGCACAGCCAATGTGTATATCCCTCTTTTCCCCATGCTCCACAACAGCAAACAATGTCATACTGATGCTGTTGATCGCGGGTGCTTCACCTCCCGCTGCTCCAAGTCTCGTCCAAGGATACGGATTCAAGATGAAAGCGGTCATTCTCGCCGGCGGTCTCGGCACGCGTCTCAGCGAAGAAACCTCGGTCCGCCCCAAGCCCATGGTGGAGATCGGCGGCCTGCCCATCCTGTGGCACATCCTGAAGCTCTACTCCCAGCAGGGCATTCACGACTTCGTCATCTGCCTGGGATACAAGGGCTACATCATCAAGGAGTACTTCGCCAACTACTTCCTGCACACCTCCGACGTTACCTTCGACATCGCGCACAACAAGATGACTGTCCACAACTCCGTCACCGAGCCCTGGCACGTCACCCTGGTCGATACCGGCGACGACTCTGGCACCGGTGGCCGTCTGCGGCGCGTCGCAAAGTACCTCGAAGGCGAAGAGGCCTTCTGCATGACCTACGGCGACGGCCTCGCCGACGTGGACATCCAAGCCACCATCGCCTTCCACAAGGCCCACGGCAAGCTGGTCACCCTCACCAGCATCCAGCCGCTCGCTCGCTTCGGAGCACTCGTCCTCAAGGGCACCCGGGTCCAAGCCTTTCAGGAAAAGCCCCAGGACGAAGGCGGATGGATCAACGGCGGCTTCTTCGTCCTCTCGCCCAAGGTCATCGCCGAGATCAAGGACGACCGCTGGATGTTCGAGCGCGAACCCATCGAGGCGCTGGTGGCCCGCGGCGAGGTCCAGGCCTACTTCCACCACGGATTCTGGCAGGCCATGGACACCCTGCGCGACAAGCAGCAGCTCGAAGAACTGTGGGCCTCGGGCCGCGCCCCCTGGAAGTCCTGGTAGTCCGAAAGGCCCCGGATTCGTCGATCTTGAACTGCTTCTGTAAATGGGTCGAGCCCAGACAGGGAACACCAGTTCAGCCGGTAACACCAAAGTTGCAGAACCGATGATCGACTTTATTATCCCCCCCGCACAACTATCTCTCTAGCCTTGTGTCTGCGTAATGGGACGGGCGAGAGCAGCTTGATCGATTCTCCGGCCGCTCAATACAAGTGATTCAGGCGATGACTCCGTAGGTGAGCGCGCCCAGGCAATCAGCATTCCTTCCTGGGAGAGTGGCACTGTTGCCAACTCGGCGCTCGTTCCCAATAAGCTGCGGAGCACGCAGAAAGCGATGTGTCCTATGTCGTCTTCTAAGCTCCTCGGCAAACTTCCGCTCTGTCTTCTCTCTCTCGTTGCTGCCTCGCTGTTCGCCGCGGGCTGCGGTTCGGGTTCCACCGCCAGCACCGCCACGGGACCAGCCGGCGCGTCCTTCGTGGTCGGCACCGATGCTCCCATGGCCTCCGTCACCTCGTTCGCTGTACAGTTGACCAGCGTCAACGCCATCGACGCCAAGGGAGACACCGTATCGCTGGTCAGCGGGTCGCCCACCGTCGACTTCGCCCGCTTCAACGGCCTGCAGACCATGCTCGACATGAACGACGTTCCCGCCGGCACCTACACCAGCGTGAAGATTACGCTGGGCTCCGCGACCCTCGGCTACCTCAACACGGTCTCCGGCTCCGCGCCCACCATCGTCACCGAACCCGCGACCCTCACCACCTCCACCGTCAACATCACTCTCGCCTCGCCGCTGGTTGTCACCCAGTCGGGATCGCCCGTCGGCCTCAACCTCGACCTCAATCTGCGCAAGTCCATCCTGGTCGACGGCAACGGCAACATCACCGGATCGGTCACGCCCACCTTTACCGTCGGCTCGGTTGCCATCGGCGACGCAGGCGCCTACATCGACGAGTTTGACGCAGCCGTCGTCAGCGTCAACACTTCCGCGCAGTCCTTCGTCGTCCAGGGCCCGCACGGCCGCCAGTTCACGGTCAACGTCACCGGCAACACCGAGTGGGAGAACAGCGAGAGCATCAGCTCGCTCACCACCAGCAGCATCGTGGCCGTCTCCGGCGTGCTCGATAAGGCGGACGCCACCATCGACGCGGACGAGGTCGCCATCCTCTCGCAGAACGGCTTTTACGCCACCGGCCAGGTCACCTACGTGACTCCGGCCACGGGAACAGCCACCAGCTTCGACCTGTACGTGCGCGGGCTGTTGCCCACCACCACCAGCCTCGTTCTAGGGCAGATTGCGACGGTGGATGTAAGCAGCAATACAAACTACTTCATCTACCGGGCGCACAACACGCTCAGCCAGTTCCTCTTCAATGACGCCAACATGCTGGCTGGCCAGGATGTCGCCATCGGTGGACCGGCGTCGGCAGTCTCCGGCTCCACGGTCACGCCCACACGCGTGGTGCTGCGCCACTGGGGCTTCAACGGCACCTTCGTCGCAAGCTCCATCAACTCGACTGCCGGGACCTTCCAGATGACGATCAACGGCTTTGCCGGGCTGCTGGTTCCGCAGACCGTGACTGTCTACACCTCCGGCATCACAACCTTCCGCAACGGTTTCAGTGCACTCAGCAGCGTCACAGGCAACGTGCGCGTGGTCGGCCTGCTGGTCAAGGACCCCACTTCGGGAAATACCGTGCTGATTGCCCGCTATGTGGATGTACTCAACTAAGCGGCGCGGCACAAAGCAACGCCGCACTTGCAAATCAATCGCCGCAGTCAGGATCCCTGGTTGCGGCGATTCTATGCCTGCCGGAGTCTCCGTCAGGCGAATTCGCTCATTGCGGTGGGATGTGAATCTGCTTGTGGGATTTCGCCGCAGCAGCGTGTCATTGCCCTGACACGGTAGAATGTTGCGCATGGAAACTATCCAATACAACCTGCCGCAAAGCCGCATCCCTCTCGCCTGGTACAACATTGCAGCCGACCTGCCAAAGCCCATGGCGCCACCCCTGCACCCCGGAACACTGAAGCCGCTCGGCCCCGACGATCTCGCGCCGCTCTTTCCCATGAGCCTCATCCTGCAGGAGGTCAGCACCGAGCGCGAGATCGAGATTCCCGGCCCGGTGCGCCAGGTCTACGCGCAATGGCGTCCCTCGCCGCTGATCCGCGCGCGCCGCCTGGAGAAGGCGCTGGACACGCCCGCCCACATCTATTACAAGAACGAGGGCGTCAGCCCGGCCGGCTCGCACAAGCCCAACACCGCCGTTCCCCAGGCCTACTACAACAAGATCGACGGTACCAAACGCCTCTCCACCGAGACCGGCGCGGGCCAGTGGGGATCGGCGCTGGCCATGGCCTGCGCGTTCTTTGGAATGGAGTGCAAGGTCTACATGGTGCGCGTCAGTTACGACCAGAAGCCCTACCGCCGCGCCCTGATGGAGGTCTTCGGCGCATCCGTCACCGCCAGCCCCAGCACGGAGACCCAGACCGGCCGCGCAATCCTGGCCGAGCATCCCGACTCCAACGGATCGCTGGGCATCGCCATCTCCGAGGCCGTCGAGATCGCAGCTTCAGACCCGCACACCAAGTACGCGCTGGGCAGCGTCCTGAACCACGTCATGCTGCACCAGACCGTCATCGGGCTGGAGGCAATCGAGCAGATGGCGCTGGCCAATGACGAGCCCGACGTGATCCTCGCCTGCACCGGCGGCGGATCGAACTTTGCCGGATTGACGATGCCGTATATCGGCCGCAACCTCAAGGGCCAGAGCCACGCCCGCGTGGTTGCCGTCGAACCCGCCGCCTGCCCCAGCCTCACCAAGGGCCCGTTCACCTACGACTTCGGCGACACCGGCCACCTCACGCCGCTGGTCAAGATGCACACCCTCGGCAGCACCTTCATGCCGCCGGGAATCCACGCCGGCGGCCTGCGCTACCACGGCATGGCGCCGCTGGTCTCGCACGTCAAGGACCTCGGCCTCATCGAGGCCACTGCGGTGCATCAACTCGACGCCTTCGCCGCCGGGATTCAGTTCGCCCGCGCCGAGGGAATCGTCCCCGCACCGGAATCGAACCATGCGATTGCGGGCGCAATCTATGAGGCGCTCGAGGCCAAGCGCGAGGGCAAGTCGCGCACCATCCTCTTCAACCTCTCCGGCCACGGCCACTTCGACATGCAGTCCTACATCGCCTACCAGGCAGGGAAGTTGGAGAACTACGAGTACCCCGCCGAGGAGATCGCCATGGCCCTCGCCGGCCTGCCCACGGTGCTGTGAGAAGCCCTGCGGATGTGTTGCGCGAAACGAAATGACGGGTGCCCCATCCATCGCAGTCTCATCGCGATGGGTGGGAAGTAAGCATTATTAGTGAGTAGAATCTCTACGCTCAGACCACCGGCTTGAACCGCAGTTCCAGCCCATCCGCCTTCACCGTCACATCAACCTCTTCGAGCGACTTTGCAAGCCACGTCGCCGCGCGCAACTGCGCCGCTGGATGCGTTCCCAGCACGGCGAGCACGCGGCAACCCGCAGCCACGCCCGCGCCAACGCCGGAGGGCGCGTCTTCGACCACGATGCACTCCGCGGACGCGAACCCCAGCAGCTCCGCGCCGCGCCGGTACGGCTCCGGATCGGGCTTGCCGCGCTCCACCATTTCGCCGCTGA
>Ga0187884_10002139_pt1 | contig 16990 bp, 13 predicted proteins | sample June2016WEW_20_4_FD_132983 | JGI IMG/M metagenome (GOLD analysis project Ga0187884, IMG submission 132983) | Peatland microbial communities from SPRUCE experiment site at the Marcell Experimental Forest, Minnesota, USA - June2016WEW_20_40 | ecosystem: Environmental > Terrestrial > Soil >...
ACAGGATCCGCTGCAGCTTGTAGCTGTAGGCGGCGTTGTAGCTGCCCATCGCGGTCGTGTGGCTGGCCGTGACCCGTCCCCGCAGCCCGGTGCGCATCGCGTGTGTGGCCAACACCTCGACAAAGCGCGACTGCTCGTCGTCGATCTCATCGCAGTGCACGTCGATGAGCAACCCCGCATCGAGAGCTGTCGAGACCGCGATCTCGAGGGAACGGACCCCATCCTCTCTCGTGTCCTCGAAATGCGGGATGGCCCCGATCGCGTCGACGCCGCGGCGGGCGGCCTCGGCTATCAGCTTGTCGCCGTCGGGAAACGAGACGATGCCTTCCTGGGGAAACGCCACGAGCTGAAGGTTGACAACGTCCTTCACGCGCTCTCGGACATCGATAAGCGCGTCGAGCGCGACAAGCAACGGGTCGGTGGTGTCGACATGGCTGCGGACGTGCAGGACGCCGTTGGCAACTTGCCAACGGAGCACCTCACTGACCCTGGTGACGACGTCGTCATGGGTCAGCATCGCCTTGCGCTCGGACCAGCATGCGATGCCCTCCCACAAGGTGCCGCTCTCGTTCCATCTCGGCTCGCCCGCCGTGAGGCATGTGTCCATGTGCACATGTGGCTCGACGTAGGGCGGGCTGAGCAAAGCGCCGCTCACGTCGATTTCCTGGGCTACCTCGTCGACGCGAACTCCCGCCCGTTCCACGGCGGCGAAACGGCCACCGTCGATGAGTACGTCGACGAGCTCCTCATGAGAACCCCCCGGGTTGGCCAACCGGCCATTGCGGATTACCAGTTGCATCACACACCCACTTCCTTCGCGGCCGGCTTGTAGCCCGGCGCGAACAACGGGGACCTGCTCGGGCGACCGATCACCAGGTAGACGGCACCTGCGACGATCGATCCGACCAGCCATGTCATGTCCACGTCGTGAAGAGCCGTGGCAGCCGGGCCCATCAGCCAACCCACCTCGCCGTACTCGAAGCACCAGGCGGCGACGGCACCCACGACGAACGCGAAGACCGCTGACCAGCGCACGTCGGCGATCCGGGAGTGCCCGGGCGGGTCGTACAACAGATCGACGTCGACCTCTTGGCCTGCGAAGTAATAGAAGTGGATCAGCGTGACCGCACCCCACGGGGCGATCCACATCACCAGACCGGACAGCCAGCTGTCCAGGGTGCTGGCGAAGTTGTTCTGGAAGACCAGGATGATCGTGAACGCCAGCGCGATGGCGCCGACGAGGAGCGCTATCTTGCGCCGGTTGAGCTTCCAGTCGAGCGTCTGCGCGCACAGCGAGCAGCTGTAGATGTTCAAGATGTTGGTCGCGATCGGGCCGTGCAGCACGAGCAGCAGCACCGGGACAGCCAGTATCCCGAAGTTCGAGACGACGAGCGCGCCGGGGTCGACCTTCTGGGTGACTGTCGCAAGCGTCGCACCGAAGATGCCGAGCCAGACCACTGGGAGGAACTGGCCGAGGACGCTGGCGAAAAAGACCTTGGACCGCGACAGCGCCTTGGGCAGGAACCGGGAGTAGTCGGACGCATAGGCGAACCAGGTGCAGCCCCAGCCGATCCCGATGGCAGTCATGATCGTGCTCTCGGCGGACAGCAGCGCCCATCCGTGCAGGTGAGCACCCGCATAGCCCCAGTGCACGTTGTTCTTGGACCAGGCGACGATCGTCATCGCGATGAGGACACAGAAGGTGACCGGGACGGTGTAACGCTCGAACTTGGCGATCGACTTGAAACCTCTCGCCGCCAGCCAGATCTGCAGGCCCATGATCAGGACCACGATGACGATCTTCAGGTTCGTGCCGCCGTGGTAGCCAAGCTTGCCGATAAGGGCGAGGACCAGATCGAGGACGATCCAGGTGTTGACCGCGCACCAGCCGGCCGAGATGAGTCCCTGGATCGCAGCCGGCAGGTAGGCACCGCGGCGACCGAAGGCACTGCGTGCCATCACCATCTGGCTCACGCCCGAGCGCTGACCCATGAGGACAAAGAAGCCAAAGGCTGCCATGCCGATGATGTTGCCGACCACCAGCACCAAGACCGTCTGGAACAGGCTCAGGCCGATCTCGATGCCCAACGAGCCGAGCACCCAGTTGATCGGCGCGATGTTCGCGCCGGACCAGATCCAGAACTGGTGACCGGCTGTCGAGGTGCGCGCATTGTCCGGCACCGGCAGAAGAATTGTCTCGACTTGTTCGACGACTTGCTCGTCGATGGCGGGAGTCGTGCTCATGCCGAATCACCCCGTCTTCTACAGCTTTCACTTGCCGGCATGATCCCTTCCTTTCTTCTCGGGAAACATTTCACAAGCGTGGGCGGCACAACCATCGCCGGATACGGGCCGAGTGCCGCTCGGTCTAGACGGCCGGAGCTTTGGTGACCCAGGTGTCGACAGGCTGGCTTTGGTGAATCGCCCGCCATACGTCCTCGAACCGGACGGGCATGTGCGTGAGGTCGGCGCCTGTCGCGTCATGGATGGCGTTGGCAAGAGCCGGTGCCACCGAGATCATCGGGTGCTCGCCGACCCCCCTCGCACCGAAGGGCCCGTCGAGCTGCGGCGTCTCCACAGCAATGCACTCGATCTCCTCGGGCAGGTCCTTCGAGGTGAGGATCTTGTTGTCGGTGAGCGACGGGTTGAGCAGGTGGCCATGCTCGTCGTAGATGTAGCTTTCGCACTCGGCCGTTCCCAGGCCTTGGATCATGCCTCCGATGCACTGGCCGCGCATGGTGCCCGGGTTGATCACCTTGCCCACGTCGAAGGCCGACGCGATCTTGATCACCTTGTACTCGCCTGTGTCCGGGTCGACCTCGGCGATCACGCCGTGGGCGCCATACGTCCAGTCCAGAGCGGGCAACCCTTGCCCGGTTTCCTTGTCGAGACTGGTCAGGCCTGGCGCGGTGTAGCGGCCCAACCCGATCAGCGGACCTCCGATGCCGTTGCCGTTGGGGTAGGCGTACCCGATCGACAGGGCGGCAAAAGTCGCCGACTCCTCTGGGCGTTGTTTGACAAAGATCTTCTCCGCGTCGTGGTCCAGGTCGGAAACCTGGGCGCGCAGCACCTGGGCCGCGTCGGAATAGGCCAGTCGCAGGAGATCGTCGCAGGCGGCAAGGACCGCGTTGCCGGTGAGAAGGAGCCCTTTCGAGGCCACGGTCTGCCAGTCGTAGGGGTCCTTGTCCGTGTCCCTCTCGACCGCAACCTTCACCATGCTGACGGGGAATCGCAGACGATCCGCGGCCATCTGGGCAACGACGGTCGCCGTGCCCTGCCCGATCTCGGTGAGGGCGATGTTGATGACGACCGACCCGTCCGAGTTCATCTTGACCACAGCTGCCGTCGTCGTAAAACTCGGCATCGCGGGGGCCTTGTGGAGCGTCGCGATCCCCTTGCCGATGCGCCGGCCCGTGCGCGCCTGGCGCGCTTGCTCTTCAGGGGTGAGCCGGCCGTAGTTGATGGCGTCGGCTGCAGCCTCGAGGCATTTGAGGGGATTGCCCGTGTGCTCGTTGATCCGCTCGCCGGTCAGCGTGGTCGAGCCGGGCTTGAGCAGGTTCCTCTTGCGGAACTCCAGCGGGTCCATGCCTATCACCTTGGCGACGAGTTCCATGTGACGCTCGAGGCCCCAGAAGAACTCCACGTGACCGAATCCGCGGTAGGCAGTGCCCCACGGCTTGTTGGTGTAGATCGTGTAGGCATCCACCCAGGCGTTGGGTATGTCGTAAGGTCCCGCCGCCGAGTAGGCCGAGGCGCGCGTGACGTTGACGGCGTAGTCGGCGTAGGCACCGGCATCCCAGTACATCTGCAACTTCTGTGCGGTGATGCGGCCGTCGCCAGCAACGCCGGTCTTGATCCGGTAGGTGAGGGCGCTCCTGCACGGCAGAAGGCTGAACTCCTCCTCCCGGGTGGCCTGGAGCTTCACCGGCCTTCCCCCGGCCTTGTGGGAGAGGCAGGCCAGCAGAGGTTCGAGGTGGATCCCCGCTTTGCCACCGAAGGCGCCACCCACATGAGGTATGACAACGCGCACCTTGTTGTACGGCAGTTTGAAGGCGCGGCAGAAAAGGTCCCTCACGGTGAAGGGGGACTGCGCGCTCGACCAGATGGTCACCTCGTCCCCCGCCTTCCACTCGACGATGGCGACGTGGGTCTCCAACGGCACGTGCTGCACGGACGGGTTGGTGTACTCGCGCTCGATGATCCACTTCGCCTCGGCGAAGCCTGCGTCGATGTCGCCCTTGCGGATCTTGGTGATGTTGGGGACGTTGGTGCCAGGTTGCGGGCTGAAGGCAGCCTTCACGTAGTCGTAGCTGCCGAGGTCGGGATGCACCAGTGGCGAATCTGCCTCGAGCGCTTCGAGCTGGTTGAGGACCGGCGCCAGAACCTCGTACTCGACGTCGATCAGGTCGACGGCCCGGCTCGCGATGTCCAGGCTCTCCGCGGCCACAGCGGCAACGGCCTCGCCAAAGTGGCGTACGGCATCTTTGGCAAGGATGTCCTTATCCACGACGTACAGGCCGATCCGGTAGTCGAGCTCTTTGCCCGTGAGTACCGCATGAACACCCGGGAGGTTCTCGGCCTTGGAGGTGTTGATGGCGACGATCTTCGCCCGGGCGTGCGGGCTCTTTTTGACCTGGGCGTAGAGCATGCCGGCAAATACCAGGTCGCTCGCGTACATGGCCCCGCCGGTGAGCTTGGCGGAGTCGTCGACCCGCTGGACGTTGTCGCCAACGTGGGTCGGCGCGGATGAAACGGTGCTCTCAGACATACTTGAGGCCCCCCCTTGTTTCGTCGGTGATCTGACCTGACACGTCAAGCACAGCTTCGATGATCTGCTGGTAGCCGGTGCACCGGCAGAGGTTGCCCTCGATGCCCTCTTTGATCTCGGCGACAGTCGGTTTGGGGTTGAGCCGCAGGAGCTCACGCACCGACATGACCATGCCGGCGGTGCAGTAGCCACACTGCACCGCATAATTGCGGGCAAAAGCAGCCTGTATCTCAGAGAGCTCGCCGTTCACGGCTTCCGATTCGATCGTCTCGATCGTCGCGCCGTCGACCTCGGCCGCAAGCACCATGCAGGAATTCACGGCCTCACCGTTGAGCATCACCGTGCAGGCGCCGCACTCACCAGCCGAGCAGCCGTCCTTGGTCCCGGTCAGCTCCAGGTCCTCCCGGAGAAAGCGGAGCAGGGTCCAGTGCTCGGCCACTTCGCGCTCGTAGATGTGACCGTTGACCTCAACAGACATCCACATCACCGCACCTCCTCGAACGACCTGCGGACGAAGACCTCGATCATGTACTCCCGGTACTCCTTAGAACAACGCAGGTCGTCGATGGGACGGGCCGCTCCGCGCGCCGCCGCCACCACCGCATCGGCCGGGTCTTCGTCGGTGAGCCCCTCGACGAGCAGTGGTGTCGGGGCGGCCGAGCCGATCCCGACCCGCACGGCGCCGTCGGTGTTGGTGACAGCGACGCTGACCAAGGCAAGGTCGTGGCCGTCGATCCGCTTCAACTTGCGGTATGAACCACGGGACCTCGCCGTGCCGGGTGGCACCGTGATGGCCTCGACTATCTCGTCGTGGCCCAGCACCGTCCGCTTCACGCCGGTGAAGAAATCCTTCAGGGGCACTTCGCGCTGACCCCGCTGGGAGGCGATCCGGACCTGGGCGCCCAGGCAGAGAAGGCCGGGCGCCATGTCCGCACCGGGGGAGGCGTGGACGATGTTGCCGATCACCGTCGCCCGGTTGCGCAACTGATGGGAGGCGATCGTCAGGGCGCAGTCAGCAAGCAGCCGGTAGGACTCGCGAACTCTGGCGTCGTGAAGAACATCGTTGACGGTCGTCAAGGGGCCGATTATCAACCCTTCGGACTGGCTCCAGGTGAGACCCGAGAAGTCTTCGACCTTCTTCAGGTTGATCACAAGCTCAGGATGGGCGAGCCCGTTGCGGATGTCCACGAGCAGGTCTGTGCCGCCTGCCAGGATCTTGGCACCCTCGCCATGGGATGCCAGCAGGCCGAACAGCTCCGCCCGTGAGGTAGGGGCACGGTACTTGAAGATGTCGTTCATGACGGCTCTTTCACTCCGAGCGCACCAGGCGCTCCTTGCGGCTCGGCGCGCCGGGCGAGTGACCGCACGGCATCGACGAACACGGACATAGGCGGTACGACAAGGCCAGCTCCGACCTGACCCACGCCGGGCTCGCGGCCGGCGATCCCGGTATTGACTGCGGGCAACACACCGCTTCGCACAACGAGCGTCGCGTCGATGCCCGTCGGTGTGCCGCGGAAAGCCAGTATCGGCACTTTGTAGAACGGGTTCTCGACAAGGGTGATCTCGTACATCCTAAGGGTGTTCTCCAGTGCATCGGCGACCTCACCACCCACGAAGAGCACGATGGCCGGTGCCGCCGCCATCGCGAAACCTCCGATGCCGGTCGTCTCGGTGATCGTCGAATCACCTATGTCCAACCCGGCGTCCTCGGGCCCGAACCCTGCGAAGTACAACCCTTTCACCGGCGGTGCGGGAGCCGTGAACCACTCGTCCCCGGTCCCCGAGACCTGGATCCCGAACTCGGTCCCGTTGCGGGCCATCGCCACCACCATGGTGGACCCCGGGATGTCGCGGGCTGCGTCAGCGGCAAGTTTGCCGGCCGGCATGGAGAGGTTCAGGAAGAAATGGTCGTTGCCATTGATGAAACGGAAGGCTGCCACGATGTCCTCGCCGCGGGCGCCGCTTTCGAGAATGTCGGGCGTGATCTCCCTCAGCAACAGCGAAGTGGCAGCACGGTTGCGGTTGTGGCACTCGTCACCCATCTGGAGGGCTTGGGCGATAAGGCTGCGCACGTCGACAGGCCCGCGCCGGCGCAGGGTCTGACTCAACAAGGGACCGAGCACGCACTCCAGCCAGCGAAGGCGGTCTATGACCTCGGGAGCGTAGGCCCCGTACCGTAGGACTCTTCCGAGTCCTTCGTTCAAGGTGCAGTACGCCCGGCGCCCGCTCTCCTCGTCCTCGAGTACCGACACCGGCATCGACGTGCTCACGACACCGGCCATGGGGCCGACCGCCGCGCGCGAGTGGCAGGGGGCAAGCGAGATGCCATCCTGTGCGGCAATGCGTTCGGCCTCCTCGAAGTTCTGGGCCAGCCCCTCGTAGATCATGGCGCCGGCCAGAGCCCCGCGGACCGGGCCGGACGCGTGCGCCCAGTCGACCGGGGGTCCGGCATGCAGGAACTCACGAGGCCCGAGCCCCAGTGCCTCCCGTGCGGGTAGCACATCAACCCAGCATGGACTGGTGGCGGTGAGTCGCCGAACCGACTCTGCCGTGGCGGCGTGCGTCCGTATGTCGGCGGCGATAGCCACCAAGTCAACCTCGCTGCCCGCTACGGGTGGTGCCCACTGCACCTGACGCGGGGTCGTGACCTGAGCTGTGAGCGCATCGGCGAAAAGTGACGCGCCGACTGTGACCATCGCGGGCGAGTCGTCAAGCTGGATCATCGGCTGCTCCCTCGACGAGAGCCACCGCTGTACGGGCAGCCATGGCGTTGGACAGGTGCACGCTCGCCCCGGCTGCGGCCAAAGTCACTGCGGTGGCATCACGACCTTGCGGATCCGAGCGTGAGCCAACGAGCGAGACGGCGGCGGCGAGATCTCGCCCGCCGCGGCGCGCATTCTCGCGGGCTGCGTCGATGGCCGGGGCGAGCTCTGCGGCCGGATCCGGGTGTGCTCCGTAGCCAAGGACGACGTCGAGCAGGAGCACCGCGCAGGCAGGATCGGAACCCTCCTGCGCGATCCGCTCGAGGCGCAGCGACTGGTCGATCATCGGATGTGGCCTTCCCGCGGTCAGCCGGTCGTCACCGAAATCGATCATGAGATGGCCCGGCGCCTTGAGGTCAGCGCCCAACGCCCACTCCGGCCGGAGGGGTGTGTTGGAAGCTATCGGGCCCAAGCGTCCCGCTGCGATAGCCATTGCCTCGTCGCACAGCGTTCCCCCGGAGAACAGGCCTCTGATGAAGCCCGCCCGGGTGCCCCTTTCACACGACGGCGACCACTCCGGGTACGCGGTGGGGGTTCTACCGAGCGCGACGAGGATTTGCGCTGTGGCGGCGGTGAGGTCGCCCTGTCCCATGCCGACGAATGCCACCAACGACGGGGTACGCAGCTTCGCAGCCGCGGCGCGCACCGCTTCGGCGACCTTAGGGTCCGGTGGCTTGGACAGGACCACGACGAACTCGGTCGCCGGGTGCTCGTCGAGCACCTTCATGGCGGCGAGCGTCGAACGGCCGACGACGGCGGCGGACAGGTCACGCCCGCCCACGCCGAGCACCGCCGTGACGCCGACGCCGTCTGCGTCAAGCAGGCAAGTGACTTCCTGCGCACCGGTTCCCGAGGCGGCCACAATGCCGACCGGGCCCGGGCGGAGCGCATTGGCGAACCCGAGGCCGAGTCCGCCTACCACCGCCGTCCCACAGTCGGGTCCCATAACCAGCACGTCGTGGCGCGCCGCCGCGTCCTTGAGCACGATCTCCTGATCGACGGGCACGTTGTCGGAGAACAGCATCACCGAGACACCTGCCTGGATGGCGTCCATCGCCTCCACAAAGGCGTGTTGGCCAGGCACCGATATCAGCGCCAACGAGCCGCCACGGCGAAGCGCGGATGCGAGAGTCCGGGGGGCGGGAGGTGATCCGAACCCATCACTCTGCGAGGGTGCCGACGGCGCCAGCTGGCGCTCCAGCTCGGCCGTCGCTCCAGCGAGGGCGTCGTCGTCGGCCCGTACGGCGACGAGCAGGTCATTGGGGGAGGCTCCGTCCACCGCTGCGGGATCGAATCCCAACCGCTCGTATATCTCGATGTTGAGAGGAGTGGCCATGGCCACTATGGCGGCGGTAACGCCACGACAGGCGGCGACGGCCTGACTCACCTGCATGAGGACCACGGAATCGCGATAGATGCCGTGTCTCAGCTCGACCCGGGTGCTCATCGCGGGCTCCTCGAAATTGCCTCGCCGTTCGGGCGGAATCCTCCCGCCAACGCGGATCCAGCGAGGATAGCCGCCATGCCGACACAAAGGTCGTGTCCGGAGGTCCCCCCGACACTGAACAGACTTGCGCAAGCCGACCTGAGGCGAACCGGTTGCCCCGCCGCCGCGAGGGCGGTGAGCACCGCTGCCGCCTGCGGTATCACCTGTCCCTTGCCTGCCGCGGCCAAGAGGGCGGCGGACAAGGCGGTCGTGTGCGTGGACGCGTGGATGTCGACGGCGACCCGGACCGGGTCGTGGAGACAACCGCAGAGCGCGAGCACAGCCAGTGCCCCGGCCACGACGTCGTCCGCGGCGGGAGTAAGGCCCGGGCCGAGCCCGATCACTTCCAGCGCGGGCAGCGCGTCCCCTACTGCCAGTGCATTAGCCACATTCAGGGCGTCGGCGAGGGGGAATCCGAACGCCGAAGGTGGCTCGTCCTCGAGCACTTCGAGCAACTTCGCGCCGTTCCGGAACAGGTCCTCGGCGGTCAGGTGGGGACGCGGGTCCCACCACCGCACCGCCCGCCACGTGCGATCGCGAGCAACAACCGACCCGTCACCGATCCGCACGGTGCTCCCGGCTTCAGGGAGCTTCTCCGCTGCGACGGTCACGCCAATAGGCAGGCGCACCCCTTGCTCGGTCAAAAGAGCGATCACCGGTGTGCCGGACCGGGGTTCCGGCACAGAGAGGTAGGACGCCACACTGGTCGAGGCGAACACGGTTGCGTCCTGTACCCGACCACAGAGCAACTCGCCGACGGCGGTACTCGCCCACGCCGGTGATGCCTGTGTCTGCGACATCAGTTCTCCAGTTCCGAAACAGACAGTCGGGCCCACCGGCCCGACTGTCTTGGTGAATATGCCTATCCCAGGTCCACGATTGCCACGACAGGTCCACCGCCAGCAGGGCCTTGGTGCGCCGCCGAAACGGACACGAAGATGGCAGGGTCTCCGCTCACTGCGGCTGCGACGCCACCGACGCAGGCTTTGATCTGCCGGTGCCAGTGGACATCTGAGTCGTCCAGCATGATGTTGCGCTTGCCGCGAACATGACCGGAGGGATCGGCCTCACACTTGAGAAACAAGTTGACAAGTCGCCCCTTCAAGTAGCGCGGGTGGGGGCAGTCGGCCGGGAGGTCGTCGAGACCCGCGTTGCGGATCGCCTTCCAAATCCCGTCCATGTCGAGGGCGTCTTCCATGATCGAGTGACCTATCCGGTAGCGGCCCCCGATCCCCCGGACGTTGCCGGCCAGGACGATCTGGGCTCGGTCCAGCTCCACACCCGAGGAGCACGACGCCACCGACGAGTAGAGCGAACGGTCGTTCATCACCTGCTCGTCTGTCGGCATCTCGATCTCGCCAAGGGCAACGGCGATCCCGAGCCCGGCCGTCCCGTTGGACAGGTCCATCGACTCCAAGGTGTCCTCGGTCCACACCTTGTGGCCCCGACGCTTGGCGTCGTTGATGGTGTCGAGGACCAACAGTGGCGTCTTGGTCTGGACGTAGTGCACGTCCGCCGGGTTGGTGATGCCGGCGGATTCCATGGCCCTGCGAACGCCAGCGGCGACCTTCTCGATCATCGCCGCATGGCCGATCTCCTCGGGCAGTATCGGGTCGCTCATGGCGACGCCGACCGAGAGGCGTGGCTCGTCGGTAACCGGTGCGCTCTCCACGGGAACTTTTGCGAAGATCGTGGCGTGAGGGCTGAGCACACCGTCGGTACCGCCTGACCATGCGAGCGGGATCTGCCTGACCTCGTCCCAGGTCCGGGTCCCCTTGGCCACGAGGACCTCGCGGAAGGCCCGGTCGGCGAGGAGCCGCGTGTAGTCGTTGACACCGCCATTGCCTTCCGTCTTCCCGACGACGCCGACCACGTCATCGGCGCGGAAGACGCCCTTGTCGATCAGCTCCTCCAACCCCGACGCGTCGGTGACCCTCTGAAGGAGGACCTTTCTGACTTCGATGGGCTGCAACATGTTGTTCAAAACTCCTTCTTGTTTATGGCTCTTGATGTAGGCCCAGTCTTCGGTACCGCCGATGCCTGGCGCCCAGACGCTCCGTCTTGTCCCATCGGATCAGGGACGTGAGCTCGTACTCGAGGGCCTTGCTGAGGCGGCCGAGGAACTGCCGCGGCTCGTCAGCAGCGTCCGGTCGCTCGGGCACGATCCGATCGACGATGCCCGCGGCAGCGAGGTCGATCGATCGCACGCCCTGGGCTGCGGCGAGCTCAGGGGCGCGCTCGACGGTCCGGTAGAGGATCTCCGAGGCGCCTTCGGGGGGTAGGGGTGCGACCCATCCGTGCTGCGCGGCCACAACGCGGTCGGCGGGCAACAATGCGAGCGCACCTCCGCCTGCCCCCTCGCCGAGCAGAAGGCACACGGTGGGCACGGGTATCGTCACCATGTCGGCCAGGCACCGGGCGATCTCACCGGCAAGCCCGCCTTCCTCGGCCTCTTTGGACAGAGCAGCACCGGGGGTGTCGATGATCGTGAGCAGTGGCAGTCCGATCTCGGCTGCCAGGCTCATGCCCCGTCGCGCCTCGCGGAGGCTGTCGGGCCCGAGCGGCCTACCTTCCCGGGGGAAGAGGCGGTCCTGCCCCACGACTACACATGGCGCCGCTCCGAACTTGGCCATGGCCAGGATGAGACCCCCGCTGCGCTCGCCTTCCTGAGTACCGCTCAGGATCGTGACGGAGTGCGACGCGGCGCGCAGCAGTTCCTCTACCCCCGGGCGCTCGATCCGGCGGGTGCGCTCGATCGATTCCCATGCCGGGACATCGTTGATCGGCTCGTCGGGCAGTGCCTTCGCAGCGGGAATCTCTCCTGTTGCGGTGCACATCACGTCAAGTGCCCGGTCGGCTATCTCGGCGAGGTCTTCGGGTACGAGCACGGCATCGACGAGGCCCAAGCGGTACAGGTTCTCTGCGACTTGGACCCCTTCTGGGAAGGAATCTCCGTAGAGCGCTTCGTAAACCCTCGGACCGAGGAACCCGACCAACGCTCCCGGTTGTGCCCCGGTGAGTTGCCCGAGCGACCCCCACGAGGCGAAGACGCCGCCGGTGGTCGGGTGGCGGAGGTACACGAGATAGGGAAGGCCGGCTCGGCGGTGCTGCATGAGGGCCTGAACAATCTTGACCATCTGCAGGAAGGCGACAGTCCCCTCTTGCATCCGCGTGCCGCCCGACACAGGCGAGGCCACCAGTGGGAGTCGCTCCGCGGTGGCGCGCTCGATCGCAACCGTGAGCCGCTCGGCCGCGGCGACCCCGATTGTGCCTCCCAAGAAGGCGAACTCACAGGCGACCACGCAGACCCGACGGCCGCGTATCCTGCCTTCCCCGGTTATCACGGCCTCGTCCTCGCCGGAGGCCTGGCGCGCTTCGGCTAGCTGACCCAGGTACTCCGGCCCGGCTGGCACAGTCACGAGGTCCGAGTCCCAGCCCCGGAAGCTGTCCGGGTCGAGCACCTCGGAGAACAGCTCCCGGGCACCGATCCGCCGCCTGGCCGGTTGCCCTGTGGTTCGCGCGTAGCTGCCGCGAACGACCTCGGCGATCTCGCGTTCGATCGTCACGTCCGGTTCCGTCGCTTCGTTGGACTCACCCACGGGCGGCTGCCCCAAGGTCATGGCTAGACGGTGACGTCTTGTGGGATCTTCAGCTGCTCGTTCGCCTTGACGATGTCCGCCGGGACATCGAACACGAGGTCGGCGCCGACCATTTGACGGACGTAGTCCTTGACGACGGCGTCCCAGTACTTCTTCGTGACGTAGTAGACCCGCGCCCCTCCCAGCTCGTGCTGGTACTCGGGCCAGGGGTAGGAAGGTTGAGCCATCCCGAGCCCCCAACGGTGCCACCCGTTGTAGCTCTCGTACGTCGCCCAGAACTCCTTGCTCCCGAGGATCTCAAAGGCGTACCAGGTCTTGACGTAGTACATGATTGCGCCGATGCGCCCACCGCGGGCAAGCGCCATCGTGTGCAGGCTGATGTTGATGTCCTCGTTCATCAGCCGCCCATTCGCGAATCCAACCCACTCGCCGTCGATGAGCCCGAGCAGCGTGTAGGGATCCTTCAGCCGCTTGCGATACCAGCCCGCGATCTCAGCATGGACACGGGCTCCGACGACGTCGTAGAAGTCGTGGTCCGTCTCCATGACGCGCTTCATGTAACCCATCATTGCCGGGGCTTCCGCGAGGGTCGCCTCGCGGATGTACATCGTGCGGCCGTCCTTGAGGGTGATGGTGGCGCCGGGCCAAGGCGGAACATCCATCGGGAACGCCTGCAGCAGAGGCTCGATCTCGCGCACGCTCAGGGTGATCTCATTCTGCGAAACCACGGTGGGTGGTTCAAGCAACATGGTGTCTCCATCTCCTCATTGATGACTTCCAGCCTGCCCGGAGAGTTATGCCGGCGTACACGAGTTGAATACGGTCTTTGACCTCGATGGCTATGTTGAGCCTCTCCTTTGAGGCTTTCGCCTTTCATCTAGACGTTAGGGCGGGGTGCACGCGCTCGGTAGGGTCTTTCTCCCCTATCTCCGGCGCCTGTAGTCGGGATGGCAAGGTGTCGCTCGACTGTCTCTTCAAGCCACGACCATTCGTCCGCGAACTGCGAGACGAGCGTCGCTCAGACCCCTCCGATTGCCAGCGCGAGCGCCTTGACGCGGGGACGCCAGGTGCGGAGGCAGTCCCCCAACCAGGGCGGCCACACCCGCGAGAGACTGATGGCTGCCTTCGTCGGTTGACGACTGGGGATCCGTGGAGCTTCAATCCCGTACCGCCGCGACCACCCGTGCAAATCACAATCCTTGGCAGGTCGCCATTTGGCCCTCTCACAAGGCTCCAGGGCAAGCTATTTGGCTCCCATCGGACAAGCAGAGACCTGCTGAACTCTTCTCGAACGAATCCTGACCGTGCACTCGCATTTCAGGCGTGTTGGACACCCGCCCATGGCGGCCGACCGACAACCAGTCGGTCGGGACCAGGCGCGATGACATCGACCTCCCCAGGACTCGGTCCGAGAACTACCAGAACCTGCCGCCCCAATGTGACCGTCGGCGAAACTTCGCTTCGCCGGGCTCACTCACTTTCGCGCTGGACTGGTGCTCTCGCCGTGTAACGCCCCCAGCCCAACTCTCCGATGAAGCGGCCGTCCACGGCAACCGGCTGGCCGCGGCTCAGAACCAGCTCGGGCCAGCCTGTGGAGACCATCGCCTCATAGGGCGACTGGTCTACAGCCATGTCGAGGTCTGTCGCTTTGAGCGACTGGCGCCGCTGTGGGTCCCACACCACAACGTCGGCGTCGGCACCCACCGCCAGCGAGCCCTTGGCCGGCCACAAGCCGAAGGTACGCGCAGGGGCCTCGGAACACAGGCGCACCCAGTCCGCCGTGGTGATACGGCCGGACCGCACACCTTGCCAAACAAGGGCGAGACGTGTCTCGATACCAGGAAGGCCGCCCGGGATGTCGGTGAAATCGGTCACGCCGCCCGGCCGGCCAGCCACGCCCGCGCGCCGGTCGGCGCGCCAGAACGGGCAATGGTCGGTCGCAACCGTGTGTATGTAACCGCGTGCCAGTCCCTCCCACAGCTCCTCGGCGTGCCATCGGTCGCGCAACGGTGGAGTGCAGACGAAATCGATCGCGTCGGCGCCCTCGAGGCGGCTGGAGTCGAGGTAGAGATACTGCGGGCAGGTCTCCGCTTTGACGTCCACGCCACGCTCCTGACCGGAGCGCACCGCCGCCAGAGCCTGTGCGGACGAGACGTGGACGATGTAGATGGAAGCGCCGGTGATCTCCGCGAACGCGGCTGCGCGCCCGACAGCCTCGCCCTCGAGGACAGCAGGTCGAGTGCGAGCATGCTCGATCACGCTCGTCCGCCCTGCGGCAAGCGCCTCTCGTCGCAGCTCCTCGATGGCGCCGCCGTTCTCACAGTGCAGCGTGACGAGGGCCCCCTGCCGGCGAGCGACGCGCATCAGGCGCACGATCGTGGCATCGTCGACCTGCAGGCGGTCCGGATACGCGAGGTAGAGCTTGAAGGACGTGATCCCCATCTCGACCCCCGCCGCCACAACCGACTCAGGCACGGCCTCGGTGAATGTGAGATGGAGGCCCCAGTCGATGACCGAAGGCTCGGCCCATGAGCGCCAGGTGGCGACAGTGGCCATCGGGTCGTCACCCCGAGCAACTGTCACGTAGTCGATGATGGTCGTCGTGCCACCGATGGCGGCAGCCCGAGTCCCACTCACGAAGTCGTCCGAAACGCGCACGGCGCCAACGGGCATGTGAAGGTGGGTGTGGGGGTCGATCCCCCCCGGGATCACCAGCTTCCCTGTCGCATCGTGCACCTGCTCGCCCGGCAGCGGGTCGAGGCTGGTCGCGACTTCGCCGATGCGCCCGTCGGCTGCCGTGCGTAAGTCGGCTGATCTCTCGCCGGCGGCATCTACGACCACCCCACTTCGTATCAGCACGACTAGATCCTCCTTGCCCGCAGGCCGCCTCGCCCTGCGGACGGGACGGTTGGACGACTCACGCGTCGAACATGGCGCCGCGAGCTTCCGAAACCGCAAATTGCTCGCCCCGACAACGTAGTTCCCTGCCTGTCAGTCCTGCTCCGCAGCCTCATGCGAGGCTCGGAGGACTTGGGAGCGCTCGGCCAATGCAGGCAGTCGCTAGGGGCGCAAGCCTGCGAAGAAATCGTCCTCGGGCGTGGGCGCGCCGGTCCGGTCGAAGGCGCGGACGAACATCTCTCGGCTCATCAGTTTCGAGAAGAGGTCGACCCCGAGCCGCGTGAAGAAGTTCCCGTCGCCCTGACTGACATGCGCCTCGAGAGCCGCGTACTGCCGCGCCGCATAATCGCTGCAGTCGACCGTGGTGGAGATGAGCTCGTCAGCGACGCCGAAATCCCAGTCCTCTTCCGCTCCGTCGACCTCTTGAACCCCCGCGGCGCGAAGCGTCTCACGGAACTGTGTCATCGCCGACACCGGCACCGCAGGATAGTAAAGCTTGTCGGGTATCGGCGTCGCTTCCATGGCAGCGACCGTGATCCGGTGCGCCTGGATGTGGTCGGGATGGCCGTAGAACCCGTTGGAGTCGTAGGTGACGACGACTTGTGGGCGGTAATGCTCGATCAACGTCGAAAGGCGCTGGGCAGCCACTTCCACAGGTGTCGTCCAAAACGAGCCCTCGGCGTCGTTCTGTGGCCAGCCCATCATCCCCGAGTCTCGGTAGCCGAGCAGCTCGAGGGACGTGACGCCGAGGATCTCGCAGCTTGTTTCGAGCTCGCGACGGCGGGTAGCTACAACCCACGCCTCGTCGTGGCCGGCGTCGCCGGGCTTGCTGGTCTCGTGGCCGTCGCCGAGCGCACCGTCGGTGCACGTGACCACGACGGTCCGAATCCCCTCCGCCGAGTACCGGGCCAGGACGCCGCCCGTGGTCGACGCCTCGTCATCGGGATGCGCATGGACTGCCATGAGCGTCAGTGCCGCTTTGGTCACCGGTCCCTCCTCTGGGCGGTCATTCTTGTCTAGCCCCAGGCCCACCTACAGCGGGCGCCCCGGAGCGAGTGCATCACGTGGAACCGCAGGTAGGTAGTCGAGCGGAGTGCGTGGGCCTGTTCTCAAACGCGCTCCTCGGCATCCTGCTGTGCCCCGACCACGGCCCATCCCGCGCTCGCGGCGACAATAGGCGCTGTCACGGTCGGCGCACGGTCGGGGGCACAAGCACCTCGGGGATCGATCTGCTCTCAGCTGCGCGCTCGTCTCAGCTGAGTCACGCGAGCACGACCCGAAGCCCGGCAGCCTCGAGTCGCGACACAGCCTGCGGATCTGCCGCGTTGTCGGTGATGAGCTGGTCGACGAGGTCGAGCGGGCAGATGCTCGCGAAGGTGATACGGCCGATCTTTGAGCTGTCGGCGACGATGACGGTGTGCCGCGCTATTTTGACGAGAGCCGCGTTCGCCCTTGCCTCGGCGTCGTCATGCGT
>Ga0187884_10002142_pt1 | contig 16979 bp, 13 predicted proteins | sample June2016WEW_20_4_FD_132983 | JGI IMG/M metagenome (GOLD analysis project Ga0187884, IMG submission 132983) | Peatland microbial communities from SPRUCE experiment site at the Marcell Experimental Forest, Minnesota, USA - June2016WEW_20_40 | ecosystem: Environmental > Terrestrial > Soil >...
CATCACCGCGATGGCCGAACAAGGCCACATCACCGAGGCGATGGCCAAGCTCGCGCTTTCCGCTCCCGCCCAGGTCGTGCGCGAGAAAGGCGCGGGGTCGATCAATTACGCCGCCGATTACGTCATGGACATGCTCGACGACACCGTCGGCGCCATCGACGAGGATATCGCCGTCACGACGACGCTCGACCCGAAGATGCAGGCCAACGCCGAGCGGGCGCTGACCGAAGAGCTCAACGCCAAGGGCGACAAATTCGGCGTCGATCAGGGCGCCGTCGTGGCGCTCGATCCCGACGGCGCGGTCAAGGCGCTGGTCGGCGGGCGCAACTACGCCGACAGCCAGTTCAACCGCGCGGTCGCCGCCAAGCGCCAGCCCGGCTCCGCCTTCAAGCCCTTCGTCTATCTCGCCGCCCTCGAAAAGGGCCTGACCCCCGACACGGTGCGGGAGGACGCGCCGATCTCGATCAAGGGCTGGAATCCGGAAAACTATTCGCGCGAATATTTCGGCCCGGTGACGCTGACCAAGGCGCTGTCGCTTTCGCTCAATACGGTCGCGGTGCGGCTCGGCCTGGAAGTCGGCCCCAAGACGGTCGTGCGCACCGCCCATCGCCTCGGCATCACCTCCGACCTCGAGCCCAACGCTTCCATCGCGCTGGGAACGTCGGAAGTCACGCCGCTCGAACTCGTCGCCGCTTACGCCGCTTTCGCCAATGGCGGCATCGGCGTGCAACCCCATGTGATCGCGCGCGTGCGCACGGCCAACGGCAAACTGCTCTACACCCGCAAGAACGCCAGCTTCGGCCGGGTGATCGATCCGCAATATGTCGCGATGATGAATGCGATGATGCAGGAAACCCTGCTGACCGGCACCGCGCACAAGGCCGAATTGCCGGGCTGGGAGGCCGCGGGCAAGACGGGCACCAGCCAGGAATGGCGCGACGCCTGGTTCGTCGGCTACACGAGTTACCTCGTCGCCGGCGTCTGGCTCGGCAACGACGACGGCGCGCCGACCAAGAAGGTCTCGGGCGGCAATCTGCCGGTCGAAATCTGGAGCCGCTTCATGAAGGCGGCCCATCAGGGCGTGCCGATCGCCGCGCTGCCATCGGGCGTCTGGCGCAACGCCGACGCGCCCGCCCCCGAAGCCGCACCGCCCGCCCCGGCGCCCGAAGCGGTCGGCGCGCCGCTGACGATCGGCCGGGGCGGCGAAGCCGCGTCGGGAGCGCCCGCCGCGCCGGTCAGGCGCGCTGTCGCTCCCGCCGTGTCGGACGCCCCCGTGCCGCCGGCGCCGATCCCCAATGTCGACAATTACGCGCCCGCCGCGCCGCCGCCGCGCGACAAGAGCCTGCTCAACAAATTGTTCGGGGCGATCTAGCCGCGGCGATCGACGTCTTCGCGCCTCGAGCGCGCCGTCTTCAAGTCGATCCATCGCGGCCGTCGTCGCGAGCGAAGCGTGGCGATGACGGCGGAGGTCGGATTCAATCCAAAGGCAGCGTGCTCTTCGTAGCCGACACGCGCCTTCGCCGCGAACGCCCGCGCCGACGAATCGCCGGCGCGGCCAGACCCGCGATCCGTTTGACCGGCCGAACGAGATCGGCCGCGTTTGCCTCACGCGGCGAGCAATTCCGGCGAAGGCAGGAGGTTCGCGATGTCGATGACGCCGATGAGGCGGCCGTCCATGGCGATGACGCCGCGCAGAAAAAGCTTGGCGGTCTCGGCGGCGATGTCCGGGGTGGGCTGGATTTGCTCTTCGCCGGCGGTGAAGATATCGGAGACGCCGTCGACCAGCAGGCCCGCGACCTGACGGCCGAACTCGACGACGATGATGGCGTGACGCGCGGTCGGCTCGGTCGGCCGAAAGCCCAGCCGCACGGCCAGATCGACGATCGGCAGGACGACGCCCCGCAAATTGACGACGCCGAGCACGAAAACCGGGGCGTGCGGGAGCGCCGTCGCCGGCGTCCAGCCCCTGATCTCCCGGACGGAGGTGGTGCCGATGCAGAATTCCTGGGATCCGATATTGAAGGCGATCAGTTCGCTGCCTTTGCCGGTCCCGACTTTTACGCTCTCGCTCATTTGCGCACCCGTACGTTGTTAAAATTCAGGGAATAACGAGAGGCGCGGCGAACCGAACGGATTCGATCCGCCGCGCGCCCCATGTCAGAACTCCTGCCAGCTTTCGTCGCCGCCGCGCGCGGCGGCCCGTGATCCCGAGCCGTTGGCGACGGCTTTCTGCGCCGGTCGCCGAACCGGTTCCGGCTTGGCGCGAGCGCCCGCCGGCGCTACGGCCGGCGAAGCCTTCTTCGCCGCTTCGCGGAACGCGTGCGGCGCCGCCTTCTTCAATTCCCTGCGGATGGGATCTTCCGCGACCTTCCCGATCCGGTAGCGTCCGACCAATCGGCCGAGTTCTTCGGTCTCCCCGGCCAGAGCGTGAGCCGCCGCTGTCGTTTCCTCGACCATCGCGGCGTTCTGCTGGGTGACCTTATCCATCTCGTTGACGGCGGCGTTGACCTGCTGCAGGCCGGTCGCCTGTTCCTGGGCGCTGGCGGCGATATCGGTGATGATGGCGTTGATCTCCACGACTTGCGCGACGATCCGTTCGAGCGCGTTGCCGGTCTGCGTGACGAGCGTGACGCCTTGTTCGACCTGCGCCGTCGAAGCCGAAATGAGCCCCTTGATCTCCTTGGCCGCCTCGGCGGAACGCTGAGCGAGCGCGCGCACCTCGGAGGCCACCACGGCGAAACCGCGACCGGCGTCGCCGGCCCGCGCCGCCTCGACGCCCGCGTTCAGCGCGAGAAGATTGGTCTGGAAGGCGATTTCGTCGATGACCCCGATGATCTGGCTGATCTGCTTCGAGGACTTCTCGATGCCGGTCATCGCCGTCATCGCCTCGCGCACCACGCCGCCGCTCTTGTCGGCGTCGACCTTGGCGGTCGAAACCACGTCGCGCGCGTGCTTGGCGCCCTCGGCGGTCTTCTTGACCGTGGCGGTGATCTGCTCGAGCGCGGCCGCCGTCTCTTCGAGACTCGAGGCCTGCTGCTCGGTGCGCCGCGACAGATCGTCGGCGGCCGTTGAAATCTCGCCGACTCCCGAGCGGATGGCCTGCGTATTGGCGCTGATCGCCGACATCGAACGTTCGAGCGTCTCCAGCGACGCATTGAAGTCGGTGCGAAGCTGATCGAGCGTGGGAATGAATTCCGCCTCGATGCGCTGCTCGAGATCCCCTTCGGCCAACCGGCTGAGCCCCGTCGCGATCTGATTGACGCCGCTGACGCGGCCCGTGACGTCATTGACGAAATTGACGATTTTCATAACGCGGTTGTTGAGATCGAAAATCGGATTGTAGGACGCCTCGATCCAGAGCTCTTTGCCGCCCTCGACGACGCGCTTGAATTGCTCAACGATAGGTTCGCCGCGATTCAGCTTCCGCCAGAATTCCTGATATTCAGCGGACTGAGCGTAAGCCGGATCCACGAACATGCGATGATGCATGCCCAGGGCTTTCTCGCGCGGATAGCCCGCTTTCTTCACGAAATTTTCGTTCACCTCGATAACGTTGCCGTCGGGGGAGTATTCAACGATGACCTGTGCGCGCGAGATCGCTTCGATCTTTGCGCGGTTCTCCGCGGCCTGCAATTTGGCGGCGGTAATGTCCATCGCGACCTTGACCACCTTGAGAACGGTCCCGGACTTGCTGAGAACTGGATTATACGACGCTTGAATCCAGATTTCCTTGCCGCCCTTGCCGATCCGCTTGTATTCGCGGGCGTCGAATTCGCCGCGGCCGAGCTTGGCCCAGAATTCCCGGTATTCCGGGCCTCTGACGTAATCCGGCTCGACGAACATGCTGTGGTGCTTTCCCTTGATTTCCTCCAGGTCGTAGCCAAGCGCGCGGCAGAAGTTCTCATTGGCGGCGATGATTTTCCCATCGGGCTCGAACTCGATGATGGCCAGGGAACGGCCTATAGCCTTGAGAGTGCGCTTGGCGTCCCCACCAAAATCCGCGTGAAACATAAAAACGATCCCCTGCATTTTCGAAACGAATTACGACCCGAGGCGTGTCCTGCCCGTTCATTTCTTCGCTCGGAGAGCGATGCGGACGGACGCGATCCGGCCGCCTGTCGGCGAGACGACAAGTTCGAGATTTTGGACGATGGAGGGACATGGCGGATCAGCGCGGACCTCGCGCAGCGGCATCATGCCGTCATCGACTTCGAACCGAAACCGAGGAACCGTCTGTCCAAGAGAATTACGGGCCGCCAGTTAAGAAACCATGTAAAATGACGTTTAACTTCCAAACTACGAGTCGGCGGCGCCGTTCGTTGGTCGTCCACGCGAATGCGCCGACCCTATCGCGCCTAATTGCGAATTGTTCGATCGAGCGCGCCCGACATCGTTGAAATCAGCGCATTGGCCCAGGCGCCGCTTTGGCGCGAAGCATCGAAAAGCGCGACGCCTCGTTTTCATATAGGGTTGCCGCCTCGGCCCCGCAGCAACATAAGGACCCTGTATGAAAACGAACAAGGCGATCATCCTCGACTCCCGGCCGACCGACAAGGTCTCGCCGGCGAACTTCCGCCTCGTCGAGGCGCCGCTCCCCACGCCCGGCCCCGGCGAAGTGCTGGTGCGCCACCATTATCTCTCGCTCGATCCCTACATGCGCGGTCGGCTCAGCGACGCCAAATCCTACGCCAAGCCGCAGGAACTGGGCGCGACGATGGGCGGGGGGACGGTCGGCGAGGTCGTCGCCTCGAACAATCCGCGCTTCAAACCAGGAAATTTCGTCGTCGGCATGGGCGGCTGGCAGCTCTACGGTCTCAGCGACGGGCGCGATCTCAACGTCGTCGACGCCGCGACGATTCCCCTTCAGGCCTACCTCGGCACGGTCGGCATGCCCGGCGTCACCGCCTGGTACGGCCTCAACAAGATCATCGCGGCGAAGAAAGGCGAGACCGTCGTCGTCTCCGCCGCGACCGGCGCGGTCGGCTCGGTGGTCGGCCAGCTCGCCAAAATCGCCGGCGCGCGGACCGTCGGCGTCGCGGGCGGCGCCGACAAATGCGCCTATGCGGTGAAAGAACTGGGCTACGACGTCTGCGTCGATCACAAGTCGCCGCGTTTCGCCGAGGAGATGAAGGCGGCGCTGCCGAACGGGCTCGACGGCCTGTTCGAGAACGTTGGCGGCGAGCCCTTCGCGCAATGCTTGAGGCGGCTCAACGATTTCGCCCGCATCGCGATCTGCGGCCTGATCGCCTCCTACGAGGGTCCGCCGACCGCGCTGCCGGACATGCGGCTTTTTCTCGTGCGGCGGATCAAGATCGAGGGCTTCATCGTCTCCGACCATCTGCCGCTGTGGCCGCAGGCGCTCGGCGAACTCGCCGGCCACGTCGCGGCCGGGCGCCTGCGCTGGCGCGAGACCGTGCGCGAGGGTCTCGAAAGCGCGCCGCAAGCGCTCGTCGACCTGTTGCACGGCGGTAATTTCGGCAAGATGCTCGTCAAGCTCATTTAAGCTCTACTAAAGGTGCGCACGCTGTTGAGTTGAACTCAAGCGCGCCGTGTCCTATGTTCCGGCGATGAAGCTCGCCGAGTGGCTCACGCGCAACGGCGTCAAGCGCGCCGATTTCGCGCGCCGCATCGGCGTTTCGCCGGGCGCGGTGACGCAGATTTGCCGCGAGGACGGCGCCTGGGTGTCGCGCGAAACGGCCCAGCGCATCCTCGCGCAGACGCGCGGCGCGGTGACGCCGAACGATTTTCTCGACGGCGCGGTTCCGTCGGATTGGGGAAGCCAGATGTCGCATCATGTCAGCCAAGCGATCGAGGCGATCGCGCGCGGCGAAATCGTCGTCGTCACCGACGACGACGACCGCGAGAACGAGGGCGATCTCATCGTCGCCGCTTCGCTCTGCACGCCGGAAAAAATGGCCTTCATCATCCGCAATTGCTGCGGCATCGTCTGCGCGCCGTTGACCTCCGACGAGGCGCGGCGCCTGCATCTTTCTCCGATGGTGGCGATGAACGACGCGCCGCTCGGCACCGCCTTCACCGTTTCCGTCGACGTGCGGCACGGCATGACGACCGGCATCTCCGCCGAGCAGCGCACCAATACGGCGCGCGCGCTCGCCAACGGCAACATGGGCGCGAGCGATTTCGTGCGGCCCGGCCACGTCTTCCCGCTGATCGCGCGCGAGGGCGGGGTGTTGATGCGCTCCGGACACACCGAAGCCGCGGTCGATCTGTGCAAGCTCGCCGGATTGCCGCCGGTGGCGGTGATTTGCGAACTGGCCAACGACGACGGCACGGTGATGGTCGGGCCGCAGATCGAGTCCTTCGCGGCCAAGCACGGTCTCGCGCGCATCGCCGTCGCCGATCTCATCGCCTATCGCCAGGCGCGCGAGAAACTCGTCGAGCGCGTCGCTTGCTTTCCGGTCAAGACGCCGATCGGCGAGTTGACGGGCTACGCCTATCGCACCCCCTTCGATCCCGTGTTGCATTTCGCCTTCGTGCTCGGCGCGATCGGCGAAGGGCGCGACATGCCCGCGCGTCTGCATCGCGCCGACATCATCGGCGATATTTTCGGCGCCGGCGTCATCCCGCGCGTGTTGCAACGATTCAAGGAGGAAGGGCGCGGCGTGCTCGTCTATCTGCGCGACGGCGCGGCCGGCGTGCCGACGAACCTGAGCGGCGCGGAGCCCTCCGGCTCGGACGGCGCGCGCGCGACTCAATGGCGAGAAATCGGCCTCGGCGCGCAAATCCTGCGCGATCTCGACGTGTCCTCGATTCGCCTGCGCACGGAAAACCCGCGAAAATACGTCGGCCTTTCCGGCTTCGGCATCGAAATCGCCGCGATCGAGGCGATCGACGGCTGAGCGCGTCTCGGAAAAGCGGGAACCGGTTTTCCGATAAAGACGCGCTCCGCGCTAAGCCACGGCTCAGCCGCCCATCAGCGCCCCGACATGCGCGGCCACGGAGCGGCCGAGACCCTCGAGGTCGTAACCGCCCTCGAGCAGCGAGACGATGCGTCCGCCGCAGCGCTTTTGCGCGATGGCCATCAAACGTTGCGTCGCCCAGGCGAAATCGGCCTCGCGCAGGTTCAGATTGCCGAGCGGATCGCGATAATGCGCGTCGAATCCCGCGGAGACGATGACGAGATCGGGGCTGAACGCCTCCACGCGCGGCAGGATCGCCTGCGTGAAGGCTTCGCGGAACGTTTCGCCGCCGTCGCCCGCGCGCAGCGGCGCGTTGACGATCTGATCGTGTTCCCCGCATTCGCTTCGCGCGCCGGTGCCGGGATAGAGCGGCATCTGATGGGTCGAGGCGTACATGACGCTGGCGTCGCGCCAGAAGATGTCTTGCGTGCCATTGCCGTGGTGCACGTCGAAATCGACGATGGCGATGCGCTCGAGCCCATGCGCGACTTGGGCGTGGCGCGCGGCGACCGCGGCGTTGTTGAAGAAACAAAAACCCATCGGCGTCGCCGTTTCGGCGTGGTGTCCGGGCGGCCGCGTCGCGACGAAGGCGTTGTCGACGCGCCCGCCCGCCACTTCGTCCACGGCGTAAATCGCCCCGCCCGCCGAGCGAAGCGCGGCCTCCCAGGTCCCCGGCGACATCGCCGTGTCCGCGTCGAGCTGAACGCGCCCCTGGCTCGGCGAGGCTTGTTCGATCGCGGCGACGTAGTCCGCAGGATGAACGCGCGTCAGCGCCGCGGTCGCGACGCGCGGCGCGCTCTCGCGAACGAGCAGATGAAACATTTCGTGTTCCAGCGCCTGATCGACCGCCCGCAGACGCTGCGGCCTTTCCGGATGGCCTTCACCCATGTCATGCGCCGAGCAGGCCGCATGGGTCACCAGCAACGTCGTCACCGGGCAAGATCCTCGCGATAAACGCTTCCGTCCCCCGCCCTAACCATCGCCGGATTGCGCGGGAATGTCCACTGTCGCGCGCGCCGCAACCGCGGACGCCTATTTCGGCGCCGGCTCGGGTGCGCAGCTCAACGATTTGGCCTGGGCTTCCGCCGCCGCATAGAGGCTCGGCAATTCGCTGAAGGCGCGCATCAATACGAAACCTTCCGTCGTCGTGGAGACGACGCGAAGATCCTGCGAAGGGTTGTCTTCGTCGTCGCGGGCGACCAGCGCGCGCAATTGGCTGGGCGTGACGACGATCGCCTCCATGACGCCGTGCGTCGCGGCTTTGTCGGTCAAGGCGTAGAACACCGCGCCCCGCCGGGTGTGAAACGACAGAGACGCGAAGCCGGCGCGTCCGACCGCGGCCTTGACGCGCACCGGCCCCGCGGCGAGGTCGAAGCGGCAGAACGCGCTCGCCAGAGCCGGATCGGCATAGGGGAAGCGGCGCTCGGTCGGGCTCGGCCGCGCCAGCGCGATCGTAGCGTCGGCGGGGCCGAGGTCTTCGAGGCGCGCGAAGGCGTCCCGCGTGGCGACGACCGGGATGAGGAGGATCACGATGAAATGCACGAGGGCGCCGACGACCAGAACGGCCGCCAGGAATATCGCCGCGCCGCCCAGGCGTTCGCGAACGCTCATGCGCAACCTTCCCTGGCGATGGAAGGCGCCGCGCTCTTTTCGATTCCGCCCGCGGTGGCGCTGAGCGGCGAATCGTAGAGCCGCAACACCAGCGCGAACGGGGACGGCGCGCCGATCGGCAGCCAATTGCCGGCGTGCGCGCTCGCCGAGACGAAGATCGAGAACCCACCGTCGGCGTCGCGTAGAATCTCGCTCGATCGGAATCCATAGCGCCCCGCCGCGTTTTCGATCGGGAAGCCGTCGCGATCGACCAGGCTCAACGTCCAGTACCGCGCCGCGGGGGTGCGCGATCCCACGCGGTAGGCGCAGCGCGCATCGAGCGGCCGACCGGCGTCGTCGACGCGCGCGACCAGTTGCAGCCCTTCGCCGAGCGCCAGCGGAATCTCGCCGCTGCGCTCCAGACCGGCGCGCGTATAGGGGTCCGCCTCGAGCGACCCCGCCTTCGCCGAAACGTTCCAGGCGCCGATCGCGACGACGCCGAACGGCCCGCCATTGGCCAGGATCGCCCGGCTCGTCCAAAGCCCGAGCGCAAGGCCGATCGCGCAGGCCACACTTGCTTTCACGAACATCGTCACGCGGGAAGTCCCGAGCCGGCCCGACCTTGATCGATGACAAGCCTGACGGGATAAATCGCGAGACGGGCTCGGGAAGTCAAGCGCGCGCCGGTCAGGGCGCCAGGACGCCGCCGCGAACGACCGACACCCCTGCGTTCGTCTGAGCCGCATATTCGTCCGGCGATCCCAACGCGGCGCCGTGCTTTTGCGCGGACCGCGCGAAATCTCCGATTTCCAGGATGATTCGCGCCGAGCGCTGGGACAGGCCGATTTGCCGCGGCGCCTCGACAATGCCGGCGCCGGTTTTCACCACCGGCGCGGCGGCGATTTCTCCAGCCGCTCCCGGCGCCGGCGCGGCGACGCCGTAGGGCGGCTTCGCCTCGAGGCCCTGATGCGCATAGGCCATGATCGCGCGCCAGGTCTGCGCCGGCAGCGCGCCGCCTTGCATACTGCCGGTCATCGTCGAGTTGTCGTCGTTGCCGAACCAGACGCTGCCGACCAGATTGCCGGTGAAGGCGTTGAACCAGGCGTTGGTCGGCCCATTTGTCGTGCCGGTCTTGCCGGAGATGACGAGGCCCGGGATCTGCGCGGCGCGCCCGGTGCCCTCGGTGAGCACGTGGGTCAAGATGTTGTTCATCTCGGCGACCTTGTCGGGCGGCAGCACCTGGACCGGCGGCGTTCCGTTCGCCTCGTGGGTGTAGATGATCCTGCCTTGCGAATTGCGGATTTCGATCGCCGCATAGGGCGTCGCGCGTTTGCCGCCGTTGGCGAGCAGGGCGTTGGCGGCCACCATGTCGATCATCTTCACTTCGTCGGCGCCGACGGGCAGCGACACCGTGTCGACGAGCGGCGTCGTCAGCCCCATTTTTCGCGCCGTCTCGATGATCTTGGAGCGCCCGAGCTCGGCGATCTTGGCTTGGTGATAGGGCTTGCCGGCCGGCCAGTAGGCCTCGCCGATCTTCACCGAGATCCAGATCGCGGCGGTGTTGTACGACTGCGCGAGCGCCTGATAGAGCGGCATTGCGCCGCCGCTCTCGCCGCCGAAATTATGCACGCAGTAGTCGCCGATGCAGATGCCTCCTGCTTGCACCGTCGTGTCCTTGTGGTACTTGCCGGTCAGCAGCGCGGTCATATAGTCGAAGATCTTGAACGACGAGCCGGGCTGGCGCGCCGCGTCGGTGGCGCGGTTGAACTGGCTCGCGCCGTAATCGCGCCCGCCCACCATCGCGCGCACCAGGCCGTCGGTGTCGGCCACCACCGCCGCCGCCTGATGCGCGTGGTAGGCGGGCGCATTGACGCGCAGCATGTCCTCGATGACGTTTTCGGCCTTCAGCTGCAAGTTGCTGTCGAGCCCGGCGCGCACCACGAGAACCCGCTCGTCGCGCAATTTTCCCGCGTCGGCGAGCGCCTTCACTTCGTCGTAGGCGAAGTCCATATACCAATCGGGGCTGGAGCGGCCGTTCTGACTGACGGGGGTCGCCGGATTGCGCCGCGCCGCATAGACCTGCCCCTCGGTCATGAAGCCGGCGTCGACGAGATTGCTCAGGACATCGTTGGCGCGGGCGCGCGCGGCGGGCAGATTGACGTTCGGGGAATATTTCGTCGGCGCCTTGAAAAGGCCGGCGAGCATCGCGGCCTCCGCGAGGTTGATGTCGCGCGCCGACTTGCCGAAATAATATTGCGCCGCCGCCTGCACGCCGAACGCGCCGCCGCCCATATAGGCGCGATCGAGATAGAGGCCGAGAATTTCCTTTTTCGTCAGATGGTGCTCGAGCCACAGTGCGAGATAGGCTTCCTTGATCTTGCGCGAAATCGAGCGCTCGTTGGTCAGAAACAGGTTCTTGGCGAGCTGTTGGGTGATCGAGGAGCCGCCCTGCACGACGCCGCCGGCATGGGCGTTGACGGTCAAGGCGCGCAGCGTGCCGATCACGTCGATGCCGAAATGGTCGAAGAAGCGGCGATCCTCGGTGGCGAGCACGGCCTTGATGAAATGATCGGGCAGTTGCTCGAACGGGATCGCGTCGTCGTGCTTGATGCCGCGCCGCCCGACCTCCACGCCGTAGCGGTCGAGGAACGTCACCGCGAGATCCTCGCGTTTGAGCCAATCGTCGTCGCTCGTCTCGTGAAAGGCCGGCTGCGCCAGCGTCAGGACGACGATCAACCCCGCCACGCCGAGATTCAGCCCTTCGCAGAGCCCGTCGACGACGAACTTGCGCGCGCCCGAGAGATGAAAACGATCGGAAAACGCCGCTGCCGCCTGCAGCGCGCGGATCGATCGGCGCTGGGCGTCATAGAGCGAGGAATCCACGAAGGCGTCGAACGCGAGCAGCCCTCGCGCGACGGCTTTCCAGAACCGGGACATTCCTCTTTCGCTCGACAAAGCCACCCCGCGTCCAACGCCTCGCCCCGTCCGCGAACGATCCTTAACACAATGCAACGCGATTTGAACGACTTGACGCGCGCCCCGGTCCGGGCCATGGCCAAGCCCGGAGCGCCGCCGCGATGGATCAAAATGCGACGCGACGGACGGTCCGCCCCCAACGGTTCAAATTCCGCGCCGCGCCGGCGAATTCGTCTAGGCTCTGGGAATTCGCGGCGCGACCGCGGCGAAGTCGAAGGACAGGAAGTCTCCATGCCCGAGCGATCTCAAGACTTGCGCGCTTTCTGGCGCGTCAAGTCCCTGGAGGCGATGACTGGGGAAGAATGGGAGAGCCTTTGCGACGGCTGCGCGCGCTGCTGCCTGGTCAAGCTCGAGGACGAGGACAGCGGCGAAATTCACTTCACCGACCTCGGTTGCAAATTGTTGGACGGCCAGACTTGCCAGTGCCTCGACTACCGCCGCCGCCAGCGGCGCGTCCCCGATTGCGTCAAGCTGACGCCCGAAGCCGTGCGCTCGCTGAGCTGGCTCCCCGTGACCTGCGCCTATCGGGTTCTGGCCGAAGGGGGCGAGCTCGCGTGGTGGCATCCCCTGGTTTCCGGCTCGCCGGAGACGGTGCACGAGGCGGGCGTTTCCGTGCGCGGACGCGTGGCGGCGAGCGAAGAGGATTTGCCGATCGAACTGTGGCCCGAGCACATCGCGCTCTGGCCCAACCGGCCGCCGCGGCGCTCGCGCAAATGAGGGTTTGCGCGCGCCCGCCTTTGGCCTAAGGCCGCCAGCGCGCGAGCGTCGCGTCGATCCAGGCGCGTTGCGGGGCGATGAGCGGCCCCTGCGTCAGCGCGCCGCAATGGCGCCCGCGAGGGCCGGACGTCCACGCGACGATCGCCAGCACCGTCTCGCCGTCGTCGGAAAAAAGCGGGCCGCCGGAATCGCCGGCGCAGGCGCCCGCGCCGGCTTGATCTCCGTCTTCGGCCCACAGCAGGATCTTGGACAGCGGCGCGCGCACCTTGAGGCTGGCGCTGCGCAACGCGCCGCCGGTCAGCGGCTCGCCCTCGCGGGCGATTCCGTAGCCGGCGAGGATCGTCGTTTGCCCGATCGCCGGCCCGTCTCCCCAAGCGAGCTTGGGCGCGGTGAAGCGCGAGGCGAGCGGCGTCTGGGTCTCCACCAGCGCGAGATCGACCGAGACGACGCGCTGGGCGATTGCGTCGGCGCGATAGAGCGGATGGGCCGCCGCCGCCTGCACCGCCACCACCACCGGCCTTCCCGCCTCGTCGCGATAATGGACGAGCATGTCGGCGACGGGACGCAGGCAATGCGCGGCGGTCAGAACGACGCGCGGCCCGAGAACCACGCCAGAGCAGAAGCCCGCCTTGTCGGCGCCGCGCGTCAACACCATGACGACGTGGTTCGCGAAGCGGGCGTCTTCGTCGGCCGCGCCGACCACGGCGGCCGCGGGAGCGACCCAGCCGAGGCTGGCCGCCGCCAGCCACGCCAGCGCGCCGGCAATCGAATGAGCGCCTCGGTTTCGCAGGATCATGCCCTTGCCTAACCTGTGCCGGCCCGCGCGAGCAAGCCCGCGGCGTCCCGCGGGATTGGCCTTGGAGGAGACGCTCGGCTATATTCATTTCCCATTCAGGGGCGGGGGGGGAAGGCTGGGGCATGGGGCTTAGGTCGCGGATTGTGCTCGCCTTGGGGTTTTGCGCCTTGGGCCTTGGGGCGCCGGCGGGTTCGCGGGCGAGCGAGGTCGAGGGGCATTCGGGGGTGAAGCGGGCGTGCCTGGCGCCGAGCGAGACGCGCGAGGAGATCAAGGCGCGCCATCTCCTGGAGCCGTTTGCGGTGCTCAAATCGGCGGCGGCGCAATTCAAGGCGGAGGCGCTTTCGGCCAAGCTTTGCCATCTCGGCGACGAATTGGTTTACGAGATTGCGTTGTTGCATCGCGACGGTCGGCTGGTCCACGTGGTGATGAACGCGGCGACGGGCAAGCTTTTGGGCGCGCGCAACGCGCGCGAGCCGGCGCCGAAGATTTGATCGGAAGGGGATGCGGCGGAAACATGCGTCTGCTGGTTGTCGAGGACGATCGCGATCTCAACCGCCAGGTGGTGGCGGCGCTGGAGGGGGCGGGCTATGCGGTGGACCGCGCTTTCGACGGCGAGGAAGGCTGGTTTCTGGGCGACACCGAGCCCTATGACGCGGTGGTTCTCGACATCGGCCTGCCCAAGCGCGACGGCGTTTCGGTTTTGGAGGCCTGGCGCAAGGACGGGCGGGCGATGCCGGTGCTGATTTTGACGGCGCGCGATCGCTGGAGCGACAAGGTGCAGGGTTTCGACGCCGGGGCCGACGATTACGTCGCCAAACCGTTTCATATGGAGGAAGTGCTGGCGCGGCTGCGGGCGCTGCTGCGCCGCGCCGCGGGCCATGCGTCGAGCGAGCTGGCGGCGGGGCCGGTGCGCCTGGACGCGCGCGCCGGGCGGGTCAGCGTCAACGGCGCCGCGGTCAAGCTGACCAGCCACGAATATCGGCTGTTGTCGTATCTGATGCACCATTGCGGGCGCATCGTCTCGCGCGGCGAGATCGTCGATCATCTCTACGACCAGGATTTCGATCGCGATTCGAACACGATCGAGGTTTTCGTCGGGCGGCTGCGCCGCAAGCTCGGGGTCGACGTGATCCAGACCGCGCGCGGTCTGGGCTACATCGTCGAGGCCGACGCCGAATCGGGCGGCGCGGCGGGCAAGCGCGGGAGCGCGCGCTGATCGGCGCCGGCGCGCGGCGCGGCCGATCGGGATCGCGGCGATGCTCAAATGGGGCTGCGAACTCGGGTTGACAAACGCTCGAAGCCATCGACACAGCGCGCCGTCGCATCGCGGGAGCGCCGGCGTTGACCCGGATTCGGAGCGCTGCATGCTCAAAGCGCTGAACGCGCAATCGATCGCCTCGCGTCTGTTCATTTCGGCGGCGTTCTGGAGCTCGACGATTCTGATCGTGGCCGGGCTGGGGCTTTCCGCGCTCAACGCGCGCTCGAGCGAAGCCAGTTTCGACGAGCAGCTCGGGGTCTATCTCAAGGCGCTGGTGGCCAATGTCGCGGTGGTCGGGGACGAGGCGCGGGCGGGGGCCTCGCCGGTGATCGATCCGCAGTTCGAACTGGCGTTTTCCGGCTGGTACTGGCAGATCGCGCGGCTCGACCGGGATCCCCCGGAGATTCGCACCTCGCGCTCGCTGTTCGCGACGCAGCTGCCGGGCCTGGGCGAGGCGGGCGAGACGGGCGAGCGCGGCGCGGTGCGCAGCGGCTATGTCGCGGGGCCCGGCGACAAGCCCTTGCGCATGATCGAGCGCGAGATCGACGCGGGCGAGGAGGGCCGCTACCTCATTCAGGTCGCCGCCAACGCCGAGGTGATTCAGGGGCAGATCGAGCATTTCGAATATGCGCTGGCGGCGACGTTTCTGGTGCTGGCGGTGGCGCTTCTGGGCTCGACGGCGCTGGCGGTGCGCTTCGGCCTGCGTCCGCTCAGGGTGTTGCAGGAAGGGCTGGCGGCGGTGCGGCGCGGCGAGGCCGAGCGGATCAGCGGGCAATTTCCCCAGGACGTCGCGCCGCTCGCCGCCGAGGTCAATCTTCTGCTCGAGGCCAATCGCGGCGTGGTCGAGCGCGCGCGCACCCAGGTCGGCAATCTCGCCCACGCGCTGAAGACGCCGCTCAGCGTCATCGTCAACGAGGCCGATTCCAACAGCCCCCGGCTCGCCGAGAAGGTGCGCGAGCAGGCGGGGGTGATGCGCCGCCAGGTGAGCTTCTATCTCGACCGCGCGCGGGCGGCCGCGCGCGCCAGCGCCGCCGGCGCGGCGACCGAGGTTCGGCCGGTGATCGAAGGGCTGGCGCGCACCTTCGAGAAGGTCTACCGCGACCGCGCGCTCGCCTTCGCCATCGAGGCGCAGGACGGCCTGCGCTTTCGCGGCGAATCGCAGGATCTGACCGACCTGGTCGGCAATCTCCTCGACAACGCCGGCAAATGGGCGCGCGCGCGCGTGGTCATCCGCGCCGAGCGCGATCCGACCCCCGACGCGGCGGGCCGGCTCTATTTCATCGCCCGGATCGACGACGACGGCCCGGGTCTCGATCCGCAGGCGCGCGCCGCGGCGCTGGTGCGCGGACAAAGGCTCGACGAATCGCGGCCCGGCTCGGGCCTGGGGCTTTCGATCGTCGCCGACCTCGCGGCGATTTACGGCGGCTCGCTGCGCCTCGAGGAGAGCCCGCTCGGCGGCTTGCGCGCGAGCCTGCGGCTGCCCAGGCTTTGAGGAGGCGCCCGCGACTTCGACGCGGGCGCCAAGGGGGCGCGGCCGGAGCGCCTCAGGGCTGCGAATCCGGGTCGACAACCGCATGGGAGCCATCGACACAGCGCGCCGTCGAGCTCTCGAGGCGAATGCGAAGCATTCGTCCGTTGGAGAGCCTCTTTTTCCGACCGTCCGGGCCTGTCAAGGACGGCCCGGACGGTCGGAATTTTTGCATCCAAGAGGTCGACGGCGGGGACCGTCGCATCGCCGGAGCGCGCGCGTCGACCCGAGTTCGCGGCCCTGCGGACGGCCTCGGCCGGCCCGGCGCGAGGCGCGCTTAGGAGAATATGCCTATTTCCCAGCGCCGGAAATATGCTTTAAGAACCGCCGCGCGTCGCCCGGCGAACGCCGGCGCCGCGGGAAGCTGAGCGTTCGGCCGCGTCTCGTCGGTTCGCCGCGCCGCGCCGCTCGAGAGGCCGTATTGATGCTGTGGTTCGTCCTTGCCGGAATGACAGGCCTCGCGGTGTTGTGCGCGCTGTGGCCGCTGGCGTTTCGTCGCAAGGGCGGCGCCGAGGCGGCGAGCGAGGTCGCCTTCTACCAGGCCCAGCTCGGCGAAATCGATCGCGACGTCGAGCGCGGGCAATTGCCGGCCGGGGAAGCCGCCGGGGCGCGCGCCGAGGCGGGGCGGCGCCTGATCGCGGCGAGCGCGGCGGCGCCGGGCCGGAGCGGGGCGGGCGAAGCCGCGACGCCGCGGCGCATCGGCGCGGCGCTCATCGTGATCGTCGTTCCCCTGGTCGCGCTCGCCCTTTACGCCGATCTGGGCCGGCCGGACATGCCCGACGCGCCGCTCGCCGGGCGCCTGGCGGACGCCAAGAGCGCCGACGGCGTGGAGGCGGCGATCGCGCGCCTCGAGGCGCATTTGACCGCCTCGCCCGACGACGCCAAGGGCTGGGCGGTGATCGCGCCGGTCTATATGCACCTGGGACGCTTCGACGACGCGGTCGCCGCCTTTGGCGAGATTTTGCGGCTCGAGGGCGAAAGCGCGACCCGCCGCGCCGCTTACGGCGAAGCGCTGGTGGGAGCGGCGGGCGGAATCGTCACCGCGGACGCGCGCGCCGCCTTCGACAAGGCGCTCGCCGATGAGCCGAGCCTGCCCGCGGCGCGCTTCTATCTCGGGCTCGCCGCCGAGCAGGACGGCGACAAGGCGAAGGCGATCGCGATTTACCAGGGATTGCTGAGCGAGACGCCCGCCGA
>Ga0187884_10002143_pt1 | contig 16977 bp, 17 predicted proteins | sample June2016WEW_20_4_FD_132983 | JGI IMG/M metagenome (GOLD analysis project Ga0187884, IMG submission 132983) | Peatland microbial communities from SPRUCE experiment site at the Marcell Experimental Forest, Minnesota, USA - June2016WEW_20_40 | ecosystem: Environmental > Terrestrial > Soil >...
GGCGCTGTTGCATCGTCGCTGGTCGTGGCGGAACGTCGAAGTGGGGCGCGTCACCGCCGCGGCATTCATCCTGCTCTTTCTGAGTTTGCTGCTCACCTTCCCGCCCATCGCCGACCTCTTCTAAGAGATTGGCGGCACAAAAGAAATACCGGAGCTGGCACATGGCCAGCCCCGGCGTTTAGTTGATCGTGCGTTTGGCTTACTGCCAGGCTGCGGTCGTCATGTCGGTGAATTGGAGACCATCGACGTGGCGAGCCAGCAGCACCAGGTTGCCGTTGGTGGAGTTCTTCAGCAACAATCCCACCACGCGAACCTTTGCGCCGTTGCTCAGGTCGTTGAACGCCCCGAAGCCATAGCGGAAGTCGCAGGCCGGCCCAAGGTACACCGTGACCGTGGACGGGACAACCTGTCCCGCAAACCCAGTGATCTGCATCTGGAACAGCCCCTGCCCTGAGTTCTGGCTGCTGTTCGCAACCGTGCCCTCATAGCCCCAGTTCTCCAGATGGATGCGATTGACCGTGATTGCCGTGCCGCTGGTCGGAGTTGCTTCGGAATCCGTGCCGCCGACTGCGATCTCCTGACCAGGTGTCAAGGCATACGAGTTAAAGAGGAGTTGCGTGAATGCATTGTGCATCCAGTAGATGCCGTAGTTCTCCTTCCCAGTGATGTCCACCTGAGCAATGCCGCCCAGCGGAACATCAGCCAGTGAAGACGGCTCGACCGCACGCACATAGAAGTCAAGGTTGGTGGCCTGACCCGTCGCCGGTGTCACGTACGTCACCAAACCTCTTGCGTAGAACTTGCTGTCGGTAATGAGCGCCACTTCATCGGCGTCCAGAGTCTGATCGGCTGGATCCAGAGACCCGGCGACCACCACTACGCTGTTGGTATTCAACGAGCTCAGGCCTGCGCCGCCATCCCACTCGGTCGTCGAGCTGGTGTTGATGGTGAACTGCTCGCCGTGCGGACCCTGAATCGTGAACGAGCTCGGCTCAGTAGTCGTGCTGGTCGGCGCAGTCACCACGGATCCGTACAGTAAGTCGATGTGTGCGCCCTCGTCGGTGCGGGTCACCGTGGAGACATCAATCGTTGGAGTCACCGTAACGTCGCCGGTCGTCGTGTTGATTTCGATGTTCCCGTTCGAATCCACCGGAATCGACTGGCCCAGATCAAAATCCATACGCAGACCCACAGGCGGCATATTCGCACCGATGGTCAGAGATTTCGGCAGATTGAAGGTCAAGGTGGAGTTTGAGAAGGCAGCCGGGGCCGTAGCAATGGTCGGCGCACCTCCACCGGTGGTGTTCAAGTAGCTCACTGTTCCGGTGCCCAGAACGAACGTGACGCCGGTGTAGGTTCCTGCGGGAACCTGGTTCATGTCCACCAGGGTCTGCAGGCCGTTGAAGCGAGCAAAGTCCACCGTCGGCGTTCCCTTGACCAGGGTAGACGTGGTTGTGGTGCCATTGGTCAATTCGACATCGAGAAGCTGCACCTGAAATGAAACGACGGCAGCTAACGGCGCGTCAGTGCCAACCAAAAAGGCCGAGCCTGTCGGCACGTTGGATTGGGTTGTGGAGGTCATGGAGCTGGTACAACCCGAAGCCACCAGGACGACAGCGGTCAGGGGAATCAGCGCCAGCCTGAAGAGCTTTTCAAATCCTTTGGTAGACATAGCAGTTTGGTCACCTTCTGCGAGTCTGCGTGGCTTGGAGAGCGAGAGCCGGATCGATCTTCTTTCCTTCCCTTTCTTGAGGGCATGCCGAGGAGGCATCGGACCGTAGCTGGAACACATCCATCAGTCAAGCTGCAACCGGTGAACTTGCATCGGTTCTCGACGACCCAGGCAGGGAAATGGATCATTCCAGAGCGCGCTCACGCACGGAGCGGTCGCTTAAATTTAACTACGGCGGCGGGGGAGGCGTTTGAGACCAGCTGCCGCTGCACTCATTAGACACAAGGGGTTCACGGAAGTTGTGGGAGGATTCAAAGAAAGTTTCCACAGCCCTCGGGATGGGGATTTTGTCGAGTTACCACGGTAACAACCGTCGGCTAGGTCGAACTTAGTCGATCTTTCTCAGCCATAGATTGCGGAAAGAGACCTTGCAGGGCGTGCCTTCAATCTGCAGCCCGAACAGTCCAGAGAGGTTAGTGGTGGAATTAGGATCATCGTCCACCAGCACAGCCATTAACCTGCCATTCAAAATGTGCAGGATTACACCACCCCGCGCGATGATCGTGTATTGGTTCCACTCGCCGTCCTTTACATAGGTCCCCAATTGCGCGCGGTCGCCAATCGCGCCCACCAGACGCGGAGGCTTGCCGGGCTCGGATTCCACGACCTGCCCGCGCCAGGCGACAATTCCCAGCGACGTATTCTGCGAGTAGAGCTGCCCGCTGTACTGCATCGCGTTTTCGTTGACGGGGTACCAGAAGTCGGCCTGCGGCCCAATCATGACCCAGCGCGGATCAAGCGGCGGCTCGCCCTTGCCGGCGACGCGGCCTAGGGGAATCCCCGTGCTGCTGCGGTACTGCACGCCGCTGCCACCGCCCCACTCCACCTTGATCTCGAGCTTCAGGTCGAAATCCTTCGCAGTGATGCCGTGATAGACGAGAAACGTGTTGCCCGCGACTTTGTCTTTGGTGGAGACGCCGACGATGGCGCCGTCTTCCACGCTCCACACGCCAGGCCGGCCATCCCAGCCGCTGAGTGTTTTGCCATCGAAGAGCGAAACGTAGCCCGCGTGGTCGGAGAAGTCGATCGCCTCCGGCTCGGGGAAGACGCCATTCCGCTTTCCGGAGATATCCGGCTTCACATTCCAGATGCCGGTCTCGTCCTGAATCTGGGTCGGCGGCTGTGCGGTGGAACTCTGGGCTTGCGCACCGCTCGACGGGCTTTGGGCTATCGAGCCTGGCGCGGAGGCGAGCCCGGCGCCGAGCGCGACCGCGAGCACCGGCAGCGTGCACCTGGCCGATGCCGACCAGAAGATTAAAGACCTTCGCATGATTTCCTTCAGAAGACTTCTGAGCGTACGCCTTCGGGAATCGGCGCATGCTTCAGCAGGCCCAATTCGCCGGCCAGCCGCTCCAGCTTGGCGCGCGTGGCTGCGGTGGGCGGCACCAGGGGCAACCGCAGATGATCGCCGCACTTTCCCATCAGGCTCAGCACGGTTTTCACCGGGGCCGGATTCGACTCCCAGAAATTGGCTTCGAAGAGCCGCGAGAAACGGCGCTCCAGCTCGCGCGCCTCGCCCCAATTGTTTTCGAGCGCCGCGCGGATCATGCGCGAAACCTCAGCCGGAGCTTCGTTCGACGCCACGCTGATGAGGCCGTGCGCGCCGACGGCGATGGCCGCCAGCGCCAGGTTGTCGTCGCCGGAGAAGATCTTGAATCCCCGCGGCATGATATGCGCGAGCTCGGCAAACTGCGGCAGCTTTCCGCTCGCTTCCTTGATGGCCTCGATATTCCTTGCCGCCGCGGCCAGCCGCGCCACCGTCTCCGGCTCCAGGTTCGCCGCCGTCCGGCCGGGCACGTTGTACACGCAAACGGGGAGCGGGTCGACCTCGCGTGCGAGAGCCAGGAAGTGCTGGAACTGGCCTTCTTGGGTCGGCTTGTTGTAGTAGGGATTGGCCGAGAGCACCGCCGCGAGGCCGGGGATGCGCCGCAGGTGTCCAGCCAAACGAACCAGCACGCGCGTGGAGTTGTGCGTGCATCCGGCCCACACGGGAACCCGGCCGGCTGCAGCATCGATCACCAGACGCACTGCGCGGAGCCACTCTTCTTCATCGAGCGTCGCTGCTTCGCCTGTCGATCCGCACGCCACGATGAAATCAATACCCGACTCAATCTGCCAGTTGACGAGCGACCAAAGCGCCGGCTCGTCAACAGATCCATCCGCCCTGAACGGCGTCACAATTGCGGTACCACAACCTGTCGTTTCCATGACAGGTCAAGTTTATAACGGCGTGGGCCGCTCCGCGGTGGAAGACCGGCCCCGCCGAACCGTCCGCTCGGGCGCATTCGCAAGCACGCCGGAGCCGAAAAGAGGCTGTTATGATTCGCGGGAGAAGTCTCAACGAATCGTTCCTATCAGGAGCCGTCGCATGTTTCCATCCCGCTCGAGTTTTCGTGGTTTTCTCGCCGTTCTTGTCGTGCTGGCTTCGCCAGCAGCATTCGCGCAATCCGGCCAGACCATCTCCCTGACCGTCGATGCCACGCAGGCCCCGCGGAAGCTCCTGCACGCTCAGCTGGTTCTGCCCGTGCAGCCCGGCCCGCTCACTCTGTACTACCCCAAGTGGATTCCCGGCGAGCACAAGCCCAGCGGCCCCATCGCCGATCTCGCCGGTCTCAAATTCGAGGCCGGCGGAAAGGCCGTTCCTTGGCGGCGCGACACCCTCGATGCCTTCACGTTCCATCTTGACGTTCCCGCCGGAGCGACCCGCCTCGATGCCGCGTACGACGTCATCGAGCCCGAAGGCGTTTCCGCCACCGACAAGCTTCTGGTCCTGGAATGGAATGAAGCAATCCTCTACCCCGCCGGCACGCCGGCCGCGCAACTCATTTACCAGGCCAGCCTCATTCTTCCCGAGGGCTGGAAGTACGGCACCGCATTGCCGGTCGCCAGCGAGTCAGCAAATCAGGTCTCCTTCAAGCCCATCTCGCTCGACCTGCTCGTCGACTCGCCCGTCGTTACCGGACAGTATTACCGCGCCATCGACCTCACCCCGCCCGGCGAGCCCATCCATCACGAGATCGATATGGTGGCCGACGGCGAGGCCGCTCTCGCCATGAGCCCCGAGATCCAAAAGGGAATGACTAACCTCGTTGCCGAGTCGGGCAAGCTGTTTGGCGCGCGCCATTACCGCAATTACCACTTCCTGCTCACGCTCAGCGATCATGTGGCGCACTTCGGCCTCGAACACCACGAATCGAACGACAGCCGCCTTCCCGAGCGCGCGCTCCTATCTCCCGGCGCCGGCGTGCTCGTGGGCTCGCTCCTGCCCCACGAGTTCGTCCATTCATGGAATGGAAAGTTCCGCCGCCCCGCCGATCTGGCCACGCCGGACTTCGAAAAACCGATGCAGGACGATCTGCTCTGGGTTTACGAAGGCCTTACCGAATATCTGGGCCCGCTGCTCGGCGCACGCAGCGGCCTGTTCACACCTGAGCAGTATCGCGACTACCTGGCCAGCGCGGCCGCCATGCTCGGCCCTGGCCGCCCAGGACGCACGTGGCGTCCATTGCTCGACACCGCGGCGGCTGTGCCCGGCTTCAATGACCGTAGCCGCGGCTGGACGAACTGGCGCCGCTCCGTTGACTACTACGAAGAAGGCGATTTGATGTGGCTTGAAGCCGCCACCATCATTCACGACGTGACCAACGGCCAGAAGTCCATCGACGACTTCTGCCACCTCTTCCACGGCGGAGCCAACAACGGCCCCGAGCTCAAGACCTACAGCTTCGATGACGTGGTCGACGCGCTGAATCAGGTCGCTCCCTACGATTGGGCGGCGTTCTTTCATCGCCATCTCGACTCGACCTCGCCCGATATGCCCATCGGCGGCCTTCAGAATGCCGGGTGGAAGGTTGAATTCACCGGCAAGCCCGCGGATCTGCCCGGGCGTCGCGGCGCCCCAAGCGATGTCTACTCCATCGGTCTGCAACTCGAAGCCGACGGCACGGTCGGCGACTCGGTTGTGGGCAGCCCCGCATTCGAGGCGGGGATTTCGCCGGGGATGAAGGTTGTGGGCGTGAATGGGCGCGTCTATACGCACGACCTGCTCGAGGACGCGATCGATGCCGCCAAGGGCAACACGGCGCCCATCATGGTCCTGGTCGTGGATGACGACTATTACCGCACGGCGACGATCCAGGCTCACGGCGGCGAGCGCTATCCCCACCTGGTACGCGATGAATCGAAGCCCGACTATCTCGGCGACCTGATGAAGCCCCGCGCAGCGGCGCAGTAGCGTTGAGGGTGCCCCAGGTCTCGATTTTGAGACCTGGGATACCGGAAACGAGTGACAGCTCTTAAATCTGGTCGAAGATCTCTCGGAACTCCCATGCCCCGGATTTGCCGGCCAGCCACTCGGCGCCGCGCACTGCGCCCAGCGCAAAGCCGCGCCGCGAGTGCGCGTCGTGGCGCAGCTCGAGCGTGTCGCAGTCGCTCTCCGCGCGCACAATGTGCTCCCCCTTGGCGTCGCCCACGCGATGCGACTCGATGGGCACGTCGATGCCGGGTCGCACGGAAAGAACGATCTCCTTGAGCGTGAGCGCCGTTCCCGAGGGCGCATCGAGCTTCGACGTGTGATGCGTCTCGTCGATGGAGAACCGGTAGCCTTCGAGCTTTGCCAACTCTGCCGTCAATTGGAAGAGCTTCTGCACGCCGATAGAAAAGTTTGTTCCGTACAGAAGGCCGCCGCCGTGCTGAACAGCGAGTGCCTTCATTTCGTTCAGCTTCGAGTACCAGCCTGTTGTGCCCACCACGATGCGTCCGCCGATGGCGAGGACCGCGCGCATGTTCTCCAAGGCCGCCTCGGGCGTTGTGAAGTCCACAACTACGTCTACGCCGGCCAGGTTGGGCGCCGTCAGTGCGGACGCGCGCGCATTCTCGTCGACATCGAGCGCGCGCACGCCGTGGCCCCGCTCCCGCGCCACCTCAGCGACGGGCGATCCGGTCTTTCCCTTGCCAAGCACGAGAATCAGCATGCGTTTAGCTCCTAGCTGCTAGCTACTAGCTACTAGCTCAAGAATCTACTGACGAACTCTTGCGGTCTCCCACCCTTTCCGCACAAAACGCGCAAAGGATGGGGCACCCAGCCAACAGCTAAAGGCTAGGAGCTGGAAGCTAGAAGCTGCTTTCTTGCTTCCACGTCAAAGATCGACGGGTCAGGCTCTTTGAAGAATGCCGCATGCAGCGACCGCACCGCCTCATCGGCGTCGTCCTCATCGATCATAAAGCTCATGTTGATTTCGCTCGCGCCCTGCGAAATCATCCGCACGTTGATGTGGCGGATGGCGTTGAACACCTGCGCGGCAATGCCGTTCTGCCCGCGAATGTCCTCGCCCACCATGCAGACGAGCGCCTTTTTACCTTCGTACTTCACATCAGCCATCTTGCTCAGGTCGGCGGCGATCTCGGGCAGGCTCGAGTTGGAGTCGACGGTGAGCGAGATGCTGACTTCGCTTGTCGAAACCATGTCCACCGGGCACTTGTGCTTATCGAAAACAGCGAACATTTTGCTCAGGTAGCCGTGCGTCATCAGCATACGGCTGGCCACTATATCGATAATGGTCAACTTCCTCTTGAGGGCGATCGACTTGAATGGGCTCTGGCAGTGCGGCGCCACGGAGATGATTCGCGTGCCTTCGCAGGCGGCGTTGCGGCTGTTCAGCACCAGCACGGGAATGTTCTTCTTCACTGCCGGCAGAATGGTGGCCGGGTGCAGAACCTTGGCGCCGAAGTAGGCCAACTCGGCCGCCTCTTCAAAGCTGATCACCCTTACGCGCAGCGCATCGGGACACACGCGCGGATCAGCAGTCATGATGCCGTCCACGTCGGTCCAAATTTCGATGGTCTCCGCGTCGAGGGCGCCGCCCACCAGCGCGCCGGTATAGTCGGAACCGCCGCGGCCCAGCGTCGTCGTCAACCCCTCTTCGTTCGATGCGATGAAGCCACCCATTACCGGCACCTTGCCTTGCGCAAGCAGCGGTTTGAGTTTCTCCGTCGCACGCTTCTCAACCACGTCGTCGAGCGGCGCGGCTTTCTGGAATTCAGAATCGGTGACGATGATCTCGCGTGCATCGATGTGCGCCGCATCCACGCCGCGCTCGCAAAAGGCTGCAGCCACGATGCGGCTGGAGAGGCGCTCGCCATAACTCACAATCTGGTCGGAGATGCGCGGGGTGAGCTCGCGAATTGCAGACAATCCGCGCAGTACCTCGTCCAGCGCGTCGAACGTGTCGTCAATGAGCTGAATAAGCGCGGTGATCGTGGCTTTGTCCTTGACCAGTTCAGCGGAGGTATCGCGATGCCGCGCCCTGAGCCGCGAGCTAATGGCCAGCGCACCGGTGCGGTCGCCCTCAGCGGCTGCCGCCGCCGCACGCAGCAACTGGTCGGTCACCTTGGCCATGGCGCTGACCACTACGATGGGGCTCTTCCCGCTGGCCACTCGCCCAAACACAATAGCGGCGGTGCGTCCAATGGCGGCCGCATCCTCGACCGACGTACCGCCAAACTTCATCACGACCAATTTCATTTCATGCTTCCCAATGTTCGCCCGCGTCGCGGCCATCGCTGACCTACGCGCGCGCTGCCGCCACTGCCGCAGGCTCCAGTTTGCCCAGGCTCGCCAGCATCTCGGCGTTCAGAATCGTCGCTCCAGCCGCGCCGCGCACGGTGTTGTGCGAGAGCAGCACAAATTTCCAGTCCAAAACGTTGCAGGGGCGCAACCGGCCCACCGTCACAGTCATGCCGTTGCCGCGGTTGCGATCAAGGCGCGGCTGCGGGCGATCGTTCTGCTCGGCCCATTCGACGGGTTGCTCGGGAGCGAACGGCAATCCGAGGCCGGCAAGCGGCTGGAACTCCGCCCACGCTGTCAGAATGTCTTCGCGGCGGACTTCGCGGCCCATTTTCTTCCCCAGCTTGATTGACACACACTCCGTGTGCCCGTCGGAGACCGGCACGCGATTGCAGTGCGCGGTCATCTTCGCGGGGAGCGGCGCCACACCGTGGGCTTCGAGCTTACCCAGCAGCTTGAGCGTCTCAGTCTCCATTTTTTCTTCTTCACTGGCGATATACGGAATCACGTTGTCGAGAATATCCATCGATGCCACGCCGGGATAACCCGCACCCGAGACTGCCTGCATGGTGGTCACGAAAATCTGCTCGATGCCGAAGCGCTCCTCGATGGGCTTGAGGGCCATGACCAGGCCGATCGTTGAGCAGTTCGGATTGGTGACGATGTAGCCGCCCGATTCCTTGCGCGACGGCTGCTCTTCGATCAGGTGCAGGTGATCGGCATTCACTTCCGGAATGACGAGAGGCACATTGGGAGCCATGCGGAAGGCGCTTGAATTCGAGATCACGGCGCAACCCGCCGCGGCAAACTTCGGCTCCATCTCGCGCGCAATGGCCGCGTCCACGCTGGCGAAGATCACCTTCGGCGCGCCATCGGGCTCGGCCGGCGAGACCATCATCTTTGCGATGCGCTCAGGCAGAGGTGTATCCAGCCGCCACTTGGCGGCCTCGCCGTAAGGCTTGCCGCTCGAGCGGTCGCTGGCCGCGAGCCACGCGATCTCGAACCAGGGGTGATTCGCGAGCAATTGAATGTAACGCTGGCCGACCATGCCGGTCGTGCCCAAAATGCCGATTGGGTACTTGTTCTTCATGGCCTTGACTCTATCCAGTGTACAAGAGGATGAGTTTGGCCGCAGCAGCTACCTAGGCCATCGCCGCGAGTACAGCGTCGGTAAACTGCGAGGTTCCGGCTGATCCGCCCACGTCGCGAGTCAGCGTTTTGCGCTCTGAGTAAACCATCTCGAGGCCCTTCTGCGCTTTGTCCGCAGCCGCGGTCTCATCCAGGTGCCGCAGCATCAGGATCGCCGATTGCAAGAGCGCCGTGGGATTGGCCACATCCTTGCCCGCAATGTCCGGCGCCGAACCGTGCACAGCCTCGAAGATCGCGCACTCCACGCCGAGGTTCGCGCCAGGCGCCAGGCCGAGCCCGCCCACAAGGCCCGCGCAAAGGTCGCTCACAATGTCGCCGTAGAGGTTCTCGAGCAGCAGCGTGTCGTACTGATAGGGATTCATCACCAGTTGCATGCAGGTGTTGTCGATGAGGTGCTCGCCATAGATGATGTCGGGGAACCCTTCCGCGACTTTGCGCGCACAGCGCAGAAAAAGCCCGTCGGAAAGCTTCATGATGTTTGCCTTGTGAATTGAGTGGACCTTTTTGCGCCCATGCTTTCGCGCGTACTCGAAGGCAAACCGCGCAATCCGCGTCGACCCCTTCTCGGTAATCACCTTGATGCTTTCGACGACGCCCGGAACCACTTCGTGCTCCAGGCCGACATACTCGCCTTCGGTGTTTTCACGGACGATCACCAGATCGACGCCGGGATACTTCGTGTCGAGGCCGGGGAGATTGCGAATGGGCCGCAGATTGGCGAAGAGGTCGAACTTTTTGCGCAGCGTGACGTTGATGCTTTTGAAGCCACCGCCGATGGGCGTCGTCACCGGCCCTTTCAGCGCCACGCGGTTGCGCTCGATTGAGGCGTAGAGCGCCGCGGGAATGTATTTGCCGTGAATCTCGAAGGCCTCAGCGCCTGCGGCAAACCGCTCCCACCCGAACTTTGCGCCAGTGGCTTCAAGAATGCGCACGACTGCCTGCGTGACTTCGGGCCCGATACCGTCGCCGGGGATGAGTGTGACCTTGTGGGTTTTTCTTTCCGTCATCGATTTCCTCTGGAATCTGAGACCTTGGCCGTTGGTTGTTAGCTCTTCCAATTTCTCGGTCTACCTGCCGGCGTCCTGAAAACCTCGTTAGCCTTGCCAACGGCGCTCATTCGGCCAAAATGAAGCTAATGGCTAAAGGCTAGGAGCTAATGGCTAGCTCTTCTTCTTCCCGTGGCTCGCCAGCAGCCCTTCCAGCTCTTCCTTGAACTCGCGCACGTCCTTAAAATCGCGATAGACCGAGGCGAAGCGGATGTAGGCGACGGTGTCGAGGCCCTTGAGGTGTCGCATAATGAGCTCGCCGACCTCGGCGGTGGTGCGTTCGCGCTCGGGCGCATCGATGAGGAAGCTCTCCGCGGCGTCCACGACTTTTTCCAGTTGGCTTGACGAGACTGGCCGCTTTTCGCACGCGCGCAGCAGGCCGCTGAGAATTTTCTGCCGGTCGAAGCGCTCGCGGCGGCCGTCCTTCTTCACCACCATGTAGGGAATTTCGTCGATGCGTTCGTAAGTGGTGAAGCGCCGGTTACAGCTCTCGCACTCCCGCCGGCGCCGGATCGAGTCGGCTTCCTTGCTCTCGCGCGAGTCCACCACGCGATCCTGCCCAAAACCACAATAAGGACATTTCATTCTTAGGCTGATTTTACGGCATCGAACAGCGGGCGACGCGATGGTTTTCAGCTGCAGCCATGAGGTGTTGAACAGACAAACGCAACAACGGCCTGAGAATTCACATTCCCAGGCCGCTGCCGGTGATCTGTTGGGATTGGACGGCAACAGCCTCAATTGAATCTGTAAGTTGCAGATTCTACAATGTCGCAAAAGTCTGAAAAGTCGGTAAAGTCGGGGTCGTTAGCACAAATTAGCACAAAACCTCCGGTATGCTTCACGGCTCCCCGGCATCACCGGCATTTTCTTCAGCGCGTTTCCGTTCCTGAATCCTTCTGAGGGTGCCCTCAAAACTTCGATCTGGAGCCTCTCTTTTCTCTTTGGCGTTGGCTCTGCCGAGCGCCTCTCGCGTCCCTTTGCCTGTTAAGTCCAGGCCCTCGAAGAAAACGCCGTCTGCATCACGATTCCGATTGCCGTTTGCCCATCCCTCTCTGATGAGAGTCTCAACAGCTCGTTGGACCACACCCCGCGTGGGCGTTCTTTCGGCTGCATATTCCTCCGGGCTGAACGGCGCGGCACTCATGATTCCCCTTATCCTGTTGCACTCTTCGAGCTGTGAAGGTTCATCCCTCAACACTTGGTCAAGCTGTTGCATAAGGGAAAGGGTCGAGTGCTTGTCATTCGGATGGTCATAGAGGTGCTGGAGAATCCAGTCCTCAATGCTCCCTAAACCCGATGGAATGGGACGGTCGTACATAGGGCATCTCCTCTAACAGTGAGGGGTCACGCAACCGGGGCAATCCAAGCACCGCCGTGCCGTTGGACTCTTTCAGCTTTCCCGCCGAACGTGATGGTGTAAAGGCCATCCGGCAAGTCTGAGGGAACATCGTGGATGACCGGGTGGATGTAGTTGTACACATCTGTCCCCGGCAGTGACACCTTGACCACGCGCACCTTGCAATTCACATCGTGGCCCATGCCCACTAGGTGCCCCGCCAGTGTGACGCTTTCACGCTTCGATGCCATGGCCGGGTTGTCCTCCGGTGTAATTGTAGTCCACGCCCATTGACAACAAGCGATTGGCGCATAGTGAGATGGGCGTTATCCTTGCTATAGTAGCCCCGGATTCCGCCATGCCAAAGAAGCGTGAAATTTCGCCTGCCTTAAACGCATCCGCAGATGAGTACGTTTCTTTGCTGCCGCCTCCGCTTCAGGGTCTCATCTCAAGAATCCGAGCACAGAAAGAATCGGACTGCCGTACCCGGCCCTCCACATCGCTGATTGACAATTCAGCCATGCTCACACCCGGAAAACGAGCGGCGCTCTTGGACAAGGTTGCCGAGTTGGTTGATGAAAACGTGGGCGGACGCTCTGATATGTGCCTTCAGTTTGCCGGGCTGCTTAATCTGGCGTTGCGGCATCTCGGGTTTAACAGTTTCGCCGTGACCGGGACAGGGACTTATCTCTCGGCAAAGGGCAAGCGAATTTATACATGGAAACACGCATGGGTGCGTGTGGGCAGAGAGTTGATTGACGGGAATACAGACAGCATCGCAGAAAACCCCTTGGTCCCTGGGGGAGTGAGTGCCGCGCCGTATTGGGGACCAATCCAAGACATTCCGGCTCAAAGATTGCTGGAGCAAGACGGCTTTCAGGTTGACGATGACCCGGACGTGACGGGTGTCTGGTGGCCGGACTTGAAGGATTGGCTAGAAAAGGACTTCACGGGAATTGCCTGAAAGGGGACGCCGCATGGTCGATGAGCATTGGCTAAAAGGTTTTCGGCACACGATTGGGGACTTCCAACAACGGCACAGCGGCAAAGGGCAGGTTGTTTCAATCAAGGTGCGCGTGGAGTCTGGATGCTTCCATCGGAGCTGCTCCCCAGAAGCCTACAGGATCATTGACGCGCACCTCCGAAGGCCGCCCAAAGATGTGGAGGTCATTGAGCACGAAAGCGGGCCGGAGCTGTTGCTCTATTTGGCCGTGGCAGCGGGCGCTCTGTCTCTCGCAAAGAGCGTGGTTGAACTAATCACGGAGATATTCAAGGCCCGCGCTGCGGGCATCAAGAAGGGTGACCGACCGCGCGACGCACTGACACTTATCGTGCGCCGTGTGGATGAGAAAGGCGGATACCGTGAGGAAATAACTCTTCGCGCCGAACACACGGATAAAGTGGATTCCGCCCTCATCGAGAAGGTGTTGAATAAGTCCGTCCACGAGATTCTAAAAGACAAGGGCTGAAGTCGCGGTCAGCGTAAGGGGAGGAACGATGGTCCCAGTCAAAGTCTACATCGGATTGATGATTGGATTGGGCGCACTCGTCTTTTTCTTCGGCGCGGCCAACGGAGACGCCCGCACCATCTTTTTGAGCCTTTTCCCAATGGGATTGGGTGCGCTTGCCTACTACATGCGCTACGGGAGGCCATCCAAGCAACAATACGTTCGTCAATCTCAGGAGGTGACCAAAAGCCTGGTGACAGTCCCCCCTCCCACGCTGACAAAGCGGGAAACGCGAGAGCCGGTGCCACTTCCATTTAGTCCGCCTGTTTCCGAGTCACCGGGACAGTGCGAGTCCGGTGTAGACACGGACATTATGCAAAGGGTCCCCGAGCTTGCCTTGGAGATTCAGCAGTCTGCAATCAAATTCGCAAAAACGATGGGCGCTTATGATGCTTGGTTCATTGACTGCATCGTGGAACTTGAGTTATCCGGCGTGTTTGAAATGGCGGTTACAATTCTCGTTGACCCGAATCTCGCGTCTGCTTTTGTCGATGCCGCAGTGAGACGCGCTACGAGACAGGAGCCGACAACGCCGCCAACATGCGACTTGATCGCCGGACTATCGTATCTTTATCGCGGTGTTGCAAAATACGCCTTGGCATCTAAAGAGTACAAAGTGCCTGATCCTGGTCTATTACTCTTCGGCATGGAGTTTGCACGAGCGAAGGGCAACGCGCTAGACCCTTTCTATGCAGTTTCTGTGGCGAGCGTTGCGCTCGACATTCGCCAAAGCGGAGCTAAATTAGCTCTTGGCGCACTTAAGGACAGAGTGCCGCAAATGAATGCCGATGAGGTTCTCCCGACCGCCTATCACGCCGCTAAGTATGTGATCCGGGAGGGAACAGAACAGAAAAGCAAGTTTGCGGATCAGTCCAAAGAATACCAAGACCTTGTCCTTGGGAGTCTACAACGCGTGGCAACCGGCGAGGTCTCAAACCAAAACGCGCCGCTCAATTTCAAGTAGCCGCATTCAGGTCTCCGAGGCCTCCAACTGAAGGCCGAGGCATCTCCGGCGTATACTCGTGCCCAAGGCGGAGGGGCAAGATGGGCGAGTTTGCAAAGAGGATGGCGGCTCAAATACAGGACGCGGAGAAAGCCCGCGAGGAAGAAAATTTGCAAGTCAATTCAGAGAGCAAGGCTGCTCTTGAGCGGGAGAACCTCAAAAGAAACTTTGCACCCGAACTGTGGGACAGTTTCCGGGCGATGATTGTAACCAAGTGCGACGAAGTGAACGGCGAATTGACTAGGGCGGGCGGAAAAGAACATTATCGGTGTCATGATGAGTTACCAAATAAGTTGCACGTGATCCGGCTTAGCCCCGTTGCCAATTTGCGTCTGGAGTTTTTCCCAGACGGTGCCCGAATCCATTACGATTGCGGCGAGTGTGTCGGGGACTATCTCGTTGAGATGGGCGATGACGGGCACGCGATTCTTTCGGACGCATACCACAGGGTCTTTGATCTCGAATCAACGGCGGAACACCTTCTCCAAAACTGTTTAGAGAAGGCACCGTTTTGACTTCGCCACGCAGCAAGGAAGACTAGCAACGATATTCCGTATTGTCCGCGTATGGCTGACACGCTCCGGGTGATGACCTCTTATACGACAGAATGGTAATCATCATCGTTGGCAAGTGATGACTCCCTCTTAGATACAAGAACAATCATCAACACCGTAACCCACATCGGCGGGGGAGAAAAACAAGTTTTCTCTCCCACCACTGTGCGTTTTGTGCCGCAAACACTCACCACGGAGCGCCGGGCAGCGCGTAACGGCCCAAGCAGCCTAGTCCGGCTCTCTGGGGGGCGTTCCACAGCGCTCCTTCCTCCGCGAATTGCCGTCAAAGAGATTCCATCAGCTCACCGCCCGATCTTCGGGCCGGACTCCCAAGGGAGCGGCGGATTGGTCAGCAACGCGGACGCGGCAATCGTTGCCCTCATGTTCTTATTGAGAATTGTGCGGCGGAATCGCTTAATCCACTTCGCCTCCAGGCATGAAGACAGCCAAACAGATTCCAATGGACGCCTACCACGTCCGAGGCGTGGTGGTGCGGGCAGCTCCACGCGGCGGTTGATTCCTTTTTCCAGGATGACCTTGTACGGCCTCAGATAGCCGAGTGTTTGCAGCCATTCCGTGAGTCGCGTGTGACCGCGCGTGTTATGAGTCTTGCCCCGCGTGCGCTGCTCAAGGTCAACGGTTTGCCCAACGTACTTGACCTCCAGGGAGAGCGGGCACACTAACGCGTAGATAACAAATGGTTTACCATCGCGGAGTATCGGCATTGGCTGTCCTTGTGTGCCATAATGCGGTAAAATCAAGCCAAACGTACCGCATTTTGGTATTTTCGAGAATTGTCTGTTGGCGTAAAGTTTTCTGCGGCAGAGGGCGGCAGAGGTCACCTTTGCAAGATTTGACCCACCCCCCCTGTGCTTGACCAAGGGAGTTGCCTACTCACCTCGGAGGCAACAGCATGATGAGTGGGAGTCAAAAAAGGGAGTCATTCCTGCCTGTGTGAGTGTTCTATACGTTGTGATGGATTGATGTATATGTATATGTGTATATTCTTCAGTCACTTAACACATTCGATCATTCACACACACGGTAGTGACTCCTGACTCCTTGACTCCCGTTGACTCCTACCGTTCCGGCGACACTCAGGTGTTGGTAAATTTCCCCTAAAGGGGGATAAAAAATATGCCTCTCTACTACTACTAATAGTATCAATGACTTACGGGTTTTCTCTTCCCCTCTAGGGGGCGCAAAACCTCCAACACCCCCGGCATTCCTTGGGTAACCATTTTATATTCAATGGGATAGGTGTTGTTTTGAATCTCCAACACCCTTCCAACACCCCTCAAACACCCTGCTTACGACCTGGCTGTCCCGGACCTGGCCTTCACTTGCTCATGCCACTCATCAAAGATGAACTGCTTGCCTTCCGTAAGCAGCGCATAGAGCAAGCCCCGCATCACTTCAGCACGGTTGCGATGAATCTCCGCACAGAATTTGTCCAAACGCTCGGCTGTTGTTGTGTCAATCGGCGTACTAATCATCACCTTGGCATTCATGTCTCAGTCCTTTCCTTTCGTCTACACTGCCACGCAATCGCATTTGCAGCCCCGTAGACGCATCGCAATTCAGATAATGCCCATCCGTGTGTCACTTTTCGCGCGGCAAATCATCTCTGAGAATTTGCCCGGCCCTGATGTACTCCCCACATCAAGACCGGGCATAACCACACAGTTAGGAAGGCAGCATGTTTTGCCTTTGCGGGCTGTGTGGCGCGTTGGGCACCCGCAATTTCAATTTTGAAAAATCCGCGCATAGGGAGGAACGGCACTCGGAGCCGTTGCGGGGCTACGCGCGGGAATCGGTCCCCGCGTTGGAATGTGTGGCTACTCCGGCCCACGCTCCCCGTGTTGCACGTGGGCCGTTTCGCTCAAACGTCAGTTACCGACTGACGGCGGGTTAGCTGTGGCTGATAGAGACGGCTTGCACGGCTTCCGAGCGCCGGACGCGACCGTCCACCCTTCTATAGCAAAGCAGGACGGTCAAGCCTTCCAGTGCCTTGGGCTGGTCAAGGATTTTCACGAACACGCCACTGCCGCCACGGTCACCGATGACGTAGCCATCCGAGA
>Ga0187884_10002149_pt1 | contig 16962 bp, 16 predicted proteins | sample June2016WEW_20_4_FD_132983 | JGI IMG/M metagenome (GOLD analysis project Ga0187884, IMG submission 132983) | Peatland microbial communities from SPRUCE experiment site at the Marcell Experimental Forest, Minnesota, USA - June2016WEW_20_40 | ecosystem: Environmental > Terrestrial > Soil >...
AGGGCGCGCATGGCGGCGATCTTCAGATCGCGACTGTACACGGTTCGGGCCAAATCCATTCCTCACTCCATTCAATGTATTTGGTCCTTAACTTTGCGTCTCAGTTTTGGGGTTCACTCCACATCACCTTTGACCTCCCTCTAACTCTACCCCGGAGATCCACAGCGGAAGAAAGAGCGTTTTGGCGGATCGTACCCAAGCAAATATCCAAACGCGGGGCCAGCGGGGTTCCGCGGGGGTCAATTTCAGGCCCCGCTAAGCGCAAAGAGCCGGAACTGCTAAAGTCGCCCCAGGATGTGAAGAAGTCGCAGGTCTTCAATCTTCCGGTATAACGAATTTGTCGCCCGTGTCGGCTACCCACTGCTTCAAACGCGTGATCAGCTTTTCGCGTTCGGGGCGGTACCTGTTCAGTTGCGCGAGATTCACTTCCTCGTATGGATCTTCGTTCAGATTGAACTGGAGCCAGGACCGGTTCTCGAAGCACACATATTTCCAACCGTCGCGCGTCACTAAACCGCGATATGGAGAATTGAGCGTATCCGGCTGGCCAGTGGGAACGACGTACTGTAGGTACACCGAATCCGGGTCCGAAGTGCCCGGTGGATTGCCGATGCGGTGATAGGACAGGTCGGCGCCTTCCATCCATTCGGGTTTGCGAATACCACACAGGCCAAGCGTTGTGGGCGCGATATCCACGTGGTTCGAGAGCACCGCCAGGCGGCCGTTCTTCCAGGGCAAATAACGGGGCACACCGCCAGAAATGAGGAACGGCGTCCGAATCGATTCCTCAAAGGGACAGATCTTGCGAAACATGCCGTGCGAACCGTGCATATCGCCGTGGTCGGCGAAAAAGATGATGTGGGTATCGGCGAGGAGGCCAGCCTGATCTAACGCCTCGACTATACGGCCGTAGTTCCAGTCCAGGTTCTCGATCATGGCGTAATAGCCCGCCAGATCGCACCGCACCTGCTGCTGAATCTTGGGAACATGCGCTACGTCAGGGCGGAGAATCAGCTGCTCCGGGTTGTAATTCGCCATGAACCGTTCCGGGGCGACATAGGGGTCGTGTGGAGGCTGAACGCTCAGGACTGCGAAGAACGGTTTGGCAGCACCGGCCTTGCGTTCTTCGGCGCGTTCCTTTACATAGTTGATCAGCAAATTCGTCAGCGCGTCCGTCTCGTAGCCGGGAAGCCGGTAATGGAATGCGGCGGACCCTCTGCCGCCATGAACCCAGCAATCCCACTGGCTATTGTTGTTTTCGTAGCCGGTCCAGGTCTCGAAACCGCCACGGCGCGCCGGATCGGTGATGAAAAAGGCCGCGCGGCCGTTGTCTTCGTGCCAGCCTCCCAGGTGCCATTTGCCGAAATAGGCAGTGTGGTAGCCAGCCGCATTGAAGACATTGGCGACGGTCTTCTGGCCTTCCGGCAGAGGATATTCATGCCCGGGCACGCAGTGGTGCGGGTAGCGGCTGGTGAGCATCGAGCCACGGAACGGGCAGCACAGCGGAAAGCCGGAGAGATGGTTCGAGAACGTCACACCGTTGATGGCCGCGCGGTCTAGATTGGGCGTGCGCGCGTTGGGGTCGCCGTTGGATGCCAGCGCCTGGGCGCGGAACTGATCGCCAAGAATCCAGAGGACGTTGGGGCGCGGATTACGGACCGGTTCGTTCACGTAATGCCCCGCGGGCTGGCCATCATACTGCTGCGCGATACCTTGAAGAGTGTTCGCCGCACCTAGGGATGCCGACTGGAGGAATGATCTCCGATTCATGCTGATTCTCTCAGTGTAGTTCCGCGATGGCGACTCCGATGCCGCGCGATCGAGTATTCCATAGCTTCTCACGGGCCGAGCTTTGGCTACCGATATTCACCGTTAACGCTTTGAAGTGGGATTACCGGCGGTCGAGCGCAGCGGAGCAGGACGGGGAACGCCGAGCCGAATCTCGGCGCTGCAGACTAAGCGCGAATTATGAGGTCTTTTTTTTCAGGATAGAGTAAGTCATAGAACGGTGGCTGGCCGGCCAGCGGCGCCAGGTCCGCGTCTTGCCGCGCGATATTCCGGTTGCGGGGTTCGATTTCGATGGCGCGCTTGAGGTTTTCGTAGGCACGATCCAAATCGCCGGAAAGGGCCTGCGCCAGTCCCAACGCATAGTGGATGTGGTCGGCGTTAGGCGCCATGGCGAGAGCTTTGTTCAGGCTCTCGCGGGCTTCGGCGATCTTGCCCAGATTCAATAGCACCACGCCGCAATTGTAGAAGTCTTCGGCCGATTCTAGCTCTAGGGTCGGAGTCGGACGTTCGAGGCGCCGCGCGCACATCTTCGCGTGCGACTGCGCCCGGTAAGTGACCTCGCCGTCGGGACCGCGCGCCGCCTGCTCGAACAACTCCTTCGCTTCGGCCAAAGAGCCAGAATGAAACAACTTGCTGGCCGCCTCAAATGCCGCCAACTGTTTCTGTGCGCTCGACACCTCTTCGCCTCCGCCGCCGCTTTCGGCTTGCTCTGACAATTTTGCGGCTTCGATGCCGGTATTGACATCATCGCCTTCGGCTGAGCTTTTCCTCGGGATTTCCATTTTCGCTTTCGTAAGGTCCGCGCCGTCAATTCCGCCCGTCGCCGACCAGACTACTGCGTCCCGCCGTGGGCACGGCCGCCACGTTCCGCATGAGAATCCTGACGTCGTCGCGATGCCGCATCGCAACTGTCCGCGCCGTCTCCAATGCATGACCGTGCAATGGCATTCCGCGCATTCGTACACGTCGGCATATCGCCTAACCCGCCGGTACACCAAGCATGGGTGCCCACAGGATGGGCAGGGTATGTCGGGATTCAATGCGTGGTATTTCATGTCGGGCCCGACCTTTCCCGCAGGCCTCACGCAAGAGGATACCCCCCGCAATCACAGAGCGCAAGGAGCCTATTTTGGCGCCAGCAATATCGATCCGGGAGAAACAATCACCTTTAACGCCGCCTCAACCAAAACCGTCACCCAAGTGATGACCTCTCAGCCAAGGTTCGGTAACCAGATCGGCAGCGCAGCCATCCCTCGGTGTTAAGGACACTCACAGTTCGGATGCATTCGGGCAGGAGACGGGCTTCCTTCCATTGATCCATCGCGGTCGCTGAGAAGGGACCTATCGGCACTTATCTTTCGGCGGCCTGATCCGCTGAAAGGCCGGCTATGGCGGGGCCAATCCACAGGTTTCTGGTCGGCCGGATAGCTGCCGTTCTACGAAGCCGCTTTCGCTTGGAGAGCTGGTGCTACTGAGTTCGTCAAGCCAAGGAACCTGTGAACGCTGTTCAGCAGCGTAGCCGGAACGAAGGGCTTCTGCAAAGTGATCACAGAATCAGAAGGAAGTTCTTGAAGTTCCGCCGAGTCCTGGTCGTTCCACATGGCCGATGGATATCCTGACATGATGATGACCTTTAGATAGGGGAGCAGGGATTGAAGCTCAAGGGCAACACGGATGCCAGAACTTTCAGGCAGCGTTACATCCGCGATGAGTAAATCCACCCGAGCATCGTTCTCTTCAAACCGCTCAAAGGCTTCTCCTGCCGTTGTCGCCTCCAATATGTTGTACGCCTTTTGTCCGACGACTAAACGGATCAGTGCCATTATCGAGGGATCATCTTCCAAAACCAAGATGGTGTGCACACAGTCACCCCCAAGGCGGAACCCAAACCGGGCGGTGGGAAAACCATCCGTGAGCAACGGAGCAGGAGCTGAAACCCTGCCGAGCGCTTCTGGTTCCTGGACATGATTATAGACCGGCGCGTGCCTTAAACGATTATGTGAAAGGTTAGCCAATGTCGATGATCTTTTTAGAGCTGATAGGTGTTCCCTTCTGAGAATCGACCGAGCCGGGAGCCGGAATCGAAGAAGGAGATTATCCAGTGCGGTAGGCCGTCTCGTCTCATTGACAGACCGCCTTTATCGTTGAGGACTACGTTCGCAGATGGACAAGGACCGGCGAATCAGTTGGGTCCCATGCCGCGAGCGGTTCCAGTACGTTCATATCCGAAGCGATATGCCAGGTGTTAACCAAAACGCCTGTTGTCCGCCGAGGCGCACAGCGCCTATGCTTTTAACCAAGGCGGCAGAACAGCGAAGGAGTTCGCCGACTGACTCTGCGTTTTGACAGGGCCATCCTCAGTGAATCTACGATCCCCCTCGGACCTGGGGCATGCACCTTCGGCCCGCCCCAGCGTCCGTTCTCGGAGCGAGCGGTTTATGTTTCACGGCTGAGAGTAACGTGGCTGCGTTTCTTCCTGGCAGCAGGACTGAGCCATTTGCGGAAGGGCTTGCGGCCCGGTGGACGGTCGCTACAGGAACAGAGACCAAAGTAGACGCCCAAAACAAGGCGGCGTCGATGTTCGGCAGCAGAACGCCCGAGCTGAAGTGGACCTAGCGACGACGAATCAGTATTTATGGGGGAACAGCCCTGATAGTCTCTCCGGAGTGTAGGCGTGCGACAATGAACTCCGCGGATTCGTAGCCAAATGGAACCGCAGCTTAGGTGCGCCAAACACCAGCCCGTAGATATAAGAGAAAAAAAGCTTTGGATCTGAATAGTGTATTCGCCCGTGACATCGGGTAGCCCCAGCGCTAAAATGAAAGCAGGCGGCAAGAGCTCATGAGTTTGAGGTCGAACCATGCGGCAGAGATGCTCGACGAGGAAGATCTCGCAACCTTCGGGCCGGTCCGCATACGAGACGTCCAGGACGCGCAGCAACAGGTGATGACCCTGGCACCGCAATTACAAGCGGAAGGCGTCATCAGTCTCCAGCCGGACTCGAACGATCAGTATGTCGTATAGATATCCGGAAAGCCCAACTTACCGAACAATAGGCCTGACCATATGGAATCAATCGATCTCTTGATAGTGGACGACTCCGCTGCGATTCGCAAGATCCTCCAGCGTGTTCTGATCCAAACCGAGCTGCCACTGGGAACGGTTTTCGAAGCGGCCGATGGCCGCCAGGGACTGGACCTGCTCAAACAACATCGTGTCGATGCCATCCTTTCCGACATCAACATGCCCAACATGGATGGCGTCGAATTTCTCAGGTCAGTGCGGGAAATGCCCGAGTACCGTAGTACGCCCTTCATCATGATTACCACCGAAGGCAGCCAGGCACGGGTCAAGGAAGTTGCCGACCTTGGCGCGACCTCCTATGTCCGGAAGCCTTTCACCGCTGACCAACTTCGTGACAAGCTTACGTCGCTTTTGAAAAGTTGAGGCCGGAGAAAAAGGTACGTTCCGAGCCGAAAGGAGTCCAGGCGTGACAAATGAGCTTGCCAATTGTTCCATCGAGGACATCATTCTTGCCGCCGCCGAGCTCGCTGCCTCGCGGTCGTAACCACACCTGAATTGAAAGTTAGTGCGCCGAGGTTTTGCTTAGGTCGGGTTTTTCCCGGATGCGCGTGATCTATCCAAGGGCAATATAGTATTGCGGACAAACGAGGACTATCATAAGCCATCAACTAATCAGATTAGGTTGCGGTCGCGTCCGAGCCATCCGATGGACCGCGCGATCAACATATGACAGCCAGTTCGCTGAAGACAGAGTTCAGCCTGCGGTGTGGGAAGTCCGCAATAGGCATCCTCGCGCTCTCTGTACTATACGGTTGTGCTCGCTCTCCTACACCGCCTCAGAACGTGACCCAGGCTTGCGACGCTCTCGCGAAGGTCGCGGCGAATCAGGAGGTCGCCTTTGTTGCTCGCGTACAGGCAATCCGAAGTCAGCACATTCTCCTCCAGGGCTACGACCGCCAGATGATCGCGGTGCTCGACGATTACCGCAAGGCCATACAGTCCACGCTGCTTACGGACGCTTCAGTCGACGACGGAGTTGCGGGCTGTTCCGGCCAGCGCCTTGAGGAACTGCGGTGGAATGCAGTGCAAGAGATGAGCCTTCTGCAAGGCTTTATCAATGACTTCAGGCGGAGTATCCAGGAAGACCCTGGGGGAGTTTTCATCGATTCGCCATGAAGCTCCTGGTCCGATAGCTACCGATATTAGGGGATAACGCCCCTAAAAAGCTGTCCCCGGTGCTTGATGACCGTGCCGGTCGCACTTCCGGGAGTAGCCGACCATTCGTCCACTACCTGTGCCCGGCCCGCGGCGCCGACGAGCGGCTGAGAAACAGCCACGACTGTCCTACACACAGGGCCAACCACTACTCGTTGCGCAGCGCGACCAGGGGATCCACGCGTGTGGCACGCCGCGCCGGCAGATAACTGGCCAGCGCGGCGACCAGCCCGAGGAACGCCGCCGCAGACACGAATGTGAGCGGATCGGAGGCGCTCACATTCACCAACATTCCGCCGACGGTGCGCGCCGCCGCCAGGGCGACGACGCTTCCAACAACTACCCCCGGAACGATCAATCGAAAGGCCTGCCGCCACACCAGCCCGAGCACGTCGCCGGACCGTGCGCCCAGCGCCATCCGGATTCCCATCTCCTGCGTGCGCTGGCTCACTGTGTAGCTCATGACGCTGTACAGGCCGACAGCCGCCAGCAGCACCGCAATCCCGCCGACCACTCCCAAAAGGCTGGCCTCCACACGCTGCGCGAAGAGTGACGCGGTGGTGGCTTCGGACAACAGCCGTGTGCTGAACACCGCGTCCTGATTGAGCGCCAAAGCCTCCCGGCGCAGGACGGGGGTCATGCGCAGCGGGTCGCCGACGGTCTTGATGAAGACCGCGAAATTGAGCCCGGGTGCGAACCATTGGCGGAAGGGTATGTAGAAAAACGGGGTGGCGCCCTCGATCGGGGTGTGGTACTTGCTGTCTTTGACCAGCCCAACCACGGTTGCCGGGTGCCCCTTATAACGGACCTTGCGGCCAATCGGATTTCCACCATCGAAGAAACGCTTGGCGAAAGTTTCATTGACGACGATCACCCTGGGCGCCCCTTCCGAATCGCTTTCGGTGAAGTCGCGGCCTTCGAGCATCCGGATTCCGAGCAGCTCGAAGTAGCCGGGCGGAACGGTGGCGCGATGGATCATCATCTGCTCATTGGGCGCGGGAGCGTATCCCTCAACATCGACCTGGTGCCAGGGGGTGGAGCCGGATCCAGAGCCCGTCGACATCGGGACCACATCGGAGTAAGTCACGCCGACGACGCCCGGCTTCGACTGCAACCGCTCGCGAAGGACCCGGCAGAAGTCCCGCTGCTCCTCGGCGGAGTAGCCCGCGTACGACAGATAGAACTGCGATACGGAGATATCCGTCCGGTCAAAGCCCGGTTCGATGACCCTCGCGTTCTGGAAGCTCCGGTAGAAGAGCCCGGCGCCAATCAGCGCCATCATGGTCAGGGCTATTTCTGTGACCACCAGCAGACCGCGCAGGCGGTGCGAGCTGGAACCAGCGCCGCCGCTTCGGCCGCCTTCTTTTAAGGTTTCATTCAGGCTGGAGCGGACGGTGATCAGAGCCGGCGCCGTGCCGGAGAGCAACGTCGCGGCGGCGGCAGTCAGCAATGTGAAACCGAAGGTAGGTAGGCTCAATCCGCCGCCGAAATCCAGCGGAATGTCGATGGCGGAAAGCAGGAACAGGAGCGACTGTCCAATCCACGAAACGAGCACAGCCCCCGCCATCGCTCCACCGGCGGCGAGCAGCAAAGTCTCAATCAGAAGCTGCATCGCGAGGCGGGAGCGCCCGGCTCCCAGCGCCAGCCGGATACCGAACTCCCTCTGGCGGGTCACCGCGCGGGCCAGCAGCAGGTTGGCAACGTTCGCGCAGACGATCAGGAGAAGAAGCAGGGAGAGCGCCATCAAAATCCGCAGCGGCCGTAGCAGCATGCCCTGGGCGCCGAGATGCCCCTGCCAGAGCGGCGTCACCGTGAGGTCGACGCCCCGGTTGGTGTCCGGGTACAGCGCCGCCAGTCGTTTGCCCAGCGCGGCGGCTTCCGCGCGCGCTTGGGCGATCGTGACGCCCGGCCTCAGCCGCACAATCGTGGAGGTCTCGTCCCGCGTCCCGCGATAGTGCAAGGTGCCATCGCCGGTGCCCATCGCGGTGGCCATCGTGACCGGGATCCAAACGTCATAGACCACGCCGGCGGTGGTGCCGTGGAAACTCAGGGGCGCGACGCCGACGATCATCAAAGCGTGCCGGTTCAAACGGATCGTTTTGCCCATCACCTTCGGGTCGCCACCGAACCAGGTCTGCCAGGTGCGATAACTGATAACCGCAACCGGGGCGCCGCCTTCCTGGTCGCGTTCCTCTTCGGGCAGAAACGTGCGGCCAAGCACGGGCTTGACCTTCAACAGATCGAAATAGTTTGCCGAGACCAGTTCCGCCCAGGCGCGCGCCGTTTTTCCATCGGCCCCGACGCTTAAGGGAGTAAAGCGTCCGAGGGCCACTCCGGAGACCAGCTTCAGATTGTCCCGGTAGTCGCGATAGTCCAGATAGGACGTGTTGACCAGATATTCTCCGGTAGGGGTCACGGTCTCGATGAGGGCGAGTTCCCGCGAATCGACGACACCGGGGAAGGGGTGCAGCAGAACGGAATCGATCCAACTGAACACCGTCGTGTTCACCGCAATGCCCAGCCCGAGCGTGAGGATGGCAACGGCCGCAAACCAGGGGTTCCGGCGCAGCATGCGCAATCCGAATCCGACGTCCTTCATGATGGAAACCATGGCGATATTAAGACTTGCAACTCTCTTTCCAATCGTAAGCCATTGCAGTCTGCTCAGTATTCGACACGTTTGGTGTCCGTTTTTGGGAAGAGGTTGCACCGGAACGAAGCCGGCTTTTTGTTCCTGGCCACGGCGTGCTCGGAAATTGCCCGACAGAGCGCTACCGATATCGGGTCTTAACGCTCGCGTGGCAAGGCCTGTTGTGAGTGCTGGACGACCGAACGCACAAGCGGGGATTCGCTAAGTTCGAGGCCTCAGGGTTTCCTCCCACGGCAACAGCATCATGTTCTCGATGTGATGGCGGGTCTTGTTGGTCAGGCCGCGGACTGCGTTCATGCAGTCGAGCAGGAGGAGGTTGGCGCTGTAATACTTCTTAAGAAGGTCTGTTCGCGTGTTGGTGAATCTCCATTCGTGGCCCATGTCGCGATGTTCCGTCGCGATGAAGCGGATTCTTTCGCTCCAAGCGCGGTACGACACCTGATTTGGCCCTTGGACTTCAATACGCAGTGCCTCCAACTCTACAGCTAGTACTCTATCGAAATCTTGCGCAGCAGCCGGAAATCGCTAAGCATGCGGCCGGTGCCGAGCACGACCGAAGCCAGCGGATCGTCGGCGATGAAAACCGGCAACCCCGTCTCTTCGCGGATGCGCTTGTCGAGGTTCTTGAGCAGGGCTCCGCCCCCGGTGAGCACGATGCCCCGGTCGCTGATATCGGCGCTCAATTCGGGCGGCGTGCGTTCCAGCGCCGCGCGGATGGCGTTGACGATGGTGGCGACGCATTCCGAGAGCGCCTCGCGGATTTCGCCGTCGTTCACCGTGATGGTGCGCGGCACGCCCTCGACGAGGTTGCGGCCCTTGATCTCCGCGGTGAGCGGCTTGTCCAGCGGATAGGCCGAGCCGATTTCCATCTTGATGGTCTCCGCCGAGCGTTCGCCGATGAGCAGATTGTATTTGCGCTTGAGGTACTGGGTGACGGCCTCATCCATCTCGTTGCCCGCCACCCGCACCGAGCGCGAGTAGACGATGCCCGAGAGCGAGATCACCGCCACGTCGGTGGTGCCGCCCCCGATATCCACCACCATGTTGCCCGAGGGCTCCGTGATCGGCAGCCCCGCGCCGATAGCCGCCATCATGGCCTGCTCCACCAGGTGGACCTCGCTGGCCTTGGCGCGATACGCCGAATCCATCACCGCGCGCTTTTCCACCTGCGTGATTTCGCTGGGAACCCCGATCACGATGCGCGGATGCACCAGCAGCTTGCGGCCGTGCGCTTTCTGAATAAAATAATTCAGCATGCGCTCGGTGACTTTGAAATCGGCGATGACCCCGTCCTTCATCGGCTTGATGGCCACGATGTTGCCGGGGGTCCGCCCCAGCATCTCCTTGGCCTCTTTGCCCACGGCTTCCACCTCGCCGGTGTTTTTGTTGATGGCGACAATCGAAGGTTCGTTGACCACGATACCCTTGCCCTTGGCATAGACGAGGGTATTGGCTGTGCCGAGGTCGATCGCAAGATCGGACGAAAACAAACTGAAAAGAGAACGTAAGTTCATTTAACCCGGCTTGCCCAATACCTCTTCATTCGCTCGGAAACTTCGGCACGCTCGCCGGCGTCCATCGATTTCCGGCCTCGCCGTTTCGTCCCCTTCGGCAGTTGCGCAACAGCAGCCGTCCGCTGCAGTTCCTCGAGCGACGCGATCACGCGCTCCAGTTTCTCCTTCTCGGCGTATAGGTCTTGTATCGCTTTGTGTAGATCCATCGCACCACGGTGATCCGGGGCTTGGCACACCAAACCCACCTGATGTTACATAAGTGCTTATATTCTTACCCCACCCACCTCTTGAACGACCTGTAATCGTAGTTCTCGCCATAGGAGAAGCTGCTGGGTAGTTCCTAGAATCTCGGGACGTGAAAAGGGTTGTCGTAGTTCTCACGTACTTTCAACATGTTACACGGAATCCTCATGTGCGCCAGTCGGTGCCTGAGCCGTGTACCTGGGCCGGATCGGTCCCCAGGATCGTTATCTTGTCCGCCATACCTGCTCCTTTTCAGTGCGCAACATGGTCTCCGCGCGAGTTTCCATCTTGGCCGACGGAAGCAAGTATATACCTCATGAGCACGCTCTGGTGTTGGGGCTTTCACTGACACCCGCGTTGATGTGACAGGCTACGAAACCCTCCGAAACTTCGAGGCCTCCGGCGTGCCGTATGACGAGTCGGACCTCGTAAGGATACTTTCCGATATCACCAGATATCGCCGGGACCGGCGTTTAAGCCGAGTCGCCCAGGAGCCCTTTTAATCGAGTCTTCAGTGCCACGTCAGCGGGCGATCCGCCAGGGCGACGGAGCCACGCGTCGAACATGTTTCTGGTCAATCGATGTTGAGTCCCCGGTTCTCGCGATTCCACGATGAATTCGTGCAGCCCCTCCGGGTCGTATTTCACGTGCTCGCAGCGACGGAACCGATCAATGGCCAGCCCTACGGCTTCATACAGAGTTCTCGCATCCAATTCGACTGCGTGCTCAATACCTTCCGAATCTCTGAAGGATACCCGGTACCGCTTCACGCGAGCAGGATATCATATTTCGCTTTTTGTTCTCCTACGGCCGAACATTGAACAGATGCCGATAGAATTGCATGCTGAAAGGATCGCCACAATCGCGACATTATGGAATGGATCTGAGGCTCCCATGAAACGCTTGGTTCTGCCGATCCTGCTCGCCGCCGCGCTGCCGGCCGCCGACTCCCGTATAATGCCCGTGATGAACGCCTTCACCACCGCTTCCTACAAACAACTCGCCGGAGACGACGGGAACCTGATCCTTTCGCCCTTCAACATTGCCACTGCGCTCTCCATGGCCCTTGCCGGCGCCAGCGGCCAGACCGCCGCAGAAATCCAATCCGTCCTGCAAGTCCATTACGACCCCACCTACGATGCCGCCCTTGGAGCCCTGCTCGCCGACCTCACCAAGGCCGGCAACACCGGAGGCAACGAGTTGCACACCGCGAACGGACTCTGGGTGCAAAAAGGATTCGCCATCCAGCCGGCCTTCGAGAACACGCTAACCAACAACTACCACGCCCCACTCACGCCGCTCGATATCATCGCGAATCCCGAGGCCGCGCGATCCCAGATCAACGGCTGGACCGAAGAGCACACCAAAGAGAAGATCAAGAACCTGCTCCCGGCCGGCTCGCTCGACGCCCACACCCGCCTTGTCCTCACCAGCGCTATCTACTTCTACGGCAAGTGGCAGAACCCGTTCCTCACCTCGCGCACCCAGCCCGCGCCTTTCACCCTGCCGACCGGCGCCACCACCCAGGTCAACTTCATGAAGCAGATCTCGCACTTCGGCTACGCCGAAACGCCGTCCGCCCAAATTCTGGAAATGCGCTACGCCGGCACCGGAATCGCCTTCGACGTCCTGCTCCCGAAGACCGTCAGCGGCTTTCTCGACCTTGAGAAATCGCTGACACTTGAAAGCCTGACCGGCTGGCTCGGCAACCTCACCACTCGTAACGTGCAGGTGAGCCTGCCGAAGTTCCGCGCCGAATCCGAGTTCTCCCTCGGGGAGGCGCTCTCGACCATGGGCATGCCTACAGCCTTTACAGACAAGGCCGACTTCTCAGGCATCAACCCGAAACACGGCCTCGAAATCTCCAAGGTTGTCCACAAGGCTTTCGTCGATGTTTCAGAGCAGGGAACCGAAGCCGCCGCCGCCACCGGCATCCCCATGATGCCGACCGCCGTGATGCCCGAACGGGCCGTTGTCTTCCGCGCCGATCACCCGTTCATCTTCTTGATCCGCGACACGCGCACTGGAGTCGTCCTCTTTAACGCCTGACGAACGCGCGGTAACAGCCGGAAAAACTGCGACCTCACCTATCTCAGCCTTCCGATATTGCCGCTTAACGCAGAACGGCGTGGCTTGGTCCCGGCCCTCGGCGGCGCCGCTAGAATCGTCTTACTGGACCGTCCCGCAACCGCAGGCCGATTCCTTGTCCCGAGCGAGCCAGCGGCGAGAAACCGACTCGGGACTTTCGCTCTTTGTCGCGCCCTTCGGGAAGCGCCGCAACCCGCGGATGGCGGCGGCTACGAGCCGATGCGGCACTCGGAGCGCTGAATGGTGAATAGCCCTTTCGGGCTTAACCTTTGACGACTTGTTTTCCCCCCGCAGATCCCCATAATATCCACAGGAGAAGATTAGCGATGTTCTCCATAGTTAACTTCTGGAACGACGAACGGGGCCAGGACCTGATCGAATACACCCTGCTGCTGGCGTTCGTCGCGCTGGCGTCGGCGGCGCTCTTCATCGGAGCAAGTGGAAGCGTTTCAGGAATCTGAAGCACGACCAACTCGCAGCTTGTCGCTGCCAATACCTCAGCGTCCTGATTTCTGTCCCAGTCAGAGATTGGACCTAATTGAGTCATGGGATTGTCTCGACGGAAGTTAACGAAGTAGTTTAGAGAAGAGGCCGCCAGGCGGCTGGAATTGGGAGCCTCCTTGGCCGAGGTGGAAGTGAATTTCGCCCGCGGAGACGCCCTATGTACCCTCTGACGATCGGATTGGCGATTGAAAACCGCGAGTTGTGGGAGCAGGCGCAGGCATGCCTGGCCCAATTGCCTTTCCGCATCATTGTCGAACACCAGGACATCGGCGACGTCAGCAACTTCCTGGATCGCCTGGAGCGGATGCGGCCCGACGTCGTGCTGGTGGATATCAGCGGGTGGAAGGGACCGCTCGAAGGCCTGGTGTCGTCCATCCGCGCCGCCGCCGGCGACCCCATGATCGTGGCCCTGAACACCACCGCGCAGGCCGACGCGATCCTGTCGTCGCTGCGCGCGGGGATCAACGAATACCTGTTTCCGCCCCTGCATGACACCTTGCGCAAAGCGCTCGAACGGCGCTCGCTCGAGCGCAGCCGCCGGCGCGACGGTGGCACCAAGGGGGCCGGCAAAGCGGTGGGTTTCGTCTCCGCCAAGGGCGGTTGCGGAGCGACCACCATGGTCTGCCACTTCGCCCAGGAGCTGGGCCGGCAGAACCTGAAGGTGCTTCTGGCCGATATGGATTTCGACGCCGGCTTGGTGGGCTTCATCACCAAGACCAAGTCGGTGTACTCGATATTCGATGCCATTAACAACCTGCACCGGCTGGACATTCACTATTGGCGGGCGCTGGTTTCCAACGGCATTCCGGGAGTCGAGATCGTATCTTCACCGCTGGCCCTGGCGGCGAAAATGCAGCCGCGCGACGACCAGATCCGGCAGGTGCTGTCCTTTGCACGCCCCAATTACGATTGGACGCTGGTGGATCTGGGCCGCGGACTGGGCCGCATCGCCATGGCGGCGATGGAAGAGCTGGACGAAGTGTGCCTGGTGACCACGCTGGAAGTGCCGGCGCTGCACCAGGCCAAGCAGGTGGTGCAAACCCTGCTCGACGGCGGATTCGGCAAATCGCGCTTGCGGCTGCTGCTCAACCGCGCTCCCAAACGCCTGGACATCACTACCGACGAGTTGGAAAAGATGCTGGGCATTCCCATTTTCGGCAGCGTCATCAACGACTATCCGGAGCTGTACGAGACTTACGCCGAAGGCAGGATGCTGAATCGCAGTTCCGATTTGGGAAAACAGATCGCGCGGCTGGCGCTCAAGCTGGCTTCGCTCGAAGACAAAAAAATCGAGAAGAAGCGCTTTGCGCTTTTCGGATAGGGAAAGAAACACAAAACCGTATGCCTGCCATCATGAATTCGTACGATGAATCTGGAAGAGGCGAACCCCTGCCGATGGCCATCGTCCGGCAAACCATCAATCTTAGCCTGGCCGATCTACCAATCGATAAGAAGTTGCCGGAAAACCAATTCTGTTCCCAACTCGTGCGCACCACGATAATGGAAGCGTGGCAACCACGAGCACGCCCAACCGCCAAGAACTGGTTAGCCGGGGCCAGCGGCTCGAATATTTCACCGTCGGGTACAACAGCCTTGAAGGGCTGATCTCGGTTGTCGCCGGGCTGATCGCCGGGTCCGTCTCCCTGATCGGCTTTGGGCTGGATAGCCTCATCAAAGTAACTTCCGGGGCGGCATTGCTGTGGCGGCTCCATCACGACTTGAACCCATCCCGGCGTGAACAGGTTGAGCGAACCACATTGAAAATCGTTGGTTGGTGCTTCGTTGCGCTTTCGCTATACATCCTCTTTGAATCCGGCTCCACCTTGATCGGCCACGAAATCCCGGAACGGAGCATCCCCGGAATCCTTGTGGCGGCAGTGTCTGTGATGGTGATGCCGCTCCTGGCAAGAGCCAAACGTCGGGTTGCGATGGGAATCGGTAGCGGTGCTATGCAAGCCGATTCCCGACAGACGGATTTCTGCACCTACCTGTCTGCCATCCTCTTGGGCGGGTTACTTCTGAATGCCGTTGCCGGCTGGTGGTGGGCTGACCCGGTGGCGGGGCTGGTCATGGTGCCGATCATAGCGAAGGAAGGCATCGACGGACTCCGGGGCAAGGCTTGCTGCGACGATTGCGGCTGTCATTGAACCACCAACTGCCCATCCCAGTTTTGCTTGATGTCTCCCCCACCCCGAGGTAATGTTCACATGGCTACCGATATGGCCCATTAAGAGGACCTAAATGACTGATTTGATTGTGGTTCCGAAAGGCACCGAGTGGCGCCGGCTCAAGGCGCTCGTGCTCGACAGCGTACGGATGGATGCGCCGGCGCCGGAGTTCAAAAACAAAGATCTTCCAGGGTCCACGCTGCTACCAGCCGCTCTGTGAATCGGAGTCCAAGGACCCGGCCAAAGAAGGGATGCTGGCCTTGGCAGGATTTCACCGCCAAACGCCAGCATTAGGCTATAAGAGAACTAATTCGCAGCCCATTGGAATCTCGATGCCGGTAGCACCTTCAAAACGTCGCGCGCGCTCGATAGCCACATTGCCTTGCGGCGTCACCTTGGCGATGAGTTCCGCATATTCCTGGAACCGCTGTTCGGCTTGAAAGGTCACGCGGCGCCGCGTGCCAAACTCGGCCATCGCCGCGGTGCTCCGGCGCACCTGTTCCTCCTCCGCACCCAAGAATATCGACTCCGATCCGGGTGAATGGTCGAATACTACAGTCTCGGGCGCGAGCGTGCGGGCGTGCTGAAGCGCCCTCAGCGGGTCTGCCATCTCGTGCAAGCAGAATTCGAAGTAGACTACGTCCCCAGTCAAGTTAACGTTTTCGAAATCGGCCGCGACTGCCTCGATGTTCAATCCTGCGAGAGAACCGACATCCCGGTCAATGGCGATCAGTCTCCTGTTCTTAACTGCCGGGTCGAGAAGTTGGCGGCCGCCCGCCCCCACATAGAGCACAGTCTTGCCCGTGAAGTCATAAAAGCGGGTCAGGTTCTCGGCCAGTTGTTGGTAATCCGCAGCCAATTTAGGTCAGACACCCCTACGCGTCGAGTGCTTTATCCGAGATTTTCATTTTGCTCTCCCCGGACAATGACGAGTATAGATCAGAACTGTCTTTGCTCGTCCTGATTCTCTTAAATCTCCCGATTCCGCGCACTTCCAGGAGTACGTGGGCAGGTTTCTGCCGACTATCGCTACTGCGAGTTGTTCAGATGCCAGTGGTCGATCCTCTTAGAGCGGCCTCGCGGCGCGGACGGATGCGGGAACGCCGGAGGTCGCGGCGAGCGCGGCCCGCCCCGATCCTTAGCCGTCGAGCGCCGACGGACGCTGCGGCGCGTTGTAGCCCGACGAGCTTCGCCGCGCCCGCCGAGATTTGAACGCAGGTTTAGAACGCCGCCGCGCCAGCTTCAGCCACGGCGTGGTCCTGATCGCCGCTGCCGCCGCTAACGCCGATCGCACCCACAACTTTTCCCTCCCGCTTCAGGGGGATGCCACCGGCGAAGATCATGATCTTGCCATCATTGGAGGCGTGGATGCCGAAGAACTGCCCGCCCGACTGGCAGTGCTCGGCGAGGTCCTTTGTGGCGATATCGAATGCGCGCGAAGTGTAAGCCTTCTTTTGCGAGATATCGATACTGCCGACCCAGGCTCCGTCCATGCGGACGTGGGCGACGAGGTTGCCGCCCCCGTCTGCTACCGCGATGTTCATCGGTTGGCCGATCTCAGCAGCTTTCTTTTCCGCCGCGGCAATCACTCTTCGCGCATCTGCCAAACTAACCATCGTGTCTCCTTTGAACGATACACAATAAAGTCGGCTTGCAAGCCAGAGCAATTATATCCCGCAATTCGAAGGCTTGCTCCTCTGGCGAGGCGGATTGTAGATAAGAGCCGATACATGGCATCGGCCTGACCAGCGAGGTGCGCCTTTCGCTC
>Ga0187884_10002156_pt1 | contig 16941 bp, 17 predicted proteins | sample June2016WEW_20_4_FD_132983 | JGI IMG/M metagenome (GOLD analysis project Ga0187884, IMG submission 132983) | Peatland microbial communities from SPRUCE experiment site at the Marcell Experimental Forest, Minnesota, USA - June2016WEW_20_40 | ecosystem: Environmental > Terrestrial > Soil >...
ATCAGCGGCGGCGTCCGCTTGCTCGCCGACTTGATGCAGCAGTTCAACGGCGATCTACGGATGGTGGTGGCGGCCTATTACTGCGGCAATCGCCCCATCCTTCGGCGGGGTCTCGCCTACTCCAATCGCGTCGTTCTGTCGTATGTGATGTCCGTTCGCAGCCTATACCGAGCGGAGATCACCAAACATGCATATCTGCAAGCGTCCATTACTCCGACCGGAGAATACGTTCAATGAAACCCTTGTTTTCAGTCTCAGTCCTTTTAATAGGGGCCATGCTGACGCCGCTTACAATGGCTGCCACACAGACGGCCCAGGCTACGGCGCCTCAGCCCACCGCCGCTCAGCAGGGTAATTGTGTGGGGACGCCAGTCAAGAAGCCAACCCAGCATAAGCCTTCTGCCCGTCACAAACGCGCCGTTCGCTCACAGTCACAGTCGGCATCTGCAAAACTAGCAACGCCCCCGGCGGCGGCGGAAAAGGCAGTGGTTATCCTGTCGCCGACGCCACTTGTCAATATTTCGCCCGTCAAGGCGCCTGAACCCTTACCTCTATGCGAACCACGGATCACAAATCCGCCGTTTAGCAGCTATACCGTGACCGAGATTCAGTTGCGCCCCTTGTTTGTGACCACCGTGCGGTTGCCGGAGCCTGTCAGCTCGATCGCTGCTGGTGCTCCAACGTTTTTTGAAGCCGCTCACTCCGACGACGACGCACGCCTGGTGTTCATTAAACCCACCACGCACGATCCATTTGAAAGCAACATCCTGATTGCCTTGCAAACCGGCGACATGGTCAGCTTGAGGGTGTTTTCCGGTGGCGATCACTGTGCCGCTGCAAAACTGGACTATATTCTTGATTATCGGACTCCGCGGAGCCTATTGAGTTTGTCGGGCGAAATGAACAGCCCCGTAATGGCGGCAGGTCCGGCGCACGGCATCACTCCGGCAAGCCTGCCCGTTGTAAAAACGGGGCATAGCAAGGTCGAAGCGCATCCGGCAGTAGGAGAGCCAAAATCAATCGATGAGGCTCTCGACAAGCAAGCCGCGATCACCGCGCCGCTGTGGGTAACGGCGACGGATCTCAAAAAAGCTATCAAGGCAAACGAGAACGCTCCCACGACGGTTGCTGTTTCTGTTGGCAGCGTCGTGCAGAACGGCGAGACCATGACTATCACTTATTCGGTGCTGAACGTGAGCAGCGGGTGGGTGCAAATATTGCCGCCTCAAGTCCAACTTGCCGGTCCTGCAAATAAGAAATCGGGCAAAAAGCATGCCGCACTCGCCGAGGAACTTCCCATTCAAGAGTTCCGGCTGCCCGTTTCCAAGCTGTCTCCGGGCGCGCGAACTGATGGCGCTGTGCAGTTTGCTCGACCCGGCTTTAAGCAGAGCAAAGAGGCCATGCTTCTGCAAATTGCGACTGCGAGTGCCGTGGATACGCCCTTGCTGATGCCAATCCCGTTCGTAGCCGCCGGCAAATAAAGGAGAAGAGGATCATGACGCAACTTTTAGAGATCGATACCCCCCATTCCACTGACGATGGGGCTCAGCCTCAAACCCCGCACGTTCCGCCGGAGCCAATGATGGCCCGGCTGGCCGGGATGAAGACGATCGTCGGCATTGGGGGCGTTGCTCTGCTGCTCCTTGTCGCATTTATCTTTGTCTTCTCTTCAAAATCGAAGCCGAAGGTCAAGGGCCAAGCGAAGCAACACGCGCCGACGACACAGCAAGCGAACCAGCCTGGAAGTGTCACGCCCAGGAACGAGATGGCTCCCACGAGTGCCGCCCAAGAGGATGTCGTTTCAGCACAGGATATTGATCGGACCAAAGATCCGAACCGGAATGCCGCAGTCAGCGCGCCGCCGCCATCGGGGACACCTGGCGTAAGCACAGGAGGTGCTGCGACAAAAGTTGGCTTTGGCGCGAACGCCGGCGCCAATCATACGGCGCCGCCAAAACAATTGGGCTCAATTCCTCCATACCCGCAGATGCCATCCCCAAATGGGGCAGCACAACCGTGGTCGCCTCAGCCATACGACCAGCAAGTAGCGGGTCTGCAAAACGGGCAGCCGCAACTACAACCGTCTTCACTTACGCAGGACGCGCTCCGAGACCGAAAAGAACAGGTTGCTAAGACCGCTTTGGTATTCACGAAGAAGGTGCAACCGCAATCGTCGACGAACGGCGCAGTTGCAGCATCTCCGACGATCACCAATTTTGGGTTGCGACCTGGATTTCATGTTGCGGTACGCCTTGAATCCGTTGCAAGTACGGCAAGCACGGCTCCTGTCGCAGCAGTTGTGGAGTACAACTACAGCCGCGACGGCCAGATTCTCATTCCGGCTGGAAGCAGAGCCATTGGCAAGATCGACGGGGCAGATGCTGCGGGACATGTAAGCATTTCGTTTAGTTCGCTAGAACTACCGGACGGTTATGCCGTTCCCATCAGCGCAGTCGGCCTTGACTCAAACATGCAAAGCGTCAGAGGCGAGGTAACGGGAAAACAGCGTGGGAAGGGAATGCTGATATCGACCCTTTCTGGCATCGGCCAGACTGCGGCCATGGTCGTTGGCGGCAATACATCCTCTGCGTTAAGCCAGAACGACATGATGCGCCAGCGCCTCGCTCAAAACGCAGGTGCCGCCACCGACGTACAGGTGACACAGATGATGGTTAACGAACGCATCGTTGTTAGCGTCTCTGCTGGAACCAAGATGAGTGTGATCTTTGTTCAACCCGCCTCCTCTAATCGGAGTGCGACGCAGAACAGTGCACAACTACACGCCAAATAGGGATGCGACGTGTCCGGATGATGGTGCGGAATGAACTGTCTGAAGTGTAGCGAGTCGCTTTCGGCAATTCCCTCGGGCGTTTGAAGGTGTTTATTAGTCACCGGATAGATGATGCGTTGAAATTGAGGAAATCGTGCCCGGGCAAATGAGCGTTGAAAATCTGTTGCCTTTTTTTGTATCTTGAATAATAGTATAGTTATTGTATTGCGCTTAACACGCATTACGAACAAAAGAGACCTCGAAAGGATAAAAAACATGGTCAAGTCTACGCGGCGCACGCATTTGTTTCGTCTGCTGTTAGCCATAACTCTTACCTTTGCCGTACTAACCCCGGCGATGACCATTGCACAGAATCTCGGCAAAAGCCCGGCACTCGGACAAGCCGTACAGGGACAAAACGCGGCTCAGGTCGAGGGCGGCATCACCAACGTCGTCAACTGGGTAGCGAACGTGATCTGCCCGACCCTTGCAGGTTTGGCTGTTGTGGCGACCGTGATCCAGTGGCGTAGCCAAAAGCCTTGGATGCCAACTGCCGCTACGGCTGGGGGACTTCTGGCGGTCTCGGGTATTCTGCGCCTGATTGAATACTTCATTACGAACGCCCAAGCGATCGGCGGCTAATCAACAATGACTCCGGGCATATTGACAGCGATTATCTCTGCTCTAACTGCTCTCGCTATACCCGCGGCCCTTGCCTGCTTCGTGCTGGCGGGGCTGCGGCTCCGAGCGGAAGGCGGCGTCAATTACGATGCCGGCGGCGGCTTCTTTAAGTGGCTGTTGTGGGCGGCGGTGTTCCTGACGCTGCCCGGAATTTCGTTGTGGCTGTCGAACAATGGTGTCCCGACGCTTCCCTCAAGTAGCTCCGGGGGCACTTACGCGTACATAACCGGTTGGCAAACCGTTTTAACAGCATTTGTGAATGACATCGTCATTCAACACCTTGTTCCTGTGCTTGCAGCGACTCTGGTAGTCAAAGCAATTTTGGACTGGGCGGAGGGCAATAGTCCTATTCCTTCCGTGATTACATCGCTTTGTTTGCTTGGTGTCCAAGGCATTGATTCGCTTGCGACAGGTTCGTGGCTGATCAGCGGCGATGCATACGCCACCACGGACATGTTGCAAAACATGTTCCTTTACCTCGCCAACACAATTTGTCCTTTGGTCGGGGGGTTGTGTATCTCGGCTGCCATCATCGCCTATGTCCGGAATAAGGCATGGGGCCACTTGGTAGCCTCCGGCCTTGCTTTTCTCGGCGTGCCTGGGTTATGGCTGCTGGTCAAGGCGATGGCTGGCGTCAGCCTTAGTTTTTAGGAGGCCCATGTCAAGGCACACTTTTTTGTGCACGGTCGTTTTTGTATGCATTCTTGGTGCTTTCAAGGGAGTGATTCAATTGCTATGCACCAGTCGTTTCGGGCGGTCCGGAGTAGCTCTCACCCTGCTGGCTAGCTGCCTGTTGGCATTGGCATATGTTGCCTCGCTCATGATCGAGAGAGTTTGGCGCTTGAGCGGTGCCGTTGCCCGCAGGCTCCTGGACGCACTCAAGCATGATGCGTCCGCGGCCAATGTAGCCGTGAACCACAACATCAGGGAGGGAACACTGTGAATTCCGGCTCCTTTGATGGTGGACTGCTCAATCTCACAAATTGGGTCGGTAATGTGATCTTGCCGACAATCGCGGTCCTGATCCTCATTATGGGGATCTACACCTACTCAAAAAACGGCAACATTGAGCGTTATATCATCGGCGCGATGGCCTCTCTCGGTGTTTCCGGTCTGCTGCGCTTGAGCGAAGCGTTTATGCAGCAAGGCTCGGGCGCCGACCAGTATTACACCGCGATCCTTACACTCGTGAATTGGGTTGGCAATGTGATTCTGCCTGTGTACGCAGGACTGGAGATAGCGCGTGCCTTTATCGCCTCCCACACAACCTCGCAGTTGCGCGCAAAAGAACAATGGGTGCGGCACCTCGTGACGGCTATCGGATGTCTTTCCGTTTCTGCAATCACCAGGCTTCTTGAATACTTCATTCAGAATGGCACTCAGGTAGGAGGAGGTTAAGCATGGCGCTTACGCACTCACCCGTATCGCGAAATCTCAATGCCCGGGTCATGTATCTGGGCCTGGAAATCGAGGACTTCCTTCTGCTTGGAATCCTCTGCGTCTTTGCCATGTTGATCGGTCAATTCTTTTTCTCTGACCTATACCTTTTCTTTTTACCACTTAACTGGTGCTTGATGCTGCTGGTGATTGTCCTCGGTGTTCCCGGCTTAATGCTTTTTAAGTACGGCAAGCCGCGCGGTTATCTGGGTGACCTGTTGAACTGGTTCGCAAAGCCTCATGCATACTCCGCGAATGAGCGCGATCCGTTGATTACCACCGAATATCTGAAAGACGAAGAGGGGATCTAATGCCTAAAACCATCGCAGAGCACCAGCGGAGCCTAACCGCGCCGGCAATGTGCGAATTGCTGCCGATTCGCGCCTTTCTCGATGACGTGATGGTTCGCCTCGACGGTTCCTATGTTGCCGGCTTTCACATCAATGGGGCGCAGACGTACTTCGCTGACGACCGCGAACGTGACGAGATGAAGGGATTATTGGAATCGCTGCTTCGCACAATTCCCGAAGAGAGCATGCGCGTCCAGTTTCGCTACGAAGTACTCGAGAGTGCGACTGTCACTCTAAACAAATATGCCGCCGACCGGCGCACAGAGACCAAGGCCGCGCACGAGCTCGACGTTAATCGAGAGGCAGTGTACCGCGAGAAGGACAAGTTGGGCGAATATCTCACCCGCATGGCGAGCGTGTACTTCATCTGGAATCCAGATAAGCACCGGCGGCTCATGCAAGCGGCGGCGCCACCAATTAGCACCACGAGCGGCACAAAACAAAAGGGTAGCGTGTGGACTCGGCTCAAAGCACGTATTTCCGAGTGGCTGTCGGTAAAGAAGGCAATCGAACGGACGAAGAAAGAGCATCTAGAAATTCTGTCTCAGTTTCAGAGCATTTTGACGGGTATTCAGACGTCATTGACAAACGGCGGGCTTCAGCCGGTGCGGATGGTCGGCGATGACCTGTACCTTGAGATCAAGCGTGCTCTGTACCCGATAGATCCGGATACGACGCCGCTCAAAGACTACATCGTTTCCCTTCGTCATATTTCAGCTCGCGAGCAGCTAGCGTACGTACCCCTTCTCGGTGAACGAGAAGGATACATGAACATTAACGGTCTCCTGTGGTCCAGTATGACGCTCAAGATGCCGCCCGATGATACCTACCCGGGTGTTCTGCGTGAACTCTTAACGATGGGCTTCCCAATCGTCATTTCCACCCAACTTACCGTCCCTAACCAGCAGCAGGTCCTTGAACAGTATAAGAAACGCCACAAAAAGATGGTTGTCTCGCAGCAGGACATGCGAGGCAATCAACGAATCGATATTAACGCCCAGGTCACGGCAAGAGAGTTGCACCAGATACAGGAGCGCCTCATCGCCGGTTCCGAGAAGACCGTGCAGCTGAGCGTCACGATCGCAACCCGCACCTCGAAGCCTGCCTACACTGTCGCCCAGTACGAAGCGGCCGAGCGCGAACTAGCGGTTCGACGCCAACAGATTCTGCACGTTGTTAGCCGTATGAATGGCGGATGTGCACAAGCCGAAACCCTAGGGCAGCTGAGGCTTTTATTCGGTACACTCCCCGCTCTAGCGGATGAAAATAAGCGCGATCTCGACCTGCTGACGTCTCATGCTGCCGACCTTCTGCCGGTCGAGATGCCGTGGGGTGGCACAACCCGCTCTCCGCTGATGTTGTTTGATACACCATACCGTCAGCTGATACCGTTCTCGCCGTTCGACCCCGATCTCGAGAACGCAAACGCCATCATCGCGGCCACGTCTGGTACTGGAAAGAGCGTACTCGTCGGCAAAATGCTGCTCACATGTGCGCGGCGGGATGTGAAGGTGTCCATCCTTGAGCGTGGTGATTCCTACCTCCCAGCCGTGGAATATATGGGCGGCACGATGATCACGATGTCGCTCGACAGCAAGCACACGATCAATCCGTTTGACCTAGAAAAAGGCGAGTCCGGACCCTCGAACGACCAGCTCTCGTTTTTGAAGAGCTTAACGAGGTACATGATCGGAGATAAGGGTGAAGGCGATTCCGACGTGCTGGAAACCATCATCGACGCGTCCATTAAAAGTGCATATACACGCGCCTCAGGACGCATAGATTACAAGGTCCCGACATTTGCTGATGTGCGAGACAGTCTCGCCCACTTCTTTAATAAAAATCCCAAGCTCGTAGAGATGGCCCACATCGCAGCGATGAAGCTGGATATGTGGGTTAGAAACGGTATGTATGCAAATCTGTTTGACCGCCAGACGACTGTCGACATGAACGTGCCGTGGCTGTACTTCAACATCGAGAAGTTGAAAGATGACCCCCGCCTGGAAACCGCAATGAGCTTACTCATTGCGTATACGACATCCAAGCGTGCGCGGGGCAAGGGGGGCGCGCGCTGCATCACTGTTCTCGATGAGTGCTGGGCGTTGTTGGCGTCGAAGTATTTAGCAGAGGAGGTTGTACAGCTCTTCCGAACCGCCCGGAAACGCGATGCCTGTGTCTGGGCTGTCTCGCAGGCGATTGAGGATTTTACCGGCACCCCCGACAAGCCTAATCCATTCTGCGGCCCGATTCTCGCGTCCACCGCAATCCGACTGATCGGCCGTCAAAAAGGAAACATCGATGTACTGCGGGAGTTCCTGCATTTGAACCAGACGACCATCAAGCGCATCAAGGGTCTTGGGATGACCGAGAAGGGCAAGCAATCGGAGTTTGTGCTCTCCATCGGCGAGAACGCCTCTACGACCCACACCTTGAGGATCTGCACGGTCGGGAATGAATACTGGATTCTTACCACATACCCACGCGAACGTCGGTACCGGGCTTGGTGGCTGCTCAAGCACAGTCATCTGCCGCTTGAAGAAGCGTACTCCCTGCTCACAAAGAAATATCCGAACGGGCTCGCTCACCTGGATGAGTTGCCGGAGGAAAAATCCGGCGAAATTTACCAGACCAAGGTTATCTCGTCCGACATTATCGCCCTCGCCGCGGAAAATGTAGTCGCACAGGCGCACACCATGGCAGCCGGCACGGGAGGAGTCGCATGAAGCACACGAATATCAAGCGATTTGTCCGGCGCATGCTCATTGGCTCGGTGTCGATCATGGTCATGCTCGTGTTTTGGCCGGCCCTTTGCGCCCACGCACAATTCAGCTTTCCGACGGATTTGTTTAACACAGTGACCTCACTTGGCAACTCGGCATCCGGAATTCAGGGCACAGTTGGCCAGATGCAGACTACACAACAGACTGTTGTGTACCCGCTGAGTTCGGTCACGCAATTTCAGTCGTTTATCAGCACGGTCGTTGCAACCTACCGGTCTTGGATGTCACAGGTCTATAACCTGCCTCTGAGGAGTGCTCAGTTGGGTTCGCCCTCGTCGCTGGAGTTGGTAATTCATTCAGGTTCAGGAACCGCGCCGACCACCATGTTCCCGACTTATGTGGCCACCTACGGGACACCGATCACTACTGGCACCGCGGCAACGGCGACTCAACAGACAACCGATATGAACGACGCTATCGCGCTCGATGCTCTTTCGCTTGCTACCGCCACGGACCAGGGTGCGGCCAACCTGATCAGCGTGGCCAACCAGCTGGAAGATCAGAGCCTGATAACCGCGCCAGGGACGGCTGACATGATTACTGCTCAGGCGATGGCGTTGCAATTACAGAGCCTCGCGACACAACACATGTTGCTCGCGTCCGAACTTCGACAAGAGGCCGGCCAACTCGCAGCTCGCAACGCTGATTTGAAGTCATTGGCTGTATCGTCTCATAACCATAGCAACCTCATCCAAAATCTATTGAACACAGGGGCGCAGCAATGAGCCAACCTGACTCTACAAACACCCAGGGTGTGAGCAGGCAACCAAAAGCTGAAACCGGCAGGTCCTGGTGGAGACCGGCATTCCGGCGCGCTGTGTGGATGGCGTGTGTCGCACTGCTCATCTCGTTATGTGGGAGGCCGGTGCGGGCGCAGCTTGGAATCGACGATGCCGCCATCGTCGCTGCTCTGGAGCAAATGAACTCGATGATGCAAAGCTCCGTGGGCTCACCACTATCATCGATTCAGAGCACCCAGAGTCAGATAAGCCAGTTTGAGCAGTCGGTGATCTGGCCTGTCGTAGCAATCCAACAGGCTCAGCAATCGGCCGCTAGTTTCCTGTCGGCTATGCAGCAGCAGAACGCAATTCTCAACATGGCGCGCTCAAGCGCCCAGTTGCCGGTCACGCAGCAGTTAGAAACACTGTCGCTTTCGGGCAACCCCAACAACGTCAGTACACTAACCAGCAGCTACGCACGGGTGTATGGTCCACTGCCGACCGTCAACGGGGTACCCGGCGGGGTCGCGCCGCAAGTCCTGACCATGATCGACATGACAGATGCTCAAGCACAGGATGCCTTGAAAAAAGCTATTCAGCTTGACGCGCTGGCGGCCCAAGAGATGGCCGTTTCTCAGAATCTGCTTTCCCAGCTACAGACGGCAGCGCCAGGCAGTGCCCCTATCCTGGCTGCACAAGCGTCAGCTTGGGTTTTACAGGCAAATGCCTATTCGCAGTCGGGTATGGCTGAATTGCTCCGTACCCGCAGCGCGTGGGTTGCAGGCAACGGGACTATGTCAAAGCAGCTCGCTATCAGTTCCCATAACTCAAGCGGTGTTGTTCAAAATATGTTGAAAGCGGCGCAGCAATGACCGGGACCAGTAGCCTTGCGATGTTCTCGACTCCATACTTTTTCGAGACATTATTCAACACTGCAATCAACACTCTCGGCCCCTACATAACGTCGAGCATCCAGCCCGTTGCGTATAGCATCTTGGCCGTCACTTTTCTGGTAGGCGTGTACGAAGCCTTCTTTCGCGGCGGTTCCATTCGTGACGTTGGCGTCTCGCTGGTCAAATATGTCGCCACCGCACTGCTGATTGCAAACTGGCAGGGATTCTTTTCAGATGTCACGGCCAATGGGTTAACGGCTATTGCCCATAGCATCGATAGCACCCAAATGTCGGACATCATGAAAAATTGGGCGACACAGCTTTATACCGCCTATTCAACCTCGGGCGGTAGCTTGTGGTCTCTGGTCTCGGCGGATGTCACCACGATCCTGCTGTTAGTCGTTTCAGCAATTGGGTATATCTGTTATGCGGTTGGGATGATGTTATTTAGTCTCATCTACACCTTTTGGGGCGGCATTCTGTATGTCATTGGGCCGCTGCTGGTAGCCCTCATGCCAAGCTTCTCTGTGGGGCAGTATGCCAAAACTTATCTCAGTCGATTCGTTGAGTGGGCGGCATGGCCAATCCTGTATGCGATCTTTGGAAACTTGCTGGTCGCCATAAATATGAATTCCGTAAACACGATCGTTTCCAGTCTTAGCTTTACGGACGTAATCACGAACTCGACTTCCGTCCTTTACATCGGCTTGGTGAGCATCTTGTACGCTTTCTGCCTATTGCTCATTCCGTTTATCGCCCATGCGCTCATTAAGGGCGAATTTGTGGGGGTCGGAGGAGCAATTATGGCCGCCGGATATAAGGCCGCTAGGGTCATGAGCGGGGACGTGGCGGGTGCTGCTGCCGATACAGGCCGCACGGCGCCGTCGAGTACGGGCGGCGGCGGTGAAGGCTCCACGACGCCGATTGCGGCTGGACACGGGGAAGGCGCAGCGCCAGTAAACACTCAGCCTCGCGAGGCTGGTTATCCGGCCGGGTATGGCGCAGCTTGGTAGCGCACTCCGTTTGGGCCGGAGGGGTCGGAGGTTCGCATCCTTCTACCCGGACCATCGTTCAACAAAGCGGAAGGTACTGCTGCAGGGGCGGCAACTGGCTTCGAAACCCAGGGCGTTTGGGTCAGCAGCACATGCTGAGGGGTCTGGTATCTAAGAAGTAAGTTGTCGAATGCCCTGTAGTTGTGAACGCAATACTCATTATTACGGTGTGAAAGAACTTTGATTGGGGACATAAAATGTCGAGCACTAACTTTTCCCTTCGCGATGCTCCCAAGTTTTACGAGATGGATGGCGCATTACGCGCCTATTCCAATCGCGCCATTGTATTAGCCGTCGGAGCAGTGCTTGTGGCGATCGTGTCCATGATCGCACTGCTGTTTGTCCGTATGCAGCCGCCTACGGTGATCCGCGTGCTGCCCTCCGGGGAAGCTACGGTTGTCAGTCCTACAGGCACCGTCAAAGCAACGGTTATGGGTGATTCCCTCAAAAACGTCGTTGCATCTGAGGCCCCCAACGAATTCGAGAAGGTGGCTTACGTGCGCACCTTTTTGGAACGATACCTCAACTACGACAAGCACACGTTGTCGCATAACTGGTCGGCCGCTCTTAACATGATGACCACAAATTTGCGGCACACGGCGCTGCTGGAATTGCAAAAGAACGATACGGTAGGGAAGTTGCAGGATGATCAGGCTCGCTCCGAGTTCAAGTTGAGCAATATCGAGCAGACTGCCGATCCATTGACGTACAACGCTTTCGGCGTGCGCACAATTCACCGTATGGACAAGAAGGCGGAGACAGTCGAACAGGTTGTCGAGGCGTATCGCGTTCGCCTTGCCAGCTCGGAGCGCTCGGCCAAGAACCCCACCGGCTTGCTCATCGGGGAGTACGCCGCAACGCAGATCCACGGTGAAGCCAAGCAGGCTCAGTTTACCGAGGGGGAGGACCAGCAGCAATGAGTACCGACAAACAGAGCAGCGGTATCACCAAAAGTGACGCCCAGTCGCCAGTTGGGGCAGGGAAGCCATCAGTTGATGCACAGCCACAGGCTGGGGCAGGGAAGCCAGCTACCCGCCAGCGTCGTCGTCGCAATGGGAATAACGGTGGCGAAACACCGGCTAGGTTCTTTACCGGCGACAAGTCCGCTGCAAACGGAATTCCGGCTTTAAAGGAGGAATACACCTCCGAAGCCGCGGCGATCGCTGCTTCGTACAAGCTCGATCAGCCGTTCTATCGTCTTGAAGTATTTGGGGCCCGGCAAATTACTGAAAATGGCAGAGTCATACTGGAGAAGAAGCCATTGAAGTAAGGGGTCGAACGAGTTTACAGCGGACCATTTCCAATAAGCTTCGGCTTTTGTGGTTCTGGTTCGATGTGACGTCCTCGCCCGTTTAGGTGAGGAATAGTTCGCAACCGGCTAAGCCTGGTTGTAATAAAAACGACCAGACAGTGCCGGGAGCAGCTTTTGTGCTCGCGCAGTGGATGGTCGTTTCTCTGTTTAACCCCAATAACAGACGAGAGGACCCAAATCCAATGACGAATGCAGAAGCACAAAATAGCGGGATCACAATGTTGGACATCAACAAAAACGGCGAGATTTCGGAACGGGTAACTGGTGTCGGCCAGGAAGACTGGCTGGACAACACGCTGCTCGGCGCGATGTATCCCGGAATTAAGCTCGCGCTTGTGACGGTGCCCACGGAGATCCTCGAATATGCGGAAGGAGCGGCCGTTTCCGACCGCCTCGCTTCCATAGAACACAAAGGCACGAAGTACCGGATGGTTGGTGCATCCGGTAGTGCAAAACACGGGAAATTCTACTTCTGCGATGCGCTACACGCCCCGGCGCTCGCGGAACGGTTCCAACGTTGGCCGGAGGCCGCTATCACCTATTTTGGCATTCTCACCTCGAACTGCAAGGTTGTAATCGAGGAACAGGATGCTTGGGTAATGGTGGTTCCGGATCATGAATTGGGTACGAATGACTGTCGTTATTGGATTCGGCGGTCGCTGTTCAACAAGTTGAACTTGCCGGCAGGCCACATTTACCAGGCACGACTCGCCTTTGGAGAGACGCAGGCCAAGGGCCTGTTTAAGATCATGGAAGATGATGTTGCCGACGCACTCGGCGTCGACATCATTGTTCCCGAAAGCAGCATCAAGCCCGCTATGAAGCTGCCACCTTGGTCGATGACCACGATGGGTTTGGCTTCGCGTGTCACCCGTGGCCCTATCGTTCTTGGGGTTCGCGAGGTAAGCCGCAATCTGCGTTTTGAATCTTCATACACGGTGCTGCAAAATGCACCCGAAGAAGTGATCTTCACGGAGATTGTGCCGCCAGCTCGGAAGATGATCGCCGAGTTGACGGAGGCGTGGCATGAAGGGAACCACCGTAAGGTGGTTGACATGATCGGCAAGAGGATTCCCGAGTGTGGGGAACAGGAAGACACTCACGACGAACAGTTCCAGACCATAGAGGCCGTATTGTTGGCTGACGGCTCTGGCGAAATGACTCGCCATCCGTACGTCCAGAACGCAATCAAACGTTTGATTGCTCGCTGGGCATACAAGCTGTGCACCGGCGGCGGGCTCGATCTTCCGGCGTTTACGCTGGCGGATGACGGCTATCTCTTCCTGCGGGAAGGGAAGGTTGTTTCTGGATCTGATTGGCTGCCACGGGATTGCGCCATTGTGACCTCGCTTGAATCTGAGCGCGGCCTCTGCGTGCGCTATCCGGTTCGCATGGCCGAGGATCTGCTCCCTATGAAGCACGTCAATGCTTCCAAGGTTGCCGAGATGCTCGTCCAGCTTCAGGGCTTCAGTCCTGAAGCTGCAGCGTGGGTTGCCGAAACTCAGCTTTGTCTTGAAGGCTCGTATAGCCTTCACAGCGAAACTGCCAAGCGGAACGGTGGGGACTTCGATGGTGACATGATCTGTGTTATCAACGGGGACCGTTATCCCAAATTTGTAGAGTGGCGGTTCCAACTGAAAGAGCACGAGTCAGTGGAGAAGACCAAGGCGTCGAGGTTGCGGTCGCCGTGGTACAACCTTGAATTCGTTGCCCTTAAAACGCTGGGCAATCAGATTGGCGTGATCACCAACCTGATGAGTTCCGCGCTTGCAAACGGTCGTGAGGATCTGGTTTACGTTTTAGTACCGGAACTTCAGAAAGAAATCGACGGCCTGAAGCACAATACTCGGGCCGACCGTTCCATTCTGAAGGGCGTGCGTGACCAGCTGCAGACTCCGGAGTGGCTTGGCTACGGTAAGGTCAAGTCGCTTAATGAACTTCCGGAGGATCTGAAGGAAACTCTGCCGTCTGATCGGATTGGACACTGCTATGTTGCGCTTCGCAAGGACATCAAGGAGATGGTGGGCGATGTCATGTCGGTGGGCCAGTTTGCTGGTTTGCTGGTCGGGCACACCCCTACTCAAGAAATGTTCAATGAGTGCCGAACGATGATTCAGGTGTTTGCAGCTGGACACGGAATCATTCGCGAGGCGTTCGAACGCGAACGCAAAGCTTGTGAAGCAGCACAGGCAAAACTCAACGCGGCAATCAAAGCGAAGGACGAACTGGAAGTAGGGAAGCTTCGCAAGGAGGTTTCTAAAGCCAGGGCCAGCCTTCGTCTTGCAGAGGAGAAAAACAAGCATAGCTCTTCAAATCTGCACAAAGTGGTGGCGGCGTGGGGAATGGGAAAAACGGCCGTCCGCAAAGCGTGGTGCCAGGCATTGCACACTCTCGTCTGCAAGACCAAGAGTGAGAAATCTACTGGCTCTATCGCTTTCCACGCATTTCCGCAGGAGATGGTGGAGGCAATTGCGGACCGAACCAACGGAATTCGCACGACAGTCGCACCGAAACAAGTTCGCGGAACAGTGGTTGTGGAAGGAAATAGCCTCTATATGCTCGGCGGCGGAAAGACCTACCTCTTCTCGTACGATGAGAAGGCGAGGGCTATCCGCAAATAATAACCCTTTAACCTCAGTACGGGTGGGACGTTTTAGTTCAAGGCGTCCCTCCCGGAAAGGAGCGGCGCCGGAATTTAAGGAGAGAAACGTGAAAATTCCGAATTTACTGGCGCTGTTCACTGGCCGCAAAGGCAACAGAGGTAACAGGGTAGAAGCAGAAGGCGAACAAGGTGGGAATATGTACCATGTGAAGCTCGTGCTACATCGCGCGGCTTCACGCTACACCTATGATTGGGAGCTCGTACACACTTCCAGACAGAGGTTGAGCGATCGCGATCGCGTTCAACTCGACGGTCAGATAGCTGCGTATGTGCGGTTTCTGGCGGAAGAGAAGCGGGAGCTCGGCACGTATTCCGTCGAGAAGTGGTTTTAAACAGGCGTCAGAGTGGAGCGCGCAAGCGCTTCACTCTGACGTACATCAGAGGGCGAGGGACGATGTCCACACCGAAGCAATTCTTGTCATGTTTTCTGCCTGTTGCACTGCTGTTCGCGTCAATCGGCGCCGCAGCCTCGGGCAATAATACAACCATTGAGGTATTACAGCCCTCGCACGTAACGCGGGTTGCCACCGCACTGAACCACGTCACGGTTATCCAGTTTCCAGAACCCGTTGTCTCGGCTTCGGTCGGCAGTGAGCTTGTTCGTATGGAATGGCACGACAACCGCGTTCTGATCCAGCCGTTGAAGTCGAACGTGGAAACGAACATGACGGTTTGGACCGCCAGCACGCGCTCGACCTACGAGATTCTGCCGGCCGGGAATCCTGATGACATGGCATATGTGATTGACGAGGTATTCCCCACGCCGCCGCCACCGCCGCCTGGTCCGTCTCCAGCTGAGGTCCAGCGAGCGACCGATGCGACTCTCGCCAACGCGCTGACGTATATCAAATTCATCAACAATCGTATGGTGAAGAACTCGAAGAAAACGGCGACGATTCGTATCAAAGAGGTCACTGAGGACAGCAGCTCCTACTACGTTCACCTCGCGGCGACGAACCATAGCCGCTTCCCGTTCCGGTTGACGCCGCCAACGGTCGCAGCGATCCGGCCAGCCTTCGCAGAGAATGTTCCGGCGCGTTATCTGCGGAAGCAGATCACCAAGAAAACGCTGGCGAAGTTCGGACTGTATAACACCGAGACTCTTACTGTCCACGGATCCACGCTCGACAGCCGCGACTTGGCTTCTGGCGGCGAGACTGAATGGGTAGTCGCAATTTCCAAGCCGGCCCGGTCTCCTGGCATCTATCTCTTCACTTTCGCCAGCGAGCGGAATCCCGTCGACGCGATTGGGATATTTTAGGCACGCTTAACAACCCCGATTGGGCCTGCGTAGACAGGCCCCATTTTTTGCTTTCAAAGGGCCACATTTATGGACGAACTAACCACGGTCAGCCCGGAAGAGTGCGTAAAGGTGATGGAATCCTGCTTTGCACGCGGCAATGGGGAGAAGTTTGGGGAGTTTTTGAAGCGCTTCGTTCAAGACCCAATCCAGCCTCGTGACGAGAAAAACCGCTTCCGATTGCACCCCGTTCTGATGGCACTGATTGCGTTCGGCGGGCTCGGCGTCTTGATCATGTTGCTTTGCACGTACTGGCATAAATAGAAGGGACTCATGGCCGAACCGGCACCACGGAGAGAGGTGGACGAGGAAAAAGCGGCAATCCTTTTCTTTGGATTCCTGTTCGCCGCGCTATTGGGAACAGCCTTATGGATCGCCTATTCGCGCTTCCACCTTACCGTTCGGCAGCTCGTCGAGGTTGGGGTAATCCCTCTATTGGTCTGTTTCTTTATCTGGGACGTGCTCCGGTATTGCGCCACCGCCGAGACTAAACGCGAGACGTTGTGGCCCCGGGCAAAGCCGTACATCGCCCCCGTTCTTGACAGGAAACAAGTTGGTGAAGGGCTGAAATCGAGTAAAACACTGCTCGGACACGAGTCGACCGGCACGCCATTCTTCTGGGACAACAGCAACCGAACGATGCAGAGTATTTGCTTCGGGATGAGCGGCGCCGGCAAGACGGTCTTGTTGGAATCCGTCGCGCAACAGGATATTGCGCGCGGCGCGCCAATCATCTTCATTGACGGGAAGGGAGACCGCTCACTTCTCCGGAGCCTTCTTCCGGCGATCGACAAGGCGGGCAGAACACACCAGGTCCGTATCATTGACCCAGTCCACCCCGAAATTTCGTGCTTCTACAACCCTTTTTGGGCTCCCCATGGGAACCCCGATGAACACGTAGCATTCATCTTTGAGTCCTTCAGGATGGAAAGCCACGACTTCTTCGACGAGCACCAGAGGGTCTACCTGGAAAACATCGCCCGTG
>Ga0187884_10002163_pt1 | contig 16900 bp, 18 predicted proteins | sample June2016WEW_20_4_FD_132983 | JGI IMG/M metagenome (GOLD analysis project Ga0187884, IMG submission 132983) | Peatland microbial communities from SPRUCE experiment site at the Marcell Experimental Forest, Minnesota, USA - June2016WEW_20_40 | ecosystem: Environmental > Terrestrial > Soil >...
ACGGCCCCTCCTACCGCACTCGCCACTTGCCGCCGCTTGACTTGCCCGATTCAAACAGCGATCACGCTACTAAACCGGACAGAATTTCCGGAAAAAAGCGGACAGAATTTCCGGAACCCACAGATGCGATGACCGGGACGTCGTGATCGACGTATCCGACAACGGCCAGGGCATTCCCAAAGCCCACTTGGACAAGATCTTTGATCCTTTCTTTACAACAAAACCAGTTGGTAAAGGTACGGGACTCGGGCTGTCAATCTGCTACGGACTCATCGAGAAAATGGGTGGGGATATCAGCGTCGAGAGTCAGCCGGGGATGGGGACGACATTCCATGTGCGTATTCCCTGGCAAAGGCGCGAAGAGCGGCCCCGGAGTGTAACGGCACCGGCTGAGGGGGAGCCTGCGGAAGAGGAGACCCCACCGACGGCGATGGTCAGCGCGCCGACGGTGGTGCTGCTCGTCGACGACGAGATGCCCTTTGTTGAGGCGCTCCGCAAACGCCTCGCCAAGAGGGGCATGCAGATACTCACGGCGTTCAGTGGAGAGGAAGCGCTGCGGGAACTACAGCGCAAGAGGGATGTCGACGTTGTGCTGCTGGGTGTCAACATGCCGGGGATGGGCGGCATCGAGACCCTCCGGGAAATCAAAGCCGTCCGTCCCCTCGTGGAGGTGATTCTGCTCTCTGCCGATACCACCATTGAATCCGCCATCGAAGGGATCAAACTGGGCGCCTTCGATTACCTGGTGAAGCCGTGCGACCTGGAGCAACTGCTTGACCAGATTGAGAGGGCTAGGCGGCGAAAACGCCGGCAGGAGCAGAAAATCATGGAGGTCCGTATCAAAGAAATCACCTCCCGGCGGATCTAGGAGGAGGTGGGGATGCGGAACGAGAAACGAGGAGCAGATGACGGATGAGATGAGTGTGTTGCTGGTCGATGATGAGAAGGACTTCCTGGAGGTTCTGACGAAGCGACTGCGGAAGCGAAAGTTGAGATTGGTCGCGGCAAATAGCGGCGCCGAAGCGATCCGCACCGTTCAGGACACTCCCATCGACGTCGTGGTCCTCGACATGCGAATGCCGCAAATGGACGGCCTGCAGACCTTGAGGGAGATCAAGCAGATCAACCCCGGAGTCGAGGTGATCATGCTGACCGGCCATGCCAACGTGGAGACTGCTGTGCAGGGCATGGAGCTGGGGGCTTTCGATTACTTGATCAAGCCGGTCGACATCGATGAGCTGTTGTACAAACTCCAGGATGCCTTCAAGAAAAAGGCGATGAGCGAGCACAGCTCGGGGAAGACCGGTCTTGTGAACGATTGAGCACAGGGAGGAAGAACGGGCCGCTATCCGAACCCTGCCGGATGCCGGGAGTGATCGCTGAAGACGCCAGCACACTCTACTCAACATGTAAGGCAGTCACTGTGAGGAGGGAATATGGCACTGGGCAGAATGAGAACGTTGTATCAGGCTATCCAGATGGCCTGCGTGGCCCACGCTCGCTGGGAAATCTGTGTCTCGGACAACATTATGAAGAACAGCAGGCGCCGGTGGCTCCTGTTCTTGCTGCTGCTCCCGATCTTGCCGATTGGGGTGGCGCTGGCTGGAGACCTGCCCAAGATCCTGGGAGGAAAGGAAGCCTACGCACCGGCCTTTTATACGCCTTTCGTTTTTGTGGTCTCCATTCTTGTGGGGCTGTGTGCCGGACTGATCACCGGCTGCATCGGCGCCGGCGGCGGGTTCATCATCACGCCGGCGCTGATGAGCGTGGGCGTGAAGGGCATCCTCGCAGTGGGCACCGACCTGTTTCACATCTTCGCCAAAGCCATCATGGGGACGGCGGTACACCGTAAGCTGGGCAATGTCTCTGTCAAGTTGGCGGTGGCGTTTCTGGTTGGATCAGGCCTCGGCGCCACAGCCGGCGGGCTCATCAATCGGACGCTGTACGAGAAGAACCCCGTGTTGAGCGATACGTTCATCAACATCGTCTACGTGGTCTTGCTGGGCTTTCTCGGCACCTATGCGTTGGTCGATTTTCTCAGGCTGCGAAAGGGCCCGAGTGCTGTGGGTGCACATCCGGGGGAGAGTGCGCGCGGTGAACTGGCTGCGTCGGCGAAGAAAGGCATCACCGCCCGACTCCAGTCGGCGCGGATCCCGCCCGTGATTACGTTCGACGAAGACCTCGTGCCGGGAGGCAAGAAAATCGCCGGCGTTTTTGTCGCCATCTGCGGTGCGCTCGTCGGGCTGGCAGCCTCGATCATGGGCGTCGGCGGGGGGTTCTTGACGTTCCCGATATTCGTGTATGTGCTCGGCGTCTCGTCATTCACCACGGTCGGCACGGATATCCTTCAGATCATCTTTACCGCGGGATATGCCAGTATCACTCAATACGCGATCTATGGCTTTATCTTCTACACCCTGGCCATGGGCATGCTGCTGGGTTCCCTGATTGGGATTCAGTTCGGCGCTCTGACGACGAAAGTTGTCAAGGGGATCCATATCAGGGGTTTCTATGCCGTGACGATCCTCGGGGGATTCGTCAACCGGTTGTTCGCCTTGCCGGCGAAGCTCTCAGAGATGAAACTGGTCGCCATCTCCAAGGACGTGACGAGCTTCCTGGATAGCGCAGGCACTTGGGTCTTCTTTGTGATCATCGGAATGTTTGCTGTCTGGGTGTTGCGCGAGTTCTTCGCGAACGTCGCGGCTTTGAGAAGGGAGGCGTAGGAACCATGTTGATTGTGCGCAGAGATAGATTCCTGACGGGAGCGCTACTGGGCGTGACGTTCGTTGCGGTTCTGATCCTTATGTTTTTGCCCCTCATCGGCGGGCTGAATGCCTTCGAGGGCGCCGATCGGCTGTTCAACTCGATGGCGAAGGGGTCCAGCAATTCGTTTGAGGAGCTGCGGAGAGAGGCGAGCGAGCGTCGCGGGTCGGATGTGCAAGTGGATATCGACCTGAAGGAGGGAAACCTGGCGGGAACGGCAAGGACCTTACTCTCGAAGGCGCGGATCGGGGTGGATGGGGACGGTACCAAACTGAAGGTGTCCGGCGACTTGAGCCAGCTGGCGGGGGCAATCATCGATGATTCCGAGGCGGTGTTCTACAATAAGGGGCCAGCGACGGTCGCAAAGTACGGGCAGCCGGAGCGGGAGACGCTGTTCGCGTGGTGGAACATTCTTAAGGAGATGCAGAAAGCTCTCGAAAGCGACAAGAGGTTTCAGGCGGCTGCCTTCTTACACGAGCTGTCCGTGAAGGGCGTGGAGGTGGCGTACAACTTCTATAGCATAGAACCGAAGGAGGCGAGTAAGAATGCCGGCATACTGGCAGGTGCCTTGTTGTTCTATGTCGTCTACACGCTGTGGTGGGGTTATGCCATCTTATGTCTCTTCGATGGCTTGGGCATGGAAATGAAGGCGGGGGCCAGGAAGGAGTTCTAACGCCGGCGGTGGCGTCCGAATGCCGAAGCTTTGCGAATATCTGAAGACGATCCTGCGTGGCCGGAAGCGACCCCCGCCAACACCACAGGAAGTGGCAGAGCTCAGACGTGCTTTCCAGACGAGATATCATCATTTCAAGCTGCTGCTCAACGCTAACAACAAGGCACTGGAGATCATGGGGGACATGGAACAGACCCTCACGGGCAGCCAGCCGTTCGGGATGTCCTTCGTCAAATCCGCCTCCATTGCGGCGTCGGTCAGCGTTATGCAGATCATCAGGCACCTGCAAGCGCTGGCCCCCGGCCGCTACGATCAACTGAGCGACCGTTTCAAGGAGATCCAAGAACAGATCAACAGCGTGCTTCTGTCAAAGAAGGTCCCTAGGGGATCGCGATTGGTCGTTCCCCTTGAAGAGGTCGACAAGGACATGGCCGATGAGGTGGGGAGCAAGATGGCCAATTTGGGCGAGATTCTTTCGCACATGAAGCTGTCTGTGCCGGCCGGCTTCGTTATTTCATGTGCGGCCTACGAGAGCTTCATGGAGCACAACGACCTGCAAGCGGAGATCGACCGCCTGCTTCAAGCCACCCACGTCGACCAAGCTGATCAGCTGCACGCCCTCAGCGCGGCGGTCAAACAACTTGTGATAGGGTCGGAGATTCCCTCGGACCTCGCACAGGCGATCATGGAAGCCTATGGTCGCTTGGAATCGCAAATCGGAAAGGGCGTGCGGGTCTCGATGCGCAGCAGCGCGTTGGGAGAAGACATCGCCGGAACGTCCTTCGCCGGCCAGTATCAGTCACAACTCAACGTCAGTGCGGACAACCTGCTTCAGGCATATAAGGAAGTCGTTGCCAGCAAGTACGCACTGCAGGCGATCCAGTACCGCTTCAACCACGGCATACGGGATGAAGATGTCGCCATGTGCGTGGGCTGCATGGCCATGATCAATGCGGTCGCCGGCGGTGTGATGTACTCGCGCAATCCCGTGGCCCCGCAAGAGGATTCCATTGTGATCAACTCCGTTTGGGGTCTGCCCAAAGCTGTAGTGGATGGCAATGCACGCTCCGACTTGTTTGTCGTCTCCAAGGAGGAACCGCTCAAGCTGCTGCGCAGAGAGATCCAAGTGAAGGACCGCAAGCTCGTGTGTGATACCGAGGAGGGGCTCAGCCGTGTGAGCGTAGCGGAGCCCCAGAGCACGACTCCCTCGCTCACCGATGACCAGGTCTTGAAGTTGGCTGCCATGGCCTTGAGCTTGGAAGCGCACTATGGTTCTCCTCAGGATATCGAATGGGCGGTCGCTTCGGATCAGACCATCTACATTCTCCAGTGCCGGCCCCTCACGTCGGTCAAGGACGAGCAGAAATGGCGGCGGCGGCTGGCGACGCGAACCGCAAGTGAGCCGGCGCTCCTTACGGGCGGCGTTACCGCCAGCCCGGGCGCGGCCGCCGGCCCGGTCTTCGCACTCCGGCGCAACGCGGACATCCTGCGCTTTCCGAGCGGCGCGATCCTGGTGGCGGCGCAGCCGCTGCCTGCCTGGGCAAGCTTGCTCGGTCGGGCGGGCGCCGTGGTCACGGAACAGGGGAGTATTACCGGCCACCTCGCCAGTGTCGCGCGTGAATTCGGCTTGCCCGCCTTGTTCGGAGTGGCCGGAGCCCTGGAGACATTGAAGGATGGAACCGTCATTACGGTTGATGCCGATGGCGGCAGAGTCCTTGAGGGAAGGGTGGAATCCCTGCTCGGCAGCCGAGCACCGAGGATGAACCTGATGGAAGGCAGCCCGGTCTACGAGGCTCTGCAAGCTGTCTCGAGGCATGTCGTTCCCTTGAATCTCCTGGATCCGGACGCTCCGGAATTCAAGCCCGATAGGTGCCGAACGCTTCATGACATCACCCGATATGCCCATGAGAAGTCGGTGGAGGAGATGTTTCGCTTCGGCAAGGAACAGCATTTCCCACAACGAGCCAGCAAGCAGCTGGTCTGTAACGTTCCTATGCAGCTCTGGGTAATCAATCTGGACGATGGCTTTCGTGAGGAAGTGCGTGGCCGCTACGTTGAGTTGAGCAACATCATTTCCATCCCGATGCTCGCCCTGTGGAAGGGAATGACGGCGATTCCCTGGCAGGGCCCTCCGCCGCTCGACGTTAGGGGCCTCCTGTCGGTCATGTTCGAGGCCACCGTCAATCCGAATCTCAATCCAGGCAGCGACACCACCTACACGGACCGAAACTACTTCATGATTTCCAGGAATTTTTGCAGCCTGCAATCACGCTTCGGGTTCCATTTTTCTACGGTCGAAACGTTGGCGAGCGAAAGGGGGCTCGAGAATTACGTGAGCTTCCAGTTCATGGGGGGCGCTGCCGATTACCAGAGAAGACACACCCGCGCCGTGTTTATCGGTAGCATTTTGGAAGAGCAAGGCTTCCGGGTGGAAGTGAAGGGCGACGCACTGTTCGCCCGCCTGGAAGGCCATGAAAAAGAGGTCATGAAGGAGAAACTGAAGGTCCTGGGTTACTTGATCATTCACACCCGACAGCTCGACATGATTATGGCCAACGGCACGTCGATCAACAGCTGCAGAGAACGAATCGTGAACGATTTGAAAACATTATCCCACATGCCCGATTCGTCTTCGAACAACTCCGTGTCATCGGCGCACTAGGGAGAGTCGGCGACGAACGAAAGGGGAGGCTCACCGCCAACTGTGCACGCGGACAGGCAATGAAGTGGTTTCGTAACATCTTCCGGCGGCCTCCACAGGACCCGGGCCTGCAGGCCCTGCGGAACAGGTTCACGCATTTTCTCGCGCTCCTCGAGAAGAACAATCAGGTTCTGAAGATCATCAGCGACATGGAGGAAAAATCCCAGGGCGAGCACCTCTTTGACATCAACTACATCCGGACCAGCGTGGCCACGATCCGCTCCGGCGTTGGTGAAATCGTCGAGCGGATGATCGCCCTTGGAGGAGAGCCGTACGAACCGCTACGGCACAAGTTTGCGGCCATAGACGCCGAGGTGGAGGAGCTGCTCCAGGGCAAGAAGCCCATCCAGAAGGACGCCTACACGATTCCTCTTGATCAGCTGAGGAGGGACCACGCGCACAGCGTGGGCAGCAAGAGCGCGCAGCTCGGGGAGCTGAAGGGTGAATTGGGCCTGCCCGTCCCAGAAGGCTTCGCGATCACCGCCTGGGCCTACAAGCACTTCGTAGATGCTAACAACCTGCAGGCCCGTATCACGCAGCGTATCGATTTGCTCGACATCAAGCGCCATGGGGACCTGGTGCGCGTGAGCGATGAGATACAGGCAATGGTGGCCGCGGCCGCGGTGCCGGCGGATCTCGCCGAGGCCATACTCCGGAGCTACGATGAGCTACTGCAGCGCTGTTCGGGCCGGACCTTTTCCATGCGCTCGAGCGCCATCGGCGAGGACACTCTCTTCAGTTTCGCGGGGCAGTATCGCTCGTTCCTCAACGTCACCAGCGCCGAGCTCATCGATTGCTACCGGTCCGTGTTGGCGAGCAAGTTCACGCCCCAGGCGATCTATTACTTCCTCAGCCATGCCCTCTCGGAGTCGGAGCTGGCCATGAGCGTGTGCTGCGTGGCGATGGTGGACGCCGCGGCGAGCGGCGTGATCTACACCCGAGATCCCGTACGTCCCGACGACGACTGCGTGCTTGTCAGTTCGATCTACGGCCTCGGGAAGTATCTGGTCGATGGTACAGTAACCCCGGACCTCTTTCGCATCTCGCGCGCCGACGCCTCGATCCAGGAGTCTCGTCTGGCGCGCAAGCCGGTTCGTCTGGTGTTGCGGCCTGGAGGTGGCACAGCGCAGGAGGCGGTGCCCGAGGCGGACCAGAATGCTCCCTCCCTTAGCGAGCAGTGTCTGAGGAAAATGCTCGAGTTCGCCGTGAAGATCGAGTTGCATTACGGTTGCCCTCAGGACATCGAGTGGGCCCTCGACCGCAACGGCGGCCTTTTTGTGCTGCAGACACGCCCGCTGCGAGTCATCCATGCCCGCTCCGGTGACACTCTCCCCGATCTGTCAAAGCTCGAGGTCCTGTGCTCGGGAGGTGTCACCGTCTGCCCCGGAGCAGGATACGGTGCGATCGTGCATGCAAGCGCGACCCCCGATCTCGCGGGCGTTCCCGATGAGGCCGTCTTGATAACTCCCAATCCGTTCCCGGGCCTGGTGACGGTGATGGGCAAGGTCAGGGCCCTGGTGACCGAGGTCGGCGGCGTGGCGAGCCACATGGCAACCCTGGCGCGTGAATGCCGCATCCCGACCGTGGTGGGGATGAGTCGAGCCACAGCCCTGCCTGCCGGCCAACTGGTGACCGTCGATGCCACCGGCGCGGCCATCTACGCGGGAGCGCATCCGGACCTGTGCGCCGCGCGCCGCCCCGAGTTCGAGCTGTTCGAGGACACGGCCATATTGAACCTGCTCGAGCGCGTCCTGGCAAAACTGTCGCCGTTGGTACTGCTGCATCCTTCGGATCCGGATTTCACCATTGCAAGCTGTAGGACATTTCACGACATCACCCGCTTCGCACATCAGCGGGCCATGGAGGAGATGTTCTCTCGGGCCAAGAACATCGAACAGAAAGAGCGCATCGGCCTGCGGCTGAAGAGCGACATCCCCCTGGAGGTCAATATCATTCCGATCGACCGGGAAACTTACGGCCTCGAAGAGAGGCGATGGATCACCGAGGAGTACATTACCTCCGCGCCGATGAAAGCTTTTTGGGACGGCGTGAAGAAGGAGGGATGGGCGGCGGACGCTCCGGCGCCCACCGTGGGCGGCCTGCTGTCGGTCTTCAGCACCCATCTGACCACAGACAAGGACCAGTTTCTGGAATGCAGCTTTGCCATCTTGAGCAAGGAGTATATGTTCCTGAGTCTGCACCTGGGCTATCACTTCACAACGGTTGAGGCTATGTGCGCGCCCGAACCGAACAAGAACTACATCCGCATACAACACAAGGGGGGCGGGGCGTCTCTGGACAGAAGGACGCGGCGCGTACGGCTTATACAGGACCTGCTCTCCAAGCTGGGCTTCGAGCACGGCGGCACGGGAGACTTCCTGGATTCCTCCGTCGCCTATCTGGACCCGTCAAGCGTTCTGCAGAGGTTGTATCTGCTCGGCCGCATCACCATGATCACCAAGCAGCTTGACATCGCCCTGTCCAACGATGCAATTACCCGATGGTACACGGAAGATTTCGTGAAAAAGTTGGCTCTGAAATAATGGACGCGAGCAGCCGTGAGCAAGATAGTTGGTAAAATCCGCGGGCTCGCCGATTTCCTGCTGAGCTCGCGCTATCTCCTTGCCATCAGCTCGGCGCTGTTCTTCGTCATTCTCGGGCTCGCCTTCTTCCTCGTCTACGAGAATGCCGAGCTCATGCGCGAGCAGATAAACGATGATTTCAATCAGCAGCAGCTGATTCTTGCCCGCCAAGCGGCGTCGCAGCTCGGAGCCAATCTCGACGACATAGCGGTCGAAATCAACAGCTTGCGACAGCAGCTCGAGGTGACGACCGCAGAAACACGGCATGAGGCGATGCTGGCGGTGTTCGAGCGAACGCGCTCCAAAGGCGTTGTCGAGATCGGTCTCATGGATGCGGCCGCGGGCATGGTGGACGGTCAGCGCGTTGGTGGCTTCCCGCCGACCGAAGCGGGGAAGGTGGCCGCCGCCTGCGGAAAACAACTCGCCGACGCAATGCTCCTGGGACCGCTGTGGGTGGACGTGTCCGACGAAGACAAAGCGGTTGTGACCGGCACGTTCTGCACCTTGATTGCGCCGCATGGCGCCGAGGCGCGGATGCTGTTCGCCACCCTGGACGTTTCGCAGTTGGTTTCGCGCGCCACCCAGGGGATTCGCTCCGGTAAGACGGGCTACGCGTGGGCAATCGATAATAATGGCGTGTTCCTCTATCACCCCGAAAAGGGATTCATCGGCCGCAACGCCTTCGAGGCGCGGCAGCAACGCGAGCCGTACATCAGCTTCACGCAGATCAACCGCATCATGAAGGAGCGCATGCTCCTGGGGCAGGAAGGGACGGGCACCTACGTCAGCGGCTGGCACCGCGGCTTCCACGGGCAGATCACCAAGCTGATCGCCTTCACGCCGGTGGGGAGTCCGGTGCTCGCCCCCGGCCAGCTGTGGTCTGTCGCGGTCGTCGCTCCCATCAGCGAGGTGGCCGAGACGGTCCACCGCGTGTACCTGCGGCACTCGGCCGCCGAAGCAGCCCTCATCGCCGGCATGTTCGTCTTCGCGCTGCTCGGGGTGAGCTATCAGCGACGCTTGTCGCAGGTGCTGGAGAAGCGGATGGGGCAGCAGGAAGAATACATGGCGAGTATCCTGCAGAACTCCGTCGACGGCATTATCTTCGTGGACAAGGACAACCGGGTCCAGGTCTGGAACCGCGGAGCGGAGCTCATCTTCGGGTATCGGCCGGACGAGATGGTCGGGCAGACCTTCCACCGGCTCATACCGCCGGAAATAGATGCCGACGAAGAGCTGCAGCGTATCTACAAGCTCATGAGAACGAAAGGATATGTCAAGGACTATATCGCGCCGCGCATGACCAAGGACGGACGTCGCATCACGATCGACATCTCGCGCACGGATGTCCGATCCAAGGAGGGTGATGTCATCGGCAGCACCGTCATCATCAAGGACGTCACCGAGAAGATGCAACTCGAGCAGCGCATCTACAACACCGAAAAGCTCGCCTCCATCGGCATCCTGGCTGCCGGCGTCGCCCACGAAATCAACAACCCCCTGGCCATCATCCTCGGCTTCACCGACTTGCTCCTCGAACGTTTCCAGCCGGGATCTCCGGAATATGAAGACCTGAAGATCATCGCGGACAACGGCAACCACGCCAGGAAGATCGTCGAGGACCTGCTGGGGTTTGCGCGCATCACCGAGGGCATGGAAGACACCGTGGACGTCAACCACTGCATGGAGCGAGTGGTAAACATTGTCAGTAATACGCTCATGACGGCAAAGATCGAGTTGGTAACGGACGTTGAGGAGTCGTTACCCCGGGTGCGCGGCGACGCGCGCGAGTTCCAGCAGGTGATCTTCAACCTGGTCAACAACTCGGTTGCGGCGATGCGGCAAAAGGGGGGCGTCCTTACGCTCGGGGCGCGCGCCGAGGACGGCTGGGTGCATCTGACGGTGACGGACACGGGGTCCGGGATACCTGACAAGATCAAGCGGCGCATCTTCGATCCTTTTTTCACCACCAAAAAGGTAGGGGAGGGCACGGGTCTCGGCCTCTCTCTGTGCTACGGCATCGTCAACAAGTACGGAGGACGGATCGGGTTTACGAGCGTCTCGGCGGAGGATTCCCCGGGGAAACCTACCGGCACGACGTTCACGGTCTCGATGCCGGTATGCGCCAGCCCGCCCCTGACGGAGGAAGGAATGAGGGGCGAAAGGGGAGAAGGAGAAGCCGCATGAAACAGCGCATCCTGGCGATCGACGACGAGATCCACATGCTGAAGCTTCTGGAGCGCATCATCACGGAGAAGACCCCATACCAGATCCAAACGACAAACAACGCTCTGGAATTGCCGGGCATTCTCCAGCACGACGAGTTCGACGTGATCATCACGGACCTGAAGATGCCCGGCATGGACGGGCTCGATGTCCTGCGTCTGGTCAAGCAACAGGGGCGCCGCGAAGAAGTGATCATCATCACGGCCTTCGGTTCGCTGGAGTCGGCCATGGAGGCGCTCTCGGCAGGCGTCTTCGACTACATCACCAAACCCTTCCGCAAGGAGCAGATCATCTTCACCGTGGACAGGGCCATGCGCTGGCAGAAGCTGCGGCAGGAGACGACCAAGTGGGCCCACATCTTCGATTGCGAGCCCTACGCAGCGGCACGGCGTGCCTTCGATCGGGAGTATGTTCAGCGTCTGGCGGAACGCTGCGGCGGCGAGGGAAACGCCATGAGCAAACGCTCAGGCCTGTCGCCCGACGCCATCGCGGAAATACAAAGAAATCAGGAGGCTCACGAAAAGTGACCTGCGATTGACCGGCACCGGCCCGGTTGCGGAAAGGAGAACAGGCAATGGAGGCAAAACGAGCCGGAGACATCATGATTCCGCTGGATCGGTATCCGCACATTCCGCATTGGTATACGTTGCGACAGGCCATTGCGGAGCTGCGGGCCTCGCAGATCGAAGTTCAGGGTAGCGTGTCTCTTCCCCGGGCGGTGCTGGTGTTCAACAAGACCTACGAGCTGCTCGGCATCGTCCGGCGCCGCGACATCTTGCGGGGGCTGGCGCCTAGCTTTTTGGTCGGCGGGCCCCAGGACTACGAACGGCGCCTGTTCGACGTGCAAGTTGATCCGAACCTGTCGGACTTCTCTTCTGATAAGATGCTCCGCGCGATTCGCGCGCAAGCGGAACGCCCCGTGAGCGAAGTCATGGTGCCGATCGTTGCAACCGTGCGAAGCGATGACCACCTCATGAAGATCGTTCATGAGATGGTGAAACATGATCTGAGCTTGATTCCCGTTATCAAAGACGGGCGGGTGGTTGGCGTGGTGCGTTCGGTGGATCTGCTTAACGAGATCTCCGACATCGTACTTTCATAATCACCCGTCTTGGCTTGGTTCACTATGGCAGTTATTGGCAGGCGCGTGAAGAGTGGCGGACTCCCGTCCATGCCGGAGGAGATTCACCTCGCTGCGGTGGTCCGGCGAGTGGACTGGGGACGGATTGCGATCCTTCTTCTCGGTGTCCTGCTCTTCGCTGTCGTATACTTCTCCGGAGCTTGGCCCGACGCGGTGGACCCTAAAGGTGTGCACTTTGTGCTCACCCATGAGGGGAAAGCTTGCTTGGCCCTGTCCCTGTTGGCCCTTACGTGGTGGCTCGGCGAAGTCGTGCCGATCGGGGTCACCAGCGTCGCCATCGGCGTGGTTCAGGCCCTGTTCCTGATCCGATCGCCCAGAAGCGCCTTTACCGACTTCATGGATCCTTCGGTCTGGTTCATCATCGGCTCGCTCGTCATCGGCATGGTCTTCACCAGAACCGGCCTCACCCAGCGCGCGGCGTATCGGATGCTGCTGCTGGTGGGCGAGCGCACCAGGATCATCTATCTGGGGTGTTTCGCTACGACCGGGCTGATGACACTGGTGATGGCGCATACGGCGGTGGCCGCTGTTACCTTCCCGCTACTGATGGCCGTCTATTCCCTCTATCCAGAGGACGACAAGCCGACCCGTTTCGGCAAGGGGCTGTTCATTGGCATGGCCTTCGCCGCGGGGGCTGGCAGCATCGTCACGTTGCTCGGGTCAGCCCGCGCGCCGGTGGCCATCGGATTTTTCAAGGAAATGGCTGGCAGGGAGATCTCGTTCGTGGAGATGTCCTATTACATGCTCCCGTTAGGATGGGGCATGGCCATCCTGTTGTGGCTTTTTTGCATGGTCTTTTTCCGGCCGGAGCAGAAAACCATTCCTGGCCTGCACGAGCGTGCTCGGGCGCTGCACTCCAGGCTGGGCCCGATGAGCCGCAACGAACGGCTGGCACTGGTCATCGTATTGGCCACGGTTGCCGTCTTGAGCCTGCGGTCGTTCGTCCCGGCGCTTGAGCGGCTCGACCAGAGCGCGATCATTCTTGTTTCGACCGTACTATTTTTCGTCCTGCGCGTCCTGGAGCTGAAAGATCTCGAGGAGATCCCCTGGAACATCGTGCTCCTCTTCGGTGGTGCCATGAGCCTCGGCCTCTGTCTCTGGCAGACCGGCGCCGCCAGCTGGCTGGCCGTCAGTTGCCTGGTGTTGTTCCAGGGTATGCACTGGCTACTTTTTGTTCTCGGTGCCGCCCTCTTCGTCCTGGTGATAACCAACGTCGTCTTGAACGTAGCTGCTATTGCCATCTGTCTGCCGGTGGCGCTGGTCATCGCGCGTTACCAGGGGGTAGCGCCTGAGGTGGTCCTCTTCTCGCTGCTGGCTGCGGCGGGAATGCCTTTCCTGACGCTGTTCGGCGCCGCACCCAATGCGATCGCTTACGGCAGCCGCCAGTTCACTCCTGGTGAGTTCTTTACGGCCGGCATGCCTGCGAGCCTCATGCTGCTCGTCGTGCTGGGGCTATTCGTCTCGGTCGTCTGGCCCTTGATGGGCATGCCCGTTCTGCTGCGCTGAAGGCGTAGCGGATCCTACACCCCTCCTAATCATCGCTCGCCTCCAAAGGGTACGCTGTGATCAGCCTTGTCCTAGTCGATCTCGAAAAGTGCACGCCGAAGGCCGGACTGCCGAATAATGGATAGCAGTGTCCCGAGTCGAAGCGCTGCGTGGTCTGGCACGGGAACCGTGGTCGTGGTTCCCTCGCCGCGCTTCTGCATGACAACATGGCTGCCCCGCCGGCGCACCTCGACAAAGCCGTTGCGGGCCAGGATCGTACACACCTCCCGGCCAGAGAGCACGCGCAGTCTACCCACGCGCGACGTCCAGCCGGGTAACGTACACTTCGGCATGGAGGCGGCGGTCCACCTCGGACGGGTCGGCAGCCTCGAAGAATAGCTCCACCGCCTCGCGAAGATTGGCGCGCGCTTCTTCTACCGTCGCCCCTTGGCTTGCGATGTCCAGCTCGAGGCATAGGGACACGTAGCCATCGCCCTCGCGCTCAATAATCGCCGTCAACTGCTCGTGGCCTTTCATCCCTTTGCCTCCCGCACCACCTTCCTATCCTATCGTTTGATTGCGGGGAAGCGCCAGAGAAACGAGCCTCAATGGACACCCGCAGTCCGGCCAAACGTCGACACCTCCAATCCGGCCATACGAAATTGACACCCACAACTCTAAGACGAGGCCAACACAGGGCTTTCACCCCAAGGATGAAGTCCTGTGTTGGCCGGATGGTGGGTGTCCACCTTTGGCCGGATTTAGGTGTCCACCGAGGAAACGAGAGGCGACTCGCTGGCGACCGAACTGCGCCGGTTATTTCGCCGCAACCAGCTCCGCTTTAAGCGGGCAGTCTCTGCGAAAGCGGCTCACTCCAAGGATGAGCGAGGGGTGATGCGCCCTGCGGTTGGAAGAACCTGGTTACGCGGCGACGACCTCGACCCGAGCCGTGTAGCCCAACGCACCGAGTAATTGTTCGCAATCCTCCCAGCTGAGTCCGAAGGCGCGCACATCGGCGACGCCCAGGCGACCGACCACGCGGGACAGCGTGGCGGCGTCGTGCTCCGGGAACTCCGCTTCCATCAATGCGCGCTCGGCCCATTCGACGAGTTCCGCCAGACTGACTGTGTGCCGCAGGTACGCCGCGATCTTGTCTGCAACGATTTGCTTCGTCACCAGCATGGCGTTAACACGACGCGGTCATGCTCCTTGGTCATCGGAACAAGCCGGAGGAGGCGACAGCTCGCGCACGTGGGCGACATCGCGCCGCGCAATCGGGCGCAGTTGTGTTGGCAATAGCGTTACGACAGCCAGAGTTTCCCCAGCCAGCGTCATGAATTCGACCTCGTATCCCGCCCCGCCGCGGTGGACGTGAACCACGGTGCCGATGTCACCGGCCTGCAACCCCCCGGCCGGGAGGTCTTGCGTCAGGATGATGCACTCGTGTTCCTTAATCATTGGTGACCTCCAAAGGATACGCAGTGATCAGTCGCGGCGCAACTTGTCCTTGGTCGAGTTGCCAGACTGTCCGTGCGCGCGGACGGCCGCCACCCGGTGTCTCCAACTCGCCATCGACTTCGTGCCGCTGGCCGTGTTCAAGCAGCGCCTGCGCCAACACCTCCCAAGCGTTCCGCCGAAACCCAAACGATGTGAAGAACCTCGCCTTGCTGGCTCCGTAACGGTGCGCCTCGTTGAGCAGGTATTCGGTGATCTTCTCGCGTTCGACCACCGCCAGATGTGCGTTGGGTACCTTCAACCGCCCGACTCCTCGCCGTGCTCAATGTCGGTACCAGTCCCCATACGTTATCCGGACTTCCACCGCCTCTTGCAGTAGCAGATTGCTTCCTTCGTGGTCAGCAACCGCGTCGAGTTGCCGGCGCGGATGTAGAGAGGTTCGAATGACCTTCCTTGACGCTGCCAACGACGACCCACGGGCTCCGTGACTCGACAAACCCGTAGGGCTCACAGTCCCACGGTTTCGAACTCCATCCGGCTCAGCGTCTTGACGGCGACGCGCTTGGAGAGATGCAGCATCTCGATGCCCACCACCTTGCCCTCGGCGTTGTAGTCCAGAATGACCCCGGGTGAAATCTCCTCGCTCTCGACAGCGGGGGCTTCATCCAGGTCGAGGTACAGCGCATCGGCTTCGCGGTCCACGGTCAGTTTCATATTTTGCCTTTCATTGTTCTGTCGAGATACACACTGACGACTCGCCGCGGTTCGTCCTTCGACACGATAACACGCAGCACGCGCCCGGCAAGCTCCGGCACCGCGCCCAGCCGGTGTTCCAGCGCGGCGTCATCCGCATCGGGCTCAATGCACGCAGGGTCGGCAATGATGCGTTCGACCCACGCCTGCTGAAGCTGGCGTTTGGCCATCCGGCCCAGGGCATGCTCGGTGAAATGCAGTTTTATCGGCATCGCCTCAACTGCTCGCTTTCGGAGTCACGCCCATGCGGTACCTGATGTCGTACGATCTGCATGCTCGTCACTTCCACCGCGTCTTGCAGTACTCGATTGCTTCCTTCGTCGTCAGCAGCCGCGTCGAGTTGCCGGTGCGGATGTAGAGATGCTCGAACTGGCCTTCCTTGATGAACACCGGGTGTGGGCTGGGTTGGATGACGACACGGCAGAGGTCTTTGCCGTCGAGCGAGTGGAACGTGATGGCGAGCTGCGGGGTGAGGTCTTTGCCTATGGCGTTCAGCAGCAGGTCGTGGAGGAACAGCTCGTAGCCGTCGCGGCTCTTCTTGTGGACGGTTTGGTAGTCGTGTTGCAAGCCAATGACCGTGGCGTCGTCGCCGACGCCGATGAGCAGCGTGCCCCCGTCGCTGTTGAGAAAGCCGGCGACGGTCTTCACGATGACTTTCTCCAGCTCGCCGTTCTTCTTGTTCTCCCTCAGGTCCCAGCGCGCCGACGACTTGAACTCAACCCGCGGCCCTTCGCCTTGCGCCAGCAGCGCGCCGATTTCGGCGTCAACCGCTGCCGGTGCAAATTTGCGATAGGCCTCGAGCGCTGCGTCCTTCACAGCCTGCGGCACAAGCGGAAAGGTCGTGAGGATATAGGCGAACTCCTCCTCGGTGAGGCCGTACAGGTGCGCGATGAGGCCGTCCAGCTCGGCGCGCAGGCGGGCGCGCTCCGCGGGATCGGTGGCCCCGGCTTTGTGACTGCGCAAGCCGACCTCCTTGGCGAGGTCGTCGAAATCGGGTGTCGTGCAGGTGTGGGTTCCGGAAATTGTGTCCGCTTTTTTCCGGAAATTCTGTCCGGTTTAGTAGCGTGATCGCTGTTTGAATCGGGCAAGTCAAGCGGCGGCAAGTGGCGAGTGCGGTAGGAGGG
>Ga0187884_10002168_pt1 | contig 16871 bp, 12 predicted proteins | sample June2016WEW_20_4_FD_132983 | JGI IMG/M metagenome (GOLD analysis project Ga0187884, IMG submission 132983) | Peatland microbial communities from SPRUCE experiment site at the Marcell Experimental Forest, Minnesota, USA - June2016WEW_20_40 | ecosystem: Environmental > Terrestrial > Soil >...
CAAAAAGGAGACGCACGTGATACGTTGGCAGATACTTCAAAGGCACAGCAGCTGCTCTCGTGGAGTCCCCAGACGGATCTGGAGAGCGGTCTGAAAACATACATAGCATGGGTTCTGAAAGGGTTGTGTGCGATAGATATGGGATCTTGCAGGGCTCGCACATCGGCTGCTTGGGGTTAATCACTCGACACTGTTTTTCACAAAGCACGCACCAAGCCAGCCATGAAACAAGCAGTCGGTGGGCACCGCCTTCCAAAGAGCTTTGTGTGCGAAACCAATTCACTACCTGTCATTCTTCTTTGCAGCCACGCCAGTCACATCTGCATGTATCGACAAAGCAAAGATAGCTCTTATCAGGTGACGCAGTGCGCTTACAGCCTCAGAGTGGCCCCAAAAAACTCAAGCTAGAGATTATTGGAGCGGACCGCACTGAAGGCAATTATATATAAAATCGTGCTTAGTTCCACTGGGTTCAGCCTATGATGCCTCTGAAGGAACTTGGCTTCCGCTTGCTCAATGCACTGTATGAGTTATTTTTCAAACAGAAGATGGACGATCAAGCGCGGAAGTTCATCTTAAGCACTTCGTATGTGGGGATTGGAACCCTGTCCGGAGCCGTGCTCGGGTTGATGTTCAACATCCTTGGGGCACGCATATTGGGGCCGGCAGATTTTGGTAATCTAGGCCTTGTTACCACAGTGAGCACTATTCTCGCCCTCTCAATGCTGCTAGCCTCTACGCCGATGATAAAATATGGTTCGGAGGCGCAAGATCATTCCGTGCAGGCCGGCATCATCTCCACTTCGTACATTCTAATAGCGTTGGTGACTGTGGCCTCGACATGTGCATACGTACTTTTTTCCGCACCGTTATCTTACTTGTTTGCAGTACCAGCAGAGGTTTTCTTTTTCGCTCTTTTTCTCGCCGTTACTTCCACGTTCTTTCAACTAACCCTAAATTCTCTCAGAGTCTACTTCAAAATGAGAGCGTATGCACTTCTGAATGCCGCTCAGTCGGTCGTTCTACTTGCTGCGTTTCTCACATTCATCAGCAGGGATATGCGGTCGTGGGAATCGGCATCGTACTCGTATTTCCTATCCTACGCGGTAATCGGCTTCATTTTGCTCATTTATCTTAGACAATACATAAAGCTTCGATTTGACCCGTTCTGGGCGAAAAAAATCGGGCATTATGCCCTTCTTGCCCTCCCGGGAGGTGTGGCAGTCACCTTCATGGGCGTCGACAGAATACTCATCAACAAGTTCACGACGACCGCAGATGTCGGCATTTACAATGCGTATTTCCTGCCATCAATAACTATAGCCTTCTTGCTTTGGGGCATCGTTAACGCCGCTTTTTTCCCCTATGCATCAAAGAGCGGGGATAAGCGGGCCATTCTACGTCGAGTGAACGACGCAGCCCCATACCTCGCTGCCTTACTCGCGCCATCAGTGCTTCTATTAGAGTGGATAATCTTCTTTCTTTACGGGCGCCAGTATCCCTTCAGCTGGGAAATTGCGCTCTTTTTTGCCCTTGCAGCAACAATGGCGTTTTTTTATCAAGCTCTTAGCTGGCTTATGGCTTCTGAAGGTACGCGCGGAGCCACGGTGAACACCATCAGCAGTGTAGTCGCGCTCATTGTGCTCGTCAGTTTCGACTTGGTCTTGATCCCTCTGATTGGCATTCTGGGTGCGGCAATTACGCTCGTCTTCGCGTATCTGATAGCCACCGCCTATCTCCAGTCAAAACGGGGCATATTGAGCCCGAGCTCGAGCGGCTAGCGCTAAAACAGAGAAAATGTTAGACGCATAGAAGTCAAAGCAGTTGTCAGCGTCTCAAATAATTGTCATTTAGTAAATTTAATTGCATTGATACTACTTCTGTGATGGGCTTAAGCTGAATAATCCCGACCTGGTGCCTCAATCTATGATTCGAGTGACGGTGCTCATGCTTTACCATTCTGTGACTCCTTCCTAGTGAGTCAACTCGCCTTACGTTTCATTCGATGAACATCGTTTTGCCCGCATGCTCCCCATTTCTGCTTCGAAGTGCCAAACTCCTATTATAGAGAGATAGTTTTTTTCTCATCTGGCTTAGGTCTCGTCTTTACCTGATCGTTACCGGCTTGGACGCGGACTCTATCACTTCGATCTGATGCTGCGTCAGAGGCTACAAGTTCCAACTCAGATCCACGTCATCGTTCGCGGCGTGATGAGAGACTAATCTTTGCCTACTATTTCTGGCTTTCTAGGAACAGTCTGAGGCGTTGATTTGGCCGCACAGCAGGTTCTATTTGTCCAAAGATAGGCAAAGTTGGTACCACGCCCCCTTCGTACCGTCGCGCACATCATGACGATACGTGTTGCCAGATGCTTTTTTCGAGGCAACCACCACGTTAGTGAGAACCATATCCTAAGTATGCAGCGCAAAATATGGTTGCATCCTCGTCGATTCGGAATCTCGCCATTTCCCCACTGTTTTGGAACGAATTGGCTGAATGTGCCGGCAAGTCAATTATCTATTTGACGCGCGATGGCGGATCCACTTCGTAGATGACTACAGAGTAAAAAAGAACCTAGGAATATCTTTTCAACAAGAATAGGTGGATAAAAGCACAATTTGTAACCTCGAAAGCAGCATCGAGAGGTTTTCGAATCTGTAAATCGCTTTCAGCAGATACTTAGAATTCTCAATCACTTCCGCAAATCTGGGAGAGATTCGAATATTTGGGAAACAATAAGCAATAAGCGCGAGTGGAATTGTGGTCTTGAAAGAAGAGAAGCCGTGGTCCTTAAGTATTGAGATCAGTTCAATGTAAGTAGTTTCGTGCAGATGGCCGCCAAGAGCTTCGATTTGATTTGTACACGTGCTATCTATAATGTTAGTCACATCGTGTGGTCCAAATAAGCGATTGGGCGCGATTATGATCAAAGTCCCGCCGGGTACCAAGGCATTTCTTATAGATTGCAGATGAACTGGAAGATCTGGAAGTGCGATGTGCTCTATGACATTATCAGAAAACACGACGTCAAATTTGTCCTCAAGGCTGAAATCTATCACGTTACCCTGCATAAATGTCAAGTTATCGTGTTTATCTGGAAGAACTACAGGCGAGATGTCAATTCCAACTAGCTTCCCATGCTTCAACTTCGCGTGCACGCTCCTCAAAAACTGCCCGTTGCCGCAGCCGACATCTAATACTGATTTTCCTCTTAATTCTCTGGTGAATAAATTCACCAACTTGGCTTTCGATTGATTTCTAATGCTTGTCTCGCACGAATTTGCGGCCTTGTAAAGTGGATGAACTCTGTTATACAGTTCATAATAAAGCTCCTGCCTGACGGCAGGGTCTCTCTCTCCGACGATCTTAAGATGAAATTCGCGTTCTAGTTCAAGCGCTAGGACGAGTTTTTCTTCGGAGATACCACGTCTCTGTGCTACTTCCTCAAGATGCTTGTATTGTTCTCTTACTGAGTCGTCAAGAGCCATAGCACTCTTATTTTGGCCCAAAACTATAAAAATGCCGCGATGGAATCAAAAAAACGACAAAGGGCCCCCCTCTAAGCATTAGCGTAGAGTTTCACGCTCCACCGCGTTGAAGCTCCATACCTCTAACTGTGATCTGGCGTCGTGATGTATGCACTTTTGCACTCGCCTTTGAAAGCATGCCGACCAAGCTCCGTACGAGCCTCACCGACATTGGTTGCGAAGCTCTTTAAGCCAAAGGAGTATTCTGGTTATATGAAACGTTCTTGATTGGCATTAATAAAACGAAGGTTAGAAGCGTTTGCTAACAAAACCAGCATGGACGATTGTTTAGTAAGCTTATTAGACTTGTAGAAATCACGCTCCACTATGCATCGCGGAGGGATTCGCTTTTTCTTATTCCGGTCGGAAAATCGAAGAAATGGAAATAAATAATGTTCTACACGCAGTCAAAAGAATGACTCACACCTAATAAAGCACAGCGAGAGAAGAATCTTGAGCATATGATTGCGCGAGTTATCAGCGTCCTTATGCCGGTGGATAGACGGTAATAGCCTCAAGGTGAAGCATGAAACGTGCAGAGAGGTTATTATTCGTTGGTCCTTGCAAACGATACTTCAGAGGCTTCATGCAGCAGGATCTCGACTTGCTTAAAAAGCAATTCGAGGTCCGAGTTGTCAATGTATGCCTTGACGTCGGCGATATACGAGGTACTCTTGCAACGCCCCTGCGTCTAATCCTAGGCATCGCTTGGGCAAACGCAATATTTTGTTGGTTTGCCTCACGCGAAGCTTTTTTAACCCTGCTCTTGTCACGAATATACAACAAAAAAACGGCCGTAGCAGTAGGGGGCGCCGATGTTACGGCTATCCCTGAACTTGGATACGGGGCCGCACTGGATAAAAAAACACACTTTTATCAAAAGTTCGTGTTGCGCAGAGCCGCGAAAGTGTTGCCTGATTCAAGAGACGCCGAAAAGGGAGCCTTAGGACTCACGGCCAATGCATCCAAGGTTGAGCTGATCTACCTGGGCATCGACACTCAGAAATTTCATGCACAAGTTTCAAAGAAAGATATAGCAATTACGGTGGGCGTTGTAAATCACAGCAACCTTAAGAGAAAAGGATTCGAAACTTTTGTCAAATCAGCGGCTTATCTGCCCAACATAGAGTTTGTTCTCATTGGCCGGTTCGCCGACAATTCTATCAGGTATTTGCGATCGATTGCGCCAAGAAACGTTAAGTTTACTGGATTTCTTCGGGAAGATGAACTTATCAAAAGCTATCAAGAGGCCAAAGTGTATGTCCAAGTGTCCGCTCACGAAGCATTTGGAGCTGCATTGGCAGAAGCGATGGCAAGCGAGTGTGTGCCAGTCGTCACTGACAAAGGGGCCATTCCCGAAGTTGTGGGAGGGGCGGGAATCTACGTACCTTATCAAGACCCTATGGCAACTGCCGAAGGCATTGCGCGGGCATTGAAATCAGACAAAGGGACAATAGCACGACAACGAATTGAAAAGATGTTTTCAATAGAGAAAAGGCAAGAGGGTCTCATCAATGCCATAAGAGATCTTCTAAATTGAATTCAAGATGCTTTCAAGTGCTGCACGAGTACACATATGAAGGAACGAACGTTGGTGGGAAAAACCACCCAATGTAAGACAAATAGCTAGGCCAACTTCCACAGTGCCTCTGCGAGCGCAGTGCAGGCAAAAGGATGATGTCAAAAAATTGAAGTCAGGTTACAGCGAGCGTCGCAATAACTGCAGCAACTCAAGACAAGGTCGCTCTGCCGTTTGTTGTAGAATAGTTGTTACAGCTCATCTAGACGGAAATCATTTCCTTGGATTGGTCAACTAACACAATTTCTCGCTGAGGCTGAAGTTTGACCGACATCATATACATTCGAGAGAAGCACGACAGGAGCGTCATGCAGAATTGCGATTATATACGCGTCATTTTTTGTTATCAGTAGGATACCTCTTGAAGGTAAACTACAGTTTGAGGAAGCAAAATCATGGAAGAGAGATATATAGTTTCTTAATCAGACAGCACCGCAGCGTTTAGCTTACAAGGACGAGCATCTTATTTGAAGGATCGCAAAGGCGGAGGTACTAAAGTGACCGTGGGTTCAAAAGAAACATGCATCCTGACACTAACGCTCATCGCCCTCACAGACCTATCTATTATTTTTGATATCCCCGTTTTAAGACAGATCCTTGGTTTCGCGTTGCTCACCTTCGTGCCGGGGTTTTTGCTGGTCCAAATACTAAGGTTGACTAATAAACCCCTGGAGAATCTGTTATTCTCGATAGGACTTAGCGTTTCGTTTTTAATGTTCATTCCGCTCGCGATGGATCTTACGTACCCTATATTTGGCATTTCGCGTCCGATATCTCTCGTTCCCCTTATAACAACTTTCTCTCTGATTCTAGCGGTATTGAGTCTTGTCGCCTATCGAAAAGGCACCCTAGGTTTTCGAATCTCGCAAGTAGATTTTAGATCGTTAACAGACAGGATAGTGAGCCCACCAATACTGGGCTCAGCGCTGATTCTTACGCTCGGAATCTTTGGCGCCCTCTTTCTCAGGTTTGATCTTGATTCTTTTTTTTCCCTTCTCTCAGTGCTGAGCATCGTGTTGGTCGTTATTTTAATCATAATTAGCCGCAACACTTCGCGGCGTTTCTATCCGCTCTATATCTTTGTAATTGCTATCGCCCTCCAATATGGCCGCACGCTAACTTCGCCGAATTTGTTTGGCGTAGATGCACACTATGAGCTTTATTTTGCTGAACTGGTGAAATTAGCCGGGTATTGGAACCCTAATTACACCATATTAAACGTCTCCTACAGCGACTATTTTGGAATGTTAAGTGTTACTGTTCTGCCGAACGTTTATTCTATCCTGCTCAATCTCGACCTCGTGTGGGTTTTTAAGTTAGTAGATCCCTTTATTTTCGCTTTTGTCCCTGTAGGGCTTTATGAGGTATATAAGACGCAGACAAAACTCAGTAATAGGTGTGCATTTCTCGCGACGTTTCTGTTTATGTCGTTTTTCGCATTTTTTCTTGCCATGCCTTGGGTTACGAGGCAAGAAATTGCAGAACTCTTCGTCGTGCTGATATTACTCTTACTCGCGAACAATTACATGCAACAGCAGAAAAAAACAGCACTGTTAATACTGTTTGTAGTAAGCATGGCGGTCTCTCATTACGCCACATCCTACATGTTCTTGAGTTATCTAGCCGTTCTTTTCATCGGATCTACCCTCATTGTGTCAAAAAACAGACGAAAACAGGGCAGATCTGCAATTACAGCGACCATGGTCGTCCTAGCTTTCATCATAACTTTTGGGTGGTACCTGTTCGCTTCTGGGGGAACACCGTACAGCGCGCTACTTTCCGTGGGGGGCCACTCATACAGCTCGCTGATAACCCAGTTTATTTCTCCCAGCAGCGATGTATTCGTTCAGGCTGGGCTCGGCCTTGGCACCTCAGGCCTGTCCGTTGCTCACGTACTAGGCCGTTATTGGCAAGTCATAACTGAAATTCTAATTACGATAGGTTTGGGCTTTGTCATATGCGGCCGCAAATCTCAAAGAATGAGCACAACGTTCCTCATATTCTCGCTTGCCAGTTTCTTCGTGCTGCTGATTGTCATAGGTGTGCCTTCGCTGGGGGGCGCCGTTAACTCTTATCGGGTATATGCTTTTGTGTTGCTCTTTTTGGCCCCCTGCTGCATATTTGGTGTGGGGGCAATTGTTGAAATCGCCTCTCGTTGGCTCCGAGCCGACAAGAATACCGCATTTAAGCTAGGATCAGCGGTGCTGATCGTCGTGCTAGTACCATATTTTCTATTTCAAAGCGGCTTCATTTTTGAACTTACTGAGCATCCTGCAAATTATGACCTCTTATCCTGGCAGACCCAAAGTCAGCGGGTTTTAACTTACTCTGACAATCAAAGTTGGTCCTATATGGCAGCGTCTCCTATACCAAATGAAGACGTCTACGCAAGCAAGTGGCTTTCAGCAACGATGGGTCCATTCCCCATCTATACAGATGATTCGAGACGACCCGAGCCCATTGGCTACGGGCTTATTTCGCCAAATTCGATAGTCGAGTTTGCGACTTGGAACGTAAATGATTCACTTCACCTCGCTTATACCTATCTTGGCGCCGCAAATGTGCAGCAAAACAGTATTGAGCTGAAAAGCCCACAAGGCGCTATCACGGAACAGCCATTGTCAACTGTGCCGGAGCTGACCTCGGCAAACAGAATTTATAGCAATGGTCTCGCAGAGGTTTATTACTCCGCTTGAAAGGTGAGGCTGGTCAAAATTGAGCTCACAAACCTTTGCAAGTCTGTTCTGCAGTGAGTTTTGTGCGGCGCTTTAGAGGTGAGAGCGCAAATCAATAATATAAGAAGATCCGTCAAGACGATCTCGGTTACTAGTCAGGATATCCAAAAGGCACATCAACGTTGAGTTCCAGAAACAGATAAAAGGCAGCGTTTCTTTCATTACCGAGAAAAGAGTTCTGTATTCTTCAGACCGACAACGTACACTATCGGGAGCCGAGGCCACATTGTTCTGAGGAAATTTCCCACTACGATTCGTCGATTCATTAATCCGAACCAGTCGCACATTTGGCAAAAACGCATTAAGTGCGTTATCCACAGCGTCAAGTAGTGATCTTGTCGGCGACCTACATAGCTAATTTTCTTAGCCGTAGCTCGATTAGAACAAAAACTTCAGACTGAGAACTTTGTTCTGAGTAGCTTCGGCAATTTCAGCGCTCATTAAGAATACCAAAAAAACCATGGATTCGCTTGGCTTGAGCTATGTGGTTTAAGAAATGCCTCATCTGCGGGCGCCATCCCAAGAAGCAGCGGTTCAATTCCGCATGACAGTTGCGTACTGAAATCATGAGTGCATCTCGGGCACACTGCTCGTCGTTGAGCAAACCTGATGACCTACTCAGTGCCGCGCGACTTTGTGACAACATTATCTGAATCCTGTCAGCCTTAAAGATCGTTCATAGGCAGATTATGTCCTCCCACGTTCCGACTACCTTCTCATACCGAAACTCGTTCTCAACCAAAGCTCGAGCATTTGTTGTTACTTGGTGCATATCGGGGTATTCCAAAGTTTGAACTACCGCCTCCGCAAGCCGGGATGGCGAATTGTCGTACACGATAAAACCGGTGTGCTTGTCTTCGAGCACGTCCGGTACGCAGCCGACCGGCGTGACAAGGATGGGGGTCCCGCATGCCATTGCCTCAAGCATAACGTTTGGGAGGCCCTCATTGTACGACGGAAGAACCAGCAGTTTCATGCGAGTCAAATAATCAGGCAGCTCGTCGTGCGGAATGAACCCTGTGAGCGTGACCTTTCCCGAAAGGCCGTGCTCATCCAAGTAGGTGCGGATTCTATCCGTTAAATAACCTTCACCTATAACTAAAAAAGTCACATCGTTTCGCCCGTTCAATATCTCCGGAATTGCTCGGATGAGATTCAATATGCCTTTGTCCTCGGTTAGACGTCCGATGAAACCAACTATGCGCTGTCTCGACTCAATGTTGTCTTTGAATCTGTACCGGTCGAAGTCTAGAAAGTGTCGATGGGCGATTACGGTCTTCTTACGGTATTTGCCTAATCCGACTATGTCTATAACGCAGGGGCTATATACGATTAATTTGTCGGCGAAATGGTAACTGACTCGCTCAAGTGCGTCTGATAAGCGCAGTCTCGTGAGTTCGCCTAGTCGCCATCCCGCGTGGCTTTCTTTAATCGATTCTATTTGCATTCCAGATCCCATAGCGGCCAACACGACCAAGCATTCCATCTGCAACGCTTGAGCAAAAACAAGGGGCAGAGGAAAAGCAGTTCCCAAGAAGAAGATCAGAATATCGACCTGGTGCCTGAGTCTGAACAGAAGTCGGAGAACTCGTAAGTGGACGAGTGCTTGCTCAAGCGCTCTGGAAAAAAACCCAATTCGGGGAGTGGCTTTTATCCTGACTACCTGTGAGTTGCAATCAGAAGGGATGTAATCCCCGCCGGTAATGATGATGAGGTTGTTCGCCAGCGGGCGAGCTACTGCTATCATATTGTCAAGTGGAGTTTTGCCGACTCGCGCCAAAAATGGATGCGTCATGATAGCAACGTTCGGTTTCTTCGGCTCTGCCATCCCGTTCAATGTGTCAGACTCGTTCAATTGCGTCCGCCTCGCACTCCGCAATAAAGCGCCATAGGTATCTCTTACTCAGTTTCAAGCCGTTCTCTGCGAATTTTGAGCGTAATCTAGGGTTTTCCAACAGACTCAAGACCGACTGCTTGAACGAGTCTCGATCTCCTTTTGGGACATAGGTTATTTCATCTTCCCACACGGTTCGCAGTTCGGGAAGGTCATAGGCTACAACCGGCAACCCACAACCCATAGCCTCGATAATGACGATCGGCCACGATTCTGCGTAACTCGGCAGCAGGAAAAGCTTTGAACTGTGCATGACATCAAAGCGCTCATCCTCTAGATAGCCAAACAGTGCAATGTGCTCTTCCAAGCCTTCTTTTTCTATCCGTTTGGCAATCCAACCCATCTCTGGGCCGTCCCCGACAATTGCCAGTTTTGCACCCGGTATCTTAGCAGAAACGTCCTTCCATATTTCTACGAGATCCGCGACCCCCTTGCTGGTCACCAGCCGACCAACAAAGCATGCTTCGAAAATGGGCTTTTGATAACCTTCACGAAGTACGATTGGATCGATGCCGTTGTTCGTGATTACGATCTTTTTCGCATCTACCTTTTGCGAAATCAAGAAATCTTTTACCGTTTGATTTATGGCAAAGATCGTGTCAAAATATTTTCGGAGCAGCGCGACTGAGAGCATATCATTTAACGTGCGCGCAAGGCGCCACCAAAGACTTGATTCTTTCACCGGCAGGCCGTGATAATACGCCACAAGCTTACCCGAGCGAAGTTTAGATTGCAAATATAACGCGGGAATGACGTCTATTAGAAAATGATTAGAAGCTACTATAACATCGTACTGCTTCTGCGGCGGCAAGGTTAAGATCTTCCACAAACGGGCACAGTACAATAAAACCACTCTCAATAAACTTGATGATTCATTTTCAAACCTTGAATCAATGATAATTGCTTCGCCTGCCACAAGATCCTTTTTCAAAGAAGAATAACCCAGTTGGGGGAGTAGATAACTAATCTCGCTTTTGCGGCTCCACTGCTGCGCCACCTTTAACATGTGATAATCTCCACCTGTCATTGTCTTGTACCAGCCCGTTATGATGATTAGTACTTGTTTCAATTCGCTCAGCTCTGAGTCGCATGCAAGTGCGCGCGGGGGCCTGTGCCGGCTCTAATGACATGAAGCGGCAAAGGCTTGTATGCTTCGAGCGTCGTTATTCAGTAAAACGATTTTGATTTATCCGTTCCCTCACGTGAATTGTCCGTAATGATTACTAGACTCGCATAACTTCGGCTCATGAATGAAGAAACTGCCAGATTTAGAATCAAGTTGACAAAAAATTAGCGTCGGGCGTGTACTGGTAACCTCGTTATCTGTCTGGTCGCGCTTGGCAAGGAAGAATGAGGGTCCTTCGTGCTCACAACGTTCGTCTCCGCGCTGTGACACGTTTCTACGATGTCCATAAATTCACTGGCGGTTTTATCCCACGAGAACTGCCCGCTCGATTCCAACGCGCACTTTGACAAACGACTGCAGAGGTCGGCATTTTTGGTAATACTTATCGCAGCTTGTGCCATCGCTTGCGGGGTGGTGTCTACCAATAATCCAGTCTCCCCATGCTTGATTGAGTCTTTGTGACCAGGGATATCATATCCAATCGCGGGTGTCCCACACGAATTCGCTTCGGTAACGACAAGTCCCCAGCCCTCCCGGATTCCGGGCACCAACATCACGTGCGCCCTTTGCATGAGCTCAAACTTGAAAGCCTCATCAACGAAGCCAAAGAACTGTACTCGCAAACCCGTAGCCAATCTTTTCAATTTGTCTAACTCCGCGCCGCGGCCGACGATCCAGAGTCTGGCTTCGGGCACTTGCGCCGCAATAAGCTGAAAAGCTTTTATGGTGTGATCGACGAGGTTAGCTTTCTTCAGCAGACCAACGAAGAGAAAAGTAGGTACCACTTCCTTATCCGGTATGTGTCCAAGGGGTTTGTGGCTCAGACCTTCCGGAATTATCTCAACGTTGTCCAAACCTAAATTCTGCAGGTCTTGTGCCGTTGATCTACTGACTGTGACGGTCGGGACGCCGCGATAGCATCGATACCAGTGCGGCTCGAGCCAGTAATGTGCGATGTGTCCTACTACAGGAGGGAGGCCGAATATGTATTTCTCTCCAATCACTTCGTGAACGAGAAAAATTACCTTTTCTTGAACAAAGCGCGGAGCCAAGAAAGGAATATTGGTGTACTCATCAACGACGACGTCGCATTTGCCTTTGAAATGCTTCTTATAGTACTGCCGTGCTTTCCATCGAACGGTAAAGTAGTTACCCAAGCGGATTATACTCACTCCGTCGACAACTTCAGTCTTCGCGCCAGACTCAAAGTTTGATGCAATAATGGTGACAGCGTGCCCCTCCGCAACCCATCGCTTCGCAACTTCATGCGTGAAGCGCTCTGCTCCGCCGGCGCGCGGATGTTTATGATCTCGCAGGTTGAGTATTAAGATCTTCACGATCGCGCCTCACCCGCGTCGAGGTCTCTTGTGACGCCAGCATTGCCTGCTGCCGCTCTGTTTCCCGGTCGACGTACTGCTTTATCCAGATACCATTTCCTGATCAGATGGATGCCTATTTTCAAACCGTCTCTCAACGAGGCCAGCTTGGCCCGGTCCACTCGCGGACTATACCTGATAGGTATCTCCGCAACGCGGAGCTTCTTGGGCGCACACTCAGAAAACATATCCGCTTCGAGCTCAAATCCGTGCGCTTCGAGCTGTAAGCACTGGATTGCGTCCCTTCGATACCCCCACAATCCAGTGCAAACGTCGCTGAGGTCGATGCTAAAAAGAGCTCGAGCGAGCAATGTGAGAAGTATATTTCCAGCGACGTTCAGCCGTGTCATAGCGCCGGGCCCGATAGAGCCCTTGAGCCGTGAACCGACAACAACGTCATTCGTCTGCAACAGGCGCACCATCTCAGGAGCCACGCCGATTGGATACGTGTTATCGCCGTCAACGACAATCACGTAGTCGGCGTCCACGGCCCGAAATGCCGTCTGAATAGCTGCGCCCTTTCCCGGTCGCTGTTCAGTGATAACCTGTGCGCCCTTCGCAAGCGCGATGTCTAGCGCATGGTCAACCGATTGCCCGTCGATAACGCACAGCGCGGTTTCATATCCATCGTCTGCCAGCTCTGCTGCAGGTATACTCTCTAGCACCAACCCGATCGAAGGCGCCTCATTCAAGGTTGGTATAACAAAAGCCACGCGCTCCATTCGCTGCTGGCCCTTCCAGGCGATGCATGGCTGTGTCATTATTCGACCACCCTCACACGTTGACCGCTTTTAAGTACAACAACAATCAGTCAGCCGCGATCGTCGGCTTCGCGATCTTACCGGCAGACTTTCAACATCACCCCCAATCTGGTCGCCTCAAATGGTGCTAAAACTAACCGTCTAATAAAGCTCGCCACAGAAGTATTTAAGCGCTTCGACGCCGCTGTTGCCTTATTTTGCGCAAATTGCTCTTATAGTGCAATATTGTGAAAGAATAACGAAAATTAGAGCACTAAATTGCTTTTAAAGCGCAATATTGCAAAGAAAATATTTTTTGAACGGCAAGGTTTATAAGTGGGAACAACAGACCCCTCATAATCTTTCAATGCGACAACCTCGCTCACTGAATATAACGGACACATCCACCGCGGCAGTGTGCTGTGCGGAGCGTCCGCGAAGCGAAGGACAAACGCACGAGGCGCGTTGAAAATAAACAAACGGAGGAAAAAAATGAAGACTATGCGACTGGCAACAATCGTTGCTGTGACGATTATACTCTTCAGCGTGCTTGGCACTTCAGCAATAGCAGTGGATGCCAAAAGCGCAGCGCAGCCTCAAAGAGTCTTTCGACCGTCCGCGACTCCCACTCCGCCTCCATTCCCCTCGCCCAAACCTCACGAGCCTATATGGACATGGTTCGGGCAGATACTGCATTGGTTCGGTTTGTTCGGGAACTGGCTACAGCACTCGTTTCACTCGTTTCACTTCCGGTAGCTAATGTAGCAGGGACTCGGTAGGATCCGGCTGCAGTCGATTTGGAAAGCACGGTTAGCGTGTAGGATTAATGGAAAGAGCGCTCCAGCCGTAGTTTTGCTCCTTAACAGGACGAGGTTGTATTGCGATGTGCCTCACTAAGTGCAGCTGTTTCGAACAACTGCTCTCGCGAGACTCATTTCGCAAGTGGAGGAACACTAGCGCCTGCAAGAAATAAGGAGCAAACGCGTGCGCTCATTTCCCGTCCTCGACGGTTCGTTGCAGGTTCCGTCGATGGCAGCGACGGCAACACCATCAAGCTCTCGAGACTTAGCTGTGCGCTGATCCGACCTTGCTACGAAAGACTCATTGTGGCACGCTATCAGCGATTTCCTGAACGGGCCCTCCGGGTAAATACTATAACGTCACACGCAATTATACCTCGCAATGCCCCTCGACTCCTCTCGCCCGATGCGGTACGCAGCGGTCGTGGTTATCGTTCTAGTGCTCACCGCACTCTTGGTTCCCGCCGTTGGCACGCTCGACTCTCTTGGCTACTTCGGCACAAAAACCTACCTTCTCGTTCTCCAAGACAACAGCGAGCTAAGAAACACCGGCGGTTTTTTAGCGTGTGTGGGCACCGTAGACGTCCAGAACGGGGCCCCAACAAACTTCAATTTACAGTACACCACCAACAACTCCTACCTCAACAGCTCGAATGGCGGAATCATAACGATTGACGGTCCCGAAAGCTTTACGGATTTTTACGGCACGCAGCTCGTGCAGTTCAGGGACATGAACGTCCAATATGATTTCGCCACGTTCGCGCCATTGTGCGCCGCTGCGTACAAAGGGTTGACCGGACAGCAGGTGGACGGGGTCATTGCGATCGATTTCACGGCACTACAGCAACTCCTTAAAACCACTGGACCGGTAACGGTGGGAAACGAGGTAATTACGTGGAGAAATGTCATCGATCTCCTGCACTATAAAGCAGCCGCGGCCACAGGAGCGAAAACCGACCTCACCGCCTTCTTGACCCAGCTTGCGAGCAACCTCATTGCGACCGTGCAGACGGCCGGTCCTGTCGAGAAGCTGCTCCTGCTAAGTACCCTTCAAACGCTGGGGCAGCAGCGACACCTCCTGATCTACGCGCCGGGCGCCCCTCTCAGCGGCTACGATGGAGCGATGCACAATACCACCGGCGATTACGTGTCTGTGCTGGACTCGAACTACGCTGGCAACAAAGCAGACCTCAACGTTAACAGGACGCTCACGTATAGCGCGCACATCGAGGACAACGGCACCGTGACGTCTAACCTTACATTAACCTACCAAAACAACTGCTGGTGGGACTACAAAGTGTTCACGACGGCGCTCGTGCCAAATGGGGCGCAGCTGCTCGGTGCGCGATACAGTTCCGAATCACTCGGGCCGCAGGTCACGGCGAGCGACGGACTTACGGCTATCTCCTCGTGGATCGTCGTCCCGCCACACACCGCCGCAAACGTTACGTACACATACTCCCTTCCCGCAGCAACGGTCGGCTCCGCCGGCGTGTATTCACATTACAGTCTCTATGTGCAAAAACAGGCAGGAATCGATGATTACACGCTCAACACGGCCGTGACACTGCCTCACGGAGCGCAACTCATTCACGAGTCGAATGTCGGAAACGGAACCGTGACAAACGGCGACGTCCAAGTGGAGGTCATTTATCGATAACGGAGGGAGGACCGGTACGTGAGACGACGTTTCAAGGCACTCGCTGCATCCGCTGCAATAGCGATAGTGGTCATAATCGCGGCCATCGTTCTGCTCGCAACGCTCCAAACCGCCTTGACGACTGAGTCGGCACGTAACGAGCAGAATCCGCTATACGTGCAGGCTCAGCGGAACGTGCAGGTGCAGGTGGGCGAAAGCGCAACGGCGAGCAATCTGACGTTTCGCGTTCAAAACGTGATGAACGCTACTGACGCTAATGCGCACCAGGTGTGGGCGACCTACGATACCGACATGCAGGCTCCGCTGAACCCCATTTCGGGAAGCAACTACGTGATCGTCAACGCCACCGTGGTGAATGCTATCAACGGTACGTCACCGTTCAGATACTCGGACGTCGTCCTTGTGGGCAACGACGGAAGGTCGTACTACGCGAACTACGCCGCGGGCAACGCGAGCTGCACAGCCTCGATCAGAGCAGAGCAGATCAAGGTCGGCGGCGCGTGCGACGTGTACGTCGCGTTTTCTATTCCGAATGATGTGACGCCGGCAAAGGTTGTGTACACGGCATCAAACCCAGCGATAGTGGTCAACCTCGCTTAGATGGAGCACACCTTCGCGAAGTGAACGCAATCTGCCGAATGTCACTTCTTTGAGCGTTCTAACAGAGCTGAGATAAAGGTTAGACGGTTGAATGTGCTGATAACACTCAAACGCAAAGCCCATGGATACAACGAACGCGTGTATGCCGATTACGACAGCGAACCTCGCAAAAACGGAGAGTCCGCATCGACTCGCTCTCCCGGTGGTACGAAGTACGAGAGTCGCGCGACAATAAGCCCAATAATAATGGCCCCTCCTTTAATCAGCGCGGCGTGACCGTTTTCGTCCGTTGCCGCTTTCTTCGGGCTCAAGCAACAGCGTGGTGTCGCCCCCCTGCTGCACCAATTGGGCGTAGGGATGGAGATCGGGCGACGTTCTCACGGCCTTTGCATGGCTGAGCTCCTCCTCACTGCGGATGCGGGGCTCAGGGAACTCTCTGGCAAGCTGCGCGCGCGTCTTCAGCTCAAGTTCTAGGAGCTTCTCCGTCGACAAATCGGAAAAGTCACGTTTTTCCAGCTCGGCCGTGATCTTCTCGAGCCTAGCGCTCAGGCGCTCGATCCGTGCTTGCGTTGTCATCCAGCAGGCCTCGCGCAAAGCGTCGAGTTCTATCGCCTTCAGGTTTTCGACTTCTTCCGCGTGCTCCTTGAGCCAATTCGCCACCGTCTGTCTCCGCACGCCGACCGTAGCCGCAATAGTTGCAAGTGATTTGTCCTGCGCACGCAGTTCGAAGCACCTAAGCTTTGTCTCTATATCCTTCATGGCATGCTCCGTCCATTCTCTGCACCGGTGCGCATCACGTCCTTGCGCCAGGGGGTGGAGTTACGTCGAGCACC
>Ga0187884_10002169_pt1 | contig 16871 bp, 12 predicted proteins | sample June2016WEW_20_4_FD_132983 | JGI IMG/M metagenome (GOLD analysis project Ga0187884, IMG submission 132983) | Peatland microbial communities from SPRUCE experiment site at the Marcell Experimental Forest, Minnesota, USA - June2016WEW_20_40 | ecosystem: Environmental > Terrestrial > Soil >...
AGCTTATATTCGTCCTTGCTGGCCAGGGCGATCTTGTTCTCTTTCTCGTTGAGCACGATCGACGAGTGCGTGTCTTTGAGGTCGAAGCGCTGCTGGACCTCCTTCTGAGCCTGCTGCACGGCATTCATGACTTCAGGTATTTCGATCTTGGAAACCACGTCGAAGCTGTTATCGGGCATAAGTTCATTCGGGATCGGGACGGTTGATATCGAGACTGACAAAGAAGCCGGAACTAGGACGCGCGCGCACCGGGGTCACGCGGCGCACGATATCGGGGCGGGGCGCTGCCGGCGGCGGCTCGGCCACCCTGGGTTGTTCGGGCGCAATCGGCGCGACGGGCGGGGCGATAGCCGGTACAGGGGCCGCCGCTTCATGCTTGCGCACGCTCAGGGCGGCAATCACGCTGCGCGAAATCTCTTCCACCATATCGGTCATGGAGGCATCGACCGCCACCGTCACCGCCGCGCGCACCTGTTCGGCATCTACCACCGCGATGAAGGGAGCGGCCGGCGGCGCCGGCGCTTTGGCAACGGCCGAGCTCGAAGTCTTCGCCGCCGCATCGGCCCGAGCCGCGGCCGAGGCTTCCGCCAGCGGCCGCACCAGCCCCACCAGCGCGCTGGCTTCGAACGGCTTCTTCAGCGATCCGTCGGCTTCCGCCTGGCGAATGCGCTCTTCCTCGAATGGCTCCAGCACGCCCGCCGTCAGAATCACTTTCACGTGCCGATGCCGCGGGCTCATCTTCACGTATTGGCAGATTTCGTAGCCGGTCCTTCCCGGCATCACCGTATCCGCCACGATCACGTCCGGATCCACATCCTCCAGGCGCACCAACGCCGCATCGGCATTGCTCACGGTGACGACCTCGAATCCCTCGTCGCTCAGGATCCGTTCGCCCATACGCTGCGCGTGCGGGCTGTCGTCCACCAGCAGAATGCGGTTCATTGCTTGGCTGTTGTGGCGGTGGTTGCAGCCGAACTCGCCGGGTTCGCCTGTCCGGTTTGGGTGTCGGAGGGCTGGCCGGTTTTCTTTTTCTTCCTGTCGTCCAGCTCCTGCTGCCGCTTCTTCGCCTTGGCGGCCGTCTCCTGCTGCTTGCGCATCGCGTCCTGTTGCTTCTTCAGCAGTCTGGCTTGCTGTTTCGGGCTCAGATTGCCGGTGTGGTTCTGGGGAAGGGGCTTGGGCGCCGCCGCGTTTATGGGCGGAGCGGTGGCATTCTTGGCGTCGGATGGCTTCGGCGAAACCGTGGTGGTGCCTGCCGCGGCTGCCGCTCCGCTTTCGCGCGCATCCGGCTGCCGGTCGATCAGCGATCTGTCCGAACCGACCGTTCCCGCGGTCACGTTCGAATCCGAGCCGCCGCCTCCGCCTGTGCCCTGCGTTGCCGTGACCGTGTTGTCACCCACGCCCGGCACCTGAGGCACGCTCACCGGAATGTACGGCTTGAAATCGCCCATCTGCGGCGATCCCGAGCGCGCCGCCTGGGTTGTGTCTGGCCTGCCCACGAACGGCCCGGCTGCTTTGCCGATGATCGAGCGCTTCAGCCGGTTCTCCTGCTCGTACTTTTGCCACGCATAGGCTACCGGGTCGGCCTCCGGCACCGGCCGGTGCATGGCCGTCAGCTTGGCCTTGGCCTCCGCCACGTGCGCGCTGAGCGGGTATTCCTGGACGATCTTCGAATAGGTCGCGGCTTCCTGGTTTTCGAAATTGTCGCCCATGCGATGATAGCCTTCGGCCAGGTCCCACAGCGCGTCCGCACTCCTGCTGTAGAGCGGATATTGGTCCACCAATCCCTGGAAGCGGTTGGTGGCGGCCGGGAAACTACCCTTGGTCCGATAGAACTCGGCGACTTTGTCTTCGCCGTCCGCCAGCACTTCCTCGGTGTTGCGCAGGTACTGCTGCACCGCCGGCGCGAACTTCGAATTCGGGTATTGCGCCAGCAGCGTGCGGCATTCGTCCAGCGCGCGGCGGGCGTGCAGGTTGTCGCGATCGGCCTTATCGATCTGGTCGTACTGCATCTGGCAAACTTTTGCCTGCGCCTCGGCCGATTCCTCCATCTGCGGATAGAACAGGATGAAATCCTTGTATTCGGCCTCCGCCTGCGCCAAGCCGTGCGCGCCGCCCTCCCGGAACCAGCTATCCGCCACCGCCAGCTTCGCCTTGGCCAGATACTCGCTGGTGTCGTAAGTGTTCATCAGCGTCTGCAACGTCAGGCGCGCGCGCTCATAGCGGCCGTGCTGAATGTCGTTGGCCGCGGTGTCGAACAGCACCTTGTCCGGCTGCTGCGTATCCTTGGCGATGGGGTTAACATAAACCTTCTTGCGGCATGCCGGCGCAAGGGCCATGGCAATGATCGCGGCACTCACCGCGACCGTACGTAAGACTCTTGAACCCATTTCGCTTCCCCGTTCCGTTCTTCCTTCTTCAGACCCGTACCGCGGTCGCCTGCGCGGCAATCTCGCGCATCTGCCGCACCGTCACCTCGGCGTCCGGGCTGTGAAAGATCGCCGAACCTGTGACGATCCAGTCACACCCCGCCCGAACCACTTCCGCCAGGTTTCCCGGATGCACGCCGCCATCGATTTCGATGGGCAGCGCCAACCGTCTCTCCCGCATCGTCTGCTTTAGCTTCCGTACCTTTTCCAGCACGTACGGAATCAGCTTCTGGCCTCCAAATCCGGGATTGACGCTCATCAACAGCACGTAGTCGGCCACATCGAGCACGTCTTCCAACACCGATACCGGCGTGGCCGGATTCAGCACAACGCCCGCCATGGCGCCGGCCGAGCGGATCATTTCGAGCGTCCCATCCAGGTGCCGGCACGCCTCCCAATGCACCGAAACCGAATTCGCGCCGGCGCGCACGAAATCGGTGGCGTAGCGGTCGGGGTTCTCGATCATGAGATGACAGTCCAGATGCGCCCCGGTCGCCTTGCGAACCGATTCCACCACCGGCGGGCCGATGGTGATGTTGGAGACGAAGTGGCCGTCCATCACGTCCAAATGCAGGATGTGCGCCCCGCCGCGTTCCACGCGGGCCATCTCCTCCGCCAGGCGGGCGAAGTCCGCGGACAGGATTGAGGGAACGATTTCAAGCATTTGGGGGCAGTTCCGATTTTATCACAGCGGCCAGGAAACCATCGCCTGGGTCGCGTCCTGGCAGCCGCTCGTAGTTGGCCACGATTCGCATTTCCCGCGCCCCCACCACCGCCTCTTCCACCACCGCGCGGTTCTCTTCCGGTTCCAGCGAACAGGTGGCGTAAACCAGCCGCCCGCCCGGCGCCAGCACCGCCAGAGCATTGGCCAGAATGGCTCGCTGCCGGCCGGCGAGATCGGCCAGATCCTCGGGTTTCAGCCGCCATTTGATCTCCGGGTTGCGCGCCAGCGTGCCCGTGCCCGAGCAGGGCGCGTCCACCAGCACGCGTTCGAAGCGCGAGCCAAACGGCAGCGGCCGGGTCGCGTCGAGCTGCACCAGCGCATCGGTAATGCCTCTCACCTGGGTAATGCGGTGAAAGTGCAGGTCGGCGGCGATCACGCGCGCGCCCGCCTCCACCGCTTGCGCCGTCTTGTTCCCCGGAGCCGCGCACAAATCGAGCACCGTCTGGCCAGGCTCGATTTCGAGCAGCGGCACGATGGTCTCGGACCCGATATCCTGGAACCGCTCGCCGTGGCGATGTTTGGCCGGTTCCTCCAGCGCCGCGCGGGCAATCCCCTCCGCCGCGGCCGCGCCATAATGCCGCTCCCACCGCGCCAGCAGCCACTCCGGGCAGGAAAGCGCGATCTCCCGGCTGGGCCACTCCCCCTTTTCCGCCCGGTTCCCCGCCGCCTTCCGCAGCACGGCATTCACCAGCCCCGCGGCCGACGTCTTGCGCGCGCGCCGCACCAGCTCCACGCTCTCCCCCACCGCCGCGTGCGCGGGCACCCGTTCGAGGTACCGCAACTGGTAGATGCCCATCCGCAGCGCCACCCGCACCTCCGGGTCCAGCTTGCGCGCCCGCCCCAAATAGCGCCCGATCAGGTAATCCAATTGCGCCTGGTAGCGCAGCACGCCGAACACGATTTCGGTAGCCAGCCCAGCGTCCCGGCTGTCGACCCCGACGCCGCGCTCGAGCAACAAATCGGAAGCATACCCGCCCGATTCCACCTTGCGCAAAATGTCGAACGCCAGAACGCGCGCGGGGGCGGGTCTCATACCACTGAGAATTCTACCGTGGGGCGGACCATCGCCGTTCGTGGTCTGCCCTGCACGGGCGCGGTCGGCGTGGCGGACGCCTCACGAGTACAACTTTATTGAGGCCCTCGTAATAGACCGACGGCAAGCGGCGCCTGTGGTTGCCAACCCGCTGCAGGTTACCAACCTGCCCCACACGCTGCGGCAGTTTCTACATCTCAGGGCCTAGGTGCGCGGCATTGTGGGGCAGATTGTCAATCTGCGGCCGATTGGTAATCGGCCTTGCGCTGGACCACGGAAACTCCTCCGGCCCTCCCGAAGTAACTCTTCAGCGGTAGCGGCGGCAGGCCTTCCCCTTGCACTTCTACAGAGGGTGCGCTATGCTTCCTTGTAGAAGCAAAGGGGGAGAATCTATGAACGACCGCATCGAATTGCCGCAAGGCACTCTGGACCTTTTGATCCTACGCACGCTGGCGCTCGAACCGCAGCACGGTTGGGGCATTTCGGAGCGTGTGCAACAGATGTCGAGCGATGTGCTGCGGATTCAGCAGGGATCGCTCTACCCGGCGCTACACCGCTTGGAGCGCCGAGGATGGATCAAGGCTAACTGGGGCACGTCGGACAACAACCGGCGCGCCAAATATTATGAACTCAGCAGGAGCGGGCGCCGGCAGCTCGCCACCGAAAAGGATTCGTGGCAGAAACTGACAGCTGCCGTGGCCCAAGTTCTGGGCCCAGCCTAGGAGCTTGCCATGCTGGACGACTTGTTTTTTCGTGTGCGTTCCCTGTTCCGGCGGGAGACCGTCGAATCCGAAATGGAATGCGAATTGCGATTTCATTCCGAACACCAGATCGAGAAGTATCTAAAGACAGGAATGAGCCGCGGCGAAGCTCTGCGGCGAGTGCGCATGGAGTTCGGCGGCCTCGAACAGGTGAAGGAAGATTGCCGCGACGCGCGCGGCGTGTCCCTGATGGAAACGCTGGCGCAGGATCTTCGCTATGGCTGGCGGACGTTGCTCAAATCACCCGGTTTCGCGGCGGCGGCGCTGTTCACGCTGGCACTGGGGATCGGGGCCGACACCGCGATCTTTTCGGTGGTCTACGGCATTCTGCTGCGGCCGCTGCCCTTCCGGGATGCCTTTCATCTGGTCCTGCTGAACGAGACCATGCCGAAGGTCGGCGATGTGAGCGTCTCTTATCCGAATTTTCAGGATTGGCGAAGTCAGAGCCATTCGTTTGCGGAGATGGCGGCGGTGAACCCTGTCAAGTTCAACATGGCCGGCAGCAATCAACCGGAGAACATTGGCGGCCTCGCCGTTTCGCCGAACTTCCTTCCCATGATGGGAGTGCGGCCGGTGATGGGTCGCGGATTCACCCCTGACGAGGAAAAGGCCGGCGTCGCGAGGGTAGTTCTGCTCAGCTACGCGCTCTGGCAGTCGCGTTTCGGCGCGGACCGCAGGGCGATCGGGCAGACGATTCGGCTGGACAGCCAGACCGTGACAATCGTTGGAGTGCTGCCGCCGGAGTTTCGCTGGGTAGAGAAATGTGAAGTGATGGAGCCGATGGGAGTGTGGGCCACGCACAACGACAGCGCCACCAACAGGGGTGACCGTGGCGACGGGGTAGTCGTGGGGCGGCTGGCGGCGGGCGTGCGGATGGCGCAAGCCCGCGCGGAAATGGAAACCGTTGCGGCAGGACTTGCTCGCGCGTATCCCGAGGCCAACGACCAGATCGGCGTCAACCTGCGGCCGCTCCGTGAAGCGTTCTCAGGCGACGTGCGCCCGGCGATGCTGGTGCTGCTGGGAGCTGCGATCTTCGTGCTTCTGGTGGCCTGCGCGAATGTGGCGAATCTGTTCCTGATGCGCGGTGCGGTGCGGGCCAAGGAGATGGCGCTGCGAATTGCCATCGGGGCGAGCCGCCGCCGGATTATCCGCCAGATTCTGACTGAGAGTTTTCTGGTGGCGCTGCTGGGCGGAGTGGCCGGAGTATGCCTGGCCATTGCCGGAATTCCCGCGATCGCGCGGCTGATTCCGCCGGACACGCTGGCCGGCGCGAGCGTGGGCATGAATGGCGCCGTTCTGCTTTTTTCGGCCGGCCTGGTGGTGCTGTCGATGTTTGTGTCCGGGCTGGCTCCCGCGCTGCATTCGACGAGCGGCGATCTTCAATCGGAGTTAAAGGAGGGAGGCAAGACCACCAGCGCCGGTGCGCGCAATCGTTGGCGCGATTTACTTGCCACCAGCGAAGTCGCGCTGGCGCTGATTCTGCTAGTGGGCGCCGGGCTTATGATGAAAAGCCTGTATCGCCTGCTAGCGGTGGATTCCGGCTTCCGGTCTGAGCACGTGCTAAAGCTGGAGATGGACCTGCGGACCGCGCAATACGACAAGGACCCGGCGGTGATCGCTTTCTGGCAGCAAACGCTGGACCGCGTCCGCGCATTGCCAGGCGTGGAATGGGCGGCGCTCGGGACCGCGATTCCGCTCACCGGCGACCATTCGCGCACCGACATTACGGTAGAAGGGACCGTGCCGAAGCCGGGCAGTTTCCCGCATCCGGATATCCACATCGTCAGCCCGGATTATGAGAAGACGCTGGGCATTCGCCTGCTGCGGGGCCGGGGCTTCACGCATGCGGACCAGGAGAACGTTCCGCAGGTGGCTATGGTCAATGCGACGGTGGCGCAGCGTCTCTTCCCCGGCGCAGACCCCATCGGCAAGCGGTTCATGTTCGGCCATCCGGGAACGGACCCGCTGAAGTGGGTCACCATCGTGGGAGTGGTTGCGGACACCAAGATGTACGGCCTCGCCAATCCCGGGCGTCTCGAGGTCTATCTGCCGTTCCGCCAGGCGACCTCAAATGAGATGGCTTTATTGGTGAAATCCGGCCAGGAACCAACCGCGCTGGTCTCCGCCATTCGCGGGATTGTGACTTCGATTGACAAAGAGCAGCCCATCTTTCGCATCGCCACCATGCAGGAAGTGGTCAACGCTTCGGTTTCCACACGGCGCATCACGCTCATCCTGCTCGGGCTGTTCAGCGGGCTGGCGCTGGTGCTTGCGGGAATCGGAATCTACGGCGTGATTTCCTACTCGGTAGCGCAGCGCGAGAGAGAGATCGGGATCCGGATGGCGCTGGGCGCGCAACGCGCCGATGTGCTGCGCCTGGTGCTGGCGCAGGGCGGGAAGATCTCGGCTGCAGGGATCGTGATCGGCAGCGCAGCTTCTCTGGGACTCACCCGGTTGATGGCGAAGCTGCTGTACTCGGTGAGAGCGGTCGATCCGGCGACGTTTGCCGCTGTGGCTGTCGTGCTCGCGCTGATTACGATCGTCGCGTCCTATATCCCGGCTCGCCGGACTTTGCGAGTGGATCCGCTGATCGCGTTGCGGCATGAGTGAGGGGAAGCAAGAAGTGGGACAGGTTTGAGCTTTGCAGATCGGGTGCTTGCTTCGTCCGATTCTGGTCCGTTCCGATTCCCGAAGAAATAGAGTAAGCGCCCTCTCGCAAGCTCACCGAAACCTCACGTTGCTTCGATCGCCCGGCTTTTGTGCCGTCAATCCGCACTTCGACCGGAGCCGAACTTCGGGCTGCGACGGCTCTCGCGAAAACCGTAAAAGCTCCGTCTGCCTCGCATTCCCGCATTCCCGCAAAATATCGAACGCCAGAACTCGCGCGGGGGTGGGGGGTCTCATACCAGTGAGAATTCTAGCAGGGGCCGGTGGGGGGTCCTCGCGGTTCGTGGTTTGGCCCGGACGGGTGCAATCCGCGGGGCAGACGCTTCACAAGCGCTAACTTAAGGCTTGCCCCGCTTTGTCCCGACGCTTACTGTGCGCCGGCCTGGCAACCGAGGCAGATGCCGGAGTTGCTGCTATTGCCGATGATGAAGGCGCACCTGTAGGCCACGCTGGCTACGTCCTGCGCGCCCAAACTCCCAGGAATGCACGCCGTCCCGGTGGTCGCGTACGTGCCTGCGGTGGGCGCCGCACCGAGTGTCGTACCAAAGGCAACGATGCCGGGAACGACAGTGGACAGCGTCACGGATTCCGCACTGTTGTTGCAAGCGGTGCCAGTGCCGCCAGGGCCCGCTAGGGTGGCGAGCAGCTTCACCGTGATCGAGAGTGGGTGGACGCCCGTATCGGTATTGGACGTAAGGTCCGCTTTGGCCCCAAGGCTAACCATGGCGTTCGGCGTTACCAGGCAGGAGCAGCAGGAGATTAACTGCTCATCTGTGGCATCGAACGCATAAACGTTCACGCAGATGTTGCCGAAAGCGCCGGAACCGGGGCCCGTCAGAGAGTCGCCATTGTAGCCGGTGTTTCCGATGTTGATATACGACTCCCCGGCCTGGAGGTTAGCCGCGTAGCACATTTCCTGTGTCGGGATCCCGTCTGTAAAAGTGACGATGGTCTGTCCCCCGGCATAGACCGTCACGGTAGCCGTACCCGCGGCTAGATTGGGGGCGGGGCTGGCCAGCGCTCCGCTCGGCAAGGTCGCGATGGAGGTTAGCAGGAAACCGGATGGTATGGTTTCCGTGATTGACACGAGACCGGCTGGCTCAACCAGCGCCGGACTGCAAGAGCCCACGGGCGCAGGGCCGGCCGGAACCATGACCAGAGTTCCAGCAACGCTAAATGTGACATTTCCCGAGAGAACGCCGCCCTGGGCCACCTTGCAAATCATCAGAGAGCCGGTCGGGACCGCATCGGTGAAAGTGACAATCGTCGTTATCCCGGGAATGACTGTCACGGTAGCCGTACCCGCGGCCAGATTGGGATTGGGGACGGGGGAGGCGGCCAGCGCTCCGCTCGGCAAGACTGAGATGCTCGTCGGCACGGCGCCCCCCGGGGGGCCCCCTGGCCCTGTCAGGACTTCCGCGACTGCCACGGGGAAGGCAGACACTACCGGTACCGGCGGGCCGCACGTACCGCCCGGCGCAGCGCCGGCCACAATTCCCGGTATTCCGACTCCACCGATAGTAAAGTTGAACGTCTTACCGAGAGTGCCGGCGTCGCCAGCGACTTTGCAAACTTGAAGGTAGCCACCGCCGGGTGGGGGTGGGGTCGCGTCGACGAAAGTGACAAACGTCGTCCCCCCGTCAGCGACCGTCACGGTAGCCAAACCCGTTGCCACATCGGTGGGGCTGCCCAGCGCTCCGCTCGGAAAGGTGAAGATGCTCGTCGGCACGACACCCGCTGGTAGGTCTACTTCTTGGACTGACACGGGGGTCGACGCCGGTACCAGCACCGGCGCGCTGCACGTGCCGCCTGGCGCAGCGCCGGCCGGAACCGGGAGCTGCCCTGGCAGCGGCGGTAGCGGTATCGGAGGTATGGCGGAAGGAATGGCGAAATAGAAGTCCGTTCCTTGGGTGACGCCGTTCCCAGCTACTTTGCAGACCTGAAGGTAGCCGAAGCCGGCGGGGGGTGGTGGGGACGCGTCGACGAAAGTGACCGTCGTCGTAGCCCCGGCAGTGACCGTCACGTAAGCCGTACCCGCCGTCAGAACGGTGGAGTTTTCCAGCGCTCCGCTCGGCAAGGTGAAGATGCTCGTCGGCACGTAGCCCCCTGGCACTAGCAGGTTTTCCTGGATTTGCACCGAACCGGCAGGGACCGCAATGGCCGCGCTGCAAGTGCCCAAAGGCGCGGGGCCGGCCGCAACCGTGACCGTTGTCGATTGCGGCGGTATGACGGGAGAAATGCTGAAACTGAAGGGCGTTCCTGCGGTGACGCCGGCGCCGGCGACTTTGCAAACCTGCAGCGAACCGTTATTGCAGGATCCGACCGAGACTATGTTGCTATCCAGCGTCACCGCACCGGTTAGCGCGACAACCCTGCCTTCGACGCCCGCGCCGGTCTCCACCGTGACGCTCGCGTCCGCCAAAATAGTTCCTAGGAACTGGGTGCCTGTGCCAAGAGTTGCGGAACTGCCAACCTGGAAAAACACGTTGCAAAGCGCACCCCCAGCCGGATTGATCATGATAACGGACGAGTTGCTTCCAGTCACGAGCGAGCTTCCTATCCGGAAGATAAAGACCGCGTTGGGGTTGTTCTGAGCGTCAAGAGTAAGCGTTCCGGTCAACCCAGCCGAAGAGGAAAAAAAGTATACGCCTGGCCCGAGCGTGAGTCCACCCAGATCCGTGCCACTCAAGTCACGGGTGGGTGCCGTGCCGGCTAAAACATTGTACGCATTAAGGGCATCCGCCCGAGCCGGCGCCGCGACCCCACCGATGTATGTCGTTCCGACCACGGTCCCCGGAGGAAAACCAGTGATCGAAGTACCTGGGGATAAACCTAGATTCCCGGTAACCACGGACGGGCCCGTATTGGTCACCGTTGAGGCGCCCAGGACCGCGAAGCTCTGCGCCGTGCCCAGCAGTGCCTGTGCGGACAGGGTCTGGCACAAAGCCGTGAAAAGCAGTAACGCGATGGCGGCCACCGGCAAAAATGACCGTTTTTCAGGAAAACGAATTCTTGTCGTAATATCCTGGTGGAGCCCAGGCAGGAGCCGGCGCGAAAGACGAGAAAGCATAGTGTCGCCCTCTTTCTTTTTTCCAATCTAGGTAGCCATCAGGCTTTTCCTCTTCGACGGCAATTCTACCTTAAATCTTCTGGGTTTGAAACGCTCAATAGTACCTTCCATGCCTAACTGGATCTAAGAACCTTCTGGGTTTAGAAGTTTTAGAACCTTCTAATGCCTATTAGATCTACAGGTACTAGTGCTGAGATTCTGTCGCGTATCCTGGGCGGGGCGGCAGCCCTCCGACTCAATCGGTGCAGTGGACCTGTGGGGCAGGATGGTATCCTGCCGCCGATTGTGAATCGGCGTTTCGCGGGCCGCTGAGAAACTGCCGAAAGCGGGTTACCAACCCGCTGCAGGTTACCAACCTGCCCCACAATCTCGGGCCATCCGTAACTGTAACTTGCGAGCCTCAGTAATTGGTTGCCGCACGGCGGGGAAATCTCAAATCGGGCTGAGTGCTCCGTCCCTCCTCGCCAAAACGCGAAGGGCTCAGGTCAGGCTGTCCACTTCGGCCACTTCGGCCGTCCACTTCGGCCCGGGACCGGAGCTTTCGCGCCACCTTTTTGACGCTCCGTCGGGCTTATGCCAATATAGGCATGTACCACCGGATGAAGAAGCTCACATGGCTTGCCGATTCCCGCTCCAATGTGAAGTCATTTCCGGCGCGCGTACAAGACGACCGCTGCAAAGCGGCGTAGCCGCAACCAAAAGCGCCGGGATGAGTCCCGGCGTGGCAGACTGAGAGTCCGCTCCACGAGCGGCTCAGACAGTTGAGAAGTGAGGTAAAGAATGCCGAAAAGAGAAGCCCTTAAGCAGGAGCCTAGCGCTAGCCCGGGCAATGTATTCGCCGACCTCGGCTTGCCCGACGCCGGCGAACACCTGATTAAAGCCGGCCTGGTGATTCGGATCGACCGGACCATCCGCCAACGGAAGCTGACCCAAGCAGCCGCGGCACAGCTCATGGGCATCGACCAGCCCAAAATCTCAGCCATGCTGTCCGGGCAGTTCCGGGGATATTCGGTCGAGCGCCTCATGGGTTTCCTGGTCGCACTCGGGCACGCTGTGGAAATCGTCGTAAAGCCTAGAAAGCGCGGTACGGCCGAACTTCGCGTCGCATAGCGGCCGCACCGCCCAGGCCACAAAAACCCACCATTCGCCGGCCGGCGAAAAAGGCAGTCACAGACTTTCGATATATTTCTTTACCTCCACCGTTTCATAGAGCTACAGCCAATTCGCCCCTTCCGCCCACGCCGTCGCCGGCATGCTCGCGCGCTATCGTGGAGCCGGAGTTGATCCCATGAACGATTCCCATCTCTCCACTCAACAGTTCCAGGTCATCGACGCCCTGTCCAGCGGCGCCAACCTCACCCAAGCCGCTGCCCAAGCCGGCGTTCACCGCAACACCGTCGCCAACTGGCGCAGCAGTTCCCCACAATTTCAACAGGCCCTTGCCGATCTCGAGTCCGACCGTGCCCTCATCTTCCGCGAACGCGCTCAACAGCTCGCCGACCTGGCCTTCGATTCCCTCCGCGAAGTCCTCCAAGATCCCAAAGCCTCCCCGTCGGTCCGTCTCAAAGCCGCCGTTTTCATCATCCAAACCGCCATGCCTTCCTCCCCGGCCAAAATCAAGAAGTCCCCTGCTTTCAACAACGCCCCTCTGGAGCAACCGCAAAAAGAGCTTACGCCTGCACAAGAATGCACAACCGCGGATCTGCACAAGAATGCACAAAAGCCCGAGCCCTACCGCCGCCCCGGACCCAAAATCGGCCGCAACGAAGCCTGCCCGTGCGGCAGCGGCCAAAAATATAAGCGCTGCTGCCTCGGCAAGTCCCAAACCGCCGCCGCATGACCCCCCTCGCGCGGCCCGGCGCCGACAGGAAGGAAACCATGGGACAGACCATCCTTGTTTTGTGGTCTGTCATCTCTGGGCCGAAATCGTCGCCTGTCCGAGGATCGGCAGCCTATTTTCCTCAGCTCGTGGAACCCGCGAGGCGACATCGGGAGTTCGGACTCTCACCTCCGCGCCTTGCGCGCCAAGTAGACCGTGCGGCAACCAGGCCCGATGTTGTGCTTGAAGAAGGGAGCGGCATCCCAGGCACGCACCTGGTCGAAGCCTGTCTCTTGCAATGCGAGACGGACCTCGTCGGCGTCCCAACAGACCTCTTCCACTCGTTCGCGATACCGTCTCCAGAGTTTTCCATGCCGGACGAACCACTCGACATCGCTCCAGGCCCGGCCGGCCCCCCGGCTATGGCCGTTGCGCATCACCACAGCTACGCCCGGTCTCTCGAACCAGACGGCGCCCGTCCAATACCGCTCGAATCCAAGCGCATTGTTCACATCGAACAAGAAGTGGCCTCCGGGCCGGAGGGCCCGCGCCGCCGCCCTGGCAACCTTCCACAGGTCCGCCTTGTGGGGCACATGATTCAGTGCGTCGAATTCGCAGATAATCAGGTCCACTACTTTCGGCAGCCGGAAGCTCCGCATGTCGGCCTGGAATACACGTATCGGCAAGCCGGCGCGCTTGGCCTTCTCACGGGTAAGCCGGCACATCAGCGGCGACAGATCCACAGCGTACATCGCGATTCCCGTGCGCGCCAAAATCAGAGCCGTAGTGCCGGTGCCGCACGCAAGGTCGCAGGCGGTGGCCACACTGGGCATAATCCGGCTCAACAGGCGCTCACGCGCTGCGTCCATCGGGAATCGAGAAGACGAAAAGAGCTCGTCGTAGTACTGCGCCAGCCATCGATAGGGTTTGACGATCGCCGTCTGAGGCACGTTGGTGGCCGCCTGACTTAGTGGCTGCTGGCGACAGGCGAGAGGGGCTTGGCGATGTCGTCCAGATATGCCGCGGGTTCCTCGTTGCGGACCAGGGTGGGATAGCGTTCGCCATCGTGGTAGTCCAGGTCTACCAGAGTGACTAGAGTCTCGTTCTGGAGGATGAAGTGAATGGGCGCCGATGCGGTTTTGCTCTGGCCGATCACTGCGTGCAATGCCTCCTTCGAGTAGACCTTCCCGTTAACCGCCATGATCTTCTCCCCCGGAATGAACTTGGCTTTGTCGGCCGGGCCGCCCACACGAACATCGGAGATGGTGCCATCGTCATTCAGCGCCACTCCGATGGAGAACCATACGTCTCTGGCGGAGTTGCGCAGCGCGAAGACGGCTTTCTCGTAATCGCTGGGTTTGTCGGTATAGACCAGCTTGTAGCCGCCCTGCTCGATGCCCTCCAGGTCGGCGTGGGGATTGATGCCGTTGACGCGGTCGTTCAGGAAGGCGGCCCAGTCGTACTTCACCACCTGGTTGAGGCCGGTCACGAGCTCGTTAAAGTCGTAGGGAACCACGGTGGGAGTCGCGCCGCCGCCTCGGTTGAGAAAGACGGTCATGAAGTCGCGGAGGTTCTTGGCGTTGCCGGTGAGCTTGCGGATGGTCGTGTCCACGTCGAGCCAGAGCAACTTGCCTTCCGGGTAGTAATCCACGCTGCGGCGCCAATTGGCCCACGCGTTTCCGCCGAACAACACGGAGGCGGCGATAGCGGTGTCACCGGTGCTGCGCCACAGGCGGCCGGAAGTGGCATCCATGGTGGCGGCATCGAGCGCGAAGGATTCGCGGTAGTGCTCCGGAGAGATGGCCCCCGAGCGCGCGGCCAGCACGGCGCCGAGGTAATCGGTCAAGCCTTCGTAGACCCACAGCAGCTCGCCTTTCATGGGGGTCGCGTAGTCGGGAGTGGCCAGGCCGGCCGGACGGCGATACTTCCCATTCCAGGAGTGGGTGAACTCGTGCGGCAGAAGATCGCTGGCGGCCATCTCATTGTCGTCGGTGGTGAGCGCGCGCTCGGGCAGGCTGTTGTCGGACGATTCGTGGTGTTCCAGGCCGCCGCCTCCAGCCGAGCCGCGGAGCGCGAGAAGGAAATGATAACCGCGGTAATGCGGAGCGCCATACATGGCTCCGGCCTCGCGGACCAGCCGGCTCCAGTGGTCGAGCACGGAGGGGCGGATCTCCACGTCCTCCGGCGCCTCGCCGAAGACGTCGATGAAATGTTTGGGCGTGACCTCCGGCGCGAGCGCGTATTCGTGGAAGTAAATGCCGGTCATGATGGGCGAGTCTTCGAGCATCTCGACCGTGGTAGCGGCATAGTGGACCGTGCCGCCGGCCGGGTGCTGCGGATCGTAGGGAGAGATCGGCGTGAGCGACGTGCCGATCCCCCATCCGACCGGCGCCGTCACCGAGGGCTGAATCGGAATTTCACGGACCGGGATGCCCGCCGGATATAGCAGAAGCTTTTCCCATTCGAGCACGGCCTGGTTGTTCCCGAACGAGGCCGCAATCGAGTCCAGATGCGCGTGGATGGAAGTGACGCCGGCGGGAACGGTCAGGTGGAATTCATACAGATCGACATCGTCGCGCCGCCAGGGAAGAGTCTTTCCATCGGCCGTGAAGACCACCCCCGCGATGTCCGCGACCGGGCCGTTCGGACCGTGATGGCCGGGAATCCACTTCGGCGTAGTGAGCGCCAGCGGACCGGCGGAAACCGGGATATCGATTTCGGCGTGCAGCAGCTTGCGCGGCGCCTCGGACAGGTCGGCGGCGATCTGGATGGGCGCCTTTTGGGCAAAGGCTGCCGTTGCAATAAAGACCAGTGACAGAACGTACTTGCGGCTGAACATAGACGATTCCTTTACGGAAGACTGATTCGGGATACGACGTAGGGTAACAGAGATCGCGCTCCGCCGCGCGGGAGGCAATCCCCGTGTATCTTGCCGTTCAAGCCGTAGGGAGCCGGGAGAGCGCGGGCGGCCGCGAACAGGTCCGAAATTCGCGCCGGCGGTACTATCCCAAATTGGAGTCTAATCCAGTACTTTCGGGCATGGACTTTGGAACATGAGTGGCCTAAACTGTAACTGGTCGAGGTGACCATGAGGGCGCGCTTAGTTTTCGGCATGATGGCAATCGCCGGGATCGAAGCTTGGTCTCTGGCTGCCCCGCTTCAAGCCCAGGTCACACAACTCCAGGCCGGCCCGGCTTCCGTTCAGGCGCCACCCCCCGCAAACGCCGTTACCCAGGTCGCGGACAACCGGTTGGATGCGAAGGTGACGTACGGCATCACCCAGAAACGTGTACAGGGCGTGGTATCCGCTTTGGGGCAGCAGGTCGGCCTCAGGTACAACTGGCGAAAGTCGTACCGGCACACTCGCCCCGCGTGTCTCCGAGTTCTGTATAACGTGGAGATCGAGGACGAGCCGTTCCGGCAGGCCATCGCGGAAGTTCTCAGACCGGTGGGACTGGGCTACCGGATCGAAAACGACGAGATCGTGCTCTATCGCCAGCGGCGGCAGAAATAGGGGCATCGTGATTGATTCTCTGGTGGGCGGTGCAGGATTCGAACCTGCGACCTTCTGGGTGTAAAACAGAAGGACTATAATCTACTATTTCCACTTTATATATTTATCAATAACTTAGCCGCTGCAAATGTCCACTGTATCCACCGAAATAGCCGTAAATCCACCCAGGTTGCTGCTCTGGTTGCTGCAGTAGTTGCTGCTGGTAATCTATTCCAAATCTTCGCGCTACGGGCGTTTTTGGGCCGCTGGTCGGCGTCCCGCGTGGGGTTTACCACCCGCCGCCCGAAAAGCCCGCTACGGGCCTAAAACCCGCCAAGAAACGGGTTTTACGGGGGCTGCTGCCGGTAATTCCTTCAGAATCATCGCGTTCCTGGCCCTGCAGCGCATTTGCAGGGGCTGGCATGTGGGCGCAACGAGGGGGGCGGCTGGGCGCGAATGGCGGGCTATTGGCGGGGCGGAGTGAAGCCCTTTAGCAGCCGGGAAAACCACCGGCCTGGCGCGCCCCTGCCGGGGTAGACATAGCGCCGGATTATCGGTAGCTGGCGCGGCGCAGTCACCCGGCACAGTCATCGAACGTCTCGTGGACGCGCTTTTGGAATCGGGTGAATTGGAACGAGTTTAGGACGTCCCCTGCATTGACTGTTCGGGTGGGGTGGATCACATTGCCGCTATTAGGTACCCTGCGATAGTTCGCGTATCTTGGCGCCAAAGACAGTGCGGAATTTGAGCAGCCGATCTATGGCCCAGGCGCGAATACGGTTCAATTCCTCTGGGCCGGCGTCGATAAAGCCTGGACAGTAGATCGCCACTCGACTTGCACGACGTTCGTCAAGTCGTTCCCACGTCAAGGACTCTCC
>Ga0187884_10002171_pt1 | contig 16865 bp, 14 predicted proteins | sample June2016WEW_20_4_FD_132983 | JGI IMG/M metagenome (GOLD analysis project Ga0187884, IMG submission 132983) | Peatland microbial communities from SPRUCE experiment site at the Marcell Experimental Forest, Minnesota, USA - June2016WEW_20_40 | ecosystem: Environmental > Terrestrial > Soil >...
CCGGATTAACGCTCGCTAGCAGCTACCCGAGGCTTATCGCAGCAACGCTACGTCCTTCTTCGGCCCTTGGTGCCAAGGCATCCACCGTGCGCCCTTATCAGCTTGACCTTCCTATTCACACTTCTCAGCGCTCATCGCGGCCGGGCCGGGATGAGAGGAAGGGATCGACCGCGGCCCTGAGGGCCGGGGTCGCGCGCGTTTGATGTTCACCTGACGTATACAAAGAGGATCCGTCTCGCCGCGACCGCTGAAGCACGATCGCGACGAAGATCATTCGCAGACTTGTATTCACATATGAAGGAGCGGGGTCGCCGCCGCTGGGGCGGCCGTTGCAAGTCAAGAGTGGAGGGGACGGCAGCTCGCCCGTGGAGATGGGGAGACTCGAACTCCCGACCCCCTGCGTGCAAAGCAGGTGCTCTCCCAGCTGAGCTACATCCCCGGTGGTGGCCCAGGCCCGGAGCGTGGGCCTTTGTGGACTCGAACCACAGACCTCACGGTTATCAGCCGTGCGCTCTTACCACCTGAGCTAAAGGCCCCCGGGGCCCGCGCCGCTCAGCCCCGCGGCCCTGACCTCGACGGTCGGAGGGTGCGGCGGCCTCGCGGCGCGGGGGGCGCGGTCCCGGCGCGCGCATCGCGCCGGGTGGTCCTTGACCCCTGAAGCGTGGAGCGACTGACCGCGTCGGCGGACGCAGTACCTCGGTGGCGAGCCTCGGCGGCTCGCCGGACGTAGCAGATTCCCACTGCCCGCTGGCCGGCCTCCCCGAGATGCGAGCACCTCGGCCCGCGCGCCGCTACCACCGTTACTCCTGGCGAGCCGAGGCTCGCCATTCTTGGCGGCTTCGCGACGCGCGTTGCTGCGCGACCTGAGTTGACTGACCGGGATCGGGCCGGAGCCCGAAACCCAGGTCACTCCATAAAAGGAGGTGATCCAGCCGCACCTTCCGGTACGGCTACCTTGTTACGACTTCACCCCCCTCACCGGGCACACCTTCGGCACCTCCGCCCCTTGCGGGTTCGGCCAGCGACTTCGGGTGCACCAGACTCGGGTGGTGTGACGGGCGGTGTGTACAAGGCCCGGGAACATATTCACCGCAGTGTGCTGACCTGCGGTTACTAGCAACTCCGACTTCATGCAGGCGAGTTGCAGCCTGCAATCCGAACTGAGCCCCGCTTTGAGGGATTGGCTTCACCTCGCGGTGTCGCAGCCCACTGTACGGGGCATTGTAGCATGTGTGTAGCCCCAGGTATAAAGGGCATGATGACTTGACGTCATCCCCACCTTCCTCTGGGTTTCTCCCAGCAGTCTGGTTAGAGAGATTTAACTAACCACAGGGGTTGCGCTCGTTGCGGGACTTAACCCAACACCTCACGGCACGAGCTGACGACAGCCATGCACCACCTGTGCACCCGCCTTTCGGGGAGCGTGTTTCCACGCTTTACGAGTGCATGTCAAACCTGGGTAAGGTTCTTCGCGTTGCCTCGAATTAAACCACATGCTCCGCTGCTTGTGCGGGCCCCCGTCAATTCCTTTGAGTTTTAACCTTGCGGCCGTACTCCCCAGGCGGTGTACTTATCGCGTTAGCTACGGCACTGAGCGCGTCAATACGCCCAACACCTAGTACACATCGTTTAGGGCGTGGACTACCGGGGTATCTAATCCCGTTCGCTCCCCACGCTTTCGCGCTACAGCGTCAGTTGCGAGCCAGAAGGCCGCCTTCGCCACTGGTGTTCCTCCCGATATCTACGCATTTCACTACTACACCGGGAATTCCACCTTCCTCTCTCGCACTCTAGTCGACCAGTATTGGAGGCAGTTTCAGGGTTGAGCCCTGAAATTTCACCACCAACTTTGCCAACCGCCTTGACGCGCTTTACGCCCAGTAAATCCGGATAACGCTCGCCCCCTACGTATTACCGCGGCTGCTGGCACGTAGTTAGCCGGGGCTTTCTTGGAGGGTACCGTCATTGCGTTCTTCCCCTCCGACAGGGCTTTACAACCCGAAGGTCTTCATCACCCACGCGGCGTTGCTCCGTCAGGCTTTCGCCCATTGCGGAAGATTCCTAACTGCTGCCTCCCGTAGGAGTCTGGGCCGTGTCTCAGTCCCAGTGTGGCTGATCGTCCTCTCAGACCAGCTACCCATCACCGCCTTGGTAGGCCGTTACCCCACCAACAAGCTAATAGGCCGCGAGCCCGTCTTCGAGCGGCTTGCGCCTTTACTCAAGCTCGGATGCCCGAGCGTGACCACATCCGGTATTAATCCTGATTTCTCAGGGCTATCCCGGACTCGAAGGTAGGTTGCTCACGTGTTACTCACCCGTTCGCCGCTAGATACGTGGACCGAAGCCCACGCACCGCGCTCGACTTGCATGTTTCATGCACGCCGCCAGCGTTAATCCTGAGCCAGGATCAAACTCTCCGAAAAAACGTTCTCGCCCGCTTGCGCGGGTCGTATTCGAACGTTGACGAGGCCTGCGTGGGAATCCGGCGCAAGCGCCGGTCCCAGGGCCTTCGCGGAAAGTCGTCTCCACTCTTCAATTGTCAAGGAACAAGCCGCGCGCCGAACGGGTCGGAACAAAGAACGCGGCGATCCCGGCCGGATACCCACCCGTCCGGGCAACTTACGGATTGTACCGCTCGGAGACCTCACCGTCAATGTGAGAGCCGGCGGCAGCCGGCGGACCCATCCGCCGCGCCCGCGGATGATACCCGATCAGAGCGTTCGCAAGCTCAGGAGACCCAGCCCGAGTCCAGGCTGCGGCGGCCGGCCAGTGCCCGGGCGATAGTCAGCTCGTCCGCGTACTGGAGGTCGGCGCCCGCGGGCAGGCCGTGGGCGAGCCGGGTCAGCCGCACCCCCGAGCCCTCCAGGCGCTCAGCGAGATAGTGGGCGGTGGCCTCCCCCTCCACGTCCGGGTCGGTGGCCAGGACGACCTCCGCGACCTCCCCGCCCCCCAGCCGCGCCTCCAGCTCGGCCACCCGCAGCTGGTCCGGACCGACCCCCTCGATCGGGGAGAGCGCGCCGCCCAGGACGTGGTAGAGGCCGTGGAACCCCCCGCTCCGCTCGACGGCGAGGACGTCGAGGGCATCCTCCACGACACAGATGACCGAGGGATCGCGGGTCGTGCTCCGGCAGACGGCGCAGAGGTCGGCGTCGGCGATGAAGAAGCACCGGGAGCAGAAGCCGACCGCGGTCCTGAGGTCGGAGAGGGCGGCGGCCAGCTGGGCGACCTGGCTGGGATCGCTGCGGAGGCAGTAGAAGGTCAGCCGCTGGGCGGTCTTGGGGCCGATCCCGGGCAGACGACCCAGCTCGGCGGCCAGGCGTTCGACCGGCTCAGGGATCAGCGACACGCGTCAGAGCAGGCCGGGGGGAAGGTTGAGACCGGCGGTCAGCTGCCCCATCTGCTGGGTGGCCAGCTCGCGCGACTGGTCGAGGGCAGCGTTGACGGCCGCCAGCACCAGGTCACTGACCAGCTCCGCCCCCTCCTCCAGGACCTCGGGCTGGATGCTGACGCTCTGAACCTGCTGGTGGCCGGTGACGACCACGGTCACCGCCCCGCCCCCGGCGGTCCCGGTGGCGGTCATGGTGCCCAGCTCCTCCTGGAGGCGTGCCATCCGGGTCTGCATCTGCTGGATCTGCTTGAGCATGTTGGGGTTGTTCACGCGGCTCCCCCGGGTGGTGGACATCGGCCGCAGTCTACGACGGGTGACGCGAACAGCGGCGACCACGGCTCGCACCCGAGCCTGCTCAGCCCGGGGCGCCGGAGCCAGGCCGCGACGCAGCCGGCGCCTAACCCTCGTCCGCCGGGTCGTGGGCATGGTCCACGAGCCGGGTGGAGGTCACCCGGCTGCCGGCGAAGGTGGCGACCACCGCATCGGTGAGGTTGGCACCGGCATCCGGTGCCACGCCCCCCGCGACGGCCGGCGCCTCGCCGCAGAACTCGACGCTGAGCTCACGAGGTCCACCCGCGACCTCCGCCACCGCGCCGGCCAGGATCGGCCGCTTGACGGGGTTGGTCAGCTGCTTGAGGTGGAAGTCGTAAGGCGCCCCGACCACGAGCCGGTCCGCGCTCGCGCCCAGCGCGCGGCATCCGCGCAGCACGCCGGCGAACACCTTGTCGCGGCGGTTGACCGCCTCGATCAGCACCGGCCAGGCCCGCTGCCACGCCTCCAGCGACACCAGGGCCTCCACTCCCGTCGAGGGGGCGCCACCCGCGCCCGGCACGCCCGCGTCGCCCGGATCAAGGGCGGCGCCCGGCCCCGGGAGGGCCTCCATCGCGGCGGGAGCGGAGGCGACCGGCACGTCCGCGGCCGCCGGCGAGATCACCTCGGGCCTCGGCGGCGCCGTCTCGTGACGGCTGGGCCGGGGTGGCTCCGCTCCGCCATGGCCCCGCGGGTGGCCGGGCGCCGGGGAGCCCCCCTCCGGGGGCTCGGGCCGATGCACCAGGGGCCGGCCGGGCGGGTGGTCCTGGCGCGCCGCCGCAAGCCGCCGCTCCAGCTCACCGAGCCGGAGCTCGAGCCCGTCGAGGCGCTCCGCCTCGCCGCCGGCGGGCCCCCCGCGGCAGAGCCGGAGCAGGCACGCCTCGACCTGGAGCCGGGCGTCCACCGGCTGGCGCAGCTCCAGCTCGGCGGCACCCATCTCCTCCAGCACCCGCAGCCAGAAGCCGTCCGGCTCCCGCGACGCGAGCCGGCGGCACAGCTCGTCCTCGTCGGCCTCGAGGCGCGCCCCCTCGGGGAAGCCGACCGCGACCAGCTCCGCGGCTCGCGCCAGCCGCGAGCACTCCCGGAGCAGCTGGCGCGGATCCGCGCCGGCGTCGAAGGCGGCGGCGGCGGCACGGAGCGCGGCGGCCGCATCCTTGCCGGCAAGCCCCTCGAGCAGGGCGCGGACCACGTCGGGATGGGCCAGGCCGAGGGCTCGCCGGCAGGTCTCCAGGGTCACCGGGCGGTCGCCGGTGGCGAAGCACTGGTCGAGGAGGGAGAGCCCGTCGCGCACGCTGCCCTGGGATGCCCGGGCGATCAGCCGGGCCGCGGCAGGATCCAGCTCGGCCCTCTCCATGGCGGCGATGGAACGCAGATGGGCATCGATCTGAGGGCTGGACACCCGCCCGAAGTCGAAGCGCTGGACCCGGGAGCGGACCGTGTCTGGGACCTTGTGCGGCTCGGTGGTGCAGAGGATGAAGAGGACGTGGGCGGGCGGCTCCTCGAGGGTCTTGAGGAAGGCGTTCCAGGCCTCCGTGGTGAGCATATGGGCCTCGTCGATGATGTAGACCTTGGAGCGGAGCCGGGCCGGCAGGTAGCGGACGCGCTCGCGGAGCTCGCGCATCTCATCGATGCCGCGGTTGCTGGCGGCGTCGATCTCGAGGACGTCCACTGCCGACCCGTCGAGGATCTCGATGCAGGCCGAGCACCGGTTGCACGGCTCGCCGTCGACCGGCTCCAGGCAGTTGACGGCGCGGGCCAGGATCCGGGCCGTCGAGGTCTTGCCGGTCCCCCGGATGCCCGCGAAGAGGTAGGCGTGGGCGAGCTGACCGGCGCGCAGCTCGTTGCTCAGGGTGCGGACGATGTGGTCCTGGCCGATCAGGTCAGCGAGGACCGCCGACCGGTACTTGCGGTAGAGGGCGGTCACGTCCGCCGACGATAGCCGACCCGCCCCCCGGGGCGGGCGTCAGCCCCGGTGGCGGGATCCCCCGCCGTCTGCGGCAAGCGCGCGTAGCGCGCCCGGCGCCGAGTGGCGCCGAGTGGGAGGTGAGCCACAGGCGGCTCTGCCGCCGCGGCGAGGAGGGCGCATCGCCCTCCTGAAAGTCACGGGGATAGTCGCGCACCCCACGTCGTTGGCACGCCACCGGCGCTCACCCGGTCCCCCGGCTCAGGCCAGGTTGATTGCGGCACCCCCGGGGGACCGCTTAGCGCTGCTTCCTTCCGGACCTGACGCGGTTCACGGACCCGGGCTGCGCAGGACCCAACCATCAACGCCGGTGAGATCGGAGCGGACCCGGCAACGCGCCCCCTCGGTGGGGAATTCGACCCCGCTATAGCGGATTGCGGGTTACAGGGCACCGCTGGCTCCCCGTCTAGCGCGACCGCCGTCCATTGTACCGGGCGGCCGGCCGCACCGACGGCCCGGCCTCACCTTCCCGGTGCGCCAGCGTGGGTGGGTGTGCCGGTCGCCAGTCCGAGCGCCCGCCGACTCCGGCCACCCCGGCCCGGCGGGTCAGCGCAGCGCGGCGGCGGCCACGCTGGCCGCGTAAAGGAGCGGCCCCGCCACCACCGACGCCGCGATCCCGAAGCCGGCGCACGCCATGGCCACCACCCCGGCCAGCCGCGGCGTCGTGGAGACGACGGCCGGCAGCTCTTCGTCCTCGACGAAGAGCGCGGCGATCCAGCGCAGCACCGGGACGGTGTAGGTGACCGAGGCGAGCACCACGGCCGCGGCCACCCAGGGGTAGCCGGCCGAGACCACGGACCCGACGATCAGGATGCGGGCGATGAACCCCGCCAGGGGCGGCAGCCCGGCCAGCCCGGCGAGGCCCAGGCCGAGAAGCGCCGCGGTGGTCGGGGAGCGCCGGGCCAGGCCCCGGAGGTCGCTGAGCCGGCTGCCGATGCCATCCGCGTCCAGCCTCGCCACCGCCAGGAAGCTGGCCTGGATCGATAGCACGAAGACGACGAGGGCGAAGAGGAGGGCGGTGACCCCGCCGGCGGGCTCGTAGTCACGACCGAGGCCACCGGCCACCAGGGCGGTGACCAGGAGGCCACCCTGGAGGCAGGCACCGAGGCCGATCAGGCGGCGAAGGCTCCCCGCGACCAGGCTGAGAAGGGCCGGGTACAGGGAGGCGGCCGCTCCGAGCACGGCGGCCAGGACCACCCAGGGTCGCAGGCTGGTGCTGAAGCCGCTGACCATGACCCGGACCAGGGCGATGCCGCCCGCGACGATCGCCAGGCTCACCACGGCGCCCGCCACCGCGCCGCCGCTGGCCGCCGCCACCTGGAGCAGCCAGCGGTGCAGGGGCGGCGCTCCCACCAGGAAGGCGAGGCCGAGCAGGGTGAGGGCAAGACCCAGGCCCTCCAGCGGAGCGGCATGGACGAACTGGTCGCGGGTCGCCGCCAGGTCGGTGCTGCCGGTCGCCCCGTAGATGACGGCCAGGCCGTAGAGCAGGAGGGCGAGCGCCACCCCGGCGCTGGCGAGCGACCGGAAGGCGACCTCCCCGGGCGCCTCGGCGGCCTTCTCCAGCGCCACCAGCCCGACCAGGCTGGTGACCAGGAGGGCGACGCCGACCACCAGCATCGCCATCTCCCACTGGACCGCGATCACCGTCCCGCCGGCGGTCGCGCTCAGCACCAGGGCCTGGAAGGCGGGTGTCCGCGAGCCGAGACGTCTGCCGGCCGCGCCGCTGCTCAGAGTGGCCACCAGCCCGGTGGCGCAGAGCAGCAGCGTGGCGAAGGCTTCGAACTGGTCGGCGACCACGCCGCCGGAGTAGGCGGCGAGGCCGAGCCCGCTGGTGTGCCTCAGCGCCCTGAACGTGATCACGGCGGCGATGCCCGCTCCCACCAGCGCGATCGAGCCGAGCCAGCGGTGGAAGGACGGCGGCAGCCCGGGGCGCCGCCAGCCAAGCAGGGCGACCACGCCGGCCAGCACCACCAGCAGCCCGGTCGGCAGCATCGTCGCGAACACGGCGGCACCGTTGGGATCGGCCATCAGCTCGTCCCCGGGAAGAGGATGTACTCCGCCCCGTTCTGGAAGAGCCCGACGAAGTGGCCCGGCAGGACTCCCAGAACGACGATCACCAGGGCAAGGATGCCGAGGCAGGTCAGCTCCAGCGGCCCGAGGTCGCGGACCCGGGTGAAGGTGTCGCGTGAGCCCCCGAGGAAGATGCGCTGGGCTGTCCAGAGCAGGACCCCGGCCCCCAGGATGGTCCCCGCGAGGACGACGGTCGTCGCCCACCGGTGGGCCGGGAACGACCCGGTGAACACCAGGAAGTTGCCGATGAAGCCGGCGAGGAGGGGAACCCCGGCGGCGCTCAGGCTGGCCAGCAGCCAGAACGCCGAGAGATACGGCGCCTGCCAGGCCAGCCCGCCGAGCTGGGAGATGCGCACGCGCCGGGTCCGCTCCTGGATGCCGGAGGCCAGCAGCATGAGCACGGCGACCGCCAGGCCACGGCCGATCAGCAGGTACATGATCCCGGTGACCGAGATCGTGGTGTGGCCCGCGACCCCCAGCAGCACCACCCCCATCAGGATGGTGCCCACGTGCCCGATCAGACGTCGGAGGTCGTCGGTGCGCAGCGCGGCCAGACCCGCCCAGACGACGGTCACCACCGCCAGGGCGGCGAAGAAGAGCGAATAGCCGACGGCCACTTTGGGGAAGAACCCGACCGCGATCTGGACCAGGCCGAATGCGCCGAGGCTCGGCAGGATTGCCGCGAAGACCGCGGAGAGCACCCCGGTGCTGTCCTCCTCCAGATCGAGGAGCGCGCCGTGGAGAGGAACGACGGCCATAGCCAGCAGGAAGGCGGCGGTGATGAGCCAGAAGGCGACGGCGTCCCCCGAGCCCGGAAGCGTCTGCGGGGCGACGCCCATGTCGAAGCTGTGGGTCCCAGCCTGGAAGGCGATCAGCGCGGCAGCGATCGTCAGCAGTCCCCCGGACACGAGGCTCCCGGCGGCGTAGCGGGCGGCGGCCCGGGCTCGGTGGCCGTGCCCGAAGGCACGGACCAGCAGGTATACGGGCGCGATGGGCAGGGTCCAGAAGAAGAGGAAGAGGATCCAGTCGTAGGAGACGAGGATCCCCATGGCGGCCGTCTCCAGGGTCAGCAGGGAGACGGTGAGCAGCTTGACGTGACGTTCGTTGCGCCAGGCCGCCAGCGCGGCGCAGAAGAAGACCACCGCGACCATCAGGACCATGGCCAGCGCGACGGCGTCGGCGTCGAGGTGATAGGTCGAGGCGAGCGGGAAGGAGGAGAGCCAGTTGTGCCGCTCGGCGAGATCCCCGGCGGGACGGCCACCGGTCACCGTCGCCACGTCGGCGATCTGGCTCTCCAGGGCCCAGACGGCGAAGAAGAGCGCAGCACCGGCACCGGAGGAGCCCAGGGACTTGATGCGCCTTCTGTGCTCCGGGGTGGCGTCGGGCAGGAACAGCACCACCAGGGCGAAGACCAGAGCGCTCCACACCAAGGCGGTGTAGACGACGGTCGGGAAGCTCACCCCGGTGGTGGTGGTCGTCGTCTGGGCGAGGAAGCTCATGTCGTGTGCACCGGGAAGTGCCCGCCCGCCGCCAGCACGCTGGCCCCGACCAGGAGCAGGACGATCACCAGCATGACCCCGAGCCCGAGCCGCAGCCGCCGGGCCCGTACCCGCTCCAGGGACCACGCCGCCACCTCGACCCCCTCGCCCGGGGAGTCATAGAGGGGCTCGACCAGGTCGCGGTCGAGCGCCACCACCTCACCCGCCAGGACGCCCCCGGCACGGCCGGCGAGAGCCGCCGTCCACCGGAGCGCTGCGGGGGCGGCCGGGGTCAGGCGCGCGATCGGAAGCCGGGCCCACAGACGGGAGAGCCCAAGGCGCGCGACCACCGCGCCCCCGACGACCCCGACGATCAGCGCGGCCGCGGCGACGGCGAGCGCCCCGCCCTCGAGGGGCAGGACCTGGTGGCTCCCTCCGAAGTAGACCCAGCGGCTGAAGGTGAGAGCGGGCACCCGCCCCTTGCCCTGGCCGAAGCCGGTGATGCCCGGAAGACCGATGACGATGGCGCCCACCGTGGCGGCGGCGGCCCACGCCTGGAGGGTCCGGAAGAGCGGCTCGGCCTCGACCAGCTTCTCGGCGAGAAAGCCACGGCGCGCCGCCGGCGCACCGGCGCAGACGGTGACCAGGAGGCGGACGGCATAGAGGGCGGTGAGCACCACGGCGAGAACGGCCAGCACCGCGACCAGGTCACGGACCCACAGGGTCATGTGCCCGCCGTTGGGGAAGCGGTTGAGGAACACCGTCGAGATCACGTCGTAGCCCACCAGGTCGAGGCCGCCGGCGGCCACCGCCCAGAGACCGAGACCGAGGCTGGTGCGGCGCAGCCGGGTCCAGGCGCCGCCCATCTGGCTGATGTCGCGGGTCTGATAGGCGCGGGCGAGGCCCCCGGCCGTGACCAGGAGCAGCAGGGTGAGGGGGGCGCTCACGAAGGTGATCAGCAGTCCGGCGCTGTACCCGCCCGCGCCCAGGGCGGTGATCGCGAGGGCGATCTGCGCCGCAGCGGACAGCAACGCCACCCGGTAGATGTCGCGCGAGACCAGGCAGGAGGCGCTCAGCCACACGGCGCCCACCGCGCCGACGACGGCGACGACGCTCAGCACGTGGTGGGTGACCAGGAGCAGGTCGTACACGCGCGCCAGCAGCACCACGCCCGTGAGCAGCGAGGTGGCCACGATCGCGAGCACCGGAAGGGGGGCCTCGCGCAGCCCCGTGAGCCAGCCGGTGAACGGGAGCTGGGCAGCGCGCGCCAGGGCGGCGACCACGAGCAGGCCCGCCAGGATGACCAGGCTGCGGTAGCCCAGGCCGGTGACCGTCCACCGGGCCGCGGCGTCCCAGGCCGGGTCGAGGAGGCGGAAGTCGGTCAGGTCCAGGGCCCCGGTGGAGGGGGTCGTCTCGAGACCGATGAACGAGCCCAGCTTGTCCACGAGGAAGGCCATGGCGAGCAGGAGGGTGAGATCGGCACCGAGGAGGACACCGAAGGCCCACCGCGCCGGCGTGGAGCTGTCCTGCCGGTGCCACCAGTGGAGGGCCAGCACGAGGGTGGTCCCGGACATGACGCCCAGGGTCAGCCACACCTGGAAGAGCCCGGGGCTCGCCACCATCCCGATCATCGCCGAGGCGAAGAGGCAGGTCGCCCAGAAGAAGCGCCGGTAGCCGGCGTCGCGCTGCAGCATCGAGGTCGCGAGACCCTGCACCACGAGGACGAGGAAGGGGATCAGGGCCATGAAGCTGGCGCTCAGGTTGTCGACGCGGACGCCCACCGCGACCTGGTAGGTGGAGGGGAAGATCGTGGTCTCGGTCGGGTCCGGCGCCAGGGAGAGGAAGTTGAGCGTGGAGAGGAAGGGGGTGACGCTGGTGGTCTCGTGGGCGAGACGGTATCCGAGCACCACCAGGGCCACGACCAGGCTCCCGCCCACGAAGCCCATGCAGATCTGCGCCGCTCGCCGCGGCGTCTCGGCGACGAAGGACACGCCGCAGCCGGCGAGCGGCAGCAGCAGGATCGCCCAGGCGTACGAATACATCAGTGGGGCTCCGCCTCGACGTCGAGGTAGTCGTCGGTGTCCAGGCTCTCGCGGCGGCGCCGCAGCAGCGCCACCAGGGACGCGCCGACGAGGGTCTCGGCGGCGCACACCACCACCGCCGCGAGCGCGACCACCTCGCCCTGCGGCGGGCCCAGGCTCCCGCCGCCGGTGGCGGTGAAGCCCGCGAAGGCGATCACCGGCGCCAGGAGCAGGACCGCGACGCTGACCAGCACGCCGAAGGCGTCGCGCCGGCTCAGGAGTCCGAACGCCCCGATCGCGAAGACGATGCCGCTCAGGATGGCGACCGGGCCGGGACCGACGGTCATTCGCCCCCTCCCGTCCTGGCCGTCTCGCGCCGCCGGCGAGCGGCGGCGCGGTCCTCGCGGCGGCGGCGCATCCTCTCCTCCCGTTCCTGGCGGGCCCGGCGGCGGTCGTGCTGCTCGGCCTCGTCGGGGCTGGTCCGCCCGATCACGAGGGCGACCAGCACCGCCGCCACGCCGACCACGACCAGCAGCCCGGTGGTCACCGGTGCCTCGTGGTGGAGGACGCTGCTCAGCGCCGTCTTGATCCCCGACAGGTGCCAGCCCCCACCACCCGCCAGCGCGGCTCCGTCGAGAACGACCACGGCCAGCACCCCCAGGCCGAGGCCGTAGGGCCACCGGCCGAGCGACACCGGCCGCCCCCGGCGCCCGAACCCACCCCGCCGGGCCATCTCGAGCACCACCCCGAGGGTGGCGAGCAGGAGGACGACCTCGAGGAGAGCGAGCAGGTACTCGCCGGCCACTACCAGGAAGACGCCGATCGACACGGCCACGGCCGCCACCGCCACCGCGGACTGGCGTGGGCCCCTGAGCAGCACGGCGGCGGCGCAGCTCACCACCACCAGGACCGCAGCCACGTAGAAGCCGGCGGCGCTCATGAGCGCCCGGAACCGAGCTGCTCGCTGAGGAGCTGGGGAAGGGGACGGCTGCCGGACCCGGACATCGCCGCGAGATTGTACCGGTGGGGAGTGGCCCCCCCATCATTCAGACGGAGTCGTCCTCGTCCAGGCCCCGATGAGGCGGGGGGGTCCAGCGCTGCTCCGCGGGGACCACGTGCTCCAGGAAGAGGATCAGGCTGAGGCCGAGCAGGCCCAGGATCAAGCCGGCGATGGTCACCTCGTCGAGATAGAGCGGGACCACGGGGACCTTCACCGAGAGGTCCCAGATGCTGGCCGGACGCCCGGTCCCCGCCACCGCGTTGCGCTCGCCCACCAGGCCGACGACGAAGAGCGCCGCCCCCACGCCGGTCAGGTGGAAGAGCCAGTTGTGGTGGCGCACCGCGAACCAGAAGCTGAAGGCCGCCACCGCACAGCCGAGCATCACGGCGACGGAGGCGAGGACGATCTGGTACCACTGGGGCGCCATCAGGCCGACTCCTCCACGACCCCTCCCCCGAGGACCTCGTCGCCTCGGTAGAGGACCACAGCCTGACCCGGCGAGACCTGGCCGGCCGGTTCCGTGAATCGCACCTCGACCGAGCGCGCGCCGGCGGCGACCACCCGGGCGGGATGCGGCCGCCCATGAGCTCGCAGCTGCGCATCGACGTCGGCGCCGGGCTCGGGGCGGGCGCTCACCCAGCGGCAGTCCCCGGCACGGAGCCAGGTGCGCCGGAGCGCGTCCACCGGCCCCACGACGACCCGGTTGGCGGCGGCGTCGAGCTCGAGGACGTAGAGCGGAGCCGCGTCGGGCCGCTCCGGCCTGATCCCCAGCCGGCTGCGCTGACCGACCGTGTAGAAGGGAAGGCCACGGTGCTCGCCCAGCAGATGCCCCTCCCGGTCGTGGATCGGCCCCGGTCGGAACCGCCCCGCGAGGCGTCTGCGCAGCTCGGCGGCCAGATCGTCGCCGACGAAGCACAGCTCCTGGGAGTCGGGCTTGGCTGCCGTGCCCAGCTCGAGACCGGCCGCCTCGGCCCGGACACCAGCCTTGCTCTCGACCCCCCCGAGGGGAAAGAGCGCGGCCCCCAGCTGCGCCTGGTCAAGGCGGTGGAGGGTGTAGGCCTGGTCCTTGCGCGCCTCCCTGGACCGGTGGAGGGTCCAGCTGCCGTCGCGCCGCCCGACCCGGGCGTAGTGGCCGGTGGCGACGTGGGTGGCCCCGATGGCGCGGGCCCGGGAGAGGAGGACGCCGAACTTGACCCGCTGATTGCAGCGCACGCAGGGGTTGGGGGTCCGGCCGGCCGCATAGCCGTCCTCGAAGCCGGCGATGACCTCGGCGCTGAACTCCTCCTCGAGATTCCAGACGAGGTGGCGGATGCCCAGGCGGTTGGCGACCCGGCGGGCGTCCTCGACGGCGTCCACCGAGCAGCAGCCCCGGTCGCGGACCTGCTCGCGGCCGGCCGGCCACATGGCCAGGGTGATGCCGACGGTCTCGAAGCCGCGTGCCACGCAGCGCGCCGCGGCCACGCTGCTGTCGACCCCACCCGACATGGCCACCGCCACCACGGCGTCGCGGGGCAGCAGGGCGAAGGGGTCGGCGGGGACGACCGCGGGGGGGCCCTCGAGGGTGGCGGGAGGCACGCCTGAAAGCCTACGCGGGTCAGAGGCATCCTCTCCGCCCGCGGTGCTCGGCGCCGGCGACGGGTATCGCCGCCACGGAGCTGGGACCGGGTCCGCCCTATGCCTCAGCCGCCGGCGACGGCGGGAACGATGGAGATGTCGTCGCCCGCGGCGACCTGGGTGTCCAGTCCCCCGCCGAACCGGATGTCCGCGTCGTTGACGTAGATGTTGATGAACTGGCGGAGCTTGCCCCCGTCGTCGTAGAGGCGGTCCCGGAAGCCGGGGTAGCGAACCTCGAGGTCGGCCAGGGCTGCGGCGACGGTGCCGCCCTCGACCTCGACCTGGGAGCTGCCGGCGGTCAGCCGGCGCAGGGGACCGGGGACGCGAACGTTGACTGCCATGGGCCGGAGTATACGGGCGGGGCTCAGAGAGGCGGCCGGCTACCGGAAGCAGTGCCCGCATCCTATGCCCACTCGACGACCGCCGGTCTCGCCAGGTGGCCCGGCGATCCACCGACGCCCGGTTACGGTGCGGGCGGGAGCTCCACCACGAGCGGGCTCCGCTCGGCGCGGGCCGGCGCCCCCGCCACCAGGTCGTCGTAGCAGAGCTGGGACCACGACTCCATGCTGAGGTAGTAGCGGCGCATCGCCTCCAGGGTCAGCGTCTCCCCCTCCAGCTTGTGGGTCTCCCGGACGGTCGCGGGGCCAGATTCGGGCTCGACCAGGAAGACCAGGCCGAGATGGACGCGGCCCACCGGGGTGGAGTCCTCGTTGAGGAGGGCCACCAGCCGCGCCGTCGCCGGTGCCGGGCAGACGATCTCCTCCTGCCACTCGCGGATCAATCCGCCCACCACCGGGTCGAAGCGCTCGCCGTCCCCGGGGTTCACGTGCCCCCCGACGCCGAGCGAGTAAAGGTTGTGGAGCCGGCGCTCGCTGGAGTGGCGGAGCCGCCGGGTGATCAGATAGGTGTCGTCCTCGGGATGGTGGACGATGCAGTAGGGGATCACCTGTTGCTGTGAGGGGTCGTCCTCGACCAGGTGGCGGGGACGGTACTCGCTCGCCGCCCGGATGGTGCGCAGCACCCGCTCGAGCCCGCGGGTGACCAGGCCGTGCCAGACCGCGCCGGGGAAGATCGTGCTCCGCGAGATGCAGAGGACCTCCTCGACGGCAGGGGTGTGGACCGCATGCGCCGTCGCGTCAGGCGACGAGACGCTCATGCCCTCCTCCGTGACCCGGGCCCGCGCTGCTCGCAACGGTACACCGTCAGACCCCCCGGAGAGAGCCTCACGGCTCGGCCCGGACCGGGTTGCGGAGGACGCCGATCCCCTCGATCTCGACCTCGACGACATCGCCCTCGCGCAGGGGACCGACCCCGGCCGGGGTCCCGGTGAAGACGGCGTCGCCGGGCTCCAGGGTCATGCACCGGCTGATGTAGGCGAGCAGCTCGCCCACCCCGACGACCATCTCGCGGGTGCGCGCGCGCTGGCGGACGTCGCCGTTGACCCGGGTCACGATGCCGGCGTCGGCGGGGTCCAGGCTGACCACCCGGGGTCCGAGGGCGCAGAAGGTGTCGAACCCCTTGGCCCGGGTCCACTGCTCCTCGGCCGCCTGGACGTCCCGGGCGGTGACGTCGTTGCCGCAGGTGTAGCCGCGCACCCCCTCCAGGGCGGCCTCGGGAGAGGCGTGGCGGAGGGACCGGCCGACAATGGCGACCAATTCGCCCTCGAAGTCGATGCGGGCGAGATGGGCGGGAAGCCGGGGCAGGACGATGGCGTCGCCGTCCCCGATCACCGCCGACGGCGGCTTCAGGAAGAGGAGCGGGTCGCGGGTCGGGGGGTGGCCCAGCTCGTCGGCGTGCTCGCGGTAGTTGCGCCCCACGCAGACGATCTTGCCGGGACGCTCCAACCCACCCATCCGCCAGCCACCTCCATGCCCCCCGCGCGTCCCCGGATTGTTCCATCCGGAGCGTGCCGCACGACGCCGTGGCGGCCGCGATGCCCGACCATTGTCGGGTGCCCGCGCCCGACTTCTCCACCCGGACCGCACCCGGCCTGTGCCCCGGCCGCCACCTCCATGCCTGAGCTGCCCGAGGTCGAGGCGCTCGCCGGCATCCTCGACGTCCGCCTCCGGGGCCGCCGCATCGCGGGCCTCACCGTGGCGTCGATCGCCGCCCTCAAGACGTACGACCCGCCCCCCGCGGCACTGGCCGGGCGCGAGGTCGCGGGGGTGCGCCGCCACGGGAAGTTCCTCGACCTCGAGGCGATGTCGCTCGACGAAGGCGGGTACTCTCTGCACCTCGTCGCCCACCTCGGCCGGGCGGGGTGGGTCCACTGGCGGGAGCAGGCGTCCGCCGCCCGCCTGGCGCAGCGCGGGCCGCTGGCGGCGCGGCTGCGCTTCGAGGACGGCGCCGCCGTGGACCTCACCGAGCAGGGAACCGAGAAGCGGCTCGCCCTCCACGTGGTGCGCGATCCCACCGACGTGGCCGGGGTGGGCCGGCTGGGGGTCGATGCGCTCGACGAGGGATTGGACCTCGGGCGGCTGGCGGAGCTGCTGCGGGGCCGGCCGGGTACGCTCAAGACGGTGCTCAGCGACCAGAGCGTGATCGCCGGGGTGGGCAACGCCTACTCCGACGAGATCCTCCACGCCGCCCGCCTCTCCCCCTTCGCCCGGGGCGACCGTCTCGACGACGAGGCCCTGGTCCGCCTGCTGGCGGCGCTCCGGGAGACGCTCGGCTCCGCCCTGGAGCAGGCGCGCGGGCTCGACATCGACGGGCTCAAGGAGGGCAAGCGCGCGGGGATGCGCGTCCACGGACGGAGCGGGCAGCCCTGCCCGGTGTGCGGCGACACGGTGCGCGAGGTGTCGCTGGCGTCGCGCTCCTTCCAGTACTGCCCGAGGTGCCAGACGGGCGGGAGGATCTACGCCAACCGGCGGATGTCCCGCCTGCTCCGTTGAACCGGGGGCCGGTGCTACCTTGCCTCGATGAGCCTTCTCCATCCCGCGGTGCGGGCATGGTTCGAAGGGCGCTTCCCGGAGGGCCCCACCCCGGCGCAGGCCGAGGGCTGGCCGCACATCGCGGCCCGCGA
>Ga0187884_10002181_pt1 | contig 16809 bp, 13 predicted proteins | sample June2016WEW_20_4_FD_132983 | JGI IMG/M metagenome (GOLD analysis project Ga0187884, IMG submission 132983) | Peatland microbial communities from SPRUCE experiment site at the Marcell Experimental Forest, Minnesota, USA - June2016WEW_20_40 | ecosystem: Environmental > Terrestrial > Soil >...
CCGTATTCAAGGGCTTCTCTTGCCGTCATGAAGTAGTCCCGATCGATGTCGTGCTCGACCTCCTCGACACTGCGACGACTATGGAAGGCAATGATTTCGGCCATCCGCCGCGTCGTCGCCATCACCTCACGCAGCTGTATCTCCATGTCCCGAGGCGCCCCCCGAGCACCGGCAGTTCCCTGATGGATCATGATCTTGGCGTTCGGGAGTGCCAGGCGTTTCCCGGCTGCCCCGCCCGCGAGGATCATCGCCGCGGCCGACATCCCCATGCCCACACAGATAGTTGACACCTCGGGGCGGACATGTTGCATGACGTCGTAGATCGCCATGCCGGCGTAGCCGAGGCCCCCAGGGGAGTTGATGTAGAGCGAGATGTCCTTCTCGGGATCGTCGGCCTCGAGGTAGAGGATCTGGGCAACGATCAGATTCGCGATCTGGTCGTCGACCTCCTGGCCCAAGAACACGATCCTCTCCCTCAACAGCAGCGAGTACAGGTCGTAGGCGCGGTCGCCGCGGCTCGTCTGGTCGAGCACGGTCGGAATCATCGACTGCCTCAAGGACTCTTCTCCCCACACGTCACTACCCCCTGGCTCCGCGTTGTTATATCATTTTCAAGATATCACCTACGCTATAAGGAGTCGGCACCGAACGTGACCGAGCGGCGACATGATCCAGTGTTCCCCGGTTTTGGCGACATGGCGCGACGCAGGCGCGAACTCGTCGAAGCCTTGACGGTGCGGCGCCGCGCCATCGGCCTGAGCCAGACCGAGGTCGCTGCGCTCATGCACACGTCCCAGTCCGCCGTGGCCCGCCTCGAGGCGGGGCACACCGACGTGAGAATCTCGACGCTCGAACGCTACGCGGCTGCTCTCGAGCAGCGACTCGACTGGCACTTGGCCCTCGAGCCTGAACAGGAAAGCGAATGACCATAGGCCCGCGCGACTCCTGGCTGGAGGAGCGCTTGTTCGAACGCCGGATGGTGTTGTGTCGCGGGGTTCTCGACGACGCTCTCGCCGGACGGGTCGCGGCACAGCTGATGACACTCGACGCCCTCGGTGACAGTGCCGTCGAGCTCCAGCTGGACAGCGAACGCGCTTCCCTCGAAGCTGCATGGACCGTCCTCGACGTGATCGACCTCCTCGGTGTGCCTGTCAACGTCGTGTGTGCCGGCCGCGTCGAGGGCGCGGCGATCGCCGTGTTGACCGCGGGCACGAGACGGACGGCACTACCGCACACGCGGTTCCGCCTGACCGATCCCGAGCTCGAGATCTCCGGACGGACGAGCGAGCTCGCTGCTCTCCTCGACCACCACACCGCTCGTCTCGACCGGCTGCACGAGCGCGTCGCCTTGTCCACCGGCCGTCCCGCCGGCGACGTTGCATCCGATTTCCGCGCGGGCCGTGTGCTCGACGCCAGAGAGGCGCTCCGTTACCGACTCGTCGACGAGATCGCCGGGGACAAGCCTGCCGTCCGCTCCATCAACAGCACACGCCGCCACTCGGTCCACCCCAAGAGGTCCGAGAGCACCGAACCGCTCGGCTTCAGGCCGGGGCCGAGAAACCCTTGAGAAGGCTCGTCTCCTGAGAACTAGGCGGGCGAGCGCGTCGCCTTGATGGCGTTGACGGCAGCGGGCTTCTGGTCCTTCGCCAGATCGGTGTCCGCCTCGGTAACGAGAGAGCCGACCATCTTCATGTCCGCCGAATACGTGGTCAAGTCCTCGTTTCTCAGTGCCGCGATCCCCTGCAGGTAGTAGCTCTGCGCGCTCGCGATGAGGGCCCGGACCTGGGCTGGGATCTTGGCGGTGCCGGCTCCGATGTTGCTCGTCGCGGCCCCGAAGACGTCGGACAGGGCAGCTCCTAGGGTGCTCTCCATGGCCACGTCGTTGCCGTAGACGACGATGTAGCGGGTCAGCTGCGGGTACGGGTTCTGCGACGAGCTCACGTACAAAGGCCGCACGTACACGACCGAATCGTCGATCGGGATGATGAGCGTGGTGCCGAGCGAGACAGTCGAACCGGCTCGGCCGACGAGGGTCACGTACTGGGAGACCTTCGTGTTCGACTGGATCTTCGAGTTGACGACGGCGGGCCCGGCCGTGGCGTTCCTGGTCGGCGTCACGTATGCGGTGAGCTGCCCGTAGTCCTGGTAGTCACAGGAGGCCGTCATGAGCGCCGCCAGCGTCTGGATCCGGTCGCCCTGTGACAGCGGGTCAAGCGGCTCGATGACATTGAAGCCCGGAGCGCTCGCACCGGGGAGTTGCAGGAGCTCGTACTCGGGCACGAAGCGCAGCGTGTTTCCCAGCGCGTCGACGGGCAAGGCCTGCTCGGGCGAGCCGGTACCCGAGGTTGGGGCCAGCTCCCAGGCGTTGTTGGCGATGTAGAAGGACGAGGGGTTGGTCAGGTGGTAGCGGCTGAACATGGTGGCCTGCACCATCAACAGCGCCTGGGGGTAGCGCAGGTGAGCCTGAAGCGTTGCGTTCATGTCGCTCAAGGGCTTGAACATCCTCGGGAAGATGGACTCCCAGGTGTTGAGGATCGGGTCGGTGTTGGTCACGGCGTAGAAGGTCATGTCACCGGTGTAGGCGTTGACGACAACCTTCACCGAGTTGCGGACGTAGTTGAAACTGCCCGCGAGGCCGGTCCCGCTCGGGAGCTCGGAGGTGGTGGCCTGCTGGGCATATGGGTAGTAGCTGGTTGTCGTGTAGGCGTCGACGATCCAGACGAGCTGGCCGTTGTCGATCACCGGGTACGGGTTGTCGTCGACGACCAGGAAAGGAGCCACCCTGGCGACACGGACACGGACGTCCTGGAGGAACATCAGCCGGGAATGCTGCGTGACCAGGTTCGAAATGAGCAGGTTGAGGTCGTGGAACCTCAAGGCGAAGGCCGCTTTCGTCCAGAACGACCCGATGGGCACCCCGCCCTTGCCCGAGTAGTGGCTGGAGACCGTGTTGCCGTTGGTGTCTGAGTAGTCGACCTCGCTCTGGGCGGTATTGGCAACGACGTAGCCGGATTCGCCCAGACCGAAGTAGACCGCCGGCTGGCTGATCTTCGGCGCGCTATGACTCGATGCCGGAGGCACGCCCGCGATGTCGAATACTGGGTTCCCACCACTTTGCTGGTTGGCCGGCGAGAGCACGGCCCCGTAGCCGTGGGTGTACTGCAGGTGGATGTTGACCCAGGACGGGGTCGGGAGGTCTGCCGCATTGACCTGGCGCACGCCGATCACAAAGGGGGTGAGCGTCCCGTTAATCCTGTAACGGTCCAAGGAGAGCCCGGCGATGGTGAAACCGGTCCCGTTCTGCTGGAGCTTCTGGTAGGTCTGGGACGTGATTGACGGCTCCCAGAGGGGAAGGTTGTCCAACGTTGCCGCCGCTCCCGCGACGACGCCGCCTGTCAGGTTCGAGACGCCCGCGAAGGCGCGCTCGTGGATGGCCGAGAGCCCGAGTGCCTCGCGCGTCGCCTGTATGTTCCGGCTGATGTAGGGAATCTCGAGCTTGCTCTGCGCAGGGGTGACCTTGAGGGCTTGCACGGCCGCCGGCACGATCACGCCGGCGGCAATGGCAACGAGTACCCACAGTCCGGCTCCGATCGCGGGAAGCGCCAGGCTGCGTTGGTAAACGTTGAACACCATCAGCACGAAGACCGCGAGAGCCACGACCGCGAGCAGCTCGATCGCCGGCAGGCGCACATGCACATCGGTGTAGCCGGCACCGTTCACGTAGGCGTCCTTCGCCAGGACGAGGTTGAAGCGATCGACGTAGAAGTAGCCCGCTGCCCGTACCAGTGCCATCGCACCGAGGATCACCGACATGTGAGCCGTGACGCGGGGGTCCACGCGCGGGGAGGGCCCCTGGAACCGCAGGCCACCGTTGAGGTAATGGGCGATGCCTGTGAGGATCAGGATCACGAGCAGCGCCACGAGCGTCCAGTCGACGAGGAAGGACAGGAAGGGCAGCTTGAACACGTAGAAACTGACCGACTTGTGGAATTGCGGGTCCGTCACGCCGAAGGCCTTGCCGCTGCGGAAAAGCAGCCAGTGCTGCCACTGGTCGCTCGTCGAGGCACCCACGATGAGGGCGAAGATCAACGAGACGACCGTGCGCAGCGCGAACGTGTGCCTGCCGACGATCTGTTGGTAGCGGCGGACGATCTCGAGCTCGGGCGAGACGAGCAGAGCGCGCGGGGCTATGCGGTCGACGACCCAGAGGCTCACCCAACAGGCGATGAAGAAGGCGCCTATGAACACCGCGGCGAGCTCGATCTTGGTCTCGATCAAAAGGCGCCAGACCGCCGTGAAGCGGACCGACCGGTACCAGAGATAGTTCGTGTAGAAGTTGGCCAGTCCCTGGATCACGATCAGCGCAACGATGACGAAGACCACGGCGCCAACCACCCAGGCTTGGTACCGCCGGCCCGGGCGCATCCGGGTCGATAAGTCCGTCGGCACTCGCATCCGCTGGAGCCTACGACCGAACAGGTACGAGGAGGCAGCGGCAGCCCGGGTGCACCGGCGGGTGCGCGTGCCCGGTCGGGAAGGCGGCACCCGGGGGCTGCGGGCCGGCAAGGGAGTTGTCGTCGCAGTCGGGGCACGAGCCACCGGCGTCGTCGTCCTCGACCGCCCAACGCAGCAAGGGCGCCTCGCCGTTGCCGAGCGAGCTCAGCACCGCAAGCTCGCCTGTGGCAAAGGCCCGGGTGGTGAAGTCTCCGGCAAGGCCTTCGACCCGGGATCCCTTCCATTCGCGGTATGCGACTCCTGCCGCGTCCGCCGAGCCCTCCAGGCTTCCGTCGAGCTCGGAAAGCGACTCCTCGATCCGTTGGCGCAACAGGGTGGAAAGGTCATCCGCGAGCTCGGCAGCGATGAGTGCCCCGGCTTCGAAGGCAACCGCGGCGCTCGGGGCCGGCGCCGACACACAAGGCCCCGCCACGGCGTCACCGGTCACGAGGAAGGCGGCGCCGGCCTCATAGGCTTTGCTGAGTTGGTCGCTGGCCGCGGCGACGAATCTCTCGCGCTGGACCTCTGCCGGGATCAGCTCGTGGAGGGCGGGCTTGCGCGAGCTTTGGCGTAGGGCGTCGAGGAGGTCGTTCTGGTCGTCCTGGAGGGCGCGCTTGAGCGACCGGCCGAGCTTGGCCGTGATCGACCCGAGAAGGTGGTCACGCCGGGCCAGTGACTCGACATCCGGCTCTGTGATGGCGTCGGCGCCGGGTGTCGGCACGGCCGCTTCGGTGACGTCTTGCGCCACGACGACCGCCACGGCCTCGGTCATCTCGCGGGTCTCCACTGGCGGAGCCGCGGACGGCTCGGCGACCTGGGCGAGCTCGCCTAATGGCGGGGAGCCCTCCCCTACCGGCTCTTCTTCTCCACGAGCCTCGGGCGTCACCTCGGAGGGCTCGACGGCCGCTCCGCCCTCGGCCTCGACGGGCCCGACAGTGGCCGCAACGGCGGCCGCCTCCTCCGCGGCACGGCTGGCACGGATGCGGGCAAAGAGCTCGTCGACACTCTGGCGGCTCGCGCCCGACCCATCCCCTTCCCCGCCACGCCCTGCACCAGTCGCGCTTTCGCCCTCGGCTTGGCCGGCGGCCGCTGCGGCGGCCGCGCCCAGAGCGTCGTCGTCCCCACTGAATTCGTTGGCGCTGGCTCCGCTCGCGGCCGCGGCGAGCTCCTCCTCGAGCTCGGCGAGGTCGCCGTGGCCCAGCTCGGTTTCGACACGTTCGCCCGCTTGCCCGGCAGCGACACGCGCTTCGTCCTCGGCGAAAGCGAGGCGCTCGCGCAACTCGACGACTGAGGCAGCGACAGCGTCCACGACACCGAGCAGCGAGTCCTTCCCGGTACGAAGCTCCTCGAGCTGGACACGCAGAGCCCGCCGTCGGGCCACGAGGTCGGCGAGGGCGCGGTTACGCAAAGCGCGCGCCTCTGCCACCATGCGCCGGCACTCCTCCTTGGTCGCGTCGAAGAGCGCGACGGCCTCGGCGTGCGCCACCTCTGTCATCGAGGCGGCCTCGGCCTGGGCGCGGCTCAAGTGCTCGGCAGCCTCACGTTCCGCGGCACCGCGGATCTCCAGTGCCTCCGCCTCGGCAGCCGCTTGCTTTTCAGCGAGGACCTGCCCGGCTTCTGCGATCAGCTCGGCCGCACGCTCCTCGGCCCTGGCCACGACCTTGCCGGCCGCGTCGTGCGCCGTCCACAGGATCTTGGCCGTCTCGATGCCAATTGCCCGGGTGAGCGTCGCCTCGTCCAAGACGGGCTCCTCTGCCCGGCGCTCCGCCTCGGCGACACGTTCACGAAGGATCGCCTCGCGCTCGAGCGCGCCGCGTAGCTCGCCGGCCACCTTGGCGAGGAACAGCCGAACGGCCTCGCCGTCAACACCCCGGCGCGCGGAGGAAAAGGACCTGCGTGCGATCTCGTCAGGACTCAGCGGCGTAGCTGAGGCGATCGAGGCGGCCTGCGGATCCTGCGACATTGCCAATAGCCTACGACGCTGGTTCACGTGGTGGTGGTCTGTGAGATACGGCCCCCGAGCGACTCGAGAATGTGAACCGCCTCGCCGATCGTGCTCACGGCGTACACCTTGAGATGCGGACCGGCGTGTGCCTTGGCGACTGCATACTCCTGCGGGGGCACGAGGAACACGTTCGCTCCCGCGCCGCGAACGGCGATCGTCTTCTGGGCGACCCCACCGACGTCCCCGACGGTACCGTCGATCGACATCGTCCCGGTCGCGGCCACCTTCAGCCCACCGGTCAGATTGGCGGGGTCGAGCTCCTGCATGAGGCCGAGCGTGAAAGCCAAACCGGCCGACGGCCCGACGATCCCTTCGGAGGACAGGTCCACCTTTACTGGCAAAGGCCCTATCTTGAAGGCGGTTCCGTCGACGGCGACGCCTCCGGAGCCCTGTGGGTAGATACCCAGGCAGGAGACGGCATGGGGCTTGCCCCCTTTTTCCGTCACAAGCTCGGCGATCTTGAGCTTGGTCCCCTCGCCCTCGGGCAGGCAGGTGAGCGCCGCCGAGGCGCCCGCGCCCTCGATGCGGAACACGCCGAGGCGCAAGGTCACAGTCCGCGGCTTGCCGGCCGGGTAGGCGCTCACCTGCAGGCGCACTGTCGTGTCCGGGGTGATCGCCTCGAGCCTGTTCTGGAGATTGAGGAAGCTGGACACCTTGAAACCGTTGATCTTGCTGATGACCTCGCCTACCTGCAGCGCCGAGGCGGCCGGCGCGCCGGGCAGGATCCCGTAGATGAGCGCCCCGAGCGGCACGACCGGGACTTTGTAACCGAGCTGCTCGAGGGCGACGACCGTGGCGGCCTGTTGGGCGGTCGACATGTCGATCTCGCCCTCGGTCTGGTACTGGGCCGTGGACTCGCTCCCGAGGATGGCGGCGCTCGGATAGATGGTGGCGTTCGGGTCGAGCCAGAAGAACGGGTAGTAGAGCGCACGCATGGGCGTGAGCTCCACATAGACGAGGAGCACCGAGCCGCGGTGGGAGTGCCGGTCGGCTGCGGGGACCTTTATGAGGCTGCTCACCGCCGGCGCCGAACCGGGCGTAAGTGCGTAGTACGGCAGCTGGATGAACCACGCGACGACCGCCGCCACGAGGATGACGGTGAGGATCGCCAACAGGGTGTGGCCGGCGCTCCAGGAGAACCGGTCCCTGCCGCGACGCGCCTTGCTGTTTGCACCGGTCCCCTCGCCGTAGACCTCGACCGTGCCGTCGCGCGCGACAGCCGGGCGTTCGCCCTCTACGCTCGATCCATCGTGTGGCGAATTCATCGAGCCGTAGCCTGCCATGGCGCCACCGCGCGCGGGCAGCGCCGATGACGGGACCCGGCGACCAGGCTTCGATAGATGCGGCCCGCCGGCGGGGAGATGCCGCTCTCGCCGGGCACGCGCGAGACGAGCCGGCGGCGAGGTCTCTGCTCGGCGATGCCGATCCCGAAGTGCGCGCGACGGCGCTCGGGGCACTCGTGCGGATGGGCCGCGCGACGCCGGACGACTCCGCCAGAGCGCTCTCGGATCCTGATCCCCGCACCCGCCGGCGCGCCTGTGAGCTGGGCGCTGCCCTCCCGGGTGCGAACTTCGCCGGACTGCTGGATGACCTGGACGCGGCGGTGGTCGAGTCCGCCTGCTTCGCCGTCGGCGAGGTGGGCGACGTGGAGGCCGTCCCGGCCCTCGTTGAGATCGCCTCGATACACACCGATCCACTGTGCCGGGAGTCGGCCGTGGCCGCCCTCGGAGCCATCGGCGACATAAGAGGTCTCGCCGCCATCCTGGCCGCTCTGGAAGACAAGCCGCAGATCCGCCGCCGCGCGGTGATCGCGCTCGCAGCGATCGACAGTCCTGCGTCCGAGGCCGCTCTCCGCCGATGCCTCGAGGACAGGGACTGGCAAGTTCGTCAAGCTGCCGAGGACTTGCTCGACATCACCACCGGCGGCGACTGACCGATTCGGCGCTGTAGCCCATCGTGGCCATGCACAAGGCGGCCCCGGCGACGGCACAACGCTCGGGATTCTCGACGAGGTGGACCGGGATGCCGGTCGCGGACGCGAGCCGTTTGCCGAAACCTGCAAGGAGCGCGCCTCCCCCGGCAAGGTAAAGGCCCCGGTTCAAAAGGTCGTTCGCAAGATCGGGCGGTGCCGAGGTGATGCACGAGACGGCCGCATGCACGATCCGGTCCACGCGCGGCGCTATCGCATCTGCCACCTCGGTGCGTGTGATGACCACCGAGCGCACGATGCCGTTGGAGACGTCACGGCCCCGAACCTCGACCTTGTCGTCCTCCTCCACCCAGGCGCTCCCAATGGCGCGCTTGACCGCCTCGGCTGTCTCGAGGTCGATCACGAGCTCGAAGTCGCGCACGCAAAAGCGCCGAATGGCCTCGTCGAAGTCTCCCCCGCCAACGGGAACCGACGCATGGGTCACGAGACCCCCGAGGGCGAGCACCCCGATCTCGGTCGTGCCAGCGCCGACGTCCACGACCATCGAGGCGACCGGTTCCTCGATCCGAAGGCCGGAGCCGAGCGCCACTGCGACCTGCTGTTCCACGAAGCGGACGTTGCCCGCGCCGGCCTGCTTGAAGGCACGATCGAGAGCGCGCCGCTGCACACCTGTCGCCGCACCGGACGCACAGCACAGCACGGTCGGCTGGCTGGCCGACCATGTCCTCACCACCCGCAGCAGCTCTCTCGCGACTGCCCAGGTGAGATCGAGATCGGCCAGCTGGCCGTGGCAGACGGGCCGGATGAACGCCACGTCACCTGAGCAGCGGCCACGCAGGCTCAGCGCGCGGTTGCCGAAAGCCACGAGACGGTTGCGCCCGAGATCCACGGCTGCGACCGTCGGCTCGTCCACGACGACGCCGCGGCCGCGGACGGCCACGAGGGTGCGCGCCGTGCCGAAGTCGACCGCGAGGTCGGCGCCCACTACCGGCCGACCTCGGGTGGCGCCTCGATGGGCCGGGCCGCCGGGCTCCAGTCGGTGCCGCCCTCCCAGGTCTCCCGCTTCCAGATCGGAGTCGTCGCCTTCAAGGTGTCGATCACGTACCGGCAGGCTTCGAATGCCTCGGCCCGGTGCGGCGTCGAGACGACCACGACGACGGACGCCTCGCCGAGCTCGAGATGACCGACCCTGTGCCACACGGCTGCCCGCCCGATCTCGGGCCAGCGCTCCCGTGCCGCCGCCACGATCGCCTCGAACCTGGGCAGCACCTGGTCCACATAGGCCTCGTAGTCGATCGCCTGCACGCCTGTGCGCCCTTCGGCGTGGTCGCGCACCGTGCCGACGAAGCACGCCACGGCACCGCACGACGGACTCTCGGCCCAGTGAAGGGCGCGCTCGGCCGGGAGGGGCTCGGTGGTGAGCTCGAGCCAGTTGTCACCTGTTGCCGACACGAGCACGTGGGTCATGGTATGCGACCCGCTGCAGCCGGGCAGCCTCGCTCGAGGTGCCCGACGCCCCATTGGGACCCACCTTCAGTATCCTCGGTGACCGTGGTCGAACCCGGAGACGACTTCGACGACATAGCCGATGAAGGCCTGTGCGGTCCCCTTCTGCCACCTGACGACCGCCTCTGGCGACACCCCTCCGAGCTCGGCGAGCACCACCTCCCTGTCACCGCGGAGACCCTCTCGGCGCGCCGCAGCTGGATGGCTTCCACGCCCTCCCGGGCCGGGGCCTGGTCGGCCGGCATCGTCGGCGCCTTGCTGGCGACCGGTGTCGTGCTCGTCGGCGGCCACCTCACCCATCTGCTCTCCTCGCCTGCGCCGGACCCTTCCACTTCGGCCGTGAACCACAGCTACACGAACGCCCAGGTGAGCACCACGATCCTGCCGACCATGGGCGTGAGCGTCTCCACGACGACCACGGTCCTGTTCGGTGTCGAGCCCGGGCTCTACAAGCTTGCGGCGCGGGTCGCCACGGCCATGCCGGTCGTCCTCGACGGCGACGCGAGCGGCGTCGGTGTGGTTGTCAGCCGGAAGGGCTTCGTGCTCGTGCCCGCCTCACTCGTCAACGAGACGGACGACATCTCCGTGGTCATTGACGGCCAGCAGCTCGTGGCGACGCTGGTCGGGGTCGACCCCGGCACCGGGCTAGCCGTCGTGAGAGTGCACGACCCCGACACCCTCACAGTGGCGCGTTTCGTCTCGGGAGCTCAGATGGGATACGGCTCGTTCGTCGCCGTCGTATGGGTCGACGACCATGGGCCCCATACGTGTTGGGGCACCGTCAACGAGGCCGACGTCCAGCTGAGCTCAGCGACCGACAGCCCACCACTTCTCGACTCTTTGGTGGCGCTGGACCCGCTCGCCGGGGTCGAGACCGGTGGCGTCGTCCTCGACGGGGCCGGACGCCTCATCGGGATCATCACGAGCGTCAGCGGCCAGACCATGGTGGCGACGCCCGGTTGGCTGGCCGCCATCGTCTCGCAGGACCTCATCACATCCGGGCGGGTCGTGCACGGCTGGCTCGGGATCACGGGTGAGACGACTCCGGTGTCACCCTCCGCTACGGCCGTAGAGGTGACGTCCGTCGCCGCGGGCGGCGCGGCCGCCAAGGCCGGGGTGAGACCGGGCGACCTCATAGAGGCCGTGAACTCCAAGCCCGTGAGCACGATGTCGGACATCGTGGCGGCGCTGTACTCGCTCCCACCCAACCAGGCCGTCGTGCTCAACGTGGTCCGGCGCGGTCACCTCTGGGACGCTCACGCTCGGCTCACAGCAGCAGCCTGAAGCCCTCACGGTCCACCAAGGAGGTCCGGACCCTGCATTGGCGGCCCCCGCTCTAGCATCGGGCACGTGAGCGATCCTCTCGCACCAGGTGGCGGTGACTTCCTCCGCAACATGCTGGGCGACCTGCTGCGACTCATCAGGACCGAAGGACCGCTGCAGTGGGAGCTCGCCTTTCAACTGGCAGCGAGCGTGGCCGCAGGCGACGAGCCTGACCCCAACCCTGACCCGATCGCCCGCATCCGCCTCGAGGAGCTGAGCGCGATCGCCGAGCTGCACGTGAGCGACGTCACCGGCACGGTCCTCGGGTCCGGCGGCTCGAGCCTCAGGCTCGTTCCGACGACGCGCGTCGATTGGGCCCGGCGGAGCCTCGAGGCCTGGCGGCCGCTGCTCGACCGCCTCGCGTCTGCGTTGACGACCGCGGCCGGAGCTGCGGGCTCTGGCGCGAGCTCGCCCGGGCCGCTCGGGTTCGCCCGAGGCGCGGACGCCGAGGAACCTGCCGGCGGCTCGACGCCCTCTGCGGGCCGTGACGAGGACGGGCTGCCACCGGATCCCTTCCTCGCGGACGGAGACCCCCTCAGGGGCGCGGACACCGGCGGTGATGACGAGGACTCCGATGCGGATCTCACCGAGATGATCGGCCGCTGGACCTCGGCGATGGCCCCGGCGATGGCGGCGATGCAGGTGGGCTCGGTGGTGGGCCACCTCGCACGGCGCTCTCTGGGGCAGTACGACTTGCCGTTGCCGCGGGCGTCCTCGAACGAGATCCTCGTCGTTCTCGGCAACCTGGGACGCGTGGCCGAGGAATGGAGCCTCCCCGCCGACGACCTGAGATTGTGGCTGTGCGCGCACGAGATGGCCTTCCACGCCGTGCTCACCCGCCCGCACGTCGCAAAGCGGCTCGAAGATCTCGTCGTCGCTCACGTCCGGCTCGTCCGGCCCGATCCGCGTGACTTCGAAGGTCTGTTGCAGGGCATCGACCCGGGCTCCATCCCCGGCCTGTCCCAGATCATGGGTGACCCGAGTCTTGCCGGCGAAGGCGATCACGGGCCGTCCCCCGAGCTCGAGAAGGTTCGCGCCCAGCTCTCCTGTTTGACAGCCGCCATCGCCGGCTACGCCGAGTACGTCACTTCGGTCGTCGCCTCCCGACTGATCGGGGGCCATGCGCCCATCGGCGAGGCGATGCGGCGGCGCCGGGTCGGCCGTGGCGAAGGCGAGCGCGTCGCGGAGTCCTTGTTCGGCCTGCATCTCGATCAAGAAGACGTCGATCGCGGGGCCGCCTTCGTTGCGGGCGTGCTCGAGCGATCGGGCGAGCTCGACCTGGCAAGGCTGTGGGTCGACGAGAAGCACCTGCCGACGCCCGCGGAACTCGAAGCCCAGGGACTCTGGCTCGCCCGGATAAATCTCGGGGCGGACGGCGACTAGCGCCGCTCAGGCAAGCCCGACCTCTTCTTCGGGCACGCCGAAGTCCCACTCCAAGATCAGGTTCTCGCGCTCGGCGTCACGGACGATGCGCTCACGGTTCCTGCGGAATTGCGGGTCGTGCGGAGGCAGCAGCACGAGGCGCGCGAGGGCGCGCTGGCGGAACTCCTCGATGACGGCCCGGTCACCGAACTCCGACTCCACCTCCCAGTGGGGCGCGACCGGCCCAAGATAGACCATGCGAACATGCCCCCGTGGAGGCTCGGGCGGCTGGTGTTCCTCCGGGTTGATCAAGCTCATTGTCTCTCCTTGGCGGCACGACCGGCCCACTGTACCGGGCGGCAGGACAACGAGGCTGCGGGCGAACGCTTCTCGTCCGGTCAGTGCATGCCCGCCCGCGCGAGGATCTGGGCCACGATGGCGCGGATCTCGTCGATCGCGATCGCGAAACCGACGTTCTGCGCGGGTGCATTGCCTTGCGAACTCGTCGCGACGGCGGTGTTCATGGCGACGACCAGTCCCGACGAGTTCACCAACGGACCGCCCGAGTTACCCGGGTTGATGGGGGCGTCCGTCTGGATCAGGCCGGTGAGGTTCTCGGTTGTGCCGTTGTCGGTGGTGGCGGTGAGCGAGCGATTCAGTGCCGACACGATGCCCTCGGTCACCGTCGGGCCACCGGCGAGCGCGAGCGCATTGCCTATGGCAAGCACACCGTCGCCTTGCTGGGCCGAGTTGGAGTTCCCGAAGCGGACGGTTGGCAGCGAGTGCCCCGCACCTTCGACCTGCACGAGAGCTATGTCCTTTAAGGCATCGGTTCCGATGATCCTGGCGGGGAACTGCTTGACCTGACCGTAGAGAGTCACGGTGACGGTCTCGGCCCCTTCGATGACGTGGTTGTTCGTGAGGATGACGCCGTTCGGCTCGATGATCATGCCGGTGCCGGCACCTTGCACATACGAGCCGAGGGCGCCAACGCCCCGGAAACTGCTCGTGTCGATCGAGACGACCGCTGGGAGTACCGAGGCGAGGATCGACTGGACGTCGCCGACTTGGACCTTGTGGCTTTTCGTCGGGAAGTACTCCCTGACGATCGTCTGGGGGGACCGGTTCGTGAACACGGCGACGACGGCGCTGCCGGCCACCGCGCCGATCAAAGCCGACACGAGCGCCACGCCGAACCATCCGGGAAGCGAGCGCGGGGGACGTTTCGGCGCCCTGTGCCTGGGTGGTTCGCGGTAGGTCCACTGACTCGGCCACTGCGTCTGCCCGAAGGCCGGCCCGGGCCAAGCGTTTGGTTCGTAGCCGGCGGGCCCGTTCTCCTGTTTCAGGTAGAGGCGCTCACGGTCCCCGGCAAAGCCGGCCCCTGGCGTGCGTGTCTCGGCGTAGACCGCGTGGGTGAAACTCCCCCTTTCGTGGGCGTCCCGGGGTGGCACGGTGTCGGTCGCGCTTTCGAGCTCGCCCCAACTCAGCAGCTCGCTCAGCGGGTCAGTGCCGACAATGTCGTCGCCACCTGGGCTTTGGGGCACCTTGACAATCTACCGGTCGCCTGGTGCGAGCGTTTGGGCACCGTGCCCGGAATCGCCGAATGCCGCCTCGGTCAAAGTCTTAGGATTTCCTGCGAATATGCTCACGGCTGTAGCGTCGGGCCTCCGGACAGGTCACAATGGTGACGTGGACACTTCGTGGATGGGGCGGGGAAAGTGCCGGGAGATGCCTCCAGACACCTTCTTCCCGAGTGACGGCGTGGGGGTCGAAGTGGCGCGACGAGTTTGCGCCGATTGCCCGGCAAAAGAGCCGTGCCTCGAGTACGCCATGGTCAATCACATCGACCACGGCGTTTGGGGTGGGACTTCAGAGCGCGAGCGCAGGCGGATCGCCCGCCACCGCCGGCTCATAGCAGTTCGCTCTAGCTGAGCCGGCGAGCGGTCGCCTCTGGGCCGCTGCAAGAGGAAAGCGCCTGGCTTTCCGCGCCCGAGCGGCGCACATCAAAGGCGTGCGCCGCTTCGAAGGGTGCCGGACGCGGTACCCGGCAGTCGTAGGCCGAAAGGTCCCGAGCGAGGAGAGCGCGATCAGGCTTCGCCCCGACGGCCGGGCGCCGCTCTTGAGGGGAAAATTCAGGAAGCCGTATTTGCCGTCTGGGCAAGCACACGGGCCCGCCGGACCCTGCGACGCTCCCGTTCACTCATGCCGCCCCAAATGCCGAACTTCTCGCTGTTGGCGATCGCAAATTCGAGGCAGTCGAGGCGGACCACGCAGCCTCGGCAAACCTCCTTGGCCTCCCGCGTCGATGCACCCCGCTCCGGGAAAAACAGTTCCGGATCGACACCCATGCAGTTAGCACGACCCTGCCAGGTCCTATCGAGGCCACCTTCGAGCAATGCTTGGAGTGCCATCTTGGGCGCCCCCTCCCCTAACAACTCGCAACCGTGTAGTTACAAGATGGTGATTATCATGGACCTTGGCGCGATCGGATGCAAGGGGGAGTTTCGATTTGCCCGAAAACTGGGCAAAGCGCGGCTGGGGCTCGTGCCTGCGACCGGCCCCTCCAGTATTTGGAAATGTCTTATGCGCCCCGGGAGCGCCTTTGGGACAGGCGGCGGCGGTTCTCTATGAACTCGACGAGGACGTAGTCGCCGAGAGTTTCGGGCGTCGTGAAAAAGGCCCGGCCCCGGTTCAGTTGGGTGATCTTCTCGATGAAATTGCGAAGGTGGCCCGTCGCGTCCAGGGCGAAGGTGTTGATCCGGATCCCCTCTTGGGAACAGCGCAGGACCTCGAGCAATGTTGCCTCGACGGTGGCGCGAGCAGGCGGGTAGTTGAAGAAAACCTCCCCGTCCGCCTGGATGTGCGCCGTCGGCTCACCATCGGTGATCATCACGATCTGGCGTGTGCCGTGGTGGCGCGCGAGCAACTTGCGGGCGATCACGAGCGCGTGCTGCATGTTGGTGCCGTACAAGTAATCCCACGAAACAGTCGGCAGCTCGGAGGCGCGGATCTCGCGTGCCCGCTCCGAGAAACCCACGATCCCTAGGTAGTCCCTGGGGAACTGGCCCGAGATGAGGGCCTGCATGGCGAGCGCGACCTTCTTCGCGGCAAGGAAGTTGTCGCGAAGCGGCATGGACAGGGACAGATCGATGAGGAGCACGGACGCACACTGGCTCTGGTGCTCGGTCCGCTCCACCTCGAAGTCCTCGGGGCTCAGCCGGACCGGGAACCGCACCGCGGGCCTGTCGCCAGAATCGAGGTCACCCTCGGCGACCTGGCGGCGCAAGGCGTTGCGCAGCGTCCGCTCGATGTTCAAGTTGAACGGGTCGCCGATCTCGTAAGGCTTGGTGTCCTCCGCGCGCTCGTGACCCGTCCCGATCCTCGCCAGCCCGTGCCCACCGAGACGGTCCTTCGACAAGTGCTTGAACAGGTCCTCGAGCGCCCGCTGGCCGATCCTCCGCAGCCCTTTCGGCGTGAGCTCGAGCCGGCCCTCACGTTGCTCGGCGAGCCCTGCCTCCTCGAGGCGACGCGACAGTTTCTGCAGCTGTTCCAAAGAAGCGGCGGCCTGCGTGCCCAATAGGTCCCGCATCCGATCGAGGTCGATCTCGGCGAGCGCGCCCGGCTGGGGGGAGCCCGACAGCATCCTCTCGAGCTGGTCGAGCTCGCCGAGGCGCTGGAACATGTCGGTTGTCTCCGCCAACCCCATAGTCCCACCGCCGCTGAACGACGTCCGGCGGTCCCACTGCTCGGCCGGGAAGGCCCCGCGCAGGTTTGCCGCCAGGCGACTGACCTGCCAGGAAAGGTCCATGTCGCTCAGGAGCTCGTCCATCAGCTCCTGCAACTGCGCCCGTTCGCCGGGCGTCATCGACGCGAGCATCGCCGAGACGGCCGCCATTCGCCGGGCCAGCTGTTCCAAGAGCTCGTCGAGATTCGCCGGGTCACCGGGGAACAGGTCGCCGTAGCGCTCCATGAACTCGGAGAAGCTCGGGTCGAGCGCTTCGCCCGCTGCGCGCTGCTCCATCATCGTGTTCAGGGCATCGAGGGCGTTACGGATGCGCTCACGTTCGGGAGCGTCGGACGTGGCCGCGGCGCCCGCCACCTGGTCGAGGAATGTCTTGGCCGTCTCGGCGCGCAGGCGCTCCAGGAGCTCGTCGAAGCGCTGGCCCGCCTCGCTCGAGGTGAAGTCGTA
>Ga0187884_10002206_pt1 | contig 16687 bp, 14 predicted proteins | sample June2016WEW_20_4_FD_132983 | JGI IMG/M metagenome (GOLD analysis project Ga0187884, IMG submission 132983) | Peatland microbial communities from SPRUCE experiment site at the Marcell Experimental Forest, Minnesota, USA - June2016WEW_20_40 | ecosystem: Environmental > Terrestrial > Soil >...
ATGTTTCGATCTGTTTTATGAGTTGGAGGCGTCTATTCCTACTCGCAATTCTTGAATGTATCGGAAAAGCGATCGCGTTGGAGCGGTTGCAAATAAGGGGAGCGCGAAGTTGTGGGTCTAGAATATTCAGACGCATCAGCCGTCTTTCTCGAGTTGACATCATTGAGACGTGATAATGATAGTCGATTGGATCGCCTGCTGGACGAACTGCAGAAATCCGCCGTGCGATATGCCGAATTTCGGGCACGCTACGCCCTAGTCTCGTCCGAAGAAAAAGCCACGATCGACCGGGAGCGCAGCAGGGCTCACGATGTCTTTATTGATGCCTGCAACGCATTGAGCCGGGCCATGGTGGATCGAGGCCATGACGTTACCTGGAGGAAGCGGCTAGGAGATCCTCTCAATCGCGAGAGCCGAAAGACCATTGGGGATCTGGCTTCCTACATTCATTGCTTTCTAGCTCTGTCCGCCCGTTAGAGGACGGCCGCATCCAGTGCGACGTTTGCCCGCGCTATTCAAGCTGCATGAAGGTCAGCGCGGTCTGTGCTTCGTGCGCGCCCGACAAGGCGACAGCGATGCACAGATGAGTTTTGCCGGTGCCGGTTCCGCCGATGAAGATTGCGTTGCGCTTGGCGTCCAGGAAGGTGCCGGTGGCGAGTTCACGAACTTGCCCTTCATCGATTGGCGTATCGGCGAAGACGAACGTGTCGATATCTTTGAGGACCGGGAACTTGGCTCCGCCGATGCGATAGCTGATCGAACGGGCCTGCCGGTGCGTGCGTTCGGCCCGGATCAGGCTGGCGATGAGGGGATAGATCTCATCGCGCCGGGCAAGACTTTTGCCGGCAATCTCATCGAAGCTGGCGCGCATGCCGTAGAGCTTCAGTTCGCTCATGGCTTCCAGAATCTCATGGCGTTCCATCAGGCGACCTTCCTTATGCTGTCGTAGCGGCCACAATCGGCCGCGGGTTCGATCTTCAAACGAAGCGCGTCGGGCGTTGTGATGCTGGGCGGCGCTGCGGGCTGCTGCCGGCGCGCCAGCACGGTCAGGATCACATCGCCGCTGGCGATGCCCGCCTCAAGTGCTTCGGCACAGGCCGCCTCGACGGCGGCCAGGCCATGATCGAGCACCGCGCCCAATACCTTGACGAACTGTCGATCCCCGTCGGCGTGTTGCTTCAGCTTGGCGCGAACCTGGGTCAACGCGGACGGCAGAGCCCAATCCTTGAACGGGGCGCCATTGCGCAAGGCGCAAATTCACCCATTCTGGCGCCGCTTGCAGGCCCTGCGTCGCTGCACCGCGGAACGACCCTCGTTCGCTCTGCCGATCGAGGGGCGCGGCCAGAACTGCCCAGGCGTCGACAATCTCCCCGATCGCCCGCGCGAACGGCGAGCCCGGCCGAACGCCGCGGATCGTGATGATCAGCTCGCTGATAAATGCGCAGGCGGAAGCAAGCTTGAGGCCGACGTAACCCTCATAGGCGAAACCGCCGTCCTGCGCGGCACGGATATTGGCTTGTTCGCGCCATTCGCGAATTTGCGATTCGGTGATTGCGTCGCAAGACTCGGTCATCACGTTCGCCACCAAGCGACTGACCTGCGGCCGCGCCCGCTCGACAATCGCTTTGAGGCGGCGGGCGCGCTCGTTGAAGCTGTTGACCCAGCTGATCTCGTCGGTGACGGGTGCGGTGCGGGGGATGTCCGACAATGCACCCTTGAGTGCGGCGAAGAAACCCGGATCCTGATCGTGTGCGCGTGACTGTGGCGATGCAGGATCGGGATCGATATAGACGATCCGCCGGTCCACCTCCGTACGCCGGCCGACCCGGAATGGCTCTGATCGCTTCGCGGAACGGACGATTATTGAGAACGCTGCCGTCGATAAACGGTACGGACGCAGGATCGAGGTCCGCCTCCAGGTAGTTCCCGAAGTTCCGTTGGATGAAGTCGGCCCGGCGCGGCCAGGTCGCCGCTTTCCTGCCGACAAGCTCGTCCATTTCCACGATCCGCGCCGGCGGAAAGGAGACAAGCGTAACGCCATTTTCCATACCCGTATGCGAACGTGCGATTCACGCGCTTGCGTTACCGACCGGCCAGTCGCGCCTCCGGCTTCGCCCGTTCCATCCGAAAAAATCAAGATATTTTTGGCCATTGTATCTCTAGGGCGGTCGCGACCGGTTCACCGAGGTGGTCGGGCGGATACTTGACCAGTTTGCTACGTTTAGTGGTCGGATAATCCTGAGTTATTTGCCGTCCCAGCGGGGCGGCAGCTAGCGTTGAAGCTGGTTCCCTCGTCTCAATTCTATTTTGAATGCGTCAAATAGCAATCCCGCAACTGCAGGTTTGCGGGTTCCTCCCTGCGCAGGGCATTGATCGCCGCCTCGATTCGCTCGAACTTGCCCGCGTCGTCGGCAGACATTTCGCCGTCCGGGTACTTGTCGTACAGCGCCTTGATCCGCGCTTCCAGCTTGCGCAGTTTCTTGCGCTCGCTCCCGGACAGCGGCATCGGCTTGGGAAACACGCGGCGCATGTCCGCGACGGCTTCGTGATCGAGTTCCGGCTCGGCCACGACCCAGCGCCAACCCTCCGCCGTCACCTTATCGGCGTGGCGTTGCAGCTTCTCACGCGCGACGCGGTTCAATAGCCCGGCATCGGCAAAGAACCCGCCGCCTTCGGTATCGAACAAATCGCGGATGATAACCCCGCCCGCCTCCTGATAGGCCTTTGCGCCCACGAACACCGCGCGACGGGGTCGAGTTCGGACAGGAGCCACGTGGCCGCGTTCCATGGCAGAACCGCTTGACCACCGGCTTGAAGTCTTCGCTCTCCTCGCGTCCGGCATTCGCCCGGCCTTGCGCGAGCAAGCGCCGCTCTTGTTCTTCCGTGAAAAGCTTCATGGTCTCTCCTTTCGTCAGGGGTTCTGCGCAAAGTCCGCGCATGAACCCCTGCCCGTCGGCGAGACCGGGTGAGGGGGAGCAAGAAGAAAATCGGAGAGGGGACCGCCCGGTCTGGCAGGGCGCGCAGCGGCCGAAGACCGGGGGAGACCGATTTTGTTCTTTCTGGGGGTGCCAGGGCAGAGCCCTCGCACCCCCAACTCAGACGGATAATGTGTCGTGGAGCGATGCCACCGCGCTTGCGGCAACGATCGTTACCCGCATGGGCGAAGACTTGTCACTAGCCACCGCGTGGCAACGGTGGCGACCAATGATCAGTGCTGTCAGTGACGCGGCTCCGGCCGCTTGCGGCTAGAGCGTGACCGAGCGACGCGAGGGGCCGCCCAAATACCGCGCGAATTCAATTGTAGGCAGTTGGCATGCATTGCTTCGCCATCGGGAGATTTACGTGAGCTGGGAACACGAATTTGCACTGCCGTTCATCAACGAGGGTCATTTTTACGTGAAAGCACCGGGCCCGCTGCGCGCGCCGATCAAGGATTTTTCGTTACGGCGCGACGAGGGGCTTGAGCTGATCATCGAGACACGGTGTCCGCCCGATGCAAAATCGACCGAGCCGGAGCGTCCTCCAGGCACGGTGCGCCTGAACGTCGAAAGCGCGGAACTGGAAAATATTGGGGGAATGAAAGCTAAGCTTCAGGGTGTCATACCTTATCGGTTCCGGACCACGGATAATTACAGAACCGGCGAGAGCGAACTCACTGAAGAAGCGCAAATACACGAGATTTCCGCCGTCGTGCAGGCCGACGGAGAGGCGCGCTACACGATCGACTGGCTGGAAAATCTGCCGGCGCGTCCTTTCCATTGGCCGGGATCAATCGACACAAAGACCGAAATCCTGACGACGCGCAAGATCGGGACCGGTGATGACGTGATCACGCTTTTCAGCAAAGAGATCGAACAGTCGGGCGCGAACCTTGCCGTCAAGATTGTGGTTGATGGCGTAGACATCTACCTATGCGCTCTCGAACGGAAGGACGGCAGCGAATTGAAAAGACCCGGCTGCATCGTTTACGTCGGCACCCCGGACGATCTATTTCGGAAAAAAGTAAGGACGGCGGTCTCCTTCGCGCTGAACGTTTATCTCGTGGAGCTGGGGAGCACCCTTTACGACAAGGACTGGAACCCTACGTCGCTGAAGGCTCGCAGCGCCTACAGCATTGACGGGAAGGTTCTCGACCTTCCGATTCTGCCGCCGGCCCCGCTCGGCGGGCGCTGGCAGCATCAGATCGACCGTGTTCCTTTTACGCGGCTGGTCAATACTATTTTTCAAAATTATGAGGCTCTCGACTTCGGCAATCTGAGCTGGGCGTACTGGCATGCGCTGTGCGCCACGCCTCATATTGCCTCGGTGCATTTCGGCGCGGCGATCGAGATGTTGCAACGCCAATATGCCGCAACCAAGCCGGATCAGTTCCCGCAAAGGATTATCGCCGACAGCCCGGTTTGGAACAGCTTCTGCGCCCAGGTTGATGAGGCCGTTTCAAAACTGGAAATCGCCGAAGAGAGGAAAAGCGCGCTACGCAAGAATATTGGCGGTCTGAACCGCGTGCATCAGCGTGATATTTTGGATGCCATCCTGAAGGACATCGGGATCGAACTCGGCGCCGATGAATCCCAAGCCTGGCGACGGCGCCACGAAGCGGCACACGGGATAGCGATGGAAACCGGTGAAGAGCTGGATGTGATCCGTGACATCAAATTACTTAAAGTCATGTTCCATCGCATGGTGCTGCGCATCCTCAATGGCGCCGATAATTATCTGGATTATGCCACCCCCGGATTTCCGATCCGCAAACTCGCCGATCCAGTCCCATCGCAACGTGTCAATTAAGGAATGGCACCAATTGGAGCGTCCCGAAGGCGGTGATTTTCTTTGGCCTGGTGAGAAAGCCAAATCACCGGGTTTCGCAAGCCGTCAGGCTGTCATTGTCAAGCGGCAGATCCCTCGTCAAGAATGGCTGACATCGTTCACGGGACGCCTGACTGCGTTCATTTCTTGTCGATTGCCTTGCCCGCTTGCTCCATTGACCATTTCACGCGCTCGGCGATGAACGTCGCAAAGGGGCCGATATTCATTTGGACGCTCGCGCTTTCGAGTGCCTTCATATAGGCGGCGCGATCTTCGACGCGGATCACGGTCCACGGATAGCCGCCGGATGCAAGCATGGCGTTCATGAGAAACCGCGCCATGCGGCCATTCCCGTCCGGATAGGGGTGAATGTAGCCGAACAGCCAATGCCCGAGTACGATACGGGCTGCCGGCTCTTTCTCGCCTTCGAGCAGATCAAAGAACGCATCCATGGCGTCCGGGACAATTTCCCAACGCGGCGGCACGTGCCGCGACCCTTGCAGATAGACAAAATGGTTCCGGTAGCCCGCGAGAGCCTGCGCTTCGATCAGCCCCGCCGCGACGCAAGGCTGAAACATTTCCCGATACCAATCGCGATGCGCGCTGCGAACCAGCTTGGCCGCATCGGCGCCTGCGATAATCTGCGCAACGGCCTCTTTCACTTTCTGGAAAGCCTGCCAATAACCGCGGGCCGCCAGAGCGTCGCGGTTCTTCCGGTCGGCTTCATTTTCCTGCGGATTCCATGTGCCGGCGCGCACCCGTTCGATCAGCTCGGGGGTAACGCGATAGCCTTCGATGGATAGCGAGTGGTAGGCGTCGCTCTGGTAGATTTCATCGACGAATTTCAGATAGGCATCGGTGTGGTTGGGCAGTCCCGGCGCCACCGGAAAGGCGGCGATGACCTCCTCGCGATGCGAACTCCAGATCGACTGGAGCCGGCCGACAATCGGCGGCACGCCGGTACGGAGCGATCCGAATGTCTGCTGCTCGGCGAACGGGTCGGTCGGCCGCACCTCATGCCCAGCCGCTTTCATCGCCTTGACGATTTCATCGGCGATGTCCTTGCGGCCGATGCGGGCAAAGGCTCCTGCGAGGCGGCCCGCGACGACCGTATGGCCGCCCTCAAGCAAGGGGCCGAGGATTTCGGAGGCGTCCCTGATACCTGTCAGCACCACATGGACTTCGGACGGCTGACGCCTCATGAAATCTTCGGATATCCGCACGAGCGCGGCTGCGGGCTTGAACAGGCGAAGCCCGTTCTTCATGAGCAGGTCCGCCTCGAGCGGCATCTTGCTCTTGAGGTCGTAGAGCGACGTGCCGTACATCAAGCCGACGGTGTTGTTCGTTCCTTTGGGGCTATAAACGACGACTTGCTTCGGAATGACGGTATCCTCCGCGTGCAGCAGCAGCGACTGCTCGGGCGAGAGGTGCCAGTCTTTGCCAAACCGAAATTCGCAATAGCGTGCGCAAAATTCCCAGAACGACGCGAACCAAGGGGTCGTATCGCCGGCGACCACGTTCGGACTGGTCGAGATCAGCCAGCCCTTGATGACCTCACGCACGAATCCTTGAGCCAGCAGGCGCTGGCGATCAGCGCGCGTAAATTCGTCCGAGCGAAAGACGTGCCGTCCGTCGCTTTGGAGCTTGTGCAGGGCCTCAAGCGAAGTCGCGAGCTTTTCGTGTAGGGTAGCCATATCTGAGTCTCTCAGGGTGGATTGGGTACGTATCAATTCAAGTTTATTGCGTCGTACTGTTACAAGTATATAATTGCGTACGCTTACAAGTCAATTATGTCTTACTAATACAAGTTTATTGCGCAATTAATAGATATAACATACTGAATTTACTTAAGTTTCAACAATGCCTTCCAAGGCTCAATATGGCATGAACCATGGACTTCGAAACCTATTCACGAACCAAACTCGCCGACTACGCGGCTCTCGCGGAGACCGTTGCCGGCATTCTACAGGTTGCGATCGGCGCCTATCCGCAGACCTTCCGGCTCCAGCAGGTCCAGCACCGGCCCAAAAATCCGGAATCGCTTCGCAAGAAACTTGAGGATCGCGGCATTGTCGCGACGACTTCACTCGAAGACGACATCAAGGATTTGGCCGGCTGCCGGCTGATTTTCTACACCAACTCGGATGTCACGCGCTTTCTGCAAAGCGGCATCATTCAGGACAACTTCGAGGTCGATTGGGACCGGACAAAAATTTATCACCCGGTTCCGGGTCAGACCGAGCCCGACAATCTGTTCATATCCAATAACTACGTTCTCAAGCTCAAGGCCGATCGGACGGCCTTGCCTGAGTATGCGCGATTCGCCGGCCTTATGTGCGAAGCGCAGGTTCAGACGACGCTGAACCACGCTTGGGCCGAAATGGAACACGACATCATTTACAAGAAGCCCGCGCTAAAAGGCTTCGGCGGTAAGCTGTTCGAGGCCATCGAGCAACGCCTTCAAAAAATCATGAAAGACCACCTGCTGCCCGCAGGTTACGAATTCCAAAAAGCACTGGACGACCACGAACGGCTTCTGAGCGGCAAGGAGCTATTTGATCGCGGCGCATTAAAAGCGCTGGCGGATTGCAACGATAACAACGCCCGCTACGAGTTGCTCGAACGATTTCGCGACTACGTGCTGCCGAACTATGACGACCCGCAAAGCGTCTATCCTGAAATCGAGGAACAACTCGTCGCCGCCGTCAAAGCGGCGCGGCTGACGAAGCTGCGCCCGATTGAAACGCCTTTTGGCAACCTGCCGGGCATCACGGTCGAGAGGATCGTGGATGTCGTTGCCGATATCCTGACTCACCTGCGTTATGTCGATATCGGATTGACGTTTGATGCGCTCTGCGAGCTGTTTCCGGACGCGCAAAGCAACGAGGAACGGAAGCATCTTCTCGGAGTTGCCCAGCGTCTTTCGCAGCATGATCTGGATGTCTGGAAGCAAGCCGGCCCTTACGTGCAAACCGTCCTCGTGCAAAAAATCGGCACGATGGATCGCAGCAACATCGGCGCGCTTCGGCCGCTGCTGTTGGAAGTTCTTGGGGAAGCGCTCAAATCTGAGGTCCACGGGACATCGAGCACCTACAAAACCATTACGCTCAACCGGGGCAGCGCCGTTCCGAGCGGAGCGCTCGCGCGCATGCGCAAGGAAGCGATCGAGCTGCTGATGGATCTTTACAGAACGGCGCGGACCGAATCGGACAAGCGGCTGACAGAAGTAACTCTTTTCCAAGCGACGCATACGCCCAACGGCGTGCATTCGAATGAACTGCTGGCCGGTATCCTTGAGGACAGCGCGACGATCGTCGATTTCTTTACCGGGACAGCGCCCGAAGAGCTCTACGAGATAATTCAGACCGTCGAGCATAAGTTGCTTTGGATGTACCGGCGCAACCAAGGCATTCCCGAAGCCATGGCCGCCGATGAGACCGTGGCAAAAGCCCGCGACGCCCTCAACGCGAGCATCCTGAGGTTTCGGTATGTCGTGAACGCGAACAAGGGCTACACGATCTACAAAACGCTGGTGGGTTTTGACTCCGTGTTTCCGCCGGCATGGGAAGACGAAAACTTCGACCTGGAAGGCGAGGAAACGTACAGGGAACGGAGGATTGATGAGCTTGTCGCCGAGGTGAATGAACACAACGCGGGAGAGTGGCTCGCCATTCTTCAACGCTGCGCCCAGACGGAGTCGAACGACGCCGCGACGTTTCCGAGCTTTGGCAAATTCTTGCAAAAGCTAAGCCGGTCCAAGCCAAAGATCGTGCTGGATTTCATCGACCGGCTTGGCGACCGTCTGACTGGCTTTTTGGGCATCATCCTGAGCGGCCTCGCGCAAAGCGACCGGCGTGCGGATGTCGATGTCAAAATCGTCGAGTGGCTACGGGAAGAAAAGCATCTCGTGGAAATAGCGCACTACGAGCAATTCGTGCCAGAATTCGATCCGGTTTTGCTTCAAAAGATTCTGCTGCTCGGGATCAAGACTGATGACGATAACATCGTCACGCACGTCCTGTCAGCGGCGGCACGGCGATATAGCGAAGCGCCGGATGGGTTGATCGAAACGATTTTTATGCCGGCAATCGATTTTTTCTCGGCCAAGCGCGATAGCCGCTGGATCAACCTCGTCTGGTTTATCAAGAGGGACCAGACTTTCCTCCGTGACTTGACCGCCGAACAGGCAGACGCAGTTCTTCGCAGCCTTGTCTATCTGCCAACAATCGACACGCATGCCGAATTCGTGCTTGGTCACCTGGCGGCCAAGTACCCGGAAAAGGTATTCGATTTCTTTGGCGAACGTTTGAGGTATGCGGCATCTGGCGAACATGGCGGTGAGGAGCGGTATGAAGACGTTCCTTTCCGGTTCTACAGTCTTCAAAAGCCATTCGTCGGCATCGTGGAGCATGCGACCGGTTTCGTGCGCCAACTGTTTGTCAGTGGCGATGCGATGTTCCAGTCTGGTGGCGGGCGTCTGCTGGCCAGCAGCTTTCCCGACTATTCCGCGCCTTTCGCGCGGAAGCTTGAATCGTACCTCGCGTCCGGCAACCGGGAAGACATCGAATTCGTGGTGGAGGTTCTATCGAGCTACCACGGGGAGGTTTCGCTCAACGAGACCTGCAAAGCGGTTGTACGGGCGCTTGCCGCCGACGATAAACTCCTGTCGGGCGTGGAGATTCTGCTTCAAAATACAGGCGGCGTATTCGGCGAATTCGGAATGGTGCAGGCCTACCAGGCGAAGAAGCAAGAAATGGCTGGTTGGCTAAACGACCCGGACGCCAAGGTACGCGCCTTCGCCGAAAGCTACGTGCGTCTCCTCGATCGCCAGATTGCCGCTGAGCAAAGGCGAAGCGAGGAAAGCATCGAGATGCGCAAGCGGATGTACGGCGATCCCGACGAAGCCGCGGCCTAGCGATGGATTTCCATGCCGTTAAGTGCGGATTTTCTTGATGCCGTCGGCGCTGCTGCGCTCGCTCGGCGAATATGAGGCGCTGCTGGGAGGGGGCTTCTGATGCAAGCCGCTCCCGATCGTCTAACCGATATGCTGACGCGATTGAAGCTGACCGCCGTACGCGATCAGCTCGACGGGCTGCTCGACGAAGCAGGCCGGCAAGAACTGAGCTTGCGCGAGACCCTCGTCCTTTTGTGCGAGCGGGAGATTGCTCGCAAGGACGAGCGGCGGATAGAGATGACGCTGAAGCTCGCGCGCTTCCCGTTCGTCCGCGACCTCACCGGCTTCGACTTCGCGGCACAGCCCTCGATCGATCCCAAGCAGGTGCGCGAACTCGCCGGCGCGCGTTGGATTGCCAATGGCGAGAACGTACTGCTGCTCGGACCGCCAGGTGTGGGCAAAACCCACCTTGCCGTGGCGCTCGGGCGCGAAGCGATCGTGGCCGGACATTCCGTTCAGTTCGTCGCCGCCACCACGGTCGTGGCCCAACTCGCCAAGGGGCATGGCGAAGGAAAGCTCGAGGAGCGGCTTGCGCAGTTCGCTAAGCCAAAGCTCTTGATCATCGATGAACTCGGCTATCTGCCCTTCGAACCCGACGCAGCGCATTTGTTCTTCCAGCTCGTGAGCCGCCGCTACGAAAGAGGCGCCATTCTGCTCACGAGCAATCGCAGCGTCGGCGAGTGGGGAACCATATTCGGCGATCCGGTCGTTGCAACCGCCATCCTAGATCGGCTCCTTCACCACAGCCACGTAATCACGATCCGCGGCGACAGCTACCGTTTGAAGGAAAAGCGCCGCAGCGGGCTTCTGCAGAAGCCGGCTGCAGAAGCAAAATCGGAGAAAAGAGTGTGAGCTCTGCCCAAAGACGCAAGCCGCTCACTCGCTACGGCGCTATGCAGAGCGCGCTCGCTCGCGGCTTGCTTCACATCAGCAAACACAAGGGGGTCAGTTCCTCATGTCGCCAAGGGGTCGGTTCCGGATGTCGCTTGACAATACCACGGCGGTTGAGTTCGCCAGCACTCCTGCGAACGCTGGTGACCCCTTGGCCGCGAATGTCTTCCAAGATCGAGCGTAGGTTGGTCGCGTGCTCCTAGGCCTTCAGCTTGATAAGACGTTCCTTAGATTGCGAAAGTCCTCCGGAGCCCACCACCGTAATAAAATCAATGACTTAACTGGTCTATTGGCGGCAGTGGTGACGGTCATTGACGACAGCTTAGATTGTCGGGTTTGGTCGCTATAACTCGGTCGCGTCCCCTACGATGTAGGCTGCGCGAATCGCCGTTCTCAGGACTGTTCCGTCATGGCCGAGCAATGCCCCGTTTGCGGAAGCACCGCCCCGCCCGCTCACCATCAATTGTACACTCACGTATACAGGTGTCCCCGCTGTGGACTGTGGGGCCTCAATCTCGTTCACAGCGGCCTCACAAACATGCTCACCGCCAAGCTCGGCGATTGGGATGAAAAATCGATTCACCTGCGCTCCCATCTCAGTCACATTATCCGACGCCAGCAGCGCGATGATGGCGGTTGGGTTCAAGTGCCATTGGAATTAGAAAGTTGGCATTTAGAGCTACCACTTCCGTCACCCCAAGAGCAGCTAGACCGACTGATTATCGCCGTCGGTGACAATCAACCGTCGAGCGCCGAATCAGCGCGCATCCCGGCGGACGCGCTGTCCGCATTCATTGGAACAAAGATCACACGTCAATCGCCAAATGCCGGTTTAGGATGGCTGCTGACAGAACAAGAAGCTCAAAAGCTGCTTGACAATCGCGGTGAGGAACGCGGTGCCATTCTCCTGCGGTTAAAAATGGAGGGCTGGCAGCGTTATGAGGCACTGAAAAGGGCACAAGTCGAATCTCGCACGGCGCTAATGGCGATGCAATTTGGGGATGCGGAACTAGATCGCGTTGTGAAAGATTGCTTCGCGCCTGCAACGAAGCGGGCCGGATTCGATCTGAGAATCCTAACGGAGAAACAACCGGCAGGGCTCATTGACGACCAACTCCGCGTAGCGTTGCGCACATCTCGTTTTGTTGTCGCAGACCTGACCCACCGAAATAACGGAGCATATTGGGAAGCCGGTTTCGCGGAAGGGCTTGGGCGTCCGGTGATTTACACATGCCGCAAAAAGGAATGGGACGAGAAGAAAACTCACTTTGACACCAATCACCTTGTCACCATCATTTGGGACGTTAGCGATTTGGTGAGCGCGGCCGAGGGCCTTACCGCTACGGTTAGAGCCACGTTGCCCGCAGATGCCAAGATGACAGACTAGGTTGACTAAATCGTTTTGTCGCACACAACGTCGGAAAGCCCCGCCACAGCGAGGCTTTTTGTTAGTTTCCTCGCAAAGCCCGGGGAACGATAACCATGGTTGATCCTAAACGCTTTGCCGAGGAAGACTGCGCACACTGACCGGGCCGACATGCGTCGGCCGCCGCGACATGGGTTTAGCGGCAACGGTTATCAGCCCCCCTCGCCATCGTCTGATTGATCGGAGAACGCATCATGCCGCTTGCGGCGTCAGCGCAAGAAACGCGCCGCCTGAAAGCTGAAATCCGGCTTGGTGAGGTTGGCCCCTTATGGCCCAAAAGGGACCAGCCGCAGATTGAAAAGGGACCAACTCGCTGTGGAGACAGTTAGGCGGCCTTTTTGATTTCATCCAAGTCGCGATAAACCGCGTCGATCATCGCGCCAATTTCGTGGTCGTTCGAAAACGAGACCCCAGTGTCAAAATATGGAACGAGCTTTCGCACTCGGCTTTGCGGTGCTGTGAACTGGAAGATCACAAAACCAACATCAGCATATTCGGTAGGATTGGCCTCTCGGATATGAGTGTGTTGGATCGAAAATATAAAACGCCTTGCGTCTCGCGTTAGACGCCTTGGTCCCTGCCTAAAATCAAAAAACGGGATGTATTTCTTGCCGTCGATCTTGAGAATATAGGGTGCCCAAAAACGTCGAGTGCCAGCTTTGCCTAGACCAATGGGTGGGAAATCGAACGCTGCTGCGATGATCTTTTGCTCAAAAACGTACTCATATAGCCCTTCTGCTACGCTTTGATTTCCTTTGATTTCACGAGACCCGATACAAGCGCTGGCAATCTCAGCTCTAATTTTCTTTCTTATAGCTAAAGGCGCGGGCAAACGGGGATTTAGGGCGATATTTAAAAGGCCGTCGAGATTGGTCTTCACGCCCTTGTAGTAGTCGTAGCCACCGCTGCCCACTGCGGCCTTAATGACGCTTTTCCGCCGATGGGCTGGAGCCGTTGCGGCGAGCGCCAAGTCCGTTTCAGTTAAACGGTAGTTCTTCTTTTTGGTCGAACGGGATTTCGTCTTTGGGTTCGCCATATCGGGGCTCCGATCCGATACTTACCTTGTGAAATCTGAATCGCGCAACAATCACATCGTTCGTGATTCGCAATCCTACGATAGTCTCGGTTCTGGCCTTGTCTACAATAAATTGCCAGGGGGCAGCTTTGGCATGGGAGACTTCAACAAGCCTTCCGGGTGTGATGCTCCCGTACATCGCCACGATACGGCTTATGCGAGATTTAATATCGCAATCGGTGCACTCTGGCAGAGGCATGACGGCGCGCGTGAATGGGTCTTGGATAGACGCCCGAAAATGAATGGGATTGGCGCCTGCGTTCTTGAAGGCCCGATAGGCAATAGGATGGACTGGTCCGAATTGCCATGCCTCAAAAAAGCCTGTGACCAACGGGTTTTTTGTTTCAACCAAGTGAAGACCATGAGCAAAATATAATAGCTTTTGAAGGGCTAGATTGCTGATTGCCCGTTTAGCTTTATCGGCCTCGTCTAAGATTAGGTTGCAGATGCTTCGGGGATCGTAAGTCGCGTGAGGTAGCGACAGGGAGCAATTTGGCATGACAAAAGGTCCCGATCCGTGTATGATTTTGCACGAATCAGGTGCCCCCGACATGGGCACAAAAGGTGAAAGCGCGCGGAGCGGCAACTCGGCACGAATCACCTGACAAACCATAGCCTTATTCCGGTAAAACTGGAACGAATAAGCGCCCCCGTAGGGCGCTTTCGTCGTTTTGGGCTCAATCAAACGGGTCGCCTTGGATTACCCGGAACGACTTGCGACGTTGCGGCGGGGTGGGCGTCGGCTTTGTCGGCACAGCCTTAAGCGCCGCGTTGATTAGTTCGCCAATCGACCACGCATGGCCGCAGGACGCTGATACTCGCAAAGGACCTTCACGCCTGGTTGAAAAAGCTGCCGCAGCTGGAACGCCGATAAGTTCATCCACTTGGTCAATGCACCCTTGTCCACGGCTTGAAGCTGGGGGCTTAGTTCACCGCGGCTCGCCAGAGAATGGCAACACCCCTTGATTTGACGCATGGGTAAGCTTCCTACGGCCGCCACGGGCCGTAAGAGCCGCTAAGGACCGGTGGGACAATCTCGAAAATAAGCGTTGGGATACAATGGGACACTAGGCAAAGGTGGGACACGACAAGCTATTGATCGGGCTCATTTGGGTCGCCCCTCTCCTGGGCACCATCCTGAAAACTTGGCTTTGATTTCGCCGTGCGTCCATCCCGCGATTTTATCGGCCCAATCTCCCGATCAAATAAACGGCGGCTGTTTTCAGTCACTCATGCGCGCGCCAAGCGAGCCCGAGCGCGCGGCCCAGGGAAGTGGCCCACCGCTCAGGAGGTACACGCCGGCGGAGATCACGGAGATCGCGATCCAGTCGATCGCCGAAGGCCATTCGCCGAGCACTGGTATAGCAAGGAGCGCGGTTGCCGCCGGCGTCAGTGCCACGAAGGCCGCTCCGGCGGTCGCGCCGAGAATACCGACCATGTGCCCGTACAACAGCAGCGCAACGATGGCGGTCAGAATACCCTGTACGACCGCCTGGAGCGCCAAATCAGCAACGGGCGCCGTGAACAGGCTCCCTCGCGAAGCGGCCGCATAAATCGGAACATAGAAAACAAGAGAGGCAACGGCCGCGATCGCGGCAGCGTGCAGACCGTCCAGGCGAGCCTGGCGCATGGCGACGGTGTAACCCGCCCATGCCAATCCCGCACACAGGAACAGGAAGTGGCCGATGTTCTGCCGCGTGCCGAGAGTGCCGCCCGAAGCCCAAACAATCATGAGGGCACCGAGCGCGATGAGGACGAGACCACCGTTTTTCCGAGGCGTAAGGGCTTCTCTCAAGATAATCGCCGCCAGCATCGCCACCATCAGCGGCATCACGCCGGGGAACAGCGCTCCGGCGTGCGCCGCTGGTGCGAACAGCAGGCCGGCATTCACCAGAAGCACCATAGGTGCGCCGCAGCCGACTGAGATGGCCGCAAGTCCGATCCAGCCCAGCCGGTCGAGGGCCAAACCCTTTTTCATCAAGTAGGGCAGCAAAAGCACGCCTGCCACGCCAAAGCGGATTGCCGCGACATCCCAGGGCGTGAGGCTCGTGCGTACGCCAAGCCGAGACACGACGATGAAGGCGGCCCAGATGCTCACCGCGGAAAGGCCATAGAGTGCACCGCGGACGAAGTTGGAGCGCGACGATTTTTGCATCGGTGATACCGCCTCGCCTGAAACGGGTGCGACAGCGTTAGCTCGCGAAAATGAGGCACGTCGTTGTACCGTGCGCGAGCAATCGGCCCTTGGCGTCGGTGACGCGGCCTTCTGCCGTGCCGACACGACGGCCGCAGTTGAGGACTTTACCCTCGGCCCTGATCTGGCCGGTCTCTAGCGTGATGGCTCGGACAAGCGAAATCTTGAACTCAAGCGTCGTACTGCCGATGCCTTTTTCGAGCATCGATTGGATGGCCAGGCCCATGCAGCTATCGAGGAGAGTCGCCGTGAGGCCGCCGTGCACTGTGCCCCATGGATTGAAGTGAGCGCCTCTTGGTTGCAGCGTAATGGCGACGCGACCGCTTTCGGCCTCCACGACGTCATAGCCCAAGGTCTGTGCGAACGTGTTGAGGGGCAACACTCCGCTGGCAAGGCCGTTGACGAACTCTAACCCGCTCATCGCCTTCTGTCGCTTGGGACTGACTGTCCCATAGGTCTTGGTCATCATGTTTCTCAGCTTTGACAATGCTGAGGACAGCTAACGGTAAGGGGAAGCGAGAGCCACCCGATACCTGCTCGCAGGCCAGGGGCCTCTTCCATCCTGCGATTTTTATCGCCCCAACCCCCGCTCAAATAAACGGCGGCGGATTGAGGTGACAATAGCCGCGATGCATGGCGGCGAAGCTTGAGCTGCCGCAAGGTCCGGTGGTCCAGTAATGTCGGACATCCATGCGGCATTCGGCATAATCGCGCGTGCCGCGCACAAAACCGTACAGCCGGCACTGGTCGATCGCCGCGCTTCGTGCCGCCGGATGGGCCGCATGGTGCGCGCCACGGTGCACCGCGAGGTCCGCCGCGCTGGCGCTGTGCCCGATCAGCATCGCGCAGGCGATCAGCAACAACCGAAGTGGTTTATTCACGGCACTGGTCCCGTTTCTGGTCTAGGCCCATTCGCTTTATGGACTATTCTACCTATTCCGTCGACGGAACAAACTTCCAGACCGCGAGCTCCTGCGCAGGGAGGTGGCCGTCCGACGACGCCGGTTCGAGAGCGTGCATGACATCTGGGGGATGGAGCGCCGGGAGCCTTTCGACTAAGCTTCCCCCGTAGGAGGGAGTGCGATGGATCGTCTGACAATCGCTGGGATTTTGGCGGCGTTCGTCGCGGCGGGTTTCGGCTTGCCCAGCGGCGTTTTCCAAGTCGGCCCGGATACTTATCAATTCTACAACACCGAACTGACCGGCTTCGGCGATGCGGCCGCGGAACGCACCTATGCCATCCGCGTGGCGGAGGATTTTTGTTCCGGTCTGAACCGGCAAACGCGAATCCTGGTTGCGGTCAGCGACCCGCACCTCAGCAACGTGCGGTTCCGTTGTGTC
>Ga0187884_10002208_pt1 | contig 16668 bp, 18 predicted proteins | sample June2016WEW_20_4_FD_132983 | JGI IMG/M metagenome (GOLD analysis project Ga0187884, IMG submission 132983) | Peatland microbial communities from SPRUCE experiment site at the Marcell Experimental Forest, Minnesota, USA - June2016WEW_20_40 | ecosystem: Environmental > Terrestrial > Soil >...
GGTCGCCCTGATGAACGGATCACTCAGCCTACTTCAGACTGGCTACGTATTAGGAAGCCAACCCTTTTCGACCGTCGACAGTCGCGATACTAGGGATATAACTTGCACCTGTCAATGCCCAAGAAAGGTGCAAACTGCAATTAATTGCGGTGCTCGCAATCTGCAAGGTAAACGACACATAGCAAGCCGGTTTCTTTAACGCTCGTGCTCTTGATCGGGAGATGCTCACACGTTATTCACAGAAGCGTAAGAGATATCCGGCATTATCGAACTAAAGGATATCTTGACGCGGTTGAGTTTCTGCAGCATTGTGGTCACGGTGGAGGCAAATGTCGGACTTGGTGGCTTACGTAGACGGCGGCTCTCACGGTAATCCGGGGCCGTCCGGTATTGGAGTGGTTATCGAAGACACTTTCGGGGAAACCGTCAGGATTGCCAAGTGGATCGGGCACCACGACAACAACGTTGCCGAGTACGCAGCCCTGCTGGAAGCGCTGCAACACGCCGTAGAGGTGAAGGCGAAGTCACTTTGCGTCTACTCGGACTCCGAGGTGGTCGTCAAACAGATGACAGGAGAGTACACCTGCCAGAGCCCGCACCTCTATTCTCTGAACTGGGTTTGCCGCAAATTAGCACACACCCTGAAGTTCTCAATCACTCACATTCGCCGCGAATGCAATGGCGAAGCCAACGGTCTCGCCAACCATGCCGTTCGGCTGCGCATGGATCTGTGATGTCGGAAAAAGGGGACACCCAACACGCCGAGATTGGACGACACCTTTGCCATTGTTTCCCCGGAATGGCGACCCACGGAGGGACTCGCCCCCCGACCCCTCAGGTCCGAAGTCTGATGCTCTATCCGATTGAGCTACAGGGCCAATCTCGGCCACTTAAGCCTTCTTCGCTGCCTTTCTTCTGGCGGCCCACCTTTTCTTCATCATCATCGAGATGCGCTTCCGGGCTGCGGGGCTCATCTTGCGCCGACCAGCCTTATTTGCACCTGCAGTCCGCGTAGTCCAGGATCCCGCACTGTCGCTGCCCAATGCCTCAAGCGCAGCAATCGCCCGCTCAATTCGTCCCCTTTCGCCCCGTAGGTCTCTTACCAGTCTTGTTGTATCCATCTATCGTTTCCTTTCTAACACTGCGAAACAAGATACATTGTCGGCAATATAGAAAACCAGCCGAAAATGGGCAGGGGTAGGAATTTGCGTCTTTCTAGCGTAACAAAGGAGACCCCCTGGCTATGCCGGGGGATCTCCCCGAGAATTAGTGGCTTAGCGCAAGCGCTTATCGAAAGCGGTTTCCCGGAGTAGAACAACCGTAAGAGTGGTGATAGCTGCGATCACTATCATGAAAAATGCGAGCGAGATCGGCGCACCAGTCCGCGCAATCAGCCAGGTGCCAATAAAGGGTGCAAATCCACCAAACACCATGGACGACAGATTAAAAGAGGTACTCAGGCCCATGTACCGTCTGACCGTTGGAAACGCTTCCACAAGTGTCGCGGGCATGGTGCCAAGAAAAAGTCCATCTATCACGCACAATGCGAACTGCACGAACACCACGACACCAAATGATTTGCTGTTTAATGCCCATGCCAAAAGCGGATAGGTCAACAGCAGAAGCCCGGCGCAACTTGCCAACATGACCCGCTTCCGGCCGAAGGTGTCCGACAGACGTCCTGAAATGACGCACGTGGCGGAAATCCCAAGAACTGCAAGTGTAGTGGACCAGAGCGCCTGACTCTGCGAGAGCCCTAAATACTTTTGACTGTACGTCGGAAAGTAACTTGCGAAGAGATACGTGGCAACAAATTGCATTCCGTTAAAGAAGAAGATGTGCACCATTATTTGCCAGAGTGGAGTGTTGATCTTTGGCACATCGATTGTCTTATGGTGCACGACTGCGTTTTCAAAGACTGGCGTCTCATCGATCTTGCGACGCGCGAGCACCCCCAGTGGGCCAATTAGTGAGCCAAGCAAAAAGGGCACACGCCATCCCCAGTTGCTCATTCCAGCAGGCCCGAGCACGCTGCTGAGCAGCGCGGTAACACCAGACCCGACAATGAAGCCAATAAAGATGCTCGATGTCTGGAACCCTCCGTAAAAACCGCGCCGCCCTGCGGGCGCCCACTCGACGATATAGGATGCGGCGCCACCCCATTCGCCGCCTCCCGAAAATCCTTGTAATAAACGTGCAATCACGAGCAGGATGGGCGCAGCCACACCAATAGTCGCATAAGTGGGAAGAATACCGATCACAGCTGTGCCCACCGCCATTATCATTACTGTCAGCAGCAGCGCCGGCTTGCGCCCGTGCTTGTCACCGTATAGCCCGATCACAAAGCCACCAACCGGCCTGGCGACAAACCCGACACCAAACACAGCAAAAGTAGAGAGCAGCCGGACGGTCTCATCCTGACTGGGGAAGAAATGTCGGCCGATGAACACAGCAAGGTACGCATAAACGGTAAAGTCGTACCACTCCAAAATGTTGCCCACCGCGCCCGCCACGATGGCCCTCCACATTGCTTCCTGTCTGTTTGAACTCACGTCCTTGCTAAGAGATGTGGCCATGGATTTCCTCATTCTTCTGGCAGAGCCAAATATGCTGTCGATCTGTTCACTGCTTGCCCTCTTGGCCGAAGCAGGACCGTTGCCGTTCGATTTCGTCCAGCCCCATGAGCTGGTTAAATTCGGGTGTAGGTATCATCGAGTGCTTGTGAAACTCAATCGTACTTCCTGCTGTTTTGATTTGCTGCAAGGCGTTGCGCATCCCGTAGGCTGCCGCTAGCACCAGCGAAAGACAGAAAACTGCCAGCTTCGCACCGAGTTGCTCAAGTTCTGGAACCGGAATCATCGGCATAGTGAACGTTTCAGAATTTAGGTAGAGTAGCGGCCCTGGAGAATTCTTGATCAGTCGTTCCGCACCTTCGCGGCTGTACGGTCCCGTCGCCATTACAATATCCGCTCCTGCCTCCGAAAAGGCAGCCAGACGCTCGAGTGCAGCATCGACCCCTTTCGATGCTGCAACATCCGTGCGGCCGATGATTAGCAGATTCGGATCGATACGTGCATCGAGAGCAGCCCTAATCTTTCCGACCATCTCGGCGGTCGTGACCAGTTCCTTTCCCGGCATCGATCCACATTTCTTGGGAAGCGCTTGATCCTCAATCTGCAGCGCCGTTACGCCAGCACGTTCAAGCTCCCGTACCGTACGCATGACATTCGTCACATCGCCGTATCCCGTATCCGCATCGGCTATTACCGGGATTTCGACCACATCGACAATCTGCGCCGCACGCTGCGCCATTTCAGTCAGCGTAACGAGACCCACATCCGGTTTGCCGAAACTACCCTCGACTGCATATCCCGACATATAGACCGCCTCAAAGCCTGCGGCCTGTGTCAAACGCGCACCCATAGCATCACCAGTACCCGGCACAACTATGATTTCTTTCTGTGCAAGCCGCTTGCGGAATGAATCTCGAATGCTCGAGATAGACGGCATGATTTTTCTCCTGGTTCGCAGCAGGAATATCTCTTCTAATTTGTGCGCTCGAATTTACTGATCGCGAGCGCAATCTTCATTACTTGATAGCCAGTGGATTGACCGGCGAGCCGACAGCTCCGGTGATCGGTAATGCCGGTCCGACAAACAGGAATTCGTAGCGCTGATCGCTGGCACATTCCTTGGCCAATTCGCCAAGATGAAAGATTTCGCCAACCGTGAGGCCCATGATCGGAATCGCAATCCAGTGCCAGGGCTGAGTGGCATCGTCGCAATTGTTGGGCCGCACTTCGGCACCCCAAGTGTCGGTCACAATTCCCGCTACCTGTTTGGCATGCAACCAATCCAGGGTCTCGAATCCCAGCCCAGGAGCATCTCCGCCGGAGTAGCCATCCCACGTATGCGCAGCCAGCATTGCTTCCATCTGGCCGGTACGTACCAAAAGAAAGTCACCACGCCGTACTTGGACACGGAAGTGGTGCTCCGCTTTGTCCAACATGTCGTTGGTAATCACAAATCCGTCAGGCAGAAACTCCATGCCCAGCATCTTGGGAATGTCGAGAAGCACACCTCGTCCGACCATCTTTTCCCTAGTTTTCTCGATCCCACACTTCTGCGCGCCAAAAGAAGTTACGGTCCGGCAATCATAGCCGTTCCACATATGATCGCCATAAAAAACATGTCCTAGCCCGTCCCACTGCGTACCGCACTGCAGGGGCATAATGACGAGATCGTCAGCGCCGCGGATCTTACGGCTGTCAAGAACACCTGAATAAGCGTCAGTGCCTGCCCGTAACATGACATGGATCGGATTGAAGCGGCCCATTACCGGATAGTTGTTTTTGGCGCCTTGGGGTCCATTGTTATCGTAAGGAAGGGCCAGCGAAATGACTTTGCCGGCTTGCACCAGTCGCGCCGCAGCGACTACATCTTCTGGTTGCGTGAAGTTGAGCGTGCCGATTTCGTCATCCGCGCCCCAGCGTCCCCAGTTCTTCAAACGCTCCGCAGCATTGCGGATGTCCTGCATGGTGAGCTTGCGAGTCGCAGCTTCTGTTGCGCCCATTATTTCTCCTTCATTGCGTCGAACATAAAATTGCACTCAGACCAGCACCGCTTGCGATTGCTCTTGTGACCCTGAGTCCTATCTCTGAGGTTCATAGCCGAGCTGAACGTCTACTCCTTGGCACGCCGTTGAAATTTTCCGTACTCTGCCCCGTGACCATCCAGACAGCATCATGGGCCCAAGTTCAGCGCCTGCTCATCATCCTGCTAATACAGGCCAAGGCGTTGGCGCTACCGTCTCCAACCATGGACGCGCCTTCAACAGCAGGGCGCGCACCGGATCGGTGATTGGCGCGATGGCTTCGGCATCGGCCGGAGTTATGAAGTCGAATCCCTGGCTCTTGGCTATGTCCATTACCCACCCAGCGGCGACCTTCTTCGGTTTGTCGGTGCCTTTTTGCAATGGCGGAGGTAACGGTCCGGGCGCGATAGGAGCGTGGCGCCTGTACCAGCCGGCAGATTGTTCGTAAGCGTGCCCAACTCCTAGTACTGTCGCCTCATCCCAAAAGCGTCCAATCAGTTGCATCCCGATTGGCAAACCAGCCTGCGTGAAGCCGCAAGGGACACTGAGTCCCGGCAGACCAGTCAAGCTTACCGGTCGCAAAAAGTTCAACATGTCTGACAGTGGCGAGGGTTTACCGATGGGAGAGGCCGGGTGCGATTGCGTGGGCGTAACAATAATGTCCACCTGAGTAAGATTCCGCAGGAATTCCATCGTGATCACCTGGCGTATGCGCTGTGCCAAGCCACATTCTTCGGCGGTAAGCATGGCGGCGCTGGTGATTCGCCGACGAAATGCCGGAGTGTAGTCCGTCCATCGCTTGCCAAAGCATGGGCGATGGAACGCAAAAGCTTCACTGTAGGCGATTGTCCAGGAGGCGGCCGCGCCGTACCCCGATGGCGACAGATCCAGTTCCTGTACCGAGGCTCCCAACTTTTCCATCTGCTGGACGGCATTTTGAAGGGCTAGCGCCACCTCGGGGTCCACGCCCGTGAAGTAACTCGGGCGCGGCAAGCCGATACGCTTACCCTTCAGTCCATCGATAGGCGAAAAGTTGAATTCGGCCGCCGGCTCGCTGACGGTCACATCGCGGGCATCGAACCCAGCCATTGCCTTGAAAAGCACGGCAACATCGCTGACGGTGCGGGCCATTGGCCCGGCTTCGTCCAAACTCCAGGACAGAGGGATGATTCCCACCCGGCTGACTCGTCCACGGCTTGGGCGCAGCCCGACAACTCCGCAATTGTGTGCTGGGCCACGGACTGAACCTCCCGTGTCGGTTCCAGTCGCCAGCGGAACCAGGTTTGCCGCCAGCGCTGCGCCTGAACCTGCACTGGAACCTCCGGTGATCATCTCCGTGTTCCAAGGATTGCGCGCGTCGCCAAAGACTTCCATCGAACCTGAAGCAAACTCCCAAAGGTTCAGCTTGCCAATGCAAATCGTTCCTGCGTCGCGGAGCCGGGTGACGACAGCCGAATCCTCCGCGGCGATATTTCCGGCCAATATTTTCGAAGCGGCTGTTGTTGGCAGGCCTCGGACATCAAAGATGTCTTTATAAGCTACGGGTATTCCGTGCAAGGCACCGCGATAATGGCCCTTTTGAATTTCCGTTTCTGCCTCGCGAGCCTGCTGTAAGGCGCCGTCACGGTCGACGTAAATAAACGCTTTGACCTGGGCATTGTGTTCCGTGATCCGCGCCAGGAACGCCTCTGTTACTTCTACGGGTGAGATTTCGCGGCCCTGAATACGTTGACCCAGTTCAGGCACTGACATGAAGCAAACTTCGGGTTTCGATGCAGCCGCATTGACAGTTAGGTTTAAACCAGTTGCCATACCTGCTCCGGCCAGCCCAGCAACTTTGAGAAAGTTTCGGCGGCTTACGCCACCATCTTGCATTACCAAGCTCTCGCGCTGCTGGGACAAGCCACCGGCTCCATCTCGTCTTTCAGACATCTGGTCCATCGAAGGCTCCCTTTGAAATGAAATGGTACGGTTGATGTCGGAATTCCAGCATTCACGCACTTACAGCCTGGGCACGAATGCAAGAGAAGCCCCGGTTGTTCTTCAACGTCGCTGGTGAGCCGCAATCTACAGCGTCCTGTGGTGGTTGTCAACACTCGAGGCACGAATGATCGGCGTTTATGGTAAGCTGCTCGGCATTTTGTCCCCTGTAGAATTGTCGGGCTAGCGCGTGTGACGAGCAGGTTGACTCGCCGTCGCTGTCGTCGTGGGGGAAGGTGCCGGGAGGGTGGTCAATAAACCCCGCAGAACTTGCGAACCATCCTTGACGACCCAACCGCTCCACCCCAGCCCGCCGACCCCTGTAATCGTCTCCTGTGCGTTTTGTGATTTTCGGGTGGTCGCTACCGGTAATCGAGTAACAGGCAAACACCGGGGCGGCGGGCTCGATTGTGAGGTTTTATTGCGCGATATTGAACCTGTCACGCCGTTTGTTCGGCTCCGGTGCCGCCGTCCGGCATCTAGCCCGGAAGACGTGGCTTGAGTCCCCGAGGAAACGAAAAAGGCGGTGGTGCTCGCCACGCGCCCCTCAAAACACCCATCGCAATGTCGGGGGGTGCGGATGGGGCGAGGAAACGAGGGCGATATTGGGGTTCGATATTTTGGCCTTCCGCACGTCGCCCCACTCCAGTGGCGTGGGGCGACTCGCCGGGTAAATGGTTGGAGGGGCGATGTCATTGGATGGGTCGTATTACCAGACGGCCGTCGCGGTGGGCTGAATCGGCTCCCGACCAAATCCGGGGCCGCAGCAGGTGGCGATTGGAGTTTACTTTGCTTAGGCTTCAGCTTCACCAGCATGCTTAGGGCATAGCGAGACTTTAAAGCCTCTGGTGTTGGTATATTCCTTAGTGTTGAAGCTGGTGCATAACTCTTCTGATTCACACTCATTAAACTTAGGCTCAGGTTCAGGCTCAGGCTCGGATAGTCTTCTCGCTCTGATCAACCGTTGCACCGGAGGTAGGCGCTCGTCAGGTATATCCTCGAAACGAGGTTTAGCTGGAGGGGGGTCGGCGGAACTGGGGGTGCCGAGGCGCTATGCGCCTCGGGTGAGCGACCATAGGGAATTATTGGTGGCTTTGGATCAGGGTTAACACCTCTTGGCTTAACAGGTGGTGGCTTAGCAGCAGGATCATGAGCTAGCAGCCACTCAACCCGTTTGGTATTCGGCCAGCTATTACAGTCTTCCGGCCAAGGGGTGCCATCCTTGGCAGCTCTTGGCTTAGGCTCTCTAACCAGAACGCATGCGCCGTTGGTTTTGGTTTTCTCTTCAGGTTTGGTAGTTGCTTTTAATCCGTTCTCTTCTGAACATGCATTAAGATTAACCTTAACATTAATGCCTGAATGCGAAGAAGAGCTAAAATCTGAACCAGAACCATAAGAAGAACCATAACCTTCTGGGTGCAAACTTTGCACCACGGACGGAGGTGCAATATTTGCACCACGGTGGTAAGGTATTGATTCCATTGAGGGCTCACCGTGGGGAAGATTTTGCACCACGGTGGACTCAGCTTCAGCTTTGAGGCTCTCCACAACGTCAGCCACCTCGGCATACTCTGCCACGGTAACCTTCCACTCTGGTCGCCACGGCAGGTGTAGCTCCATTACATTAACTTTGAACTGCCCACGCTTATCCCATGTCTTCTTAGTCTCTCCTGTATAGACCAGCCAGCCCTTTAGGACTAAGCGACGTTTGCAGCACTTGATTGTTCTGACGCTGATTCCAGTGTAAACTTCAATGGTCTCATTGGAGAGATGAGCCGAGAACTCATCTCCCGCACTGAGAAAATATGCCATCCAAACTTTGAGTTCATTACCACTCATCTCGCTCAGATGATTACGAAAGTCGGAGGGTAGAGGAAGGATCACCATTAAGCTTCCTCTTCCATGTCAAAGACACTGCCTACAGGCTTACCTACAGGCTCATCATCCTCGTCCAATGTGAAGTCGGCTTTGGTAACCTCTTCCTTTACGGCTCGTGGGTGGATTGGAGCACCTGCTTCAATAGCGGCCTTAACCTTAGCTATTCTTTTAGCTGACCAACTGTCTGGATCAGCTATATGACTCATAATCCCACTGACATAGCTACAAAGATCAGCATGAGTCTTCGGCTCAGGACACAACTCTGAATTAGCATCCCAGATAGATAGTCGCTCAGGCATACATTCAATCGCTTCTATGATGATGTCGAGGCTGTGGCGTTTGAGCCAGATGAGGCATTGACGATTATCGGGAAACTCTGTTTCATCAATCTGTTCAGCCCACACCGCCTGAATAACTTCTACGTTCTCTTTGCGCTCGGCTATCTTGGCGAGTATCTCTTGTGCTTTGGGATTCATTACTTCACCCTCGCTTCAATGGCGTATATCCATGCGTACTCAGGCCGGTGCCGGGGCTCCAGTTGCTCAATCTTGTTGGAGCCCCAAATTCCCTCGCCGTCAATTAGGCGTATTGGCATCACGTCCCTCCACTTCATGCAGATTGCCAGTTAACTCTAGGCACTGTTCGAGGAGCCAAGTCCGTTGCTCCAGTAACGTGTTCTGCTGTTTCTAGCAGTTCGTTCTGTTCGCGGAGATGTGCAACCAGTGTTTCTTCCGCCTCAGCGGCACGCTCCATTTCCGTTGTTATCTGACGCGCAAGCGACACAAGGTATGCGGCAACCTGTAGCTCCGTTTGATAGTTATTGGTCGACATCGCTGCCTCTTTCTGCGGAAGCTTCATCGGCGACTTTCTCGTGATTACCGCACTTCGGTTTCGGCCCTGAGGTACGGGACAAACCATGCCTTGCGGCCGCTTTCAGAACCGTTGCTTCGCTACAACAATGTTCCAGTGCAATCTGCTTATAACTCTTTTCAGGGCAGTTCGCGATTGCCGTCGCTATTGATCCATACAATTCAGTCGTCAACTGCCGAATCGCTTCCTTTAATTTGCTTTTGAGTTGCATAGTGTTTTCCTTTGCCGGTTAGTAACCGGTATCTACTAACGCACTCAATAGTCAGGAAACCTGCGATTGCTACTTTCATTATTATTGGCATCCCATCTGCCACAACATTCTCGAAATCGCGCTACGCACCCCCTAAACAGCAGGCTTCGGTTGGCCGAAAGCGTTCCACCTGGTCCGACGCGGGGATGGTTCTTCGTCCGATTACCAGGCGTACACACCGGGAAATAGTAACGCCGTCTTCAGCATTCACCTGGGTGGTATTTCTCAGGGTAGAAAGTCAGAGTCAAGTTATAGGGCGAATTGACCTCGACTTTGTACGACCGGCGTCAGAGGAACTTGGCTACGATGCCCGCCGTAATTGCATCGTTCTCGCCTCGCAACAGCATGACGTGGGCGGATGGAAAGGTGGATGACACGCTAACCAAAACCTGCAACCGCGGAAACCCTTTGGCTATGTCGCATTCGATTTGTTCTTTCGTTGTCATTGCAGTTTCTTTCTCGTTTTCATTCGTTCGCCCCCAACATGTGAGCCTCGCCGGCCTGGCGACTGAGATCCCACGCTCTGCTGCCGGGGCACTCGTATCGAAGACCTCGGAATGCGCTAGGAAAGTTCTAAAATCGTCTGCTAAAGCCGTCCGTCCGTTATTTGGAAGAACCTGAATCTTCGTAACAAACTTCATAACAACCGCGCCTAAAAGTGCTTATCTGTTACTAAGAATGAACGTGGGAAATCGTTGAAACCATTGCTGGTTAGCTGTTGATAGGGGAACAGTAGGTTGAAGGTTCGATTCCTTCCGCGCTCACCACTTCTAAAGCACTTAGCTCGGTTTGCGCTCTGTCTGCGCTCCGTTTAGAGCTAAGCCGACTACTTTGCCGTGAGCTTCCGCCATATCTGCCGTGAACGCCTCACCGTATTGCATCGTGGTGCGAACGTCGGTATGGCGCATTAGTTTTTGCATGATCCCCACAGGCGTGCCCACGGAGTCCAGCCACGTGCGGAACGTATGCCGGAGGCTGTGTGTGCCGAAGCCGCCGATACCCGCCGCCTTTGCTGCCTTCTGATATATACGCCACACTTGGTTATAGGACCACGGAAGCCGACCGATCTGAGCGGGCGAAGCAAATATCCAATCACCCGGCGCGGAGAATTGGGCCGCTTGTTTCCACGTCTTCAGAGCTGTGAGCAGTTCGCCGGCAATCACCATCTGCTTGCGGGACTCCGATGACTTCACATCGTCCACTTGCTGGCAAACGATACCGCGTTCAACTCTTAGCTTGCCTTGGAGCCAATCCACGTCATCCCATCGGAGAGCAAGCGCCTCAGATACCGTCATAGGCCCAAGGATGCTTTCCTCCAGTTATCTAATGATCTCGCGGTCAAGCTTCGCATTCCGTTTCTGCTGGTTAAATCTCCAGAAAAGGATTACGCAAGGCTATTCAGTGAGCGTGTTCAGCGAGCCGCGGAAGTCCTTTCTGCCCAGAATCCGCAGGCGCTGTTGGTTATTGCGATTGACGCCGCCGATAACTCCGTTACTGCAGCGGAGAAGTTAGTCCCCCCAGAACGAAGCTTTGTTGCGGATTTCGTAGGGTTGGGGTCCGTCGCTAACAATGTGCGCCTTGTTGTTACCGCACGGACCGGTCGTCTTGACCGACTGCGGCTTCCCTCCCGCTTTGTTGAGTTCCCAATAAATGGGTTCACTGAACCCGAAACAACAGCGTTCGTTGCTCGAAAATGGAAGATTGTTCCTGATAGCTGGATTGAAGATTTTCACCATTTCACAAAAGGAACTCCTCGCGTACAAAATTACGCGGTTGAATATGGTGGCGGTGACTTGCGGCGGACTCTTGAATTTGTGCTTCCCCACGGCAAGAATATCGATGAAATATTTGAGAATCGGCTCAATGAAACGTTAACCAAACGCGGGGAACAGGACGCCATTGACCGATTCTGTACAGCACTTATTTGGCTGCCGCGTCCGATTCCGTTGAATGCCCTCTCCGTCATTGCCCATCTAAACGTAGATGACCTCCGGGATATATGCATTGATCTCGCACCGGGGATTCTTCTTGACTCAGACCGCATGGGTTTCGCCGATGAAGATTTTGAGAATTTTATCCGGAATCGTGCGAAAGCGCATGAAGACGTGGTGGAACGCTTCGCACAATGGTGCCTAGATCACCGTCTCACCGATCCGTATGCGGCTGGCCATGTCGCGGCAGCGCTTTATAGCGCCGGCCGCGGAATGGAGGTAATCGTCCTCTTAGAACAAGAAACCGAGCCTGCCGCTATTGCCGACCCCATGGTGCGACGCCAAGTGCAGCTCCAGCGCATGCGGGTGGCAATGAAGGTCTCGACGGAACAAGGAAGCGCGGTCGAGTCACTTCGCACCATTCTTGCGGGTGCGGAAGCCCTGAAGACGGATGCGGCCATTCGTAAGCTAGTCATAGAGAACCCCGACATGTCCGCTACTTTCATGCGAGATAGCGTGGTCCAGCTCGTCTTGCTCGATCCAGAGCAGATTGAAAATCACGGTCCACTGCTTTTTCAGCTCGCTCTGGAGGACGCTAGGGCGGGCAACGCTGTTGCTACCCGCCAAGATCTGCGCCAGCTTTCGGCATGGTTCGAGCGGAGAAAGCAGGATTACGAACAGAAGCAGCGGGATAATCCAAACTCGTACGTGTCCGATAATGCGTGGCCTCTTGACGCCGATGATGTTGCTGCCGAGATCGAGGCCATACTCTTGACGGATGGAATTAAACCAGCATTGTTGGCGCTCGCTGGGTGGAGACCACGAGAAATCAGCCTCCGCGTAGCCCGGGTTCTCATCCCGCGCTTGCTCGCGTCCGGACATGCTGCAGTTTTGGAGCAATGTCTCGCCGAAAAATTGATACCAAGTCCCTGGAGTCTATTTCTCCTCGTGCCCCTTGCTGTTTCCGGACGCGATGTGGATCTTAACGAAGTCAGCAACGGCCTCGTCGGGTTGCACAGACGGCGCTTGCTTCGTCTCGAGCATCTTAAGGAGGATTTTTCTGGTAGAGACGAGTTCGCAAGTTTTATCCACGATACTGCCTTAACAGGATGCGAAATTGTAATTTCGCGAGGCGGAGATCGCGAGCGCATTCGCCCCGTGCTTGCTGCGCTCGGAGATGACCGTTACCGCCGGGTCGACAATCTAAGTGGGTTTCGTCCGGCACTCGCTGATGTGTTACTCCGCGCATTTACTCTGCTCCAGTTTGTGAACGGCGCCACGGCCACGCTGGAATCGTTTGTGAGCGATCTCAATGCAAGCCCAACCGGCACACCAGGAGCCGAGCAGGATTCCAGATGGCGCGAAAAGACCCAGGAAGTTAACGATCTGATCGGTACAGTTCTTCCGCTGTACATAGCTCGGGCAAAGCTTATCTCTGGTGACGTGCCGCTCGCTCAAGCAGGGGGATCACTTACAGAGGCGGTACGTGCGTTTGCGCATTCGCAATACCGGTCTTCACGAATACACGGTGCGAGTTACTTGCGAAAACGGGCGGCTATCGCACTTTCCACCTTGCAGTTGGTGCTCAACATTGACGCAAAGGCGGTGATGTCAGCATGTACCGCCATCTTTGGCGAGCGCAGTTATCCACTCGGAAGGGACGATATTGCCACTTTGTCATCGCTTCGAATGTCCGCGCTGCTCCACGACCCTATTCTGCGCTATATCGCAGATCGGTCTAGCGCCGTTCGCAAGCTGAAAACTGTCGCGAGCGATAAGGTCGAAATGATTCTGCACCTAGCTCGATTTGTCGATCCGATTAGTAGGTCGGACGCCGGTGCTCTGTTCGTAGCTGCGCACGAATTGACTGAGGAAATCGATGTCGATTCCGTGTACCAATTGAAAGCAGCGTCATCCCTTGGCATCCGGGGTGTGTCGTCGATGGACAAGCTGCAGCGGCGGGCCTCCGCGCGCGACTTCCACACCTTCGTGACGGATGCTGCAATCCGGCTTCAAGAACAAGAGCACTTCCCGTGGAAGGACACTATCGCATTGCTCTGCAGCCTCGATCTTCCCACGTCGCTTGCTGCAGTTGCCCGATGGCAAGATTCGGCCATTGTCAATTTTGAAATCGCGTTGCCTAGCCTATTGCGAACCGGCCTTGCTGATGGCACTTTGAGTCCGGAGGAGGCTACCGCATTACTCACGCTGCTCGATTCTCCCGACCTGGACGTACTTGCGGCCATTACTGGCAAATTGCCGAAGGATTCGCGGTCCATTGCCGCGAGAAACACTATTGCTCGAGACGAACTATTGCGTTTCGGTGCCGGGGACCGCATCGATGTTTTGCCACTACTCGAAATGCACAGCAAAGGTCACGACGGGGTTTGGGTTGAACACCTGCGTCAAACCACACGATTCCGGTCGCTAGGCACCCAAGTCGAGAATCGCAGAGATAACAGAGACACAAATAGTGCAGAATCCGCAGTTGCTCCGGAAAGAACAGCCCTAGGCACATCGGCAGAAATATCCCAATTTATTCAATCCGCACTGAGAAAAACGTCTTCGGGTCAGACACGAATCTCGCCTCAGGAGGTCTTTGCTGACGCCGCAAAGCGGATTCCGGTCGCGTTAACAATCGATTACCTTGAGGCAATTTGCGCATTGCCTGGGGAAGTTGCCTCTGCCAACGTTTTGGTAAATGCGATCCGCGATGCCGTCATAAACAACGCTAAGTTGCCTAGTGTTCAAGAGTGGTGTCGGAACCGGCTGCCGAATGTGATTGTCGAGCACTTCCCTGCGTTTTCTGCGTGGTTACCTTTCAGGGGTTCTCCGCTCCCTGAACTACTTGGCTTAATGGAAACGAACACTGCCACTAAGACTCTAGTTCAAGGAATAGCCACACACGTCGATGATCTTCAGGCTACCGAGGTATACGCAATTGTGCAGTTGCTTGCATCTCGAATGAACCCGAGCGAAGCGGCGATCCGGCAGGTTGCTCGCAAAATCAGCGCCCAGGCAAGCCGGACACGAATGGGGCGGGGAAATCAGATTCGAGTGGGTAACTCCAGTCTGGCAATGTCCGACTCTGCCGGGAATCGCCAAATGAGCCAGCTTCGGCTCAGACCGATGCCGGGCCGGCCGCTTGCTAGCGGTGGTTCTTGGCGATGGCGATTAACAGCTTATCGTCGGCACCCAACTTCCGAAGCCGGCGATGTCACAACTAAGGGTGACACGTCAGCGCACTGCACGCTGTGACCGAAGTGGCTTTGCGCTTGCAGATTTCATTGCAAGCAGTACAATTTCAGGCGTTTTGGAACCGAACAATATTTGGTTCAGCACACGACTCCATACAGCCAAGGGAGGGCATTTCGATGAAACCTGAATCAATCAGTCAAGTATTACTAACAACCGCATTGGTCCTCATTGTTTCGACTGCTACGAGTCTTGCGATTGCGCAAACACCAGACAAGCCCGTCCGCTTCCCGCAACTAACAACGGAGCAACTGAATCCAAAACAGGCAGCGCTTGCGCAAGAGATCGTCAAAGTCTCCAGCTCTGGGATTGGCGGTCCATATAATGTAATGCTCCGTAGCCCAGAGATGGCAAACCGGATGTTCTTCCTGATGGACTATCTTCGCTTCAATACTTCAGTCCCGAAGCGACTCAATGAATTTGCGATCCTGATACAGGCACGGCTAACCACGTCACAGCACGAATGGTGGGCGCACCAACCGATGGCAACGAAGGCAGGCCTCTCTGAGGCTGTTGCCGCCGATCTCAAAGAGGGAAAAAGACCTTCGAAAATGGCTGCGGACGAGGAAGCTGTCTACCAGTTCTGCGTGGAGATGGCGCTTGATCACAAGGTGAGCGATGCCAGCTTCAACAAACTCAAGACCGTCATGAACGAGCAACAGATAGTTGACTTGATGATGGTAAGCGGCACGTACGTCACACTCTCTATGCTGCTCAACACGGCTGAGGTGAGCGTTCCCAAGAACACGCCTTTGCCGCTGAGGCCCATGACAGAAGGCGAGCTGCGGGCCGGGTTGCTCCCGGCCAGAAAGTAGGCGGGGCCGGTTCCAGCTGAGCAGCAGAAAACGAGCCCCAGGCCAAGGGCAAGCCGCCTGATGCCTAGGCGGCCTTTGCTTTTCGTGCTCGTCCTGGTACCGAAGTGTCTTAAACAAGGCAGAGAAGGTCTTGATGAATCGCACTCCAAGGCTGCGCCAGATTGAGTGTCCGTACTGTTATAGGAATGCCAAGCACCCTATACCGAGCGTCGACGGGTTTTCTCTGAGTGATAACAATAATGATGCCGTACCATGACCTGTATAAAGAGCGATTGCGCCTTCCGTGCCGTTCCAAGTCCACTGGCGAGAGCGTTAGGAGAAAACATGAAAGACAAGAGCACCGCCGATTCCGGTTTGCCCGGTCTGCTCGGCACTGAACACATCGGTTTTACGGTCCCGGATCTCGACGAAGCGACACGGTTCTTTGTTGATATTATCGGCTGTGAAGTGATTTACCCTCTTGGGCCCTTCTCGGCGGAAGACGACTGGATGGAGAGGCACTTAAACGTCCATCCGCGAACCGTCATGCAAGAGCTCCGGTTTTTCCGATGCAAACACGGCCCAAATTTCGAAATCTTCCAATACTCGGCCCCTGATCAGAAGACCCAGCAGCCGCGCAATAGCGACATCGGGGGGCATCACTTGGCGTTCTACGTGGAAGATCTCGATGCGGCAGTCGCCTACCTGAAGCAGCAGGGCGTACGGGTTTTGGGAAAGCCGACAAGAAGCAAAAACGCGAGCACCGGTCAACGCTGGGTGTACTTTCTTGCGCCGTGGGGCATGCAATTCGAGCTGGTGAGCTTTCCGCACGGCAAGGCTTACGAAGCCGACGCGAAAGTTCGGCTCTGGCATCCCGGCAACCCAGGGGCATAATTGAGGACGGTGGCGCACTGTCACGAGCGTTGGAATACCGCCTGCGGAAGCCGGTCTCCAGCCTGGTTTCCTCGAAGCGGACTTCGGGCCTGCGTCGCTGGTGAGATGGGCGTTTGAACTAAGCCGCTAGCGCGGCGGACGCTACCGCGTGGGTTGTCCCCGAGCATTGTCACTCGTGTAAGTTGTGGGTCACAAGGAGGTCACTGTGACCCATCTTCGGAA
>Ga0187884_10002220_pt1 | contig 16573 bp, 20 predicted proteins | sample June2016WEW_20_4_FD_132983 | JGI IMG/M metagenome (GOLD analysis project Ga0187884, IMG submission 132983) | Peatland microbial communities from SPRUCE experiment site at the Marcell Experimental Forest, Minnesota, USA - June2016WEW_20_40 | ecosystem: Environmental > Terrestrial > Soil >...
CCATCGCCGCGATGTCGCTCACGTTCACGGCCAGCGCCTTCCAGCCCACATCGGCCGCGTCGACAAGGTCGAGGTCGAAATGCACGCCCTCGACCACGGCGTCGGCCGCGAGCAGCAGGCGCTCGCCCGCAGGCCGGGCGACCACCGCGGCGTCATCGCCGATCCAGGTCTCGCCTTCGGGTGGTTCCGGCAAGCCGCGCCGGATGGTTTCGATCGCGGCAAATTCGCCGCCGCTGCCTGACACAACTGCGGACGCTACCTCCAAGACGGGACGCTTCACCCAGCACGGCAAGCTTCCCCAGGCGAATTGGGAGCAGAAAAGTACCGTCGTCTACGATCGCTCAATGGCAGAGACTCGCAGCCGCAAACTTCTGGACTGGGTCGACGACGTCGCTGCGCTCACTCAGCCCGACCGGGTCGAGTGGTGCGATGGTTCGACCGAGGAGTACGACCGACTGTGCCGGCTGCTCGTGGATCGGGGCACGTTCACCAAGCTCTCCGACGCAAAGCGCCCGAGCAGCTTCTGGGCGCGCTCTGACCCGGCCGACGTGGCTCGGGTCGAGAGCCGTACGTTCGTCTGCCCGCGCGATCCCGCCGATGCGGGCCCCACCAACAATTGGATGGACCCGACCGCAATGCGCGCCACCTTGACGGGCCTGTTCCGGGGAGCAATGAGAGGCCGGACAATGTACGTCGTGCCTTTCTCCATGGGTCCGCTCGGTTCGTCGATCGCGCACGTCGGCGTCGAGATCACCGACTCGCCGTACGTGGTCGTGAACATGCGGATCATGACGAGGATGGGCGCGGCAGTGCTCGACGTGATCGGCGACGACGGAGAGTTCGTGCAGTGCCTGCACTCGGTCGGCGTTCCCCTCGAGCCGGGGCAGCGTGACGTCCCGTGGCCGTGTCACCCTGAGCAGATCTACATCAGCCATTTCCCCGAGACGCGGGAGATCTGGTCGTTCGGTTCCGGCTACGGGGGCAATGCCCTGTTGGGCAAAAAGTGCTTCGCGCTTCGGATCGCCTCGGTGCTCGGGCGCGACGAGGGCTGGCTCGCCGAGCACATGCTGATCTTGAAGCTGACCTCCCCCGCCGGTGAGGTCCGCTACGTGGCCGGGGGCTTCCCTTCGGCCTGTGGGAAGACGAATCTCGCCATGTTGGTCCCGACGATGCCGGGCTGGAAGGTCCAGACCGTCGGTGACGACATCTGCTGGATGAAGATCGGACCGGACGGGATGCTGCGGGCGATCAATCCGGAGGCCGGCTTTTTCGGTGTGGCACCTGGCACGAACATGAGGACCAACCCGAATGCACTGCTGACGCTGGCCGCCAATTGCATCTTCACGAACACGGCGCTCACCGACGACGGCGACATCTGGTGGGAGGGGCTCACCGAGGATCCGCCCGCCCACCTGACCGATTGGCGGGGCAACGAATGGACGCCTGGTGTCGGAAAGCCTGCCGCGCATCCGAACTCACGCTTCACCGCTCCAGCAAGCCAGGACCCTGCGATCGCCGAGGAATGGGAGGACCCCAAGGGCGTGCCCATCTCGGCCATCTTGTTCGGTGGCAGGCGAGCGTCGGTGGTCCCACTCGTCCACGAGGCTTTCGACTGGGCCCATGGCGTGTTCCTGGGCTCGATCATGGCCTCGGAGACGACCGCCGCAGCCGCGGGGGCGGTCGGTGAGTTGAGGCGCGACCCGTTCGCCATGCTGCCGTTCTGCGGCTACAACATGGCCGACTACTGGGCGCACTGGCTGTCTTTCGAGGATCGGATGGACAAGGCGAACCTGCCCCGCGTCTTCTATGTCAACTGGTTCCGCAAGTCCGCTGACGGGCGCTTTTTGTGGCCCGGCTTCGGGGACAATTCCCGCGTGCTCGAGTGGGTCTTCGAGCGCTGCGCCGGCCGGGGCGAGGCCGTGGAGACGCCGATCGGCTACCTCCCGGCGCCTGGGACGATCGACACCGAAGGCCTCGACATCAAAGACGAGGACATGACCGATCTGCTGCGCGTCGACCGTGACGAGTGGCGGGCGGAACTGCCCGGGATCGTGGACTACTTCTCCCAGTTCGGCAACCGGCTACCGGCCGCCATCTCCGCACAAGCCGAGGCGCTCCGCTGGCGCCTCGGCTGACGGTCGCCGGTGTCGTCGCCCTACCAGGCCCAGTAGGCGCTCGTCACCTTGTTGGGCGGCACCGGGACGACCAGCGAAGTCGAGCCGTCCGGGGCGAGCACCGCGTAGTCGCCCGTGGGAAGGCTCGGGAACACGGCCGCGTAGACCGTGGCCTCCGGCCCCACGCGCGCCAGCACCCACAGATGAGTACGCTTCGACGGGTCCGACACAGGGTGGATCTCGACCTCGAGGCCTTCGCACGCAGCGGACGCTGTCAGCACGAGCGCACCGCGGTGCTCGCCTACGTCAATCATCACGGCGCGGCTCGGGCCCGTCGGCCGGCGTGCTTCCCCGGCCGCCGTGACCTCGCCCCGATGAGTGCGGGGAGCGTCGCCGGACTCGGGGTGCACGTGTTGTCCCACCGACACGGCCCTCACCGTGCCCCGCCCCATCGTCAGCCGGCCACCGGGAGGTTCTGCGCCGACGGGTTGTCGTAGCCGTCCCAGGGATCGCCCAGATACGGGAACGAGTCCAGGTACGTGAGACCGAAGGCGTTCAGGCTCGCGACGCTGGCCGGCTCCGACGCGGCGCCGCCGACGTCGTAGAGAGCCCCCGCGGCCGCATCCGGCTTGAACGACTTCACGACGTCGCCCAGGAGTGCACCGGCTACCGCCTTGAGCTCGATGCTCACGACGTCGTCGAACACGCGCCGGCCATTCGGGAAACCGGCGTTGTCACCGCCGACAACGCCGAGGATGGCAGCGCTCGCAGGCGCCGTCGGCTTGATGGCGACGTTGAGCCGGAGCATGTCCGCTTTGGTGGCTCCCGTGTTGTTCTGGAACCCTGCGATGAGCCCGGCCGGCACGCCGGTCAAAAGGACGGCGTCGAGGTCGGGGCGGGTGTTCGAGGAGTTCCCCGTGTAAGCGGCGAGATTGGGGAACGCTCCGGGGTACAAGACGTTGAGCAGCGCCGCGAGGGTCGGGTGGTCGTAGTAACCCGAGAAAGCCGCGTCACCCGCCGGGGCCTGGGTGTTCCAGTAGTCCTTCACCCCCATCGGGATGATGACCTCGTTGACGAGAGGGTTGCCGAGGCGCGATATCTGCGTCCACGGTCCGGCGTGGGTGGCCTCCTTGCCGTAGATCAGGGTCTTCTGGCGGCTTGCGGTCGTCCAGACCCCGATGGTCGAGGCGGGAGAGGTGTAGACGGTCGGACTCGATCCGTCCCGAGTGAGGTCTTTGATCGGGACCTGGATCGCGATGCTGTGGACGTTCAGCCCGGCAAGAGTGTTGATGCCCGCCACGGCGGATCCCTTGAGCAGGAAATCCGGCTGGAAAGGCCGGAGGTCGCCGAGGTCGAAGATCGATCCGAGGTCCACGTAGAAGCCGTCGGCACGCTGACCGGCGAAGACGTAGCTCCCCGAGCCGAGCGGGTGGACGGCCTCGGCGGTGAGCGGGGCGTAATCGGGGATCGAGTTCTTACCGACGTTGCACGGTGGGCAGGCGAGGTCCTTGGCCAAAAGGTGCGTGCCCTTGTTGTCCACGCGGGTGACTGAATAGAACTGTTTGCGGTTCCAGGTCGTGTCGCTCAGATGATTGATCTGGCCCGTGTTGTACAGGAACAGGTCGTGGGCGCCGGTGTTGGTGAGCAGGGTGTTGAACCGGAACTGGTAGGTGACGTCGGCAAGGGCGTCGCCGTCGTTGTCGATGTGAACCTCGTAGAGCGCGTCGTGCCGAACTCGTAGAAGTTCGGGCCTCCGGCCGGCTGCTGGAGGGGCACGTAGTTCGCGATGATCGTGACCGTGCTCGGGTTGTCCGGGCTCACGAATGCGTAGAGGTCCGCGCTGTCTGCAACGGGGTCCTTTGAGATCTCGGGCGCTTCTCGGTGGGAAGACATCGTTTCTTACACCTCACTGGTTGTCTGGGATCGGGTTGTAGGAGCTCGCCTGCCGGCGGTGCTCGGGCTGGATGCGCCTGTCGGCGGTGCTTTGCTCAACCCGCCGCGCGCAACAGCCGCGCGACGAGAGCCGAGTCTCGGGTGACCACTTCGCGGGTCCCGACCATCAGGTGGACTTCACCGCTGCGTGGGTCCGGAATGTGCACGACAAGCGGACCGGTGGCAGCACGCCCTGCGGGCGCGGCGACACCGCCGCTGTGAACCGTCGCGGACCTTGGTGACGCCAACGCCAGCTTGGGGAAGGCCGGAACGGCAGCAAGGATGCCTGCGGCTGCGACCCCGGTCCCACCTCGCTTGAGAAACGTCCGTCGGGTGATGTTTTCCATCTGGTTGCCCCCCTTGTCGAGAGAGACCCCCCCGCAGCAAGACGGCGGCTTGTACTTCGCCAATCAAGCGCTACGGGCCCTCCCGGGCTTTTCCCGGGTGCCTCTCGACATGACTACGGCACAGAGTGCCGGTGCGGATGACCAGCTTGTGGCAGAGCGCGGATGCGGCTCAGTTGAGCGGCGCGCCCGGCAGTTCCGGGCCGCCCGCGCGACGCTCGATGAGGCGGCTTTGGATCACTGCGCGGCGCATCGAAACATGGAACCCGGCCGCGACAGCACATGTCACGCCTATGAGGACGTCGCCCGCCTGCAGCGAGAAGCCGACGGCAACGGCCAGAAGCGCGCACAGCACCCAGACCAGCTGCAGCTGTGTCTCGAAGCGGGCAAAGGCGCGCCCCAACAGTGCCGGGGGCACGTTCCGCTGGGCGATCGAGTCGAATGAAGGCTTGGCGGCGGTGGTTGCATAGCCGATCGCGAGCGTGAGCAGCGCCTGCGTCCACAGTGAACCCAGGACCGCGACGACGACCCCGACGAACGCGGACAGTACGAGCGAGTAGAGGATCAGCTGCTGCTCGGACAGATACCTGCGCAGCACGGGCACGAGGAGTGATCCGAGCAGGGAACCTATGGCACTCGCCAGGAGCACGAAACCGAACCACCACGTCGACGCGTGGAGATGACGCAGGGCGAAAGCAAGGAAAAAGGTGAGAAAACCGACCGAACCCCTGATCACCGACATCGCTGTGAGCGAGAGCACGACCTCGGGGACATACAGCGGAAGTCCGAGCCGCTGGCGCTCACGAACGACGTTGATCCGCGCCTGGCGCTCCCGGTTGGACGTGGGAGGCCGCTCGTAGAGCGGGCGCCCCGCCCCCTGGGGCCGGCGCGCGTTGTCGGGCACGGGCGGTCCCAATATGGGCTGGCCGTCGGGTGTCGCCGCCGCGGGTTTTGTCAGGACCGTGTCGGCGGTCCGCGGAAGCCGGACCGCTGCCACGCCTCCGAGGAGGAAGACGACGAACGCCAGACGCAGCACCCAGGGTGCACCGAGCTGCAGGAAGCCCACCGCCACCGGAGAAGCCACGAAGCCTGCAAGGGTGGCGAGCACCGCAAGCTTTGCGTTCGCGCTCGCGAGGTCGTCCTCCGTCTCTGTCATGGACGGCACCAACGCCGCCTTGGCGACCAGGTAGAGCTTCGAGAGCACGAGCACGCCGAACGCCTCGGGGAACAGGAGCAAGCCCTTGATGTCGCCGGCCATCAACAAAACCAGGATGGCGCTTCCCACCGATGCCACCGCCATGGACGTGCGCCGGGCGTACCTGCCCCGATCGAGAAGCGGGCTGAGCGCTGGCGCGACGACGACGAACGGCGTGATCGTGAGCAGCAGATAGAGCACGACCTTGCCCTTGGCGGCTTCAGGCGAGATCGTGAAGAAAAGTGTCCCCGCGAGCGAGATGGTCACCAGCGTCGTGCCCACCGAGAAAACGGTGTGGACCAACGCGAGCCTTCCGAAGGGCTCCGACTGGTCGAAGAGGTCGTGTACAGCGCTGCGGACGAGCCGGGTGACACGAGCCCAGCGCGAGGAGCTGTCCACATCGCAATGGTACGTGGCGGCCCATCGCTCGAGTCCCCGCTACGATGCGCCCACATCGAACGAGGAGGTCACCAGTGGCAGTTCGTGCCTACGTGTTGATCCAGACAGAAGTTGGCAAGGCGGCCACGGTCGCCACGAAGGTGGCGGAGATCCCGGGCGTGGTGCAAGCAGAGGATGTGACCGGCCCCTACGACGTCATAATCCAGGCCGAAGCCGAGACAGTCGACGACCTGGGCAAGATTGTCGTCAGTCGGGTGCAGCTGATCGAGGGCATCACGCGCACGCTGACCTGTCCCGTGGTCAACCTCTGATCAGACCGTAGGCAAACGACCGCTGGCGCCCTCGCCACGCTGTCTGCCGGGCGACGAAGCTGAGGTCCGCGCCCTCACAAACCGCCGGGGAACATCTTGCCGAGGCCGAGCTCACCTAGGGCCGAGCCGCCTCGCAGCTCCCCCGCGGCCGCTCCGCCGTCCTCCCGGTAAGCCGCGTAGCCGGTCCTCTCGAGCTCCTCGGCGAGCTCGGGTCCTCCGCTCGCGACGATCCTGCCCTCCGACAGCACGTGGACGCGTTGGGCAGGTAGTTCAGCAAGCAGACGGCGGTAATGGGTGATCGCGATCACGCCAAGCGGTGGATCGCCTTCACGCGTGGCACGCTCGATACGCCTCGCCACTTGGCCGAGAGCATCCACATCGAGGCCGGAGTCGAGCTCGTCGAGGACGGCGAAACGCGGCTGCAAGATCGCGAGCTGGAGCGTCTCGTTACGCTTCGCCTCGCCACCGGACAGGTCGACGTTCAAGGGACGCGCCAGTATCGCCGGAGGGATCCCGAGTTGGGCAGCCTCGTCGGAGAGGCGCTCGCCAAGTGGCCCCGCCTCAGCTTCTGTGCCTCGGCCCGCGGCAAGCAGCGACTCGGTGAGCGCCGACGCGAGCGGCACCCCGGGCACCTCGATCGGGTACTGGAACGTCAGGAAAAGACCTGCCTGCGCCCTCTCGAAGGGCGCCAAAGTCAGCAGCTCGACGCCGTCGAGCGTCACGCTGCCGCGCGTGACCTCGTACCCGGGCCGACCCATCAGGACGTGAGCGAGGGTGCTCTTGCCCGAGCCGTTCGGGCCCATGACCGCGTGGATCTCCCCACTACGGACCTCGAGGTCGATGCCGCGCAGGATCTGGCGGGAGTCGGCCCCGGCGTGAAGATCCGAGATCGTGAGCACGCTGGCAGTCAACTGATCACCGCGAAGACGTAACCGGAGTCGACCTCGATCGGAACGACCCTGACCGACTGAGTGGCGGGCAGGCTCTGCGGCGAACCGTCCAAGAGAGAGAAAGTACTCCCGTGCCGAAGGCACTCGATCTCGCACACCTCGGGGAAGACCTCGCCCTCCGAGAGCGGGTAGTCCTCGTGGCTGCAAACGTCGACGAGCGCCCTGTACCCGGAATCGCAGTGAACGAGAGCTATCGCCCCTCCCTCGATCTCGAACCGGCGGACCTGACCGACCTCGAGGTCGCCGGTCGCGCAAAGGCGGACTCGCACAGGCTCAGCTCCCACTTGTGACACCGTCCAGGCGCGCCGCGACAGCCGCGGCGAGATGTATGCGAACCCCCGGCGCGGCGATGCGCGCCCAGAGGTCCTCGAAGAAGCCCAGGAGGATGAGTCGCTCGGCGACCGCGGGCGGGACGCCCCGAGACTCGAGATAGAAGCGCTGCTCACGGTCGATCTGACCGACGGCGGAGGCATGCGAGCAACGGACGTCGTTCTCCTCGATGTCGAGATTGGGGACCGAGTCGGCGTGGGCGCCATCGCTGAGCACGAGATTCCTGTTCGTCTGGAACGCGTCGGCTCCCTTTGCGCCGTGCCGCATCCTTATGAGTCCCGAGTACACCGAACGCGCCGTGCCCCCGACGGCGCCCTTGAAGACGAGGTTGCTCTTGGTGCGCGGCGCGGCGTGCTCCTGCAGGGTGCGGAAGTCGTGCGTCTGGGTCCCGTCACCGAGGTACGCGGCCAACAGCTCTGCATTCCCGCCCTGGCCGGCGAGGACCGACTCGGTGCGGAAACGGGCGTACTCGCCACCGAGCGAAGCCGTGAACGTGCGGATCGTGGCATCCCGACCTGCGCGGATCCGCTGATGGGCGAGCTGCCACGCACCGCCGCCGAGCTCTTGGATGGCGTTGTAGGACAAGACGGCCCCATCCCCGACGGCGATGTCGACGATCGGGACGACCAGCAGCGGGCCGTCACCGGAGACGAGGAGCTCGATCACCGTCGCCTCAGCCGCCTCCCCGATATCGACGAGCGTACGCGCGAAGACGGCCTCACCCATCTCGGCCGCTCGGCGCGACCCGAGCAGGTGCACGATGACTATCGGGTGATCGATGCGGGCCCGTGCCGGGACCGATAGCACCACCGCATCGCGAAGAAAAGCGTCAGCCAGGTGGTCGAACACGTCCGGCTCGTGCTCTTCGTATCCGGAGGCCCTGTTCAAGCGCGTCACCTGGTCGAACGCCACTGAACGCCTGGGATCGTCGAGGACGCTGCGGAGAACGGTCCCGGTCGCGCCTGCCTGCGCTGACAGCTCGAATGAGACGAGAACGCCGTCGACGACCAGTGCGAGGCCGGAGCGCTCGCCGACGTGCTCCAAGAGGGCGGCGGACTCCGGCCAGGCGTCAGCTTCGAGCGCCGGCGGCAGCCCCGCCGCGGCGTCGCTCCCGCTCGGCACGAACTGGCCGAGGTCGAGCTCGGAGATCCGGCTGTAGCGCCACATGTCTTCGTCGACCACCGGCGGCGGGCTCGCGGCGAACTCTTCGAGCGCCTCGAGCCGGCGCTCGGCGAGCCACCTAGGGCCACCGAGACTCCGCGCGACCCCAGCGGTGAACGAAGCGGGTAATTGCATCTTGATCAGGGCAGGAGGTTAGCGGACGGCTGTCATCGGGCGGGCGGAGTGCCCTTGCGCCGGAACCAGCCCCGGGGACTGAAGCCACTGCCGGACCCTGAACGCCTCTCCTGCTTTCGCTCCAGCTTGCGTGCTTCCGCGACTGCGTCGGGCGCCACCGCGGCGACAATCTCTTCTGCGTTCTCGAGCAAGTCGGCGGCATCCGCGGCAGGCACGTCAGACGGTTCCTGCTCGATGGGTGGTTCGACGAGCTTGCCGTGGGTCCATCCGGCGTCTGCGAGGCGCCGCTCGTAGACAGGGCAGTTGTCCGGGCAGCGCCACGGCGCGTCCGGCGCCATGTCGAGCACGCAGAATCTCGCGACCTCGCCACTTGCGTAGGTCCGGCTCTGATAGTGGCGACAGTCCTCCCGCATCGGCATCGGGGTGGACGTTAACGCGCGACGGCGCTCGAAACACCGGCGGGCATCGGCTCCACGCCGCTCAGAAAACTCAGCCGACCGAGCCGTCCATCTGGAGCTCGATCAGCCGGCTCCATTCGACCGCGTACTCCATCGGCAGCGTCCGGGTGATCGGTTCGATGAACCCGTTCACGATCATCCCCATCGCCTGGGTCTCGCTCAGGCCGCGGCTCATGAGGTAGAAGAGCTGGTCGTCACCGATCTTGGAGACGGTCGCCTCATGGCCGATCTCGGCATCACGCTCGCAGACCTCCATGTACGGCTTGGTCTCGGAGACCGAATCCTCGTCCAGGATGAGCGCGTCGCAACGAACGAACGACTTTGCCCGCCTGGCCCCTTCGTCGACATGGACCTTGCCCCGGTAGGTGGCATGCCCGCCGTCCTTCGAGATCGACTTCGAGATGATCGTGGAACTGGTCTCGGGCGCGCAGTGGAACATCTTCGCCCCGGTGTCGAGGATCTGGCGCGCCCCCGCATAGGCCACGGAGAGGACCTCGCCGGACGCCTTCGGCCCCATCAGGTACACCGACGGGTACTTCATCGTAAGTCGCGAGCCGATGTTCCCGTCGATCCACTCGACGTGCGCCTCGGCTTCGGCACGGGCCCGCTTGGTGACGAGATTGTAAACGTTGGTGGACCAGTTCTGGATCGTGGTGTAGGTGATCCGGCTGCCGGGCAACGCCACGAGCTCGACGACCGCCGAGTGGAGCGAGTCCGACGAGTAGACCGGCGCCGAACAGCCTTCGACATAGTGCACCTGGGCACCCTCGTCCGCGATTATCAGGGTCCGCTCGAACTGGCCCATGTTCTCCGCGTTGATCCGGAAGTACGCCTGGAGGGGCATGTCCACTGTCACGCCGGGCGGTACGTAGATGAACGAACCGCCCGACCAGACGGCCGAGTTGAGGGCGGCGAACTTGTTGTCGCCCGGCGGGATGATCTTGCCGAACCACTTGCGGACGATCTCGGGGTGCTCGCGAACAGCGGTGTCCATATCGGTGAAAAGCACACCGAGGCGCGCCAGGTCCTCACGATTGCGGTGATAGACGACCTCGGACTCGTACTGAGCTGTCACGCCGGCCAGGTACTTGCGCTCGGCCTGAGGGATGCCGAGCTTGTCCCAGGTGTTCTTCACCGACTCCGGCAGCTGGTCCCAGTCGTTGACCTGCGCGTCCGTGGGCTTGATGTAGTAATAGATGTCGTCAAAGTCCAGATCAGGCATCTTTTCGGCGAACCAGCGCACCATCGGCTTGCGCTCGAAGCGGCGCAACGAGGACAGCCTGAAGTCGAGCATCCAATCGGGCTCGCCCTTCATGGCGGACATCTCCCGGACGATCTCTTCCGACAGTCCCTTGCGCGGCTTGAAGACGTAGTCCTCGACGTCACTCCAGCCGAGCTGGTACTTGCCGAGATCGAGCTCCGTGATGGCCATCAAGCGTTCCTCTCCGGGGAGTTTCTCCTACGCACATAGTAACAACTCCGGACCGGCCCGCCTACCCGCGGGCAGCTTTCGGGGCTGACGCCGCGCGCTGCTCGGCTGTCGCGTCAGCCCGAGGTCGGCGTCAGCTCGACGTTGTAGGGCTGAGAGATGCTTCGAGGAAGCTCCGCCACCAGCCCGTTCACGGTCAGGCCGATGTGCTCGGGGGCGCCGAGCGTCATAACCAGCGCGCCAGATCCTTGGTAGGTCGCCGACTGGCCCGCGCTCAGCGTCTCGGCGAAAAGCCACGGGCCGGCGCTGGTGTGCTCGATCCCCACCCAGCACCTCCCTCCGCTCGCCTGGAAGGCCAATGTGTAGCTTCCCGACGGCACCGTGAACGCAACGCTGGAAGAAGACACCGAAGTGGGCTGCAACGTCGTCGGGAACGTCGTCGTCGTGGTCGTGGTCGTGGTCCGACCTCCACCTCCGTGACGCACGGTCGTGGTCGTGACCGTCGGGTGGCGCCCTCCGCCGCCGCTCAACGAGACCGCGGCGGCGACAACGGCCGCGACGGCCACAGCTGCCGCGGCACCGGTCGCGGCGCGGCGCACCATGACCTGGCGATGCCGATCGGCTGACGATCGGTAAGCCTCCCCGCGGGCGCGGGCCTCGGCGGCGCCGACCGTGCGCGCGCGGGCGAGGGGGGAACGGGAACGGGCTCCGGCGCCCGGCTGAGCGCCCGTTTCCTGGTCCGCACCCGCCTCCTGGTCCGCCGGCGGCACGGCGCCGGGCCGGCCCGGAGCCGAGAAACGAAGCTTTGGCTCACCTGCGGGCGGCAGCCGCGAAGAGGCCAGCTGTCCCTGGCCGGGCATGCGGACATCACTGCGGGCGGACGAGGCCTCCCCTCCAGAGCCGTCCGTGCGCCTGCCGACATGGGGCCGGCCGGTCTCCTCGTGGGGAAGGATGCGGAACCCCGTTGACTCGGTGCGCTTGGAGACCTCCCCCAACACTCCGAGAGCGCGCTCGTAGGTCTCGACTGACTTCGTGGCCGACCGGGCCGAGGCGACCCGGGCCCAGACGATCGCGGCCACGACAAGGACCGCGAGGACGACGATGACGAGTGCGATCACGCTCCTCAACTCCACGGCTGGTTGCGCACGCTCCCATTCAAGCCCAATGCCGAGGTCACGGCATCGCGCCCTTCCGGTCCAGACGCGCTCAGGTCCTCAAGCCATGACGCGGACGGAGGTGGTCCGGGATCTCGCAACGACGCGGGTTGGACCGGTCACGCGCGGACACGACAGGGTCGGTAACACCCCAGTCCGCCTTCAGGTCGGGGTCGTCCCAGGCCACTCCGAGCTCGTCCGCGGGGTTGTAGTAGGAGTCCACCAGGTAGGTGAGCGTCAGATCCGTGACGGCCGCAAAGCCGTGGCCGACGCCGGGGGGGATGAACAACCCGCGATCATCGTGCTCGCCGATCTCGAGGATCTCGGTAGCCCCGTCCGTCGGCGAGCCGACCCGCAGGTCGTGGAGGACGACACGAGCACGACCGCGCGTCACATACCAGTAGTCGGACTGGTGGAGGTGGTAGTGAACGCCGACGACGGAGCCCCGCTGACGGTCAGAGCGGTTGCCTTGCACCATTTCGCGGCCGAGGGGGAACCAGTTCCTCCTGTATGTCTCGATGAACCGGCCACGGCTATCGCCGTAGATGTCCGGAATCACGATCATGACGTCCGCGATCACGGTGGACGCTTCCAATCTCGGCAAGGGTCGCCCTCCTTCAATCGACTCTGAGGACCTGAAAAGCGGCTTCCGGCAGGCTAGTGCTGCACGCCGACAAGACCAAGAAGCGAGGTCCGAACCAGCCGGATCCCTCCCAGGTCTCGGCCCTCGTCCTCACCAGGTGGCCTTCCACGGCGCTCATTGCGCAGGCAGCTCTCTCGGGGGCCTCGTGGAAAAGGCGAGCTGCCAGTCGTTCTCGCTCTCCCCGTCGATTGTGAGACGCCAGGTGAACCTGGTGTTGTCCGGGAGCGGGAGAGGGCTGAAGTTGACCGCGACTGCCACGTCGATAGGGCTTCCCTCCGGCACTCCTTCAGGCCGCCCGACCTCGAAGTCGCCTCGCACCTCGATCGGCTGGGGACCGTCCGCGCCCTCGACTATGACCGGGCGCCCGTCCTCGTCCATCAAGAAGAGCTCCCAGTGGTGAGGCCGTGTTGCCTCGTGCCACCCCACATCCACTTTGATGGCGATCGCGGAAGGCATCGGTTCCGGTCCGATGAGGCTCCAACCTCCGCCGAGGATGAAGAGCTTCCCGTCCGCCACCTGCGCCGCGTCACACAGCATCATTGTCACTCGCACGCAGCCACGGTAGTCCGGCACGGTGCCGGCTGATCAGCGAAGTTTGAGTACCGTCGTCGAGATGAGCGAGCTCGGCCTGCGAAACGATCTCTACAGGCGACCGCTCGCGACCGCTCTCGAACGCCTGGGTATCAAGGCTGGCTGGCGATGCGTGGACGTCGGTGCCGGCGCCGGGGACGTCTCGGTCGCCTTCGCTGCGCTCGTGGGGCGCGAAGGGCGCGTCTATGCCGTTGACAGCGATCCCCGGGCCCGGGACGCGGTCGCCGCTGCCGCGGCCGCAACCGGAGGGGCACAGGTCATCGCCATCACCCAGGCTGGCGAGGACCTGGCATTGCCGGAGAGTGTCGACCTCGCCTACTGCCGCTTCTTGTTGATGCACGTCATCGAGCCGCTTGTCGTCCTGCGGCGAATGGTCGCCTCGCTCAGAATCGGAGGATTCCTCCTGGCCCAGGAGCCCGTCACCTCGGCGGGACGCATCGATGGCGGGGCGATGTCGATGCCCGGGGCGCGGCACCCCGATGTGGGGGCCCTGCTCCCCGGGATGGTGCGCGAGGTCGGACTCGAGCTCGTCGACGCCTGGGCCGAGGCTCCTGCGGGAGCCGGGCCGGGGCCGGTCGCGACTTATCTCGAGGAGCTCACCGAGGTGGAACCGGGGGACGCCTCCATCGTGTTACCGCCGCTCGTCACCGTGATCGGCCGACGCCCGGTGACTGAGAACTCCCGGTCCCGTCACTGACCAGCTCTCAGTCCCGCGAGCCCGCCCTGCGAAAGGTGCGCGCCCCTTGGCGGCGGGTCAGCCGACGAAGGACTGCAGCTGGCTGACGAGCCTGTCCTCGATCTCGAGGTTCCAGGCCGTCTCGGCGACGTCGACGAGGAGGAACAGATCCGAGAGAAGCAGAGTCTCGAGGGCCGCGGTCGCGAGGTGCTGAAGCCACTTGCCGATGCCGATGCGAACGAGGCAGTCGTCAGCCGAGCCCGAGAGCGTGATCGTGAGCGCACGGTCTGCGTCGATCACGGCCGCCAGGAACCCGCCCTTCTTTGCCTGGATCACAGTCCCGTGATCACTGGCGAGAGAACTCTGCACTGTGAAACCGTCTGACTTGAGGTACTCCTCGACTTTCGACTGAATGTCGGCCAGGTCGACGTTCTTGCCCTGGAACTGCAGGACTTTCTCACCTATCACTTGGGCTCCTTAAGACTCGAGATGGGCTCGGCTGCGCGCCCCGGTTGGAGCGCAGCGAGCACGCTAGTGGCACTGGTCGCATCTGGAACGTCGCTCCAGCCGGGGTTACTTCAAAAGGCGCGACAAACGGCGATCCGCGAGAACGCGGCCTTTGGTCTGGCAGCGCTTGCAGTACACGACCTCATGCGACTCGTAGGAGACCCTGAGCAGAGGCTCACCGCAGCTCGGGCAGGGTTGGCCCACCCGATTGTGAACCGCGAAGCCGGTACCGAGCTTGGGTTCCGAAAGACCTCCCGTTCGCTTACGCTCCGAGGCGACCGCTTCGGCGAAGACCGAGCGGATCTCGGCAACAAGGCGCGCCCTGTCACCGGGGCTCAGTGACTTGAGCGAAGAGAAGGGTGACAATTTGGCGCGGTTCAGCGCGTCGTCCGCATAGCCGCGGCCGATGCCGGCAACAAAACTCTGATCCCGCAACAAGGTGTGAAGATGACGAGTGTCGTGGCTCGTCGTCAACAGGTCCTCGAACGCCTGGTCCTGCGGCTCCGGGCCGAGACCCTCCAGAGGTCCTTCGGCACCGGCCGCCAGTACCCACCAGCCTGCCTTGCGCTCGTGGCCGTGCTCACGAACGAGAACGCCCGTCCCGTTTCCGAGAACGAAGCGAACGACCCCACCCCTTGGCCTGGTTTGTTTGGATGGCGCTTCAATGTCCAGACGACCCGCCTGCGACAGGTGGATCAGCACGCGGCGCCCGGACGACAGCGCCAACACGAGATACTTACCCCGCCGCCCCACCCCTTGCAGCTTCTCGCCCTCGATGCCCTGGCCGGGCGGTAAGACCGTCTTCAGCCCCGAAAAGCCCAGAAGCTCGACCTTCGTGATGACCGCGCCTTTGACGGCGGCATCGAGACGTTCTGCAAGTGCCTGCATCTGGGGAAGCTCAGGCATGGCGAGCGATCCGGGTCGACGTGTCGGGCAATTGAGGACCCCCGCTTACGACCGGGCCTTGCCCGGACGCCGTAGACCCGCGCGTTCGCCCCGCGAGACGAACTTGAGCGCCATCTTGCGGCTGGCCTCGTCGATCATCTCGGCGCCGAACATCACGGCGCCCTTGCGTTCGTGGCCAGTCGCCTGGTCGTAAGCATCCAGGATCGCCCATGCCCGGTCGAACTGCTCTTGAGTCGGTGAGAACACTTCGTTCAGTATCGGGACCTGGTCCGGATGTACGGCCCATTTTCCGTCATAGCCGAGGGTGTGCGCCCGATTGCAATAATCACGAAGCAGCTCCGGATCGCGGATCTTGAGGAACGGGCCATCGATAACCTGAATCCCGTTCGCCCGTCCGGCCATCAAGATCTTGCTGTACACGTAGTGGAAGTGATCGCCCGGGTACTGGTCGATCTGCACGCCGCCGGTCAGGACAGGCATCTCGACCGAAGCGGCGAAGTCCGCCGGGCCGAAGACGATCGCCTCGAGCCTCGGCGATGCTGCGCAGATCTCCTCCACGTTGATGAGGCCCCGCGCGGTCTCGATCTGTGCCTCGATGCCGACGTGGCCGGCCGCAAGCCCGCTGTTGAGCTCGACTTGGGCGAGGAGGAGATCGAGCGCGATGACCTCGGCGGCAGTCTGGGTCTTGGGCAGCATCACCTCGTCGAGCCTTTCGCCCGCTTGCGTAACAACCTCGATCACGTCGCCGTAGGTCCAACGGCTGGCCCACCCGTTCACCCGGACGCAAAGGACGCGATCATCCCAGCCGAGGTTGCGGATCGCGTCGACCACCTTTGCCCTGGCCGACCCCTTCTCGGCCGGCGCCACGGAGTCCTCCAGGTCGAAAAGAGTCATGTCGGCCTTTAGGGCAGGAGCCTTCTCGAGAAAGCGCGGGTTGGATCCCGGCACGGACAGACACGACCGGCGGGGCAAATTGCGGGAACGCTCGGACACGACACCGATGGTACGACGGCGCCTCGGCCACCGGCCGCGGCGCCGGGCATCGCTCTGCCGTGCCCGTCCTTATCGCGCCGGCGGGATCTCGTCGATCAGATCTCGCGGCGTGAGCTGCTCGGTGACGAGGCGGGCGAATCGGGCAGGGTCGCCTCCGACAAACGCCCGGCAGAGTGCCAGGCCCTCCACATAGCAGGAGATGTACGACCTCCAGATCGGGTGGAGAAGGAATTCGACTGCCTTCTGCGCCCTCGCCCTCGATGTCAGTCTGAAGCGGGCCACCTCGTCGATGACGGCGTCGGGATCGGCCCCGTCCTCCCACAGGCGGAAGGCGGCATTCGCACG
>Ga0187884_10002222_pt1 | contig 16558 bp, 15 predicted proteins | sample June2016WEW_20_4_FD_132983 | JGI IMG/M metagenome (GOLD analysis project Ga0187884, IMG submission 132983) | Peatland microbial communities from SPRUCE experiment site at the Marcell Experimental Forest, Minnesota, USA - June2016WEW_20_40 | ecosystem: Environmental > Terrestrial > Soil >...
GAGGAGCACGATTTTGGCGCGCTGCACGTGTTTGAGAGGACGGTTGCGATCGCCGGCGATCTGCTTGAGGCGTTCGCCGTCGCGGGCGTTCAGTAGGATGCTGACTGTCTGGGCCATGGCTCCTCCAGACTCGCACGCCTCCACGACTTTGTGAATCCTATGTCTGGCTCAATGCACTAGGCGGACTATGCTTCGCCGCAAGGCGAATCGGACGCAATGAGGCACAAGTAAAAAAGTCCGGCGCAATGGCCGGGCTTGGGAATGTCAATTGGATGCTGGGCGCATCAGTATTTCGCAGCAACCGGCGGAGCCGGTTCCGCGAACTTGTAGCTGAAGCCGACTTCGGCGCGCGACTGGTTGTCTTTGTGAGCCACGGTGGTCAGGGCGTTCGGGAGCGTGTCGGTGAAGGTCCCGAAACTGCTGAAACGATATTCGCCGCGAACGGACCAGCGATCCGAAATCGCATATTCGACACCGCCGCCGACGGTATAGCCGGCGCGGGTGGCCGAGGCGGAATCGCCTGTCGCATAAGAATCGCTGAAGGTCGCGAACGCGACGCCGCCTGTCGCGTAGAACAAAGCCCGGTCGACCGCGAAACCCGCACGGCCGCGGATTGATCCCTGGACTGGCGATTTGACGGTGTAGGAGCCGAGGAAGGCCGTCGAGGTCGAACTGACGCTCGATCCATCGATGCTTCCCTCGAGGCCAACGACAAGGCTGCCGCCGGTTTGATAGACATAGCCGATGTGGGCACCGCCAAGTACGCCGCTTGGTTTGATGCCATTCGCCGCGAAGCCAGCGGGGGTCGCGGTATCGTTCCCGAATCCGTAATCCACTTGGCCACCCACATAAAGGCCGGTCCAAGAGAAGATGGGAAGCGGCGGTGGGGCGGCCGGCGCCCGGCTCGACGGAAGATCAGCCGCCACGGCAGTGCCGCCGATCGCGGCGAAGGCAACTGAGGAAAGAAGAAAGCTGCGAACCACGAACCGCGACCCCTAAAGGGAACAAAAGCCTAGAAGCTCAATAGCACGATACTTCCTTACGGCAACTTACGAGGCCCAGCGCATCCTGTACGGATAGACTAAGGCAAATCTTGTGACCTGATTGCAACAAAGCCGGCGCTCCGCCAAACGTTATGGCAAGCGGCTGGATTTTCGGCCAATGCGATTGAATCAAAAGGGATTGGTCTCTTACTAAGAAGTTAGAGCATTTTTTCGCTCACAAAAGTCTGCAACTTTTGTGAAAAATGCCTTAGCCCACAAAAACTCGGCCCGGCCCACAAAAAACCCGGCTCGAAAGCCGGGTTTTGATATTCAATGCAGAAAATGAATCAGTACCGCGCAATGACCGGCGCAGGCGACAGGAACTTGTAGCTGAAGCCAGCCGTGACCTGATTCTCGGTTTCCTTATGCGAAACGGTCGTTCCCGCGATGGGAAGCGTATCGGTGAAGGTGCCGAAGTCACTATAGCGATATTCCGCGCGGACGGACCATTCGTTGGTCACGGCATATTCGACGCCACCGCCCACGGTGTAGCCAACGCGCGTCGTCGAGGAAGAATCGCCGGAAGTGTAGGTATCGTTAAATGTGGCGAAAGCCGCGCCACCGGTTGCGTAGAACAGAGCGCGGTCGACCGCGAAACCCGCGCGCCCGCGGATTGAGCCTTGGACCGGTGACTTGATCGTATAAAGACCCGACGCGGTTGCCGTGTAGCTCGACCCATTGATATCGCCCTCGAGGCCAAGAACGACCCCACCGAGGCCGGGATCGAAATTGTAACCGATATGGGCTCCGCCCAAAACCCCGCTGGGATTGGTGCTGGCCGAAATGGCTGGGATAACCCTTGTGTCGTTATCGTTACCGAAGGCGTAGCCGATCTGGCCGCCGACATAGAGACCCGTCCAGGAGAAAACAGGGATCGGCGGCGGAGCGGCTGGTGCGCGGGTCGAAGACAAATCGGCCGCCAAGGCTACGCCGGACAACGCGATCAAGGCCGCGGAGGAAAGAAGGAAATTGCGGATCATGTGAGCGAATCCCTTTCGGGGAGGAAAATCATATCGTTTAAATAGAGCATGCCCGTGGCGGGCGGCAATGGCCGATGTCCCGTTGACACTTCATTCCGGACACATAGAGACTTCCTATTGTAAGCTTGCAACAAAAAAAGGCAACGCGCCTCAAAAGGTTACGTTGCGAAATGGCTTTGCCGGAGAAGTTTGATCCGGTTTATTATTCCAATAAGCATTTGAGCGTTGAAATGTTCTCAGATCCAAATCACGCTGAAAGTTAAATCACGCAAGCCCTCGAAACGGCTTGATCCGGCAGCCAATAAAAAAGCCCGGCTCGCAAGCCGGGCTCGTGGAATTCCATGGAAGGAACGGATCAGTACCGCGCGACGACGGGTGCGAGAGGCGCGGCGAACTTGTAGCTGAAGCCGGCCAAGACTTGATTCTCGGTCTCCCGGTGCGTGACCGAAACTCCTGTGATGGGGAGCGTATCGGTGAACGTGCCGAAAGCGCTGTAGCGGTATTCCGCGCGAACCGACCAATCGTTGGTCACGGCATATTCGACGCCGCCGCCGACAGTGTAGCCAACGCGAGCGTTCGAGGACGAATCACCGTTGCTATTGCTGTAGTTGAACGAGGCGAAAGCCGCGCCGCCTGTTGCGTAAAACAAAGCGCGATCGACGGCGAAACCAGCGCGGCCACGGATGGAACCGTCGATCGGCGACTTGCCGGTGCCGGTGACGCCGAGAAGCGTCGAGCTCCCACTATAACTCGAGCCATTGACGTCGCCTTCGAGACCAAGAACGAGGCCGCCGAGCGATGGCTCGAAATTGTAACCGATATGGGCTCCGCCCACGACCCCGGTGCCATTGCCGGAGCCCGTAAGGGGGATGCCCACCACACCGTAGTGATCTTGGCCAAAGGCGTAGCCGATCTGGCCGCCGACATAGAGACCCGTCCAGGAGAAAACGGGGATCGGCGGCGGAGCGGCGGGCGCGCGGGTCGAAGGCAAATCGGCGGCCAAGGCCGCGCCGGACAATGCGATCAGAGCCGCGGAGGAAAGAAGGAAATTGCGGATCATGTGAGCGAATCCCTTTTGAGGAGGAAAATCATATCGTTTAAATAGGGCATGCCCGTGGCGGGCGGCAATGGCCGATGTCCCGTTGACACTTCATTCGGGGCATATAGAGGCTGCCTGTTGTAAGCTTGCAACAAGAAAAGGCAACGCGCCTCAAAAGGTTACGTTGCGAAATGGCTTTGCCGGAGAGGTTTGATCCGGTTTATTATTCCAACAAGCATTTGAGCGTTGAAATGTTCTCAGGTCCAAATCACGCTGAAAGTTAAATCACGCAAGCCCTCAAAGCGGATTGATCCGGCGGCCAACAAAAAGCCCGGCTTTGAAGCCGGGCTCGTGAATTTTCATGAAAGCAAGAGTTCAGTATCGGGCGACGACGGGTGCGACCGGCGAGGTGAACTTGTAGCTGAAACCAACCAAAACTTGGTTCTCGGTCTGCCTGTGCGACACCGTCGTTCCCGCGATGGGAAGGTTCTCGGTGGTGGCGCCGAAGTTATTGTAGCGATATTCCGCGCGGACGGACCATAGGTCGGTGATCGCATATTGGATGCCGCCGCCCACGGTATAGCCAACGCGGGCCGTCGACGGAGAATCGCCGGACGTGTAATTATCGTTAAACGCCGCGAACACACCGCCGCCCGTCGCATAGATCAGAGCGCGCTCGAACGCGAAGCCCGCGCGTGCGCGAAGCGACCCTTGGACGGGAGACTTCGTGGTGGAATTGAGCGCCGATGTTCCGGTGAAGCTCGAACCATTGACGTCGCCTTCGACGCCCACAACGAGGCCGCCGGGACCAGCCTCGTAGTTGTACCCGATATGAGCTCCGCCCAAGACGCCGCGCGAGTTCGAGTTGTACGGCGTGCCCACGACCGACGTCGCGGTGTCCTGGCCGAAGGCGTAACCGATCTGGCCGCCGGCGTAGATTCCCGTCCAGGAGAAAACGGGGAGCGGCGGAGGAACGACGGGTGCGCGCGTCGAAGGCAGGTCGGCCGCCAAGGCAGCGCCGGACAATACGATCAACGCCGCGGAGGAAAGAAGAACATTACGGATCATGTGCAAACGGCCTTTTGGGGGAGGAGGAGAAGTCGTAATTTCAAGATAAAGCACGGCCGCGCCGGCCGGCAATGGGCGCTGCTTTATTAACGCGTTATTTGAGACATCTAGGGCCAGTCTGTTGCAAGTACGCAACAAAAAAGAACAATGCCTGAAAATATTATATTGTGAAATAGCTTCGCGGGAGAGATTTAATCTTATTGGTCATTTCAGCCTGCCTTCGGGCGTCGAAACAACGCCGGGATCTTGGAGCCGGCAAGTTTGGCGAGCCGGTGAGTTTGGCTCCGCCGGACTTAGAAAGCGCCGTCCGGCCCGCGCTGATCCAGATTGCGGTAATAGACCGAAATCCGGTCGAACCATTCGTGCCGCGCTTGCAAATGGGCCATCCCGCTGCCGCGTTCCGGCAAGCTCAAGGTGGAGAGCAGGTCCGCGATTTCGCGCCGTGCCGCTTGCTGCGATACGGAGAGGTTGCCCGTGCGCATGGCCTCCTCGATCGGGTCGAGGGCGGTGAGGCCGATGGGAAACAGTTCGCGGAAGATCACGCGGTCATGCAAGCCCTCGGCAGGGCGGAACTTCAATTCATGGGCCATCTTGCCGAGCGTGATGGAAATTTGCTTGGCGTTGTTCGATTGCAGCGAGGCAATGCGATTGCGCACGAGGACCCAATCGATAATGCCTTGGTCCACGAGATGCCGGCGCCGCCGCGCCTCGATCACCAAATCGGCATAATGCGCCACGGCCCCGCGCCGTGCTTTGTCGTGGTGGACGCGCGAGAACACATCGACATCGATGTAGGAATCATTGACCGGGGACACCAAAGTATCGGCCAGCGAATGCGCGAGGCGCATCAGATAGGAATCGCTGGCCGGCGTATCGATCACGACAAATTCGTAGGAGTGCTCGACTTGAGCGATGGCTTCGGCGAAGGCGCCGAATTCGACGGTCTCGTTGTCGCGTACATTATTCGAACTGCCACGCTGCAAGGCGTGATGAAAGGGCAGTTCCACCTCCCAGGGCGCGGTGCGTGCCCAGGAGCGGCGATTTTCCAAAAAGCGCGTGAGCGTCTGCTGGCGCGTGTCGAGATCGATGGTCGCCACCCGGAATCCCGCTTTCAAAAGGGCGACCGTGAGATGAATCGACAGGGTCGATTTCCCCGTTCCTCCCTTTTCATTGCCGACGACAATCACATGCGCGGAGCGTAAATCCGGCGTTCCGATATCGTCGAAATCGGCATCTCCGGCCATGATGGAACCGTTTTCCTGAAGCGAAGAGAAGGGCGATGAGTTCACGGAAGCGTAAGCGCGCTTGCCGTGGATGTCACGTATAGCCGGCGATTTGATTCCGGCTGCTTCCGTGGAGTCACCCAGGCGGCCGGAAAATGCTCTCTGTTTCAAATGGGAAGCTTGTTCTCGCCCGAATTTCCATAAAGCCAGTCGTAACGCGCGAGAAGACGCCGAGGTCCTAGGGCGCGCATCGCGATATCGCGCGCAACCGCGGCGGGACCTGCGAGATGGTAGATTTGGCCAAGACGCCGCGACGCGTTTTGCACCTTGAGCACGCGGGCCTGCCGTCCCCGCGAATAGGCCTCGAGCCGTTCCGCGATGGTGCCATCGGCGGTCAGCGCCGTCGCGAGCGCCTGTGCATCCTCGATCGCTTGCGCCGCGCCTTGGGCGAGAAAAGGCAAAACGGGATGGGCGGCATCGCCCAGCAAGGCGACGGGCCCCGCGTTCCAGCTTGGCAGCGGCGCGCGATCGGCGAGGGGCCAGCGCAGCCAGGATGGCGCGGCCGCGATCAATTCGCGCGCCGCCCCATGCCAGCGCGCGAAACGCGCCGTGATGATTTTGGGGTCGCCGGGCGTTGCCCAGAGCGTGTCGAGACTGGGGGCGAGCGGTGGTTCGCGAATGATGGCGACGAGATTGACGAGGTCTCCGCCGCGCAGGGGATAATGCACGAGATGCGCATCCCGCCCGAGCCAAAGGCCGGTTTCGGAAGGCGTGCTCGCTTCGACCCGCGATAGAGGATCGAGCGCCGCCGCCGGCACGACGGCGCGCCAGGCGGTTCGTCCGGTTTCTTCCGGTCTGTCGCTTGAACCTTGGAGGAGCCGCGCCCGCACGGTGGAGCGCACGCCATCGGCCCCGATCAGCACATCGGCCTCGAACCCACGTGTCAGCAACCCTTGCTTGGCTGTTATGGACACGCCCGAGTCCATCGTGCCGAATCCGGCCAGCGCCGTGCCAAGGTGAAGCGTGATCGCGGGATCTCTCGCCACGGCCTCCGCGAGAACCTGTAGCAAATCGGCCCGGTGCGCCACGAGATAAGGCGCGTGCCACCGGGCTTCGGCGGTTTCGAGAGAGAGATAAGACAAGGTGGCCGCGCTTCGCGCGCCGCGCACGCGGATCCCCACGGGCGCGACAGCCTTGTCCCGCAAGGCGCCGAGCACGCCGAGATCGCGGAGAATTGCGCTGGCATTCGGGGAGATTTGCAGGCCGGCGCCCACCTCCGCCAACCCGGGCGCGCGCTCGATGATGGTGACGGCAAGGCCTGCCTTCGCCAGGGCCAAGGCGGCGGTGAGGCCACCGATTCCCGCGCCGGCGATCACGGCATGTGTCATATTGGAATTGTCGTCATATTGGAATCGTCATGGCGGGGTCGCCCCGCGGCGTCACGCCGCTTGTTCCGTGTCTGGCAGATAAAGACACTCGGCCGGTACGCAGCCGCCGTTCAAGCTGGCATCATAGACGTAATGAGTGGAACAATAAGGGCAGACGGTTTCGTTGTCCGCGCCCATATCGATGAAGACGTGGGGATGGTCAAAGGGAGGCAACGCGCCGATACACATAAATTCCTTGGCACCGGTCAGGATCTTTCGCAGACCCGGCTGGTTGTGGAAATGCGGCGTACCATGTTGAGCCATCGCGATGTCCTTATGCTGACCGGCTGCGAGCCTTTCGTTCCTCAACTGCGTCGATTATGGAGGAAATGCAAGCGGCACGGAACCATGTCGAGGCCTCCAGCGTGTCCCCCGTTCCATCTCGTTCCAAGGTTTTGAGCTGTTTCATGCAAAAATTCACCGGACATGGCGGTGTTCGCCTCGCCTATCTCGACGAACCGGGAGAGCGAAATGTCTCCCAGGCCGGCCGCCGTGAGGCCGGAGAAAATACTGGCCAGCCACCGATTCTACTGATCCACGGCTTCGCCTCGTCCCATGCGATCAATTGGGTGTTTCCGCTCTGGGTCAAAACGCTGACCGGGGATGGACGGCGGGTGATCTTGTTCGACAACCGTGGACATGGACGCAGCGAAAAGCTTTATGATCCCGTAAGTTATCACATAGACCTGATGGCGGCGGATGCCTTGGCCTTACTCGATCATCTCGGGCTCGAGCGGGTCGATGTCATGGGTTATTCCATGGGCGCGCGGATCGGCGCCTTTCTCACCCAAGCCCACCCCGAAAGGGTGCGTTCCCTGATCCTGGGCGGTCTTGGCCATCATCTCGCGGACGGCGCCACCTTGCCCACGGGAATCGCCGATGCGATGGAGGCGCCGTCCGTCGATGATCTCACCGATCCGATGCAGCGCATGTTTCGCACTTTTGCCGATGCGACGAAAAGCGACAGGCGGGCCTTGGCCGCCTGCATCCGCGGCTCGCGCGACATTTTGCCGGAAGACAAGATCGGGCGGATGCGATTGCCGGTGTTGATTGCCGTGGGCACCAAGGATGAAGTGGCGGGCGATCCGGAGCGGCTTGCCGTCATGTTTCCGGCGGCGCGTGTGCTGGCTATTCCAGGCCGGGACCACAATCGTGCTGTCGGAGATCCCGTCTACAAAACCGGGGTTCTAGATTTCCTCGGAAATTTGGAATAATCTGACTGTCGTTGGGTGATATGACATGACGGTCTGTCCGCCGCGCGTCGTGGCGGAGGGGTCCGGTCCGCCCTGGGAAGCACCCGCTGGAATGGCGGGGCGTGCGGTCTCGCCGTTTCGGGAACGGCGATGCCGGGCGGGATGAAAGCCTCTCGAGATGAACGGTGTATTCATGGGTAGCCTTGGCCAAGGCGGCGCGGTCGTCGTGCCTTTAAGTCAGGTCGATTCTGTTTTCACGCGCATGCGCGGCGAAGCGGAGGATATCATTCGCCGCGAGCCCGAGATCGCCGGGTTCATTTATTCCACGATTCTCAATCACGATTCCCTGGAAAGCGTGATTGTCCATCGGGTTGCGGCTCGCCTGGCCCATCCCGACGTGCAGAGCGATCTGATCCGTCAGGCCTATCTCGATCTGGTGGCCAAGGATCCTTCCTTCTCCGATGCTTTTCACGCGGATCTCCTGGCCGTGGTCGATCGCGATCCCGCTTGCACCCGCGTCATCGAGCCGATCCTTTATTTCAAGGGGTTCCATGCCATCCAGACCCACCGGCTCGCCCATGCCTTGTGGCGGGCCGGGCGTCATGATTTCGCGTTCTATTTGCAAAGCCGGTCCTCGGCTGTTTTTCAAACCGATATTCATCCCGCCGCGCGGATCGGCAAAGGCGTGTTCCTGGATCATGCGACCGGGCTCGTCGTCGGCTCGACGGCGTTGATCGAAGACAATGTGTCCATGCTTCAGGATGTGACGCTGGGCGGCACGGGCAAGGAAACCGGGGATCGCCATCCCAAGATCCGGCACGGTGTGTTGATCGGCGCTGGCGCGAAGATTTTGGGGAATATCGAGATTGGCCATTGCGCCCGGATCGCGGCGGGCTCGGTGGTTTTGCACTCCGTCCCCAATAACAAGACGGTTGCCGGCGTGCCCGCGCGCATCGTGGGCGACGCCGGTTGCGCCGAACCCGCCCGCACGATGGATCAGATTTTGGCCTCGAAACCGGTCCTCGAGGCGACCGACGGCCGGTTGGCAACCGACATTAGGCGATGAAGCAAACTCTTGTACGATGCGGCGCTTCGCCAGCGGGCGGGTCAATTGCACCCGCCGCGATTTTCTGACAAACGAACCGCACTCGAGCGTTTTCCATCTGGGGGGCACCCCTGGCGGCGAAACACGCTCTGCAAGACACGCTCTGGCGGCTGGAGACTTCACGTGGATAAGACCGAACTGCATAAGTTGCAGGATTTTTTGCGGCGCTCTTTTGGAAACGCGGAATTGCGCGTGACCGTGGCGCGGAAAAATTCAGATCAGGCCGACGTTTTCCTGGGCGAGCGGCAGATCGGAACCTTGATCGTCGACGACGAGGACGGCGACCGTTCTTTTGCGTTCGAGATGAAAGTGCCGGTCGAGCGGCCGGTGTTGCAGGACTATCTGCGCCGCCTGTTCGAGAACGATAAGTTGAAAATCGTCCCGCGCGCTAAAAAGACCGACTCGGTCGAATTGAACTCCGGCGATGATTTCCTCGGAATCGTTTCCGCCGATGATCCCAAGGGGAAGTCTTTCACCCTGCAGATGGCGATTCTCGATTTCGATCTCGAGGATCTTTAGGAGCGCCATCCGCCCATCAAAGTTGCGTTTCAGCTTGGAATCGCTGAAATAGCCCTCGCCCTTTGAGATGCGCCTTCTAATCCGGCGAGCCCGGCCTACCGGAATTTCTCTTCGTACATCGAGGTGAGTTCGTGGCGTAGACGCGCGAGGCCGGCGGAATCGCGTGGCGCGTAGCCCGGCCCGCCGCCGCCTTCGATCAGTTGAAGGAACGGGTGTGGCGTGGGTTCGCGAAAAATCATGGAGCGCCGGTCCCGGGTCGCCGGCAGGTAGCGTCCGCTCTGGACAGGGGCATGGGCAGGCCGCATTTCCGCGCTTTCGACAACCCGCAGGGAGCGTAGGTTGATTTGGCCGATAGGCAGGGCGCCAATCCAAGCCGGTGTCTTCAAGGGCGCGACAATGCCAAGGATCCGGGCATGGGTTTTCCCGTAATGCCGGATGGGCAAGAACAGAAGTTCGAGCGCGACCTCGTTCTCGCCTTTAGCGGACGCCGCCGCGCCGGCGATGACGGGGCAGGCGCCGTCCGCGACGGTCAGGAGCACGGTGGCGATATTATGCGCCTCTTCCGGGCGCCACAGATCCAGGAACGAGCGGCCTTTTTGCTCGGCGCCGAACAGAGCGTTGACGCGCGTGCCGGCCAAGCGAAACGGAAATTTCCGTTCCGTGTCGATGTCGAGCTGGAACGTATCCGCCAGAATGTGGCGGATCGCGTTCGGGTCCATTTCGTTGCGCTCGGGAGCGGTCCGTTCTCCGCGTAAGTCGTTCCAATAGAGAAACAGTTCCTTGACCGCCTTATGTCTCATTCAGGGCTCCCGATGACCGTCCCCTGTGCCGTTTTTCCGTTTGAGTTGGGTCAAACCGGCGCAAAAGAGGACGATTCCTTTACAAAAGGTTACGTTCCGGGATCACGGAGCAGCCGCTGTGCCAGGCCGGCGGGGCGGGCTTTCCCGGGGCTAATTCCATCCTCTTTCTGAAAGGGTGCGCGTTGCCCTTGAGCGCCGGTGTTCCTTCAGGCAAATCTAATGAGATGATGACCAATCGTTCCTCGGCCCTGGCCTATCGCTTCAGCGTCGCCCCCATGATGGATTGGACGGACCGGCATTGCCGGGTCTTCCACCGCATTCTGTCGCGGCACGCGCGGCTCTATACCGAGATGGTGACCACGGCGGCGATCCTGCACGGACACCGGGACCGGCTGCTTGGTTTCGATCCTGTCGAGCGGCCGGTCGCGGTGCAACTCGGCGGCAGCGACCCCGCCGCTCTCGCTGCTTGCGCCCGGATTTGCGCGGATTGGGGCTATGCCGAGATCAATCTGAACGTCGGCTGCCCCTCGGACCGGGTCCAGAACGGCGCCTTCGGGGCTTGTCTGATGCGCGAGCCCGAATTGGTCGCCGATTGCGTCGCGGCGATGAAGGCCGCTGTCTCCATCCCCGTCACGGTCAAATGCCGGATCGGCGTCGACGATCAGGAGCCTGAGGTGGCGCTGAATACGATGGCGGATCATGTGATCGCGGCCGGCGCCGACGCGCTCGTCGTCCATGCCCGCAAGGCCTGGCTGAAGGGCCTGTCGCCGAAAGAGAATCGCGACGTGCCGCCGCTCGACTATCCCCTCGTCCATGCCCTGAAGCGCCGGCTCCCCGGCGTGCCGGTCGTGCTCAATGGCGGGATCGCCACGCTCGACGCGATGGAAGAGCAACTCCGGTATGTCGATGGCGTCATGATCGGGCGCGCGGCCTACGGCGATCCGGCGTTGCTGCTCCAAGTCGACCGGCGGCTGTTTGGAGATAATACGCCCGATTTGGACCGCCGCGAGGCGATCGAGCTTTTCATCCCCTATGTCGAGGCGCGCCTTGCCGAGGGCGTGCCGCTGCATGCCATGACCCGCCACATTCTCGGTCTGTTCAACGCCTGGCCCGGCGCCCGCGCCTGGCGCCGCCATCTCGCCACGCAGGGCGTCAAGCCGGGTGCCGGGGTCGAGGTGCTTCGCGAGGCCTTGCGGCTGGTGCGCGCGCCGGAGGCGGCGGCGGCTTAGAGCGCGTTCCGCGCTTTGCGGCTATCGAACAACCACGGAAATAGTGACTGCCTGGCGCCTGACCTACCGCGCCAGCTTCCCCAACCGGCCCGCGAGATCCTGGATGAATTGCCAGGCGGTGCGGCCGGAGCGGCTGGCGCGCGTCGCGGCCCATTCCAGCGCTTCGGCTTCGAGCACCGCGCGGTCCTGGTCCAGGCCGAAATGGGCGGCATAGCCGAAGACCATCTCGAGATATTCGTCCTGGGAGCATTTGTGGAAGCCGAGCCACAGGCCGAACCGGTCGGATAGCGAGACTTTTTCCTCGACGGCCTCGCCGGGATTAATGCCGGTCGAGCGCTCGTTATCGACCATTTCGCGCGGCATCAGATGCCGGCGGTTGGAGGTCGCGTAAAACAGCACGTTGGGCGGCCGGCCCTCGATCCCGCCATCGAGCACGGCTTTCAGCGATTTATAGCTGGTATCGTCGAAATCGAAGGAGAGATCGTCGCAGAAAATGAGAAATCGATGCCGCGAGCCGCGCGTCAAACTCATCAGGCCGGGCAGGCTGTCGATGTCCTCGCGGTGAATTTCGACGAGTTTCAGCGGGAGAAAGCCGGGCTCGCTGGCGTGCGCGGCATTGACGGTGGCATGGGCTGCCTTGACCAGCGAGGATTTGCCCATGCCCCGCGCGCCCCACAGCAGCACGTTGTTGGCCGAAAAGCCCTTGGCGAAGCGCTCGGTATTCTCGGTGAGGATATCGCGCACCCGGTCGATGCCGCGCAGCAAAGTGATTTCGACCCGGCTGACATGCGGAACCGGCTGCAAATGCGCGCCCTCGGCCTGCCAGACGAACGCATCCGCCGCCTCGAAATCCGGCGGGGCCGCGGGCTTGGGCACGAGTAATTCGAGGGCGGTGGCGATGCGGTTCAAGGCTTCGGCCGCGCCGGGGGAGGAGAGTGTGGCCGCGAGGCCGCTAGGGTTAGTCGTCACGTCGGATCCTCGTTTTGGCGCGGCGGCCAAAGTCGCGCGGTGAAAAAGGTGGAGAATGTCTATTTGGCTAATCTAGCGCCTCATCCAGAAATAACCGCTCTGACTGCGGCGGGGATTCCCCTCCCCACAAGGGGGAAGGGAAGAGACCTTGCCTGGCTCATGGCGGTAAATCCTGACAGCCCCTCTTGCAATAGATGGAAACGAAAGGCGCCCGTCCGATAACGGCTTTTTGCGTTCCCCGCCACGCGCCAGCACCGGCCCGCGCTTGTGGTATCGGCAGGTGGAATTGGCGAAAACGAAGCGCTCTTATGGGTCGTCATGATCACCAGCGCCGAAAATCGTCCGTGGCCCGGCGATTTGTCACTTGGTGCCGAATATGCGGAAGCGGGCCTGCCCGCGCCTTCGGTTATTCGGCCCTGTAAGATCGCGACAATCGAAGCGCGCCATGCGGAGCGGCTTGGGAGGATACAGCCTGCGATAATAGTCGAGGTGAGGGCGGCGTTGCGGGGGATGCTTGGGGTTTAGGGGTGGGGTGATGAACATACCAGCGCCGTGATGGGAGCGTTGACAGCGCGCACCCCCCGTCCCCGCCACCGTCGCCATTGCGTTCGGCTGGCCGGTCAATCTCGCCGCCGATCCCCCTCGCGGTCGGACGTTCGCTGTGGGGACGTGAGCCGGGGAAATCCATCGGACCATGCTGCTCAAACAAACTACTTTTAAGATATAATTAGTAGGAATATGATTTCGAGGCATCGCTTGCGGCGGCGCGGAACGCATCTCGGGAGATTTTGACGATGACGGAAGATATGGCACGCCGGAAACGCGGCCTGCTCGGCGTGTGCTCGACGCTCGCGCTCTTGACGATCGGCGCGGCGGGCTTGGCCAAAGCCGAGCCCAGCGTTTTTCCGACGGGAACGACGATTTACGATCCCGCCAAAGCTTATAATTCCTTCGTATTTTTTTCCGGCGGCGACAATATCTCGCGTCTCGTCGATCTCAACGGCAATGTCGTTCACCAGTGGAATTATGCGGGCTTTCCAAGCGTCTTGATCGATCCCGCGCTGACGGGTGGCAAACGCGGCCATGTGCTGCTGACGCTGGAGACATCCCAGGGGCGCGGGACCGATGTTGTCCCCGGCCGCGTCAACGGCCGGATCAACAAAACCGTTGGCGAACTCGATTGGGACGGCGCGGCAGTCTGGAAATTCGGTGAAAAAGCTCCGGGTGGTCTCGCGCAACAGCATCATGATATCGCGCGCTTGCCCAATGGCGACACGCTGGTCTTGGCCAACGCCGTTCATCCCGTTCCAGGTTTTACCCAGCCGCGTGTGCTCGACGATGTGATTTACGTGGTCAATCCGGCGGGCGATATTGTCTGGACCTGGACGGCATCAGATCATCTCGAGGAATTTGGCTTTACGCCGGAGGAGTTGAAATTGGTTCGCGCCGCGCCAACGGCGGATTATCTGCATATCAACAATCTCAAGCCCGTCGGCCCCAACCACTGGTTCGATGCGGGAGACAAAAGGTTTGATCCGGACAATCTGATTTTTGGTTCCCGCAATGCCAATTTCATTGCCATTATCGACAGAAAGTCGGGGAAAATCGTTTGGACGCTCGGGCCGCATTATCCCGCTATCGCGGAAAACGGTGCCGCGCGGACGCTGCCAAGGCCGGTCGATCAGATCTCCGGCCAGCATGATGCTCAAATCATCCCTGCCGGATTGCCGGGCGCCGGCAATTTGCTCGTGTTCGATAATCAGGGCGAAGGCGGCTATCCCGCCGCGGCGCTGACCGTTACCGGCGGGTCGCGCGTGCTTGAAATCGACCCTGTGAAAAAAGAAATCGTTTGGCAATATACGGCTCAGAATACAGGCGGTCCGGGCTGGTCGTTCCGCAGCACGCATATCAGTGCCGCCCGGCGCTTGCCCAATGGCGATACGTTTGTCGACGAGGGGCAGATTGGCCGCTTCTTTCAGATCACGCCGAAAGGCGAAATCGTCTGGGAATATCTAAACCCCTATCCGCTCAAGGGAAAAGATCCGGTCACGGGCCAGGCGACGGTCAATTATAGTGTCTACCGGGGACAGCCGGTTCCCTACGACTGGGCGCCAGCCGGGACACCGCATGGCGAGAAGGCTGTCGTTCCGCCCGATAACACGGCTTTTCACATTCCGGCCAAGGCCGATTAACCCAGCAAGCGATGCGCAATCCGGTTTGTCTGTCCGGATTGCGCAATTGGAATTGTGATGCGGACCGGAAAGCCTATGCCAAGCTTTGGGCGCGACGGCGTTGCCCGCGTTGATCGCGGGATATGCCGGAGCGAAGCAAACTTCGCTCCGGCATGGACGCGATACCGGCTCCTGACACGGGGGGAGTCAAATGAGGAGCCAGCCGCGCATTCGCGAATTCATTGCGTCTTCTGAGACTGGCTAATTGCCGCATGCAGATCGTCGAGTTTGACGACTCCGGGACCGTGAAGAGCGGCGATTTGAACGACATCGAGCTTCAGCCGTTGAATATTCTCGTCGAGATTCACCGTATAGGGATTCACGCCGGCGGGGACCGGGGCATTAGGGGCGGCGGGCGTATAGGCGTCCGCTTCAATCAAGATCTTTTCGGCGGGCAGATAGATAAGAGCCAGCTCATCGGAATGGCCGCTGCCCGCGATCTTGTGAATTTCAATCGAACGCGACCCATCGGTCAGGACATATTTGTCCTTATAGGTTTCGAACTTGGGGGCTTTTTTCGACTTTTCGAGAAGGTAAGGGTTCAAACTATGTGGCGCGGCCCAGGCCTCTTCATAGAAGGGCTTGTCGGCTTCGTTGGTGACGATAGTCGCGCCGGCGTCGACGAAGGTGCGCAATCCGCCGGAATGGTCGAAGTGAACGTGGCTGTTGACGATATATTTGATGGGCTTGTTGGGGATCGTCTCCTTGATCTTGGCGATGAGCGCGAGCGAGCGCTCCTCGTTGAGCGGAGCTTCGACCAGGACGACATGATCCTTCTGCTCGATGGCGAGGCTATGATGCGTGCCGCCCGTTAAATAATAAACGCCGTCGGCGAGCTTGTTGACCACGACTTTTTGCGCTGGCGCCTTGAGCGCCGCCACATCGGCTGGAACCGTAATATCGACCGGAATATTTAACTTAACCGAGGCGACCGCGAGGTCGAGCACGGGATGGCCGCCCTCGCTGCGCAAAATATGCGCGGGGAAGGAAACGCCGCCGAAGTCCTTATAATCCGCGAATTTGGTCTCGACGAGCGTGTCGCCGAGCATGGGCGTGTCGATGTAAGTGCGCACCGTCTCGAGCTGATTATGTTCGTTGATCGTTCCGGTGAAGCGGTATTTGCCGCCAAGCGTGAAGGATACTTCGACAGCGGCGCCCTTCGCTTCCGATTTGGCGTTATTGGCGAGCGCTGCCTTGACGAAGCCCTGCGGTGTCGCCCAAATCTCGGCCGCGCGTTCTTCGACGCTGCCGGGCTGGGGCACGTTGCGGGGAGCCGTGCCTGCCGGAGCATTGGCGGCGGGCGGCGCGACATTCCAGGCAAAGGCGCCGCTGACAAAGGCGTCGGCCTTTTGTTCGACGGCGGTGGGACGGGCGCGGCCCGGTTCGATGGTCTGTTTGCGTGTGCTCCGAACGCGAGCGCTGACGGTCTCGTAATTGATGTCCGCGACATAACTTGAAACGTCGAACTGGGGCCAAGGCAGGCCGGGCGCGGGCGCTTGGCCAAACTGGAACCAATGTCCAGCGCCGGAAAATTCAATTGTCTTCGTGCCGGCTGCGTCCAGAGCCTTGGACGCATCCTGCAAGGACGCGGCGTTCGCGGTGAATGCCACTAGTGCATTGAGCCAGACATAGGATTCACAAAGTCGTGGAGGCGTGCGAGTCTGGAGCCATGGCCCAGACAGTCAGCATCCTACTGAACGCCCGCGACGGCGAACGCCTCAAGCAGATCGCC